>Ga0209919_1000107_pt1 | contig 43421 bp, 47 predicted proteins | sample SalPon2A_C_D2_MG_FD_185721 | JGI IMG/M metagenome (GOLD analysis project Ga0209919, IMG submission 185721) | Soil microbial communities from South San Francisco under conditions of wetland restoration - Salt Pond MetaG R2A_C_D2_MG (SPAdes)... | ecosystem: Environmental > Terrestrial > Soil >... | reverse complement strand
CCGAGATTGAAGGTGTCGATGTTCCCGATTCTGTGCAAGTGGCCGGAAAGACACTTTCTCTCAACGGAGCAGGGGTGCGCACCAAATTCTTTTTCGATATCTATGTCGGAGCCCTCTATCTTCGTGATAAAGCTTCAACTTCAGAGAAGGCGCTCTCCCTACCGAATCCGAAACGACTGAGCATGACATTCCTCTATGGTGAGGTTGGGCGGGAAAGGCTTGTTGATGGGTGGATTGCCGGTTTTGAGAAAAACCAGTCCAGTGAGGAAATGGAGAAACTCAAGAGCAGACTGGACAGCTTCAATGCCATGTTCGCTGATGCCCGCAAAGGGGATGTCTATATTTTCGACTTCCTTGAAGATGGAAAGACGCTTGTTACATTCAATGGCAAGAAAGCCGGTGTCATAGAAGGCGCTGATTTTCAGCGCGCATTGCTCGAAGTCTGGCTGGGTGAAAAACCCGCCGATAAGGGCCTTAGAGCTGCTATGTTGCAAGGGAGATAGACTGTTCTCGTCCGAGTCCGGCAAGGGGAGCTACTACAGGACGAGACAAGGAACTGTTCCAGTCCAATAGCAATTAAAAATGCACAACACTTTATATTCAGATATGATGAAACCATTGGGGAAGCTAATGCTGTATGGGTAGCAGCTCTCCGTGGTATGGGAAGCGGCAGCGCACGGGCTGAAGAGGGCATCGTGAAGGAGAGAGTATAATCACTACTGCGATTAACAAACCAGGGAACAAGGGTTTTCGTTATTACGTTGCCCGGATTGCCTTGCCCGTTCTTAATTTCGCATACTATGTTGGCAAGCTGTTGAGATTTATACTCTTTATCATTGGCTGCTCCCTGTTTCTATATTATGGACTGACGCTTGTGTCCCACAATAGTGATATGCCTTTCCTCCTCAAGCTTGAGGAAGTTTTCCCTTATCTGAATCAGCTGCACCTCCCTGTTATTGGTGGCATTCAGATTCCAGACCTTGTCTATATCGGCAGTATATTTGTTGTATGCATGCTTCTAAGTCTAGTCCTGCGCATCATCCGGAAATACGCCAAATATGTGGAGCTCATAGTAACCCCTGATTCACTTGATACAGCCACACCTTCAAGCAAGGGACCCGAGGATCTAAAGCAACTTGAAAGTACTATTAATGAAGTTGTTAGCGGCTCTCCTGTCATTCAAAAAGGTGAGGGCGGAAGACAGGAGATGCTTGAGCTGTATCAGGAAGTCCGTAGCAATCTGGAAGAGATGAAAACCGATCTTACCTTTCTGTCCATTGATGTGGTCGATTCCACCGGCATGAAGGATGGTGAGGAATCGGTTGCTGTTGAGATTGATTTCAGTGAATACAATAAACTTATAGAAGCTGCATTCAGCCGACACGGCTACCTTAAAGCGGCTTGGACCCCGGATGGCGTGATGTGCTGTTTTGCCACCGCTGATGCGGCTGTCAGCGCAGCCAGAGAGATTATTGATGAGATGGTTCAATTCAATATGTCCGAAAAGTTTATTAAGCGTAATTTTTCTATCCGTTGTGGCTGCAACTCAGGCAAGGTCCCCTATGATGAAGCTGTACCACTGGAAGCACTGTGTGATCAAGTCATTGATGTTGCCGGACATTTCCAGAAACACGGTATGACGAACAGCATCTGCATTTCAAAAAACACATATGACCGTTTGTCTAACCCGGCCCCGTTCCGGCTGGCAGATATGAATGTCGATGGTATAGATATGTATATTCAACACATGGACTCCGCTAAAAAAGTCAAATCCCAAGACGTAATATAAAGGCTGTTCATTGACCTCAGCCATTGCTGGGGGTGCGATCTGGGGCCATGACTGGCAATCGGTATATCCTTCGAAGCGCTGGACTTAAGCTGGCCGAAAGCGGTGCTTCGATCAGGCCTCGTTTTTCAGGAGATCGATGCGAATCGGCATCAGGAAATTCGCGCCATCGGGGGCCATGTGGCTTTCAAACTTCTGCTTCACCTGTTCGTAAAGTTCGTTAGACAACTTATGATGGGTATGCGTCGCTTTAAGAATCTTGTTTTCAAAGTCGGCGAAATTCTCGAAATACATCGGCGAGAGGAAGAATGTTTCGCTGGCAAGAGCCAGCAGGCCTGAGTCGACGGCGTGCTTGACGGCATTGAAGGCGGCCTGGCGAACCTTTTCCTCGTTGTGGAAGAGCTTTAACAGGTCATTGAAATCACCGGCAAACACAGGCTCGGAGATATAGGCATGGCCGCCCGGCCTGAGCACACGGTGTATTTCCTGAAGGGCCCGATCCATCAGCTCAAGCGGCACGTGGTGCAGTGACTTGAACATGAACACGACGTCGAAGGAATTATCGGCAAAAGGGATATCCTCGGCCCCGGCCATGATGAACTCGACATTAGGAAGGTCGTCGATGGCGAGATGGTTGCGATGCTGGATTTCGTCCACTTCGAGTGCCGTGACGCGGCGATTGATGCCGTCGGTCGCAATGGCGCGAGTGATCTCGGCGCGTCCGCACCCAAGCTCCAGAATGGCTTTACCATCCAGCTCCAGAAGTTGGTTGTAAACTTCCATTTCTGGACAGGTGCGTGTGACTACGGGTTCGATAAGTTTCATGGGGGTGAGGTTATGTTCTCAGGGACGCAAAGAAAAGGCCGGCGAGGTTGCCCTGCCGGCCATTAAGTGAAAATATAAATCAGCCCTGTTGCTGGATACCGGCCAGAAACCAGGTCGGATCATCCGACTCGGGATCATGCCGGAAAATCCATGTTTCATGAATCTCACCCTGAGCTTCTGCGCTTGCCTGGCCTCCGCGGGTTTGCTCGCGCATCATTGCCGAGAAATTCACTGCGGCCCATTCCAGGTCGGATTCAATCCAGCTGTCGGCAAGCTCGGCATTAAGGGTCACAACCTCGGTCAGGTTGACCTCTTCGGACTGGATATCCTGCTCGATCCTGTCGGTGATTTCTGGTGTGCAGAACTTGCGGATATCGTCCATATCCTTGGCATCCCACGCGGTCTGCATGCGCATGAAGATATCGCGTGCAGCGGTCAGGAAATGCTTTTCATTGATGTTCGGACGCAGCATTTTGATCGAAGGAGACTGCATATCGTGTCCGAAGCTACCTGCAGCACTGTGCCCACCGGCGTAGGCCATGGGGCGTGGTTCCACCTTTTTGCGCAAGAACCAGACGAAGAGCGCTATCAGGGAACCGATGATGACGATATCAAGGAAGTTGATGCCCTCAAATGTGCCGCCGAAGAACATGGCACCAAGCAGTCCGCCCAGGGCCAGTCCGCCGAGCATGCCCATCATACCGGTACGGGCCGAACCGCGCTGATTGGCAGTGGCAGATCTCTGTGGTGTCGCTTTCGGCTGTGAAAAAGTGTTGGATGGCGCCTGCATGCGCTGCTTGCCGAAACTCGAGCCGCCACCAAAACGGCGTGCATCAGCATCATCAACCGCAACCACGGACATTGTGAAAATCGCCACCATGGCCATTAAAAGCCAGTTCTTCATAGAAACCCCTTTATACATGAGATTGACCTGCCTGATATTCATTCTGTTCAGTTTCCTGTGCCGGTGATTCATCACCATACTTCAACTGCGCCATGCGAGCCTGGAAGACCGCCCGGCGGAGCCCGCGATCCTTGATGCTGACAAGCTCCAGTGCAAGCTCCCTTTTTTTTCCGAAGGTGAGTCGCTTGGGCTTTGCTTTCGGCTTCTTCGGCTTGATCCCGGCTCCCGGCATCATACGGGTTCGGATATGGGTGAGTTTGCCGATACCTGCATGCTTGAAACAGGCCTTGCGGATTTCGTCGCGCAGAAAGCGGATCTGCTGCGCCATGATCGAATGATCAACCCCGACCCAGAGGCAGCGCCCATCCTCGGTGGCCTCGAATTGCACGGGCTCAGTGCGGGTGGCCATCATCGGCCCGACAATGTCCGCCCACGCCCGGCGCAACCTCGCCAGGCCCGTCAGCTCTTCGAGGGTATCCTCGCCGAGGATGCCTGAAAGTTCATTGGACAGCCCGTGCAGCTTTGCCCGGGGACGCTTGGTACGATGCCTCAAAACGGGAGTTTCTTGCCGCCCAGAATATGTACGTGCAGATGGAACACTTCCTGTCCGCCCCCTTCGCGCACATTGATGACGACGCGGTAACCGGCTGCCAGATGCAGCACATCGTCGGCAATCATGCGCACACGATCCATCAGTAGCCCGAGCAGGGCGGGATCTTCGCTGTCGGACAGCGTTGCCACATGCACCTTCGGGATCACCAGCACATGCGTCGGCGCCTTCGGATGAATATCGTTGAAGGCATAGACATCGTCATCCTCATACACCTTGCCCGAAGGGATGCTTCCTTCTGCAATCTTGCAAAACAGGCAATCAGTCATGGCGTTTATGCTCCTTCCCTGAAGTGATAAAAATGTAGCAATTCCGGTCGCAGAATCAAAACAGGACGCTAGTCCTTACGGTGCAGCATGCGGATCCGCAGGATATCAGCAAACATTTTGACCGGATCAACAAGGATGCGGACCTTGGAGTTGGGTTCGTTGATCCACTCAACCGGTATTTCAGCCACGGAAAAACCAAGCCTGGCAGCCAGAAAAAGGACCTCCACATCAAAACTGAATCCGTTGATCTTCTGGCCTGAAAAAATCTTCCGGGATGCATTGGCTGTGAAAGCCTTAAAGCCGCACTGGGTATCCGGCATGTCGATGCCTGTGGCCATGCGCATGAGCAGATTAAAGCTTTGTCCCATATGTTCGCGCAGCCACGACTGATGCTGGGTAATATCCGATTCCGGATGCTGGCGGGAGGCAATGACGACACTGACATGCGGATGATCGGCCAGCAGCTGGAATACCTTTTCGATTTCCCGGATATGCGTGGAATGGTCGGCATCCATGAAGACATGGAAATCGCCGGATGCTGCCAGCATGCCGCGCCGCACCGCCGCACCCTTGCCCATGTTGTGCGGCTGCATCAGCAGAGAGAGTTCCGGCATGGAGCTCATCAGTTCCTGCACCTTTTCCGGGGTGTCGTCCGAGCTTCCATCATCCACGACGATGATTTCAAAATCACCTGGCATATAGTCATTCAGCCATTGATGCGCCTGATGCAGTGTGTTGGGAAGGCGCATGCTTTCATTATAGGCGGGGATAACGACTGAAAGGATCATTTGGAAGAGCTCCCGGATTGTGGATGCAGCACATAGAGCAGGAAGCCGCCCTGATCAACAACGGGTTGCTGTGCAGCCAGCCATGGCAGCTGCGGCAGTGATTCGGTGCGCATGATGATGGCAATACTGCCGCTCTGAGCCTTCATGGCCTTGATCCCGTCTTTATTCTGGGCCATTCGATAGGAGCGGCCGGATTGAAACGAAATCGATGGGAAGTTCAGGTTGTAGCTGAACAGGGTGACATCATTGGGCAGCGATCGAACCACCTCGGCAATGTGCGTTTGCGGCCCTTGAGCGAGCCGGCCTGCAAAGCCACCTAGGGGAATAAGAAGGGCCGACTGCAGCACGAAACCGGTGATGATGACCTTGCCAAGAGCCTGCCGGGAAGTGCCTTTGCGCCAAAGCCAGAGCAGGGCTGCGATCAGAAGGATGCCGGCGATGCTGATCGACAGGCCCGGCTGGATATCCTGTGCAAGAACGGCAACAGCGCGGGGGTGATGTACATGTTCCGCGATCATGGGGTATAGAGACGGGAATGCCGTCAGGAACAGTCCGACAGGCAGCAGAATCAATGCGGTGGCGCGGAGCAGTAAACTGGTCTGCGAGATGGCCGGTTCATTGCGCCACCATGCTGCGGCGATGGCAAGCGCAACGCCCGGATACAGGCAGGAGATATAATGCGGCAACTTTGTTTGCGCGAACGTGAACAGCGCGAGCACGATGAGCGTCCATAAAAGGCCCAGACGAATCAGTTCGTCCAGAGTTTCTTTTGATGCGGTGTCCCACTGGCGCGCCAGCCAGGGCATGAATGCCAGCCAGGGCAGCACGGAGACTGCAAACACAATGATATAATAATGCCAGCCGCCGCCATGCCCCTGCATGGGGTTCAGGGCGCGGCCGATGTTGTGCACCATGATGAACTCGTACAGGAACCCCCGTCCCTGCTGGATCAGGATCATCAGATACCAAGGCGTGGCCGTGAGAAACAGCAGCAGCAGGGCGCCTCCCCACGGGATACTCGCAAGCGTGCGTTTTAAGTCGCGTGCCAGAAGACGGTCAGCCAGGATGATAAGGATCGGCACCACCGCGCCGACCGGCCCCTTGATGCTCACGGCTGCTCCCATCATGGCCGCGCACCACAATGCATGGCGATTTTCTTCCGATTGTAGCCAGCGCAGGTAATTGAGCAGGCATGCAGCAATAAAGAAATTGAGCACGGCATCAAGAATGGCTGCATGTGCCAGCAACCCGACTTCGAGCATGGACAGGAAAATCAGTGCAGCAGCCATGCCGAATTGAGGTGATCGGATATCTCGGCCGAAGCGGAACAGAAGCAGGGCGGTCAACAAAGTGAATATCGCCGATGGCAGGCGGGCAGCAAAGGCGTTCTCGCCAAACAGCATGAAGCACGCATCCATCATGTAATAGGTAAAGGGTGGCTTTTCAAAAAACTGCGTGCCGTTGGCTGTTGGCACAATCCATTCGCCCAGGTGCATCATGTCGGCGGCAGTCTGGGCATAGATTGTTTCGTCATAATCGAACAGCGGTGCCAGGCCCAGCGAAGGCAGGGTTAAAACAGCCCAGATGGCTGCCAGATACCAGACATAATGATGGGCCGGGATATTGCCGAGTCGATTCATGGTCGGAGAATCTAACCAAAGCCGTGAACGAATCCCATGAGAAGGTTTTGATGGCGGATTGAAGTATGATACTTTGCCCCCATGTCGAGAGCCCATTTGTTCTTCACCCTGAAATTATTACTGACCTGCGGCCTGCTCATTGCGGTGGTTATGTCTGTTGATGTGGGTACGGTCTGGCAGCGCATCATAGCGGTGAATCCTTTGCTGATACTGGCGGCTTTGCTGTGTCTTGTGGTCGGCTATGTGCTGTGTGGCTTAAGATGGGCATGGATTGCCCAGGGACTGGGCCTGGAGGTATCGCGCGGGCAGAAAATTCGACTCTATTTTCTCGGCATGTTTGCCAGCCTGTTTCTGCCATCGACGATCGGCGGGGACGTTGTGCGCGGCATTTTGCTAGCCAAGGGGGAGGGGCGCAAAGGGATCGGCTTCAGGGCTGCCGCGAGCGTTATTCTCGATCGTTTAAACGGCATGTGCGCCCTAGTTGTACTGCTGACCGTGTGCATGCTCATGTTTTCTTGGCCAACGGCCCTGTGGTGGAGCTGGCTGGCTATGGTGGCGGTTATGTGGATCGGCATGCTGGCGTATCCGTGGCTGCATGCGCGTTTGCCTGAGAAGCTCGCGGTGCTGAGGCAGTTGCCGCTTGATACGCGGGGCTTCCAGCGCATGTGGTGGCAGAGCCTGCCTGTGTCTTTTGTATTTCAGATGATGATTATTCAGGCGCATGTTTTTCTCGGCATAGCTGTGGGCCTTGAAATGAGTTGGGCTGCGTTTGCGGTGATGGTGGGGTTGGTGGCGCTGGTATCCATCCTGCCGATTTCACTCAATGGTTTTGGTGTGCGTGAAGCGGGGTATGTCGGGTTCGCGGTTTATTTCGGCGGCAGCGGCGATGCAGCCACGGCCATGGCGGCTCTGTGGGTGATTGTTTTGGCTATCGCCGCCCTGCCGGGGGCCTGGGTTTTATGGCGTCTGGGAGGAATCGGCGTATTAAAATCGCAGCCGGATTCGCAGAGACCCGTCACAGAATAAGCAGTCACCCAATAATCAAGCGGGTTGTTCGGGTTTGTCGGAGAGCGAGGGCAGCGTATAGCCGGTGCTGCGCACCAGAGGCATCATATACATAATCCCGCTATGCGGTTCGCTGATACGCAACTCCAGGTAAAGAAAGGTGAATACAACATCGGCTTCATCCTGATCCGCAATCACCTCGATGATTTCCTTTTCAGCATGTTCGACAAGCCCGCGCAGGGCTTTCGGGGCGCTCGGGGCGGTACCGCGGGCAAGATGCAGCTGGGCACGCAGAATACCGAACTCCGACTTCAGCTTTTCAAGCGCCTGTACACCCAAACCCTTGGGAATAATGCAGGTGATCAGTTTATCCGGTTTGGGCAAGCTCATTTCTTTTCCCTGAGTCTGGCAAGAACGCCTGGCGGGATATAGGTAGCCGCCTTTTCAACCGGGGTGATATACATGAAACCCATACCCGGCGTATCGAGCTGGGCAGCCTTGTGCATGGTTTCGAAAATGTGATTGGCATGATCGGTCGGGGAGAGGATGCTGATGACTTCCTTTTCCACTTCCACGGCCACGCCGAGGACGCCGAGGCGTTCCCGGATGCCGCTTCCCTTGGCAAAATGCACGGTGGCGCCGGAGGCTCCTGCCGCCTGCGCTGCAAGTACGATATCGTCTGCCTTGCCGCGCTGGACGATGCAGGTGATTAATACGACATCGGTTAATACAGTAATTTCATTTTCACTCATGGTGTTTCTCCTGCGGCGAGAGGGGCGTGGGCTTCTTCCCTTGCGTGTTTGCTGCGGACACTCCATTTAACCCACAGGCCGGTGGCAAGAACCGAAAGAATCGGGCCGATCGAAGCCAGTGCAAGAATACCGAACCCGTCACTGGCGCTGACTGCATCGCCAAGCCCGAGCCCCATCGCCAGCACGAGCGGCACCGTGACTGGGCCCGTAGTGACACCGGCACTGTCCCAGGCGATGTTAACAAACTCCTCACTGGAAAAAATGGTAAAAATGACTGCCAGCAGGTAGCCGGGGATCAATATCCATGCCAGGGAAAGCGAAAAGATTACTTTCAGAATACCTACACCCAGGCCAAGGCCGACACCGATGGAAACGGCATAAATAAGCATGGATTTGCGAAATGCACCCTGAGTGAGATTCTCGACCGTCATGCCAAGCGCGTTGAGCGCAGGCTCTGCCAGGGTGGCGCCAAAGCCCAGGAACCATGCGAACAGGACAGTGACCGTGATGCCGATACTGAACAGGTATAGCGGGGAGTCTGGGATGGAATCGATATGCGTGAATGCCGCCGGAACAAGGGAGCCGGATTGGGATCCCAGATTGGTCAGGCCATAGGTCAGGCCCAGATTGAAGATAATCATGCCGATCAGACACAGGGAAATGCCATAGATCGTGACAGAAGCATGTTGCAGACGCTCGCCGAGAAGGTAATGCAGGATTAGCAGAAGGAAGCCGACCAGCGGCACCACGGCCCTGAGGCCGCCGAGAATCTCCTGCCATGGTGTGCTCTGGAACCAGGATGCGTTCTGTGACAGGTGAGCTGAAAGTTTCGCCGCCGCAATGATTTCATCAGGACTGCTCACAGCGGCAATATGCGTGGCCAGGAGCAGCACGCCGATAACCGGGAACAGCGATGCGAGCGTGACAATGCCGAAACCGGAGAGGGGAGATCCTCCCTTGCCTGCAGCACCGGCAATGCCGATGCCGAGTGCCAGCACCAAAGGCACGGTCACCGGTCCCGTGGTGACGGCTCCGCAATCCCATGCCAAGCCGATCATCTGCGAAAGATATGGATCGGAAGCCATCTGCCAGCTCAGAAACCCCGCCGGAAGCAGGGCAAGTAAAATCAGGGGCTTGAGGCTCCAGCCGTATAGGAATCGCAGGGTGCCGACAACCGCGGCAAGGCCGACGCCCAGCCCGATCACCAGCACCAGCATGCCATGCCAGTTGTTGAGCATTTCATAGAGATAGGGTGCCGACTCCGGCCGCACGATGGCCCCCGCCGTCTGCAGGGCGCTGATGGCTGGCTCTGCCAGCGTGACTGCGATTCCGAGGAGCAATGCAACCAGCAGAACAACCGGCAACGGCGATTTTGTCGGCAGGGTGCTGCCGATGCTTTCGCTGAACGGCATCAGGCCTAGTTTCAGACCTTCCATGAACATCATCAGTCCGGCAATCACCGCGATCAGGCCGAGCATGACCACCCATGGCTGATTGATGTTTTCTCTGAGAATCAGGATCTGGAAAAGATTCAGGTAGATCGCCAGCGGCAGTACGGCTTTTACCTGATCGGAAAAACGTGCCTGCACATAGGGGCGGAATAAGCGGAAGATGTCGATGCCGCGATATTTCAGCTTTGCTCCGGTACGGCCGCCAAGACTGATGACATCGCTGTAGCTTACTTCATTTTGCCGAACAGCCAGTTCGTGCTGAAATGACAGGAAACGGACTTTCCTCATCCGGATGGCAGGTTGCTTCTGGCTGATTGGCGGTGTGCTTTCGTTCTCCGCAGGTGTATCCGGCATATCCGTGCTTTTCCCCCTCACATCATGACGGAGGATAGCAGAACTCCTGCGCTTTGTTTAAAGTGAATTTGGTGAGCAGTGATAGGCGAGCGAGAGAGGCAATCGGTATATTTAGGCTCTTTTCAGCCTAGATCAGGGTTTCTTTCGCGAAGCCTTTTCATCATGGCCGGAAACGCCGAACCGGCGGGCAAGTTCAATCAGAATATCATCTGGGCTCAAGCCCTTCTGGGCGAGCATCACCATGCTGTGAAACCACAGGTCGGCGGTTTCATGAATGATCTGTTCGCGATCATTGTTTTTCGCTGCGATGATGGTTTCCACGGCTTCTTCACCGATCTTTTCCAGCATCTTGTCCGGCTTGGCATACAGTGAGGCTACATAGGAAGACTCCGGCGATTCTGCCTTGCGCGCCTCCAGGATAGCGGCCAATTCTTTCAATACATTGCTGGTATCTTGGCTCATGATTTATTTACTCCAGAGGTTCTTCAATCGTCACCCACGCATCATCCTGACGCTGTTTGTAGAAGCAGGATTCGCGATTGGTGTGGCAGGCAGGGCCGGTCTGTTCAATAGTCAGCAGCAGCGTATCACCATCACAATCAAGGTACATATCCACAACCTTCTGCACATGGCCCGAGGATTCACCTTTTTTCCACTGCTTGCTGCGCGAGCGGGAATAATAGTGGGCAAAGCCGGTCGCCAGGGTTTGTTGTACCGCTTCCTCATTCATCCAGGCCATCATCAACACGCGGCCGGATGAGGCATCCTGCGCTATAGCAGGAACGAGGCCTGCCTCGTTGAACTTAATACTCTGCAAAAGATTCATGCGGTCAATTTGGCCAGCGCGCGGCCGGCAGCAGCGATGGTATTATCAATGTCCGCATCGGTATGCGCAGCCGACATGAATGCGGCTTCGTATTGCGATGGCGCCAGATAGATGCCTTCATCCAGCATGGCATTGAAGAAGCGCCCGAAAAAGGCCAGGTCACAATGCTTGCTGACATCCGAGCAGCAGGTCACGGCATCAAGCTCGGTGAAGAAGACGGTGAACATCGCGCCAACCTGATTGGCAACGGCAGGAACACCGGCGGCTTTACATCCGGCCAGTAATCCTTCCACTAGACGCGTGGTTTTGGTCTCCAGCGCTTCGTAAAAACCCGGCTTCTGCAGGCGGGAGAGTGTCTCGATGCCGGCACGCATGGCCAGCGGGTTGCCGGAAAGTGTGCCAGCCTGATAGACCGGGCCATCCGGTGAAATCTTGCGCATGATATCTTCACGGCCACCATAGGCACCGACAGGCAGACCGCCGCCGATGATTTTACCGAGGCAGGTCAGATCCGGCATGATGCCGAAGCGCTGTTGGGCGCCACCTGCAGCAACACGGAATCCGCACATCACTTCATCAAAGATCAGCAATGCCCCTTCCAGATCGCAGATGTCTCTCAGCTGCTGCAGGAATCCGTTGTCGTTGAGCAGCATGACGCCGGTATTGCCGGGTACTGGCTCGACAATAATACAGGCGATTTCGCCCTTGTTTTCAGCAAACAGACGCTTAACCGACTCAATGTCGTTGAATGGAGCGGTCAGTGTCAGCTTGGCATAGTCGGCAGGTACACCGGCCGAATCCGGCTCGCCGAAGGTGGCTGCGCCACTTCCCGCCTTGACCAGAAAACCGTCGGCATGGCCGTGATAGCCGCCGTCAAATTTGATGAATTTATCACGTCTGGTATAGCCGCGAGCCAGACGCAGGGCGCTCATCGTTGCTTCGGTGCCGGAATTGACAAAGCGGACCACATCGATGGATGGCACCATATCGATAACCATGCGGGCCAGGTCGATTTCAAGTTCACATGGTGCGCCGAAGCTCATGCCGAGCTCGGCAGTATCCTGAACCCCTTTGACGACATCCGGATGTGCATGGCCAAGTATCATCGGTCCCCAGGAGCCTACGTAGTCGATGTACTGATTGTTATCGACATCCCAGACGTAGGCGCCTTTTGCCCTGGCGAAGAAGCGTGGCGTGCCGCCAACCGACTTGAATGCGCGCACAGGCGAGTTGACGCCGCCCGGCAGCAGCTTTTGCGCCTGTTCAAAGTCCTGTAGTGAATGTGAAATGTTCGACATGATGTTTCCCCGATTCAAAAGTGTCGCGACGTTAGGAAGCGGGGCACTGGATGTCAATGTTGCGGCAGCGCCAGAGGCATCCCTCAGCGTTTGCCTACCCAGATATCCTTGATGCCGAGTTTCTCACCCAGTACGGCGCTCTGTGCTTCTGCATCCTGCAGCGTGGAAAAACCGGGAACCCTGATTCGATACCATGTTTTTCCCCTAGCCTCGGTGCGGACTGCTTCGGCACTCACACCTAACTGTTTCAGGCGGGCGATCTCTTGATTGGCCGATTCGGCCGAACTGACGGAGGTCAGGTTTATGACATAACCCTCAGCCTTTGGCTTTGCAGGGGCCTTGGTTGTTGACTCAAGCGGTGTTGAAGGTTGGATGGCAGGGTGACTTTTAGCGGCTGCTTTCTTCTTTCCGGCCTGTGTGCGGTCGGTAGAAGGGGTCAGGGCATTGAGCTTCTGCTCAAGCGCGTTGTTTTTCTCGTTCAGGGTTTGCACCTGCACGGCAAGCTCCCGGTTGCTTGATTCGACCCGGCTTAACCGGTCTGCAGTCTGGGCCAGTTGTTCCTCAAGTTGCGTGGATATCGGGCTGAATCCGCCCAAGCCACCCTGACTGAACCAGTAGGATGCTCCGGCGCCGGCAAGGGCAAGCAGCGACAGGAATATGGCAAATCCCGAGCCGCCACGCTTTACGACAGTCACCGGAGGTGCCTGCTCAATGCGTTCATCCGCTGCTACGGGAGAGACAGCGGGTTTCGCCATGGCATCTGCCAAAGGCAAATCATCCTGCAGGGATTCGGATTCCTGCTGCTCTTCCTTGTCCTGATCAGTGAAGCTGAAATCTGTATCATCTTCAGTATCGTCTGATTTGGGTGTTGCTGATTTTTCCTTGCTCTGCTCAAACGATTCGTTATCCCAATCATCCATGCCGGTTTCCCTTTCTCCAGCATCAAGAAACTCGTTCTCATCATCTTCAGGCTCAGCACCTTCATCGACATCATCTCTATCTTCTTCCAGCGATGCATCAAAGCCGGATAAACCCATGAGGCCTTCCTGTGCATCTACTTCTTCAGCGACAGGCAAATCACGATCCAGATCATCCATCGCAAATTCGGTGGACAGATCATCGTCCCCATCATCGACTGCCAGCAGGTCATCATCCCCCACATCGGCCAACAGATCATCATCTTCGGCAAGATCTTCTGCACCCAGTTGTACCGTGGGAAGGGAACTCATGGTGATATTGAATTCCTCATCATCGCCAAACAATGCTGCCCGGCCCAACGAGTCTGAAACTGAGTCCGGTTCCTTGCTCGCCTCAGGCTCTGATTGAGCCGAAGAAACATCATCCGGAAAATCCATCTTGAGAAGTTCGTCCAGTTCATCCAGTGCAGCACCTGAATCAAAAGTGGCTTCAGGTGCATGAGATGGAGAGGAATCGGAGGAAGGTTTTTCAGTGCTCTCGTCGCCACCTAACAGTGAACCGGACAGGGTGAACTCACTTTCAGCAAAATCGAGCTCTGATCTGGGGTGTGCTGCAGGGGTAACAGGCAGTTCAACGGCCGGTTCGACCTTGGGCGCAGCCGGTTTCTGTGGTGCAGGCGCTGGCGCTTTTGCCTGAGGTGGCGTTGCAGGTGGTGTTACAGGCGCTTTAGGCTGCTGCGGACGCGCCTCGACCTTAGGCGCAGCCGGTTTCTGTGGTGCAGGCGCTGGCGCTTTTGCCTGAGGTGGCGTTGCAGGTGGTGTTACAGGCGCTTTAGGCTGCTGCGGACGCGCCTCGACCTTGGGAGCAGCCGGTTTCTGTGGCGCTGGCGCAGGTGCTTTTGCCTGGGGCGGTGTTGCAGGTGGTGGAGTAGGACGCGCGGGAGCGGGTTGCTGGGGGAGGGCCTCTTTATCGCTGGATGGGGAGCTTTCAACCATGGCATCGAAATTATTGAATCGAACCGTAGATTCAAAATCCTGATCAGCGGGTTCTTGCTGTGGGGCACGGGTCAGAATGACGGTCCGCTCCAGCTCTTCAGGAGATGGAGTGTGCGTAAAGCCCATGGTTTTACCGAAAATTTCGGCTTCAGCCCTCTTCTTGCGCTCCAGTTCTTCTTTTGAATCCTTATCCGCCATATCATCCTCCCGAGGTGACTTGGGCCTAGCTTAGACGAGAATGATATGAAGTGCGATAACCTTTTTCATGAAAAAATCAGACGTACACGACTTCGAAACTTGTTCTACTTCATCATGGAAGCACCCTGGATAGAAGGATTCATCAGCGGCCTTTCCGAAAGGAGCATATCCATACCCTCCCGAGTGAGGTTTTGCGTAGCGCTTCGCCTCGAAGCATTTGCAGTTTATGGTTCGGTGATTGTCACCAGAACAGAGGGGAGCGGTGTTGGCTGAAAAGAATCGACAGTGCATAGGTATATTTGATTCCGGGGTAGGCGGTTTGTCGGTGCTTGGGCATATTCACAGGCGTTTGCCGAACGAAAATCTTTGTTATTTTGCCGATTCCGCCTATATGCCATATGGCAACAAGTCGCCCATGGAGATAGAGGCTCGCAGCCTGCGCATTGCCGAGTTTCTTCTGAGCCGGGGCGCCAAGGCTCTGGTCGTTGCCTGTAATACCGCGACGGCGGCTGCCGTGCAGGTGCTCAGAGAGACCGTGAATGTTCCTGTTATCGGTATGGAGCCAGCTATCAAACCGGCTGTACATGGTAGCGTTGCCGGCGTGGTCGGTGTGCTGGCCACCAGCGGCACTATCAGCAGTGATAAATTTAACCGGTTGATGCAGCGATTTACCGAGCACGCGGCGCTTGTTGTGCAGCCTTGCCCCGGGCTGGTTGAGCATATCGAGGCAGGCGAACTGGATTCACCTCAGATCAGGGAAATGCTGGGGCAGTATCTGAAACCGTTGCTGGACAAGGGTGCTGATACCGTGGTTCTGGGCTGTACACACTATCCCTTTGTATTGCCACTGATTCGTGAAATGGTTGGCAATGACATTCAGATTATCGATACGGGGGCTGCGATTGCCAGAGAGGTGGAGCGGCAGCTGGATCAGCGCGGGCTTCTTGCAAGCGGTGACGCGGCTGAGGATATATGTTTTTTTACCAGCGGCTCTGCGTCATCGGGGCTGCCTGTGATGCGGAAGCTGTGGGGAAGTGATCTTGTTCTGGAAGCGTGCAGTCTGTAGCTGAAATTCAGGAAAATCTCAGGCCCAGTAGATCACCTTGGCTGTGCAGGTTTCTGCAACCTCAACGCGCGAAACCCTGATGCGCTCATTATCCAGGCGCTGTTGCATTTCTTCACAGAGCAGGCGGGCAACATTCTCGCTTGTCGGATTGATCCGGTCGAAGGGAGCGATGTCATTCAGGTTGTAGTGATCCCATTTATCAATGGCAGCCTTCACTTCCCGTTTCATGATCTTGTAGTCAATGCCCATGCCGAGATCATCCAGCTCTGTACATTCTATAAACAGTTTCACATGCCAGTTGTGGCCGTGCAGGCGGGCGCAGTCACCATCGTAGCCGCGCAGTTGATGGGCGGCAGAGAAGTGGGTTTCGATAGAGAGTTCGTAATGGGCCATCAGTTGCGTGCTCCGGGTAACAGCATGGCTATCGATACCCTGCGCCCTTCCCCGATCAGGATATTGTAGGTGCGGGCTGCAGCACGAGAATCCATACATTCAAAACCGATATGCTGTTCGGCCAGATAATCCAGTACTGCAGGGCAGGGGAAAGCGGTAAGCCGCCCCGTTCCAATGAGAAGTACTTCAGGAGCCTGCTCAATAAAGCCGGACAGATGCTCGGGCATCAGGTCACGCAGGCGCCGAGGGCCCCATGGCGCTGAAACCTTGCCGCCATGGACGGAAAGTCCTGTTTCATAGCGGTTGTTGTGTATCTGGATGTAGCCGTCGTCATAACCGCTGAACAGCAGCGTGTCCGAGCCGAGATCAGGGCTGATATCACCCTTCATGCATCAACCTGCCGTGCCTGATTTTCAGGGCCGGGCCTCCATCTCTTTGATTGCTTCCTCATCGCCTTTGAAGCGGCCGGCCAGCGACATCATCACCGGGCTGGCAATATAAATGGATGAATAGGTACCGACCAGAATACCCATGATCAGGGCGAAGGCGAAATCATGAATGACTTCACCGCCGAGGAAAAACAATGCGGCAACCACCAGCAGTGTTGTGAAAGAGGTCATCAGCGTGCGGGCCAGGGTCTGGTTGATGGAGTTATTCACCACAATGGCTTCATCTTCCGGCGTCTTGCGTTTGCGGTTGGCGGCAAAGTTCTCGCGAATTCGATCAAATACAACGATCGTATCATTCAGGGAGTAGCCGATCACGGTCAGCAGGGCGGCGATGACCGGCAAAGTGAATTCCTTGCCAGTGATGGCAAACAGGCCAAGTACAATCGTGATGTCATGCAAGAGGGCAGCATCGGCTCCGAGCGCGAAACGAAATTCAAAACGGACAGTGACATATAGGAGAATCGCGACCATGGCGATCAAAACAGCCATGATACCCGCACGTGTCAGTTCCTCGCCTACCTGAGGGCCGACAAATTCAACACGGCGCATTTCGACAGCGGCAGCCGTAAAGCTTTCATTCAGGCCGCCTAGAATGGCAGTGCTGATGTCAGAAGATTTCTCACCTTCCCTGTTTTGCACGCGAATCAGGATTTCCTCGGGTGAACCGAATTCCTGAATGACAGCATTGCCGTATCCCTTGGGCGAAATGGCATTGCGCACGTCTGCAATCGATGGAGCCTTGTTAAACTTTACCTCGACCAGTGTTCCGCCGGTAAAATCAATGCCGAAATTCAGGCCTTTGACTGCCAGCATACCCAGAGAAATGAGAATCATCAGCGCAGAAATAAACATGGCAATTTTTCTTTTGCCAATAAAATCAAGATTAATATCAGGACGGATAATTTGCATGTTGGTTCCCTTAGATGCTCAGTTTTTCGATACGGCCCTGACGCTCGGTGGAAGCAGCGACAATGGCCCGGGTGACAGTGATGGCGGTGAACATGGAGGCGAGAATACCGACGCTCAGGGTGACAGCGAATCCTTTCACAGGACCCGTGCCGAACTGGAACAGCACGATGGCTGCGATCAGGGTAGTGATGTTGGCATCGACAATGGTCGAGAATGCTTTGTCATAGCCGCCATCGATGGCCGCAAGCGGCGTCTTGCCAAGGAATAGTTCTTCCCGAATACGTTCAAAGATGAGTACGTTGGCATCCACCGCCATACCGATGGTCAACACAATACCAGCAATACCGGGCAGGGTGAGCGTACCTCCGATCATGCTCATGGCAGCAACAATCAACAGCATGTTGAAAATCAGTGCCACATTGGCGACAAGTCCGAATACCTTGTAATACACACCCATGAAGATCAGTACGAAAATGGCGCCGATGATGATGGAATTCATGCCCTGATCAATAGAATCCTGGCCGAGGCTCGGGCCAATCGAACGTTCTTCAACAACCTTCACCGGGGCGGGCAGGGCACCGGCACGAAGGATAATGGCCAGATCATGCGCCTCGGCAGGCGAGAAACTGCCGGTAATCTGTGCGCTGCCGCCGGAGATGCGCTCGCGAATGACAGGAGCCGAGTTGACCACACCCTCCAGAATGATGGCAAAGCGCTCGCCCACGTGGGCAGCGGTCAGTCGATCAAACTGGCGCGAACCCTTGCTGTTGAACTTTAGGGTGACGGCGTATTCGTTGAAGCGCGAATCGATGGAAACGCGGGCATCGGAGACTTCCGTGCCGGAAAGTTCGGTTCTCTTTTTCAGCAGATACGGCTGGGCGCTGTCAGGATTGCCTTTCACCTTTTGCGGGCCGTACATAACGATATCGCCGGGAGGGATATCGCCGTTCAACGCTTTCTGCAGATCACCCTTTTCATCCACCAGCTTGAATTCCAGCTGGGCGGTGCGGCCGATCAACTCCTTGGCGTGAGCCGAGTCTTCATAACCCGGGATCTGAACCAGGATGCGATGGGAGCCCTGTTTGACAATGACAGGTTCCGTGGTTCCCAGCGCATCGATACGTCCGCGAATGACTTCAATCGCCTGGTCCACGGCAAACTTCCGGGTTTCATCCGCGATGGCCGGTTTCAAGGTTAATGTAATGACATTATTGATGGCCGGGGCGGCATCGTAGTTGTTGAACTCGTCCTTCAGGAGCTTCTCTGCTTCAGCAACATCTTCAGTTTTTTTAATGGTCAGTTGCAGGCTTAGCCCTTCAGAGGCCAGTTTGCGATAAAGAATCTTGGCCTTGCGCAGCACCTGACGGGCCGAGTCGATATCCTCTTCAACAGAGCGTGCAACAGCCTTGTCCACGTCAACATCCAGAACCAGATGGATGCCACCCTTCAAATCCAGGCCCAGGCTCATGGGTTTGCTCAGCGATGCCGGCCACCAGGATGGTACTGAGGTGATGTTAGGCAGCGAAGCCATGGCCGATACAACCAGTACGGCTGCAATGAGCCAGAATTTCCAGCGGGGATAGCTATGCATGAATCAGATCCTTTGAAAAAAGCTTAGTATAAACGGGTAGTCAGATTTGAAAGTCGGGTTAATCGGACAGGCCGACAATCGTATCGCGCTTCACCTTGACGCGCACACCCTCGGCAATCTCAACCTTCATGAAGTCTTCCTTGACGTCGGTTACGACCCCGTAAAAGCCGCCGCCGGTAATGACCTTGTCACCTTTTTTCAGGGCTTCGATGACATTGCGGTGTTCCTTGACGCGCTTCTGCTGCGGGCGGATCAACAGGAAGTAAAAAATAACCATGATCAGCACCAGCGGAACAAATGAGGCAAAACCGCCACCGGCTCCTTGTGCGCCTTCGGCAAAGGCCGGAGGGACGACCGCCATACTGGCTGCTGCAGCTGTGATCGATAGGGCAATGAATGATTTCATATTAAAACTCCTGAAATTTAATGCGCGGCGATTATGCATCGTCGCGGTAGCGTTGTAAAAACTGTTCACGGAATTCGGGCCAGTTTCCTGTTTCCAGTGCGGTGCGAGCCCGATGCATGAGTCCGCAATAGTAGTGAAGATTGTGCAAAGTATTCAACCTTGAACTTAAAATCTCCTTGGCCATGTACAAATGCCGCAGATAGGCGCGCGAAAAATGAGTACAGGTATAACAATCGCAGTCATCCATGATCGGCCGCGGATCCTCGGCGTGGCAGAGGTTTTTGATGTTCAGCTTGCCATCATCAGTGAAAAGAGTGCCATTTCGTGCATTGCGAGAAGGCATGACGCAGTCAAACATATCGATTCCCCGGTCAATGCCTTCGATCAGATCATCGGGTGTGCCGACACCCATCACATAGTGCGGCTTGTCGACAGGCAGATGCGGGGCCAGTGCATCAAGCATGGCCAGCATCTCTTTCTTGGGCTCGCCAACGGAGAGCCCTCCGATGGCAATGCCCTCAAAATCAATGGCTGAGATTGCCGCCAGACTTTCCAGCCGCAGATCGGGATACATGCCTCCCTGTACGATGCCGAACAGCGCCTGCTTATTGTTTACGGGCAGCTGTTCGCGGCATTCGGCTGCCCAGCGCATGGACATTTGCATGGAGTCGTTGGCCTCATCCACGGTGGCTGGGTAGGGCGTGCATTCGTCAAAGGCCATGACAATATCAGACCCGAGTTGCTGCTGGATATGCATGCTTTCCTTTGGCCCGAGAAACACCTCGGCACCATCGATGTGTGAGCGAAAGCGCACCCCGTGCCCTTCGATCTTGCGCAGGTTCCCAAGAGACCAGACCTGAAAACCGCCGGAATCGGTCAGGATTGGCTTCTCCCATGCCATAAACTTGTGCAGCCCGCCCATCTTTTCGATCAGGTCGGCGCCGGGCCTGAGCATCAGGTGATAGGTGTTGCCCAGGATGATGCTGGCCTTGATGTCGTCCGTCAGATCGGCCGGGGTAAGGCTTTTCACCGTAGCTTGTGTTCCAACGGGCATGAAAACCGGCGTTTCAACGATGCCATGCGCCAGATGCAGGCGTCCACGACGGGCAAAACCGGAGGTGTCTCGATTCAGGACTTCAAAGCGGGCGGCAGACATGGCGGCGCAGCCTGCCGAGGTTGCTCCGCATCAGCAAGTTCGGAGCCTGTTTGCAAGCCTTGAAAAATGATTGGTTTCGATCAGGTCTGCCCCTTGGGCGAAAATGGTTCGGGCAAGATCGGCATCGTTGACGGTATAAACGCCAACCTGCACACCCATGGCATGCCAGCTGGCAATGGCGGAAACATCATGATACCGAATGAATACGTGGGAGATCGGGCTTCGGGGAGGGCGATGACGGGTTGCCACCCAGCCGAGCCGGCAGGTGAATGCTTTGCTGCATGCATCGACAATGGCTGCATTTGAGCTGATCAGCACGATCCGGTTCATAAGATGATCGGGAAAGAATGGAGCCAACAGTTTAACCAGAGCCGATGGTCCCAGGCGCTGGAGAATCGGTGGTTTGATTTCGATGAACAGGGTGATGGCCGGATGTTGATCGAGCCACATTATCATTTCCTGCAGGGTGGGCAGATCAAAGTGGGGGCCGCAAAGGGCCGCAAGCTCACGGAAATTGGTATCCGGCGCCCGAACATTCTGCAGCTGGCAAAGTCGATTGAGACGATTGTCGTGCAGTACTACCGGAATCAGATCGCATGTAAACTGAATATCGCATTCGGCAAAGCGTGCGCCATGATCGGCGGCGAGCGAAAAGGCGGCGAGCGTGTTTTCAACGGCCCCGTCCTGATCGCCGCGATGGGCAACTAGGCGGGATGTTAGGCCTTCTGGAGTGGGGGAAGCTCTTACAGACATGGGTTCAATCGGGGCACGAATGTATTTGTTGTCTGGCAAACGTCAAAGGAACCCATGTTGCATTATTAGTTCAGCTGGCTGCTGACTGTCAATGACGGGTCCTTGCGGACTAGCAACTGGCGTTGGCAGGGAAAGTTCGATAAGGCAGCATGCCCACTGGCTTAAAGAGGGGGGGCGGGATCATGAAGCTGACAATGACTCTGGGACTGATAGCACTGGCATTGTTTTTTGCCACCTCGGCCGAGGCAGTAGAAATTGCCTCCGGTGTGGATGATTTTTTCGGTCAGTTGAATGGCGTTCTTGCTTCTGTTCTGTTTCATGATGTGATGCCTGGCGATGGCAATATGCCGTTTATTGTCGGCTGGCTGGTGGTGGGGGCCGTTTATCTCACCTTCCGCTTCGGCTTTGTAAACCTGCGTATGATGGGGCATGCGTTCAGGGTGATTCGCGGCAAATATCAATCGGCTGACGACAAGGGCGAGGTATCGCCTTTTCAGGCGTTAAGTACCGCGCTTTCGGCCACAGTCGGTCTGGGAAATATCGCCGGCGTTGCCATTGCCGTAAGCATCGGCGGCCCTGGAGCCACTTTCTGGATGATCGTTGCCGGATTTTTCGGCATGACCTCGAAATTTACTGAGGTAACGCTGGCGCAGATGTACCGTGAATTCCGACCCGATGGCCGGGTCATGGGCGGCGCGATGGAATATCTATCCAAGGGCTTTGCCGAAAAAAGTATGGCAGGAACCGGCAAAGCACTGGCCGTGCTGTTTGCAATCCTGTGTGTTGGCGCATCATTTGGTGGTGGCAATGCATTTCAGGTGTCCCAGGCTTTGGGAGCAGTGCAGAATGAGGTTGCCTTTTTCAAGGATTTCCCCTGGGTTTTCGGTGTGTTCATGGCCGGGGCTGTGGGGCTGGTTATTATCGGCGGTATTCGGCGTATCGCGCATACTGCCGAGGCTGTCGTTCCGACGATGGTGTTTATATATCTCTCGGCCTGCCTGTGGATTATTTGCACCCATGTCTCGGAACTGCCGGCGGCGTTCTCGTTGATCGTGTCGGAGGCTTTCTCACCGACAGCTGTAGCCGGGGGAATGATCGGCGTACTGGTGCAGGGATTCAAGCGGGCCGTGTTTTCGAGCGAGGCGGGCATCGGTTCGGCGGCTATCGCACACTCGGCGGCTTCTGTTAGATATCCGATCCGACAGGGTTTTGTTGCCCTGTATGAGCCGTTTATTGATACGGTAATCATCTGCACCATGACTGCACTGGTGATCATCCTCACCGGTGTGTGGAATGATCCGGCCAATGCGATGCTTGTTCAGGAAAGCAAGGGAGCGGCGTTGACAGCAGTTGCATTCGGGTCGGTGATTTCATGGTTCCCGATCATCCTGTCGGTGTCCGTGGTTCTGTTTGCCTATTCCACGATGATTTCATGGTCGTACTATGGCGAGCGCTGCTGGACATATGTGTTCGGTGAACGTTTTTCCATGGTGTACAAGATCATTTTCCTGATGTTTATTGTGTTGGCGTCGCTGGTCAGTGCCGGGAATATCCTTGATTTCAGCGATCTTCTGCTTCTTTCCATGGCCTTTCCGAACTTTCTGGCGCTTTATCTCTTGCAGGGCAAGGTGGCTGCAGCATTGAAGGAATATGTAGCCCGGCTTAAGAGCGGTGAGCTGGACCGAGAAATTGGGCAACAGGAAAGTTGAGATAAACCATGGCACTTTATATTACAGATGACTGCATTAATTGTGCTGTGTGTGAACCGGAATGTCCCAACCTGGCCATTTTCGAGGGCCAGGATATTTTTGAAATCGATCCTGATCTTTGCACCGAATGCGTCGGCCATTTCGACGAGCCGCAGTGCCAGCTGGTCTGTCCGGTGGATTGCATTCCGGTCAATCCCGACAGGGTCGAAAGCCGGGATGAGTTGAAGGAAAAATACAGTCGACTGACGGGGAAAAAGATATGAGTGGACGTCTGTTTATCGTCTCGGGGCCATCCGGTGCCGGAAAGTCCAGCCTCTGTGCCGCCTTGTTAAAGAAAAGGCCCGAATTACGTCTATCTGTTTCCTGCACTACCCGCGCGCCTCGTTCCGGAGAGGAGGATGGCCGCGAATATCACTTTCTGGATCGACCAACGTTTGAGCGTCAACGTGACGGAGGTGCTTTTCTCGAATGGGCGCATGTGCATGGTAATCTGTATGGAACCCGCCAATCCGATGTCGAAAAACTTCTGGCGGATGGCAATGATGTGCTGCTGGAGATTGATTGGCAGGGGGCGGCCCAGGTGGCAGACAGGATTCAGAAGGTCGTTCGTATCTTTATCCTGCCGCCTTCGATTGAGGAGTTGCGCAAGCGACTCAGCGGGCGTGGGCAGGACGATGCCGAGGTTGTTGAGAAAAGGGTGGCCGCTGCAGAGGCCGAGATGGCGCATGCCCATGAGGCGCATTTCAGGATTGTGAATGACACCTTCGATGAAAGCCTGCTGGAGCTTGAGAGAATCATTCACAATCCGGGAAATAACATTCTGGTTAGGTAAATAGCTTGTCCTGTAGGGGATGGTTGCTTTTTATTCCGGGCATTCATAGGTTTGCCGTATTGTAATATATGGAGGCCAAGCTTTATGGCTCGCGTAACAGTTGAAGATTGCATTCGTTTTTATCCGAACCGTTTTGAGATGGTTTGTCTCGCCACCAAGCGTGCCCGCCAGCTAATGAATGGCATGGAGCCGATGGTGTTGGCAGATAACGACAAGCCAACCGTGCAGGCACTTCGCGAAATGGGTGAAGGCTTGATAAGCTGGGAAAACCTCTATGAAATGGATGAGCAGGAGCGCGCTCGCCTTGCCGCATTTGCTGAGGAAGAAGCCGAGAACGAGGCCTCCTGATTCCGCAGACCAGTTCTGTGGCGGGTCGGTATTCTGTGGCAGATTTATGCCCCAACCCGCAACAAGCGACTTCTGAATACTCCCGATGAGCCGCATCTTCGAAATTACCGAACGGGTGGCATCCTATGCGCCGAAGGCAGATCTTGACCTGATTAACCGGGCCTATGTGTTTGCTGCAAATGCCCATGCCAGACAAACTCGCCATTCCGGTGAGCCATATATCATCCACCCTTTAGCTGTCGCAGGCATTCTGGCAAGCCTGAAAATGGATGATGCAAGCATTATTACCGCGCTGCTGCATGACACCGTTGAAGATACAACCGCCAGCCTGAAAGATATCGAAGATCATTTTGGCAGCGACATTGCCCAGCTTGTCGATGGCGTTACCAAAATCGGTAAGATTCATTTTAATTCGACCGAGCATAAACAGGCGGAAAATTTCCGGAAAATGCTACTTGCTACGGCCAAGGATGTTCGGGTTCTGATCGTTAAACTAGCCGATCGCCTGCATAATATGCGCACACTCGGATTTATGGCGGAGCATAAACGTGAAGCCATTTCGACCGAAACTTTCCAGATTTATGCCCCTTTGGCGCATCGACTCGGTATTCACTGGATCAAGCAGGAAATGGAAGACCTGGCCTTTGCCAACCTTGAAAAAGAGGCATACAAGGCATTGCTGCATCAGTTGCAGGATCGACTGGAGGATCTGAATCAGGTTCGGGATCGACTTGAAGCGATTATCCAGGAGGCTCTTCAACGTAAAGGTGTGGACGCCAAGGTGCAGGGACGCATGAAACACCTGTACAGCATCCACGACAAGATGCAGCGCAAGCACGTGGACTTTGATGAAATTTACGACCTTGTCGCGTTTCGTGTGATCGTGAAGGATATTACGACCTGCTACCAGACGCTGGGCATCGTTCACAGTTTATATCGGCCAGTGCCAGGACGTTTCAAGGATTATATTGCCCTGCCCAAACCGAATGGCTACCAGTCCTTGCATACGGCCGTGATTGGCCCTGAAAATTTTCGTATTGAGGTGCAGGTTCGCACCGAAGCGATGCATTCCTATGCCGAGGACGGTGTGGCAGCGCACTGGATATACAAGGATGGCGATGGATCTTCCCGAGAACGGGAAAGTTTCAAATGGCTCAAGCAGCTGACTGATCTGGTGCAGGCTTCCGAGAATCCCGGCGAATTTCTCGAAAACGTGCGGTTGGATCTGTTTGTTCAGGAAGTGTATGTATTCAGTCCGGGCGGTGATATTTTCGCCTTGCCAAGGGGTGCCCGCCCGCTTGATTTCGCCTATGCCGTACATACTGATGTGGGCAATCACTGCATCGGGATCCGCATTAACGGTGAGATGGCTGATTTCTCAACTCGCCTGCACAATGGTGATCAGATTGAAATCATGACCAGTCCCGATCAGTCGCCAAGCCGGCAGTGGTTGCAGTATGTAAAAACCCCCCGGGCTCGGCAGTCAATTCGCCAGTGGTTCAAGCGACAGGAGAAGGAGACCAGTATCCGTATCGGCAAGCAGGTGCTGAAGGATACATTGGGCAGAGGTGTGATCGGCAACAAGGTGTTGCAGCGCCTCAAATATGATAATCTGGAAGAATTACAGGAGCATCTTGGACGGGGTGAAGTCCCCATTCAGGATTTGCTGCATGCTGCAGATATTGATCGCACAGGCCCCTTGCATATCCGGGGCGTTTCCAGGTCTCTTATGCAGGCGGCGCAATGTTGCCATCCCATACCGGGAGATCCGGTACTGGGCATGTTCAGCGCCGGAAAGGGCATGGTTATCCACCATCGAAAATGTCCCAGGGTCGCTGATGACAAGGGTGAGAACTGGCTGGAGGTGCAATGGAAGCCCCAGTCCGGCCAGTTGTTTAAAACAGGAATCGAAGTGCGATCGCAAAATGAGCGGGGCATGCTGGCAAAGGTTACAAACAGTATCGCCGCTGCCAATTCAAGCATTGAGGATTTGAAGCTGCGTCAGAAGGGCGGTTCAATGACTGAACTACTTTTTTTGATTGAGGTTGAAGACCGAGTCCATCTGGCTAATGTGTTGCGCGCCATTCGCGGCGTAGAGGGTGTGGTGCGTGTGCAGCGGCGTAATCAGGTCGGTCTTGGCACACCGACGGAATCACGCGGCCTTGCGGAAACCCTGAAGGACTTCTTTTCCGGCAGAAAACAAATATCCAAAGTTAACGAGGAAGACCATTGATGAAACATATAAAAATCATTCATTCTGATCAGGCCCCGAAGGCTGTCGGCCCTTATAGTCAGGCTGTTGTATCAGGCGGCGTTCTTTATGCGTCTGGCCAGATCGGCCTTGATCCCCAAGCCGGAAAAATGGTAGCGGATGACGTCGAATCCCAGGCGATCCAGGTGACAAAAAATCTTTCATCTGTCCTTAAGGAGGCCGGCTGTTCGGTGAACGATGTTCTGAAGGTGAATATTTTTCTTACAGATATGGGGGATTTCCCCAAGGTGAATGATATTTATGCAGGTTGGCTGGGCGAGCATCGTCCTGCTCGTGCGACGGTGGCCGTTGCAGCCCTGCCGCTTGGTGCAAAGGTTGAGATGGATCTGCTGGCAAGAGTGAATGCCTAGAGGGGTTTAAGCTGTAAGGGGTTAATCAAAAAATGGGCATACAAAAATGCCCGTCTGCTTTGGCAAACGGGCATTAGGAAGAAAATAGACCGTCCTTAGGACGGGGTGCGGACTTAGGCGGCTTTTTTGATCTTGCCGGAACGCAGGCAGCTTGAGCATACCTTCATCTTACGAGCAGCACCTTCGAATATTGCGCGAACATTGTGCAAGTTCGGCAGGAAACGACGGCGTGTTGTATTGTGCGCATGGCTGACATTATTGCCGACCATCGGACCTTTTCCACAAACTTCGCAACGCTTTGCCATGACTGAAACCTCCATCTAAAACGGGGCGCACTTTAGGCGAATGCATGCCCCCACACAAGCAAAAAAATGCCTGCCAGGACCGATTTGTTCAGATCGCAGTTGAGCAGGCTCTTTGCATCGGTCAACATGCTGGCATGAGTGCCCCCATTTATCCTGTAATGATGCAGCCTGTCTCACAAATCAGCGGCATTGGACCGGCAGTGGAAAAAAAGCTGCGCGCCCGTGGAGTTGATAGCGTGGGCGATCTGTTGCTGCACCTGCCCAAGGGGTATATCGATGACCGGAGTGTTACTCCGATTGCATCCCTCCAACAGGGGGTGGAAGCCCGGGTCCAGGGCGTGATTGTAAGAAAGACAGCGCGTGGTTTCGGACGCAAACGCCAGGTCTCGCTCGTATTGGTGGATAAGAGCGGTGAAATCCAGCTGAATTTTTTTCATTCAGGTTACATGATGACTGACGCCCGCCTGAGCGAGGGACGCAATATTTCTGTTCGGGGTGTAGCTGAAAGCTGGCATGGGCACTGGCAGATGGCGCATCCTGACTGGCTGCTGGCCGAGCAATTCAGCCCTGGCTTCAGGCCAGTATATGGAAGTCTCGCAGGTTTGAGCAGCAAGCGCGTGGCCGGTGCGATGCAGCAGGCGTTGAAGCTGGTGCCTGTATCGTCTGTCAGCGCACTGGATGAGCTGATTTGTGGTCACCGGTTGTTTGATGATTTGCCAACGCTTGCCGAGGCTCTCAGGCGCATACACGCGCCGCAGGAGTCGGATATGGCTCCGATTCAGCAAGCCGGGAACCGTTTAAAGAGTGAGGAGATTCTCGTTTATTTACATTTGATGCGGCAGAAACGCAGGCGCGCAGATTGCCCGGCGCCGGTGATTGCTGGAGAAAAATTAAGCGTAAAATTATTGCGTTCATTGCCATATCCGTTGACTGAGGCTCAGCTGATTGCATGGCAGGACATCTCTGCGGATCTGGCATCCGGCCACCGTATGCATCGCCTGCTGCAGGGCGACGTGGGTGCAGGTAAAACGTGGGTGGCTGCACTGTGCATGGCCAAAGTGGCGGATCAGGGGTTGCAGGCAGCCCTTCTGGCGCCGACCGAGGTTCTGGCAAGCCAGCATGCAGAGACACTTGCCTCTCTGTTTGAACCCTTGGGTTTGAGCATCGGCTTCCTGAGTGGAAGCACCAAGGCTGCAGAGCGCCGGAGGCTGTTAAGCCAGTTGCAGTCAGGTGAGGTGCGCCTACTGGTTGGTACCCATGCTCTACTTTCCGACGACGTGGTGTTTCATCGCCTCGGATTGGCTCTGGTGGATGAACAGCATCGCTTTGGTGTCAGGCAGCGCTGGGCGCTAACCGAAAAGGGGCAGGGGGAAGATGGGGTGCATTTGCTCGGCATGACAGCCACACCCATTCCCCGGTCTCTGGCACTGGCCCTGTATGGCGATATGGATTTGAGCCTGATGCGCGGCATGCCTCCCGGTCGCAAGCCGGTTGAAACCAGGGTTCTGGCCGCTTCCCGCATGAAGGCTCTGGCCGATGGTATGCGCAGGATACTGTCCGATGGCGGACGCATATACTGGATTGTGCCGCGCATTGATGAGGATGAAGACGGTGTCTCGGTGGATCAGCGGGCAGCGTTGCTGACTTCGTATTTTCCTGATGCCGATGTGCTGGGCCTGCATGGACGCATGAAGGCTTCCGAAAAGCAGGATATCCTTGAGGCGTTTACCCATGGTAAATGCCGGATTCTTGTATCCACCACAGTCGTCGAAGTGGGGGTGGACGTAACTTCGGCCCGGCTCATCGTGGTTGAGCAGGCGGAGCAGTACGGGTTGGCCCAGTTACATCAGTTGCGCGGAAGGGTCGGGCGCTCCGATGAGCAGGGTTATTGCATTCTGGTGGCCGGCGACGCGGCTTCCGAAACAGCCATGCAGAGACTGCGGCATATGGAACGCAGCCACGATGGCCTAGAGCTGGCTGAAGCTGACCTGCAGCTTCGGGGAGCAGGTGATGTGGTGGGTACCCGGCAAAGTGGTGAGGCCGGATTTCGCCTTTTGGATATGGTTGCCGATGCATCCATGATTCGCCAGTGGTACGAACACCTTCCCGACTTTTCGCCGGATGAAGGCATGCAGCGATTCTGGCGCCCGCATGCCGAAACCGTGGATTAATCTTCCCGGTTATCAGGGCTTGTTGATCGGCTCTGAAACTTCCTGAATCCGTTTCTGTTGTTCCAGCCAATCCTCCAGCAGGGCACGTATTTCCTGCAGGCGATCTTCACTGCCTGCTTCAAAACGCATGACCAATCCGGGCTGGGTGTTTGATGCGCGCAGCAGCGCAAAGCCATCCGGAAAAGTGATGCGCATCCCGTCAATATCAATGATGTCATAACCCAGAGCAGAAAAATGTTCCTTGGCCATTTCCACCAGTGCGAATTTGCGCGTATCAGGGCAGGGAACGCGAATTTCGGGGGTAGTGTGTGAAGGTTCAATATCATTCAGCAAGGAGGATAGGGGCGCGTGGGCATCGGATAGCACCTGCATGACACGTGCACCTGCATATGCGCCATCATCAAAGCCGAAAAAACGATCCGCGAAGAACATGTGGCCTGACATTTCACCGGCGAGCAGAGCTCCGGTTTCCTTCATCTTGGCCTTGATCGGTGAATGCCCGGTTCGCCACATGACCGGGTTTCCACCGGCCTGGCGAATGCCGTCGTACATCTGTTGCGAGGCCTTTACTTCCGAAATAATCGTGGCACCGGGATGCTGAAGCAGCAAATGCCGGGAAAGAAGCAACAGCAGCATGTCGCCCCAGATAATGTGGCCGTATTCATCGACAACACCGATACGGTCACCATCGCCGTCGAAAGCAATGCCAAGATCGGCATGTTCTGCGACAACCGTTTCAGCCAGATCATGTATGTTTTCCGCGATGGTCGGGTCGGGATGGTGGTTTGGAAAATTGCCATCCGGTTCACAATATAGTTCGATGACTTCACAGCCCAAATCGCGGTACAGTGAGGCAGCAATGATACCTGAGGGGCCATTTCCGGCATCAATCACAACCTTCAACGGCCTTGCCAGCTTGCAGTCGCCCGTAACAAAGTCGATATATTCATCAGCAATGTTATGCGATTCTACCGTGCCTTGAATGGAAGCATCAGGTGTGGTCTTATGCATGTTCATCATTAACTGCTGAATATCATCGCCATGCAGACTGTTTCGGCCGATCATCATCTTAAAGCCGTTGTATTCTGAAGGGTTATGGCTGGCGGTTATCTGCAGGCTTCCCGCAGTATCCAGCGTAAAAACCGAGAAATACGCCAGGGGTGTGGGTGTGATGCCGATATCGATGATGTTTCTGCCGGTACTCAGGATGCCCTGCATGGCAGCCTGTTGCAGCCTGAGGCCTGAGAGGCGCACATCGCGGCCAACACTCAACGGGCGTTTGTCATCAGCCGGAAGCATGGATGCGAAAGCCTTGCCCAAGCGATAGGCAAACTCCTCGGTGATATCAATATCGGCGATGCCGCGAATATCGTATTCGCGGAAAGCGTGGGAAGGGAAATTACGCATCAGGCTTGCCTCTTTTTAATAACAGGGCCATTTACCTGACAAGACTAATAGCTCTGCTTGCGATACGAAAGCGCAGACCTAGTCTGCGTGTCCACCATGGCAGTCTATTCATCAACTTCGCAGCTCAATGAAGAACAATACCGCGCTGTATTCCATCGCGGCGGCCCGCTACTGGTACTGGCGGGTGCTGGCTCCGGTAAAACCAGAGTGATTACAGAACGTATTGCCGCCCTGGTCGAACGAGATGTGCCGGAGAAGGCAATCACTGCTGTAACCTTTACCAACAAGGCTGCACGGGAAATGCGTGAGCGTCTGAACGCAAGATTGGGTGAAAAAGCCGATAGCCTGCGCATTTGCACCTTCCATGCATTGGGTTTGGCCATGGTGCGCGAGCATGCGGTTTTGCTGGGCAGGCGCTCGCACGTGTCGGTGTTTGCAGGGCTTGAACAGAAGTCGGCCATGAAGTCTGTGCTCAGCGATATGAAGCTGCCGGCCGATGCCGATCATGTGGATCGTATTATTGCGAGGATTTCGCAGCTAAAGAACGGATTGCTGGAAGATGGTGAGAATCAGCTTGCCGCGATTCGACAGCGTTACGATGAGTTGCTGCAACGTATGAATGCGGTGGATTTTGATGACCTGATGGTGCTTCCAATCCAGTTGCTTTCAGAGCACCCGGAAGTGCGTGCATTATGGCAGGAGCGTGCCAGGTATTTTCTGGTGGATGAGTATCAGGATTCTTCACGTGTTCAATATGAATGGATAAGGCTGCTGGTGCCTGATCATGGCAACCTGACCGTGGTGGGAGATGACGATCAATCGATATACGGTTGGCGAGGGGCGGAGGTGAAAAACCTGTTCCAGTTGCAGCGGGATTTTCCCACGCTGACAGTGATTCGCCTGGAAGAGAACTATCGTTCGACATCATCGATTCTGCAGGCCTCCAATGCACTGATCTCCAATAATTCAGAACGGCTTGGCAAAACCCTGCGTTCGAATCTGGGGCAGGGGAGTCCTGTCCGGGTCTGGGAATCGCCGAATCCGGAAGAAGAGGCGCGGCGCGTGGCTGGCGATATTCGCGCACGCCATGCCACGACCGATGTGCACTGGGATGGTTTCTGCGTTTTGTATCGTGCTTCCTATCAATCAAGGGCCGTGGAACTTGCACTGCGTGAAGCCGCTATTCCCTATCATGTCAGTGGTGGGTTATCGTTTTTTGACCGGGCGGAAATTCAGGATTTTCTGGCCTATCTTCGAATTGTTGCGAATCCGGACGATGACATGGCCTTTATGCGCGCCATTGCCCGGCCACGGCGCGGCATCGGCGACAAAGCGCTGGGTGAACTGGGTGACTTCGCCATGTTGCACCGCTGCTCTTTACTGGGCGCCTGTCAGCATGATGAGCTGGAGCACCGCCGCGGTGACAGTCTGCGCGAGTTCGGTGAGTTGATCACGGCCCTTGAATTCCAGTTCCAGCACAATGAACCTGATGATGCCTTTGATGCGGTTCTGGACTTCACCAGGCTTGAGGCTGCCATACGCGACGAAGCGGAGAGTCCTGAAGTGGCTGAGCGGCGAATGGGCAATATCATGGAATTACGCCGCTGGTGGCTCAACCATGCGGAAAAAGGCGGCAACCTTGCCGATTTTCTGCAACATCTTTTTCTACTGTCAGAAAAAGAGGATGATGATCCTTCCGCTCAGGTTCGCCTGATGACGGTACATGCAGCCAAGGGCTTGGAATTTGATCATGTGTATGTAATTGGTATGGAGGATGGCATTTTTCCGCACCAGAATGCATTGCAGGAAAATCGCCTGGAGGAGGAGCGTCGCCTCATGTATGTGGCCATGACACGTGCCCGTTTCCAGTTGATCCTGAGTTATGCCCGCGTGCGAAGTCGGTTCGGCCAGAAGGAGAAAACATCGCCTTCACCTTTTTTACACGAAGCCGATCAGTCGGTGATGCGATGGGTGGACAAGGAAGTGGATTCTGAAGAGGCGAAACAGGAAGCCGAAGACCATATGGCAGCCATGCGCAAGCGGTTGGGAATTGCCTGAATCCCTGGCTGTGACACTGCAGAGGGCACAGGGGTTAGAAAAACAGGTGTGTTGATTTAATCTCTTAAAGCGTGCGAATCACACCCATTACAATGCCGAGAATCTGAATGTCTTCATTCTTCAGATAAATCGGTTGCAGGGCAAGATTGGCCGGTTGCAGGCGGATGCCGTCTTTTTCGATATAGAACTTTTTAAGCGTCACAGTTTCGCCATTAATCATGACAACGACGGACTGCCCGTTTTCGGCACTTGCGCGTTTCTCGACGATTATCACATCGCCATCCTGTATGTTGTCGTCAATCATCGAGTCGCCGCGAACCCTGAGCGCATAACTGTCCTTGCGAACCATGTTGGCAGGCACTGAAACTGTCTCGTGTTGCTCAAACATGTCCACCGGCTGACCAGCTGCAACCCATCCCAGAAGCGGGATGTCGACCATCTCGGCCGGGTCCACCGGCAGCACATCAGTATTGAGCGGCCAGACGGGTCGGTCTTTTTTTGGAATTAGAAATTCTGCTTCAGCCATATTGTATCCTCACTGTGCCTGTATCATGACCTGATCGATACGGGATTTCCATAGTATCATCCTACAGCACCATTTTTACGCCGGGATGGGCCTTGAATGACAGGTAGAGCTGATCGAGTTGCTCACGACTAACGGCCGTGAATGTAAGGGTGACCGAAAGGTATTTGCCGCTGCTGCTGGGCCGGCTGTGAACGGCTCCTTCGCCAAGGTCGGGAATGTGCTCTCGGGCAAGCATGACAATTTCGTTTTCGAAGGTTTCGCTATGGATGCCCATGACTTTGATAGGAAATTCACAAGGGAAGGTCAGGGGTGAGGTTTCGATGCTCTGGTCGCTCATGGTTTCTCCTGCAGGTATTCATCATGCCGGTCCGATAGGTGATGGCTGTACTCGGGGACGGCGAAAGGCTAGCACGATGGCTACTGCAAGGCATGATTCGTGCTATGTTTTGCCATATCGGAGGGATGTATGCGGGTAAGGCTATTTTCATTGAGTCATGTGCCGGAGGATGAAGCAGAAGATATTCGCCAGCTGTTGATTGAAAACGAGATTGATTTCTATGAAACCCGGGCTGGCGGATGGGGGGTCTCGGTGCCCGCCATCTGGCTGCATGATGATGGCTTGCAGGAGAAGGCTCGAACGCTCATAGATGAATATCAGAAGCAAAGATTTTTGCAGGCAAGGGCCGAACATGAAGCCCTGCATGCTGTCGGCAGGCATAGAACGATCTCGGATAGAATCAGGGAGACCCCCGCGCAGGTTGTGTTTTTTTCCCTTCTGATCCTGTTTATTCTTTATGTTTCCCTGAGCCCCTTTCTACATTTTCTCGAATAACGGGTTTTTCACATATGGAACAGGTCATTCGATATGGTTCCGCTTATGACATATCCCATTCTTCAAGGTGAATATCCAGCTTTTTGTGGTGGTTTTCTCCATGAGGTTCGACCCATTGCTCAAATGAGGCATAGGCATTCATGAAAGATTGGAAAATATGCCCTGGCATGCAACAGATCAGGGTATGATTTTTTGAGCGCACCTCGGTATGCGGAGGTAGCTGAATATATCTGCTGACATCGCCGAACATGTCGCCCGTGCCCAGGTTGCAGTCAATGGTTTTATTATGCTGCACGCGTTTGGCTGTCGCTTCGCCGAACAGAATAATGCAACAGCAGTTAGGATGGTGTTTTTCATCCATGATAACCTGATCGTCAATGTATTCGCGCACCCGGGATTCCTCTGCAACCCAACGGCGATCTGCTTCAGGGATTTCGGCGAAGGCAGGATGACTGTGAGTCATGGCATGGACCATCCGCGCCTGAACGGTGCGCATCAGGTATTCGCCAGCTATCGGGAATCGTTGGATGAGCTGGGAAATGGTCAGATCGGAAAATTCAAGTAACAGGGAATCTTCCTTGGCGGTCACCATGGCCGAGCGCGGCAGGTTATACACACAGGCAAATTCACCGAAAAAGTGACCGGGCTGGAGAGTGGACAGCATTTCATCATGGTTATTGTCCATCCTGATGTGAACCTGCACTGAGCCTTCAAGAATCAGATAAAAGGTGCGGCTGATATCACCCTGCCGGACGATGTCCTCGCCGGCCTTGGCCTGAAACAACCGCCCCTGTTGCAAAAAATCCATCGACTCGCCGTCGGAAAGATCATTAATCAGGGCAAAGCTTCGATATTTATCACCCTCTACCTCGACCGGGCCGCTGCCGGTGATGCGTGCCATGTTTGCCAGAGCAGCAACTTCTTCCTTTTCCGGATGCCCCAGCTGTTCGCAGATGGCAAGAAAGCCCAGGGCATATGTCCCGCGACCTGAAGCCAGCATGCGACGAGCCATAGTCAGGGCAAGATCCCGTGCCGGAATGTCCTCTTTGCGGCTTTGCAGCATGTGAATAAGCGATCTGGAAATATGCAAATCGTCGGGGAAGACCTTGTGCAGATCCTTATATATCAACATCAGCGAGTTATTATCAAGGGACATGATGGCAAGTGTAGACGATCAGTTGCGAATGTCATCCTGTGAAAAAGAAAGCATCTTCTTGGGTAAGGCCATCATTGCGGCTAGGATTGGGCCATGACAAATCAATTACCCCTATCCGGACATGCCCGCGGCAAGCTGCCGTTCTCACCCCAGGGCTGGTCTTTCATAATTTCCACTGCGATAGCCACTGTACTGGCACAACGTGCGTCTGAGGGTGAAAATGACAAACCTTAAGGAAACCGTCACCCGCCGGGGTGTGTATGTGTTACCAAGCCTGTTTACCAGCATGGGATTGTTTGCCGGTTTTTACTCGCTGATTGCTGCGGTTCAGGGGCGCTTTGAGCTGGCAGCATGGGCCATCCTTGCGGCAGCAGTATTTGATATGCTGGATGGGCGTGTAGCGCGTCTGCTGCATGCCGAAACGGCATTTGGCGCCGAATATGACTCCCTTTGCGACATGCTTTCTTTCGGGATTGCGCCGGCAGTGCTGGTGTATTTATGGGCGCTTGTGCATTTGCCGAGTGATTTGCACAAACTGGCCTGGTTAGGGGCGTTTTTTCTGGCGGCCTGTGCAGCTTTGCGGCTTGCCCGTTTTAACGTGCAGCTGGACTGTCAGGATAAGCGATATTTTCAAGGGCTTCCGACACCAGGCTCTGCTCTGCTGATTGCAACAGGCGTATTGTTTCATGGCGATCTGAACCTGGAGCCCAACGCATGGTTGTGGCTTGCAGCCTCTTTGATGCTGGCATGGCTGATGGTCAGCAACGTTCGCTTTGTATCCGGCAAGGATGTTGATTTGCGCAGACGTCGCAATTCAACATTCATCGTCGGCATGATTGTCGTTGGTGGGTTGGTAATGGCGTATCCATATCGGGTGCCTTTTGCCTTTATTCTTGCCTATTGTATGCACGGACCGATGCTGAGCCTCTGGCAACACCGCCGTCTGCAGCATTATCGCCTGACTCGCCGTCGGCTCAGGAAACGCAAGCAGGCAGAAGCAGAGGGTTCCGGGCCTCAGTCCGATTAAGGATTGACCCGGGCTTTCACGCTTGATTGACGATTGCTGAATGCAGTGGTCTAATTTGCGCCATGATGTTCAACCACGCACTTTCTTCTACCACGGAGCTATTTCTGCTTCGAAGGGGCCTGTGCGTCTGCTGAAGAGATTCAGCTGTTGATGTACAGGCCGCGGTTTTCCGCGGCCTTTTTTGTTGTTGCGGCTTTTTTTGCTGCCTGTTGTTGAGAAGCGAATAGGAGATGATGATGTCTGACCGCTTGTATATTTTTGATACTACCCTGCGCGATGGCGAGCAATCGCCGGGCTGTTCGATGAATATCGAGGAGAAGCTGCGTGTGGCTCATGCACTTGCCACACTTGGCGTGGATATCATCGAAGCCGGATTTCCGATTGCCTCTCCTGGAGATTTTGAGGCCGTGCATCGCATCGCCAGCGAAGTGAAAGGCCCGAGAATCGCTGGATTGGCGCGAGCTGCAGAACGCGACATTGATCGTGCTGGAGAGGCGGTGCGTCCGGCCGGTGATCGGGCCCGTATCCATACCTTCATTGCCACCAGTCCGATCCATATGGAAGCCAAACTGCGCATGGCTCCGGATCAGGTGGTTGAGCGAGCGGTGGCATCCGTAAAGCAGGCCCGGAATTTGGTTCCCGAGGTGGAGTTTTCGGCTGAGGATGCCGGGCGTTCCGAGATCGACTTTCTGTGCAGAATCGTTGAAGAGGTGATCAGTGCCGGGGCGAGGGTGATAAATATTCCTGACACTGTGGGATATATGACCCCAGATGAATTCGGCTGGCGAATCCGTACGCTGCTGGAGCGAGTGCCTAACTCGGACAAGGCCATCTTTTCGGTGCATTGCCATAATGATCTGGGTCTGGCGGTGGCCAACTCTTTGGCTGCTGTCGAAAACGGCGCAAGACAGGTTGAGTGTACGATCAACGGTCTGGGCGAGCGGGCCGGCAATGCTGCTTTGGAAGAGATCGTTATGATCATGAAAACGCGTGCGGATCGTTATGCGATTGATGTCGGCATCGATACGACGAAAATCGTGCCGACCTCGAAACTGGTGTCGCAGATAACCGGCATGCCGATCCAGCCGAACAAGGCTATTGTTGGTGCCAATGCCTTTGCGCATGAATCTGGGATTCATCAGGACGGGGTGCTGAAACATAAGAAGACCTACGAAATCATGACGCCGGAATCGGTGGGGTGGAATACGAATCGTATGGTGCTGGGTAAGCACTCCGGCCGTGCGGCATTGAAAGCGCGATATGCCGAGTTGGGAATCGAACTGGAAGGCGAAAAGCTGAATGCTTCGTTTGACCGCTTCAAGGTTTTGGCCGACAAGAAGAAGGATATCTTTGACGAGGATTTGATATCCATCCTCTCTGGCGATTCCGAAATAGACTCGGAGCGCGTCAAACTTGTCAGCCTGCATGCGGCATCCGGTACGGGCGATACGCCGGTAGCAGCGGTCGAACTGGATATCGAGGGGCAGCATCATAAAGCTACTGCTGAAGGTGATGGTCCCGTTGATGCTGCGTTCAAGGCGATCAAGTCGCTGGTGGAGCCTAATGGCAAGCTTTTGCTGTATGCGGTCAATGCGATTACAGCAGGCACCGATGCACAGGGCGAAGTGAATGTTCGTTTGCAGGATGGTGATCGGATTGTGAACGGACAGGGTTCAGATACCGATATCGTGGTGGCATCAGCGAAGGCGCTGATTTCTGCCCTGAACAAGCTTCCCAACATGCATGCGAAAGAGGTGCATGCGCAGTATTCAGGCGTTTGACCGTTCAGACTTTATAACGAAAAAGGCCGGAATTAATTCCGGCCTTTTTTATTTTCAGTGCGGTACGGTTTACAGTTTCATTTGACTGAGCCAGCGCTCCAGAAAGTGGATGTTGAAATCGCCGCTCTGAAATGCCGGGTTGGCCAACAGGCGTTTGTGCAGTTCCTGATTTGTGACGACACCCAGAATGACCAACTCCTCAATGGCGCGTTGCATGCGGCGAATACACTTCTGCCTGTCTCTGGCATGGGTGATGATCTTGCCGATCATTGAATCATAATACGGAGGAATCTTGTATCCCGTATAGATGAACGAATCCACGCGCACGCTGCGGCCACCAGGTGCATGAAAGAGTTCTATGGTGCCCGGTTGTGGGGTGAATTTGAACGGGTCTTCGGCATTGATGCGGCACTCAATAGCATGACCCTTCATTTTGATATCCTGTTGCGAGAATGCCAGCTTTTCTCCGTAAGCAACCCTGATTTGCCATTCGATAAGATCAACGCCGGTAATCCATTCCGTCACTGGATGTTCTACTTGAATACGAGTGTTCATCTCAATGAAATAAAAGGACTTATCCGGATTCATGAGGAACTCGATTGTGCCGGCTCCTACATAATCAACCGCTTTGGCAGCAGCTACACCGGCTGCACACAATGCCTTCCGGGTCTCTTCATCAACAAAGGGACTGGGAGCTTCTTCCAGGACTTTCTGGTTGTTGCGCTGCATGGAGCATTCGCGTTCGAACAGATGAACGATGTTGCCATGTGTGTCGCCAAGCACCTGCACTTCGATATGCCGCGGTTCTTCGAGAAATTTCTCTATGAATACCGTGTCATCGCCGAATGCTGCACCCGCTTCGTTCCGGCACATCGAAAATGCGTTGGCCACAGTGGCTTCTGAATGTACGACCTTCATGCCGCGGCCGCCGCCGCCAGCCGAAGCCTTGAAAATAACGGGAAACCCAGCCTTTCTGGAAATTTCCTTCGCTTGCTCGACTTCTGTCACGGCACCATCAGAACCGGGAACCAGCGGAACACCTGCCTCTGCCATTTTCTTCTTGGCAGATACCTTGTCTCCCATAATGCGCATGGATGACGGGCTGGGCCCGATCCAGGTGAGTCCAGACTCAATAACAATATCTGCAAACTCAGCATTTTCAGCAAGGAAGCCATAACCCGGATGAATCGCTTCAGCATCGGTTAGTTCGGCAGCAGCCATGATGGAGGCTATGTTTAGATAGGAGAGCTTGCTTGCAGCAGGACCGATGCATACGGATTCATCAGCCAGTCGTGCATGCATCGAGTCCTTATCTCCCTCTGAATATACGGCCACAGAGCGAATGCCGAGTTCCCGGCATGCACGAATGATGCGTACAGCGATTTCGCCGCGATTGGCGATGAGAATCTTGTGAAACATGTGTCCCCCGATTACGCCAATGGTGTGATCACGAACATTGGCTGTCCGTATTCAACGGGCGTGCCATTTTCAACCAGGATGGAGTCAATAACGCCATCATATTCAGCTTCAATCTCATTCATCATTTTCATGGCCTCAATGATGCAAAGCGTATCGCCCTTTTTGATTTTCTGGCCTTCGTTGACGAACATGTCGGCATCAGGGCTTGGGGAGCGGTAAAAGGTTCCGACCATGGGGGATTTTACCTGATGTTCATTTTTAGCTTCACTTGCCGGTGCAGCAGCAGGCGCTGCAACTGTTGCAGGAGCCGGGGCTGCCACAGATGTTGGGGGCACGGCGTAGGTCTGAGCCGCTGGCGCAGCATGTGAATAGCTTGACTGCCGTGATATCCGGACGGTTTGATCGCCTTCTGTAACCTCAATTTCAGTCAAATCGGAAGTTTGAACCAGTTTGATCAGTTTTCGAATTTGGGAAATATCCACAATGTTCTCCTATATTATGATGATAAATTGCGTAACGTTTCGTTCAGTCCCCGCAAGGCGAGGAGATAAGACTTTGCTCCAAACCCAGCTACCACGCCGCATGCTGCATCGACCAGCATCGACCGGTGACGGAATTCCTCACGCCGGTGAATATTGGACAGGTGAACTTCAACGAAAGGGATATGCGTGGCGAGCAATGCATCACGGATAGCGATGCTGGTATGGGTGTATGCAGCCGGGTTAATAACAATGCCATCGATGGTGCCTGTGGCATGTTGGATATGATCGACGAGTTCACCTTCATGATTGCTCTGAAAGTTGGTGATCTCAAGTCCCAGCTGGTCACCCAGGCTGATAAGCTGTTGATTGATGTCTGCCAGCGTGGTCGTGCCGTAATGTCCTGGCTCACGCGTACCGAGAAGGTTTAAGTTGGGTCCATGCAGAACGAGAATATTTAATTTTTTCATATTGATGCCCCGGGTTCCCACTGGTGTTTGAGTTCTGTCAATTCCGAGTTTTCGGGCTGGCGCATGAGAAGCAGGCCAAGCATGGCTCGAGCTGCCTGCTCTTCACCCTGTTCCCATAGCAGCTTTGCCAGGGTTATCGAGGCGGGTGTATTGGCCTCTTTTTGTTCGCTATGCTGCAGTTCGAGCGCTCGGGTAGCGCTGGCAATAGCTTGATCCGTTTTCCCCATCTCTTTCTGTGTACGAGCCAGAAGTTTCCACGCTCGGGTTTCAAAGGGCGCAAATTCAAGTAGCTCAAGCAATAGGTTCTCGGCATCGTCGTAGGCCTGTAACTCAAAGGCCAGTCGTGCATCTTTCATGCACGCTGCAACACCGCGCCAATTTGTCGGCTTTGGGGTCGGTCTGGCGGCTAGCCTTGGCTGCCTATTGGGTGCTGGTGATGTTGCTGTTAGCATGTGCCTCACGCTACGTATGCGCATCGACCGGGTCAACGCATGTTGAAGTGACTTTGCTCAAAAATGAACAGAATAAGCCATATATCATGTTTTTTTTGTCGTTTTTAGTGTACTTTTTATTTTGAGGGGTTGTATGTCTTCCACTGTCAGTATTCACATCAATGGCGAATTGCGCCGGGTTCATGCCCGTAGTCTTACAGCGTTGATTGAGGAGCTTTCATTGTCAGGGCGCACCATAGCCATTGAGCGTAATCTTGAAGTTGTTCCCAGAAGCCAATATGCAACAACGGAGCTATGTGAAGGTGACCGCATTGAGCTTGTGCATATGATTGGTGGCGGTTGAGGGAGTATCAAGCAGCAAAGAATGAAAAGTGTCACAGAGTAGAGATATGAATAACTTATTTGAATTAAACCGAATCTTTTGGCGGAGGGGAAATGCCTGATACTTTCAAGGTTGGAACTTACACGTTTACATCGCGTCTGATTGCCGGTTCCGGCAAGTACAAGGATTTTGCGACAACGAAAGCCGCAACCGAGGCTGCTGAGGCAGAGATGATTACCGTGGCTGTGCGGCGAGTAAACATCACCGATCCGGGAAAGGAAAACCTGCTCGACTACATTGACCCCAAGAAATATACCATCCTTCCGAACACTGCCGGATGTTTTAATGCCGAAGATGCTGTGCGTACGTTGCGGCTGGCCCGCGAGGCGGGCGGCTGGGATCTGGTCAAGCTGGAAGTGCTGGGAGATACCGAAACCCTATACCCGAATGTCGTGGAAACGATCAAGGCTGCTGAAATCCTCGTGGCTGAGGGTTTTCAGGTCATGGTGTACACATCGGATGATCCGATTGTTGCACTCAGGTTGGAGGAGATCGGATGCGTGGCAGTGATGCCGTTGGGAAATCCGATAGGATCTGGCCGCGGGCTTGCCAATCCGTTCAATATCCGTGTTATCAAACAGCGGGCCGGGGTGCCGATTGTGGTTGATGCGGGTATTGGCACTGCATCGGATGCTGCCAAGGCCATGGAACTCGGTGCCGATGCGTGCCTGATCAATACAGCCATTGCAGAGGCTAAGGACGAATGCATGATGGCTCGCGCTATGCGTGATGCAGTGCGTGCCGGACGGCAGGCATATCTGGCCGGCAGGATGCCTAAGCGGGCGTTTGCTTCGGCCAGTTCGCCAACCGAAGGTTATATCTGGGATTAATAAACGTTATCTTTCACTGCGCATTCTGCGTTAGGTAAAAAAGGAATTAACATGACTGAATTGAAGAATGATTTATTTTTGCGCGCATGCCTTAGAGAGGATGTCGAGCGCACGCCGGTGTGGATGATGCGTCAGGCAGGCCGTTATCTAGCCGAATATCGGGCAACCCGAGCCAAGGCCGGCGGCTTTCTGAATCTGTGCCGCTCCCCTGAGTTGTGCAGCGAAGTAACGCTGCAGCCGATTGATATTCTTAATGCTGATGCGGCGATTCTTTTCTCCGACATACTGGTAGTGCCTGAGGCGATGGGCATGGAGCTGACATTTGGTGTTGGCGAGGGGCCGAAGTTTCCCGATCCGATTACGTGCCGTGCCGACGTCGAAAAACTCCCCGTGTTGAATGACCCGACCATTGGTCTTGGTTATGTGATGGATGCAGTCAGCACCATTCGCAGAGACTTGAAGGGTCGCGTACCTCTGATTGGTTTTGCCGGTTCACCCTGGACACTTGCCACGTATATGGTTGAGGGCGGTGGCTCCAAGAATTTCTCAAAAGTCAAAGCGATGATGTTCAATGAACCGGAAACGATGCATCTGCTGCTTGAGAAACTGGCGGATTCTGTTGCGGCTTATCTTAATGGCCAGATTGCCAATGGTGCTCAGGCCGTGCAGATATTTGATACTTGGGGGGGCATTTTGACAACCCGCGATTACAACGAATTTTCGTTGCAATATATGCGGCGCATCGTCCAGCAGCTGACGCGTGAAAATGAGGGGCGTCGTGTGCCGGTCATCCTTTATTCCAAGGGAGGCATGGGCTGGCTGGAAGCGATGGCCGATACAGGCTGTGATGTACTTGGCCTGGACTGGTCGATTGATATCGACGTGGCAAAGGCACGCGTCGGTGATCGAGTAGCACTGCAGGGTAATATGGACCCCACCATGCTGTATGCAAAGCCAGAGCGTATCCGGGCTGAGGTGAAGGATATTCTGTCCCGCTTCGGACGTGGTAACGGACATGTATTCAATCTCGGACATGGCATAACCCCGGATGTGCCGCCTGAGCATGCGATTGAATTTTTCAGAGCGGTTCGCGAAGAATCCGTCCGCTATCATGGCTGAATGAAAGTTGATTGATTCATTTGCAGCATGCAGGAGAAGCTGATGAGCGATAGAAATGATACACACAGCATGGCGCTGTTTTGTGACTTCGAGAATGTCGCCCTCGGTGTGCGCGATGTGAAGCTGGATGCGTTCGATATCCAGCGGGTACTTG
>Ga0209919_1000106_pt1 | contig 43508 bp, 33 predicted proteins | sample SalPon2A_C_D2_MG_FD_185721 | JGI IMG/M metagenome (GOLD analysis project Ga0209919, IMG submission 185721) | Soil microbial communities from South San Francisco under conditions of wetland restoration - Salt Pond MetaG R2A_C_D2_MG (SPAdes)... | ecosystem: Environmental > Terrestrial > Soil >... | reverse complement strand
GAATCGATAGGGGTATAAACCTGGATCCTGCACGGCGGCCGTCTGGGGGCGCGATTGACGGGCCATCGTGATAGAGATTCGTCCGAGGGGCCGGATGGCCGTCGTGGGAGGGGCTGTCGGCCCCGCCGGAAGCTTCGAGGAGGGACGGATGTGCGTCCGAGACGCACCTTCCCCCGGAAGTCGGGAGATCGTCTCGGGAGGTCAGCCGGCGGCGGGAAGAGGCGGGGCGCGCAGCCGCCCGAGCCGGCGCAGGGCCTGGAGGAGGCGGGCCCGAAGCGGCTCGTCGGGCCGAAGCTGGAGGTAGGTCTTGCGGGCGTGGCGGGTGAGCCGGCCGGGCAGGCGGAAGAGCCAGGCGCGGAGCCGGTCGGGGGTGGCCCGCCGCCAGGGGCCCGAGAGCGCCCGGGAGCGGATCGTATGGAGGAGCTGATAGGCGAGGGCGCCCAGGCTCCACAGGAGGGCGTTGCCGCCCAGGTCGTCCACGGCGGTCCGGCCCACCTGGAGCTGGCCGAGCTCCTTGATGCGGAGCCGGGCCACCGCGCCCCGGTTGTAGGCCCGCCAGGCGGTGAGGGCGTGGATGCCCTCCCGGTCGGTCAGGACGTGCGCGGTGGCGACGACCTCGTAGGTGTCGAGCGCCAGGGTCCCCTCGGCCTCGCCGAGCGGCCTTCGGCCCTGGAGCGACAGAAGCCGGCCGCCCCACAGGCTCCCCGAGCTCGTCCACACCGCCTGGGCCCCCTCGAAGATCCCCTCGGCCCGGACCGAGCGGTGCCAGGTGCCCAGCTGGTTCCGGACGACCTGGTGGTTGGGGACCTTGAGGAAGTAGGAGACGCCGAGACGCTGCAGGGTGCGCACCACCCGCTTGGCGAAGAAGCCCTTGTCCAGACGCACCGTGATGGGACCGACGCCGGCCGCCCGCAGCCGGCCCACCAGCTCCTCGATCCATGCGGCCGCGCCCTCGCCCGCCCACGCCGAGCCCGGCCGCCAGCGCACGCCCAAGCAGTCGCCCGTCTCGGCACAGAAGGCCAGGAGCGGATGGTGGCTCGGCCGGCCGGGCTTGGTGGGATTGTAGCCCACCTCCGCTCCGGCCTGCTTGTTCCCGTACCGGACCGCCACCGTCGAGTCGAGGACCAGGGTGAGCCGCTCGGGGACGCCCGCCTCCCGCCACCGGAGCCGGACCAGCCGCCAGAGGAGCTCGTCCAGTGCGGGCACCAGCACCGGCCCCGCCCGCCTGAGCCAGCGGCCGAAGGTCGTCGGGTCGGGCACCCGCTCCCAGCCGAACAGCCGCCTCACGCCCCGTGCGGCCAGGAGGGCGAGATCGTCCATCCAGCCGCCCCCGTAGAACAGGAGCGCCACCCACGCCTCCACCATCAGCGAGGGGCGGTAGTGACCGGCCACCCCGGCCGCCCGCCGATCGAGCCACGAGCCCACCTCCCAGCGGTCCCACAGCCGGCGCAGCACCACCAGGCCGCCTCCGTCGGTCACCTCCCGGGCGCTGTGACGCAGCCGAAGGGGAGCCGCATCGCCTTGCAGGTGGGGCCGGGAAGGAATACGATGGTTTCGCACCCGCTGGGTGACCTCCATCTCGGGGACCGTTCATGCCTGAACACCCCACAATGTAGGCACTTGGCGGGTGTTTTTCATCCCCCTCTACCAGCTCCGGCTGCAGGATCCAGGCTCACGGAGTGTTGCCAACCTGCATCGCCCTCACTTGCCATGGCGATACATTTCGGTCGTCCCAGATCACCCAAGCCCCTGAAATTGCAGGGCGCATCTGATCTCCAGGTTCAATTGTCAGCCGGACTTCCCTGTCAGTGTTCAGGTTGTACATGTAGATGTCGTAGTCACCACTTCGATCATCCTGCCACACAATGCGGGACCCTGATATTCGTGGCAATGCAGCGCGGCCCCAACCGTTGGTGATGTTGGTAGTCTGGCCAGTACGGACATTCCGATACACAACATCGAATGCCTCTCCATGGTGCCAAATCCAGACTACACCGTCCCCTGATATATCCACGCTTCCTTGCTCGGCAGAAGAATCGCTCAACGTTCGCAATTGTCCCGACCCAATATTCCACAAGACTATGTCCGAGCGCCGCACACTATCGATGGTTCCAGTGACCGCTCGGGCAAACACCACCTGGCCACCATCAACTGCTGCCTGCAAATCATAGACTTGCGTCGGAAGAACACTAGTACGCCCACTTGCTATGTTGTAGGCCACCAGATCCACGGCGGCGCTAGCATTAGTTCTGCGTGTCCATACGACCTCGTCACCCGAGATTCTCGGAAACACATCGTGATGTTGGCTATCGCCAGGCGCGAGGAATGCTCCTTCGTTATCAATACTATCAATAGCGATCCGATGCAGAAATCCACCGGAGGTGTCTTGCGTTGCTTGAATCCAGGCCGCCACAAGGCCGTCGATTGAGGGAAAATCTGGCTGCGTAGGGCCACCGCTATCCACGAGGGTCCACTTTCGCCCAGACTGGAGATCAAGCACGTTGAGGGGAGAACCTACCGCTGTATAGGGCACCCACACCACGAGGTGTCCTGACACATCCGCGTGAAGTCCGGGTCCAACCTCAATGGCAGTCCCCGAGGCGAGCGGAGCCATAGGGCCCCGCCCGCATGTAAGGCTTGATAGCGCCAGGATCGCAGCGCTTCGGTAGCAAGCGCGCCGGGTCATGTCCGACGCAGGACAGCACCGACAGGACCTTGCGAACTCAATACCGCCGGCACACAGCAGGCTGATCCTGTGGTCGCTCGGAGAATACACTGGGGTGGTGACTCGGCTTGCGCCAAGACACCTGAGTTTCCGGTCCTACGGACACGGAGGTATGACACATGTTCCTTGGTAAATGGCATCGACTTCGTGAAGCACTGTCCCCGTGTCACCCTCAGCGTCCGTGACAAACACTTTAAATATGTGGTTGTTCTGTCCGTTAAGAACATAGCTCATGTAGCCGGAATAGGTGGAGTCGTTCGTACCAACTGTACTCCCATCCTCGTACCAGTGGTACGTCAAAGGACGCTTCCCGTTCCACGGCGCGTCGGTTAGATGCACGGTACCTGATCCCGAGATGGTATTTGTACCGGAAACGGTTCCGCCGGGGCGCTGTGTATATGGCAGCCCGGCGCCTCCTTTGACTGTTAGGTATCCCGCATTATTGGGGATGATGTCCGACTGGAAGATGGCCGTATCTCTGCAGGAGGTGATCGCACAGTCAATCGGACCAACGTTCGCGGCGATGTAGAACGAGCTCACGTCTGCCACGTAGTTGCCGTGCATGTCGTCATTGTAGAGGAGGCTGATCGCTTGATCATTGTTGCTTACGACGCGTCCGAGCGCATCCTTAATGTTTACCTGTCCATACGGTGGAAACGCAAGGGAGTCCGTTGGTGTGGTAACCTGACCCTCGAAGGCCTCTGGCTGTTGTACGGAGTCTAGTGGTATGGGGCATTCCACCGGTCTAGTAACCGTGGCCTGAAAGCCGTAGTGTGTCCATGCGGTGCCATCGGCTTCGGCCCTGCACGGACGCGGATCCTCCTGACTGACGCCGATACTTTCCCACGCGCACGCTCCAGCGAGAGAGAGTAGGGAAGCGGCCAGGGCCGTCGTGGCCCACGTCAGATTGGTGGAGCGTTCGTTGATGGACATGACACATCCCTTCTACTGAGAGCAATTACTTAGTGCTGGGGCCGGACTGCACACCTTCGGTATCAATAGAATAGCCGGGACGCACCACGAGGCGCAGTGATTGCCGAACGCCCACACTGTTCACATAGCTATATAGGAATGAGCTCCTACCATTTGGCGCGGAAACTGAGACGCCTCCATCCATACTCGGTCCGAGCGGACCGACATAGACCTCGTTGGTAGAGACAGCTGCCTGGTCGTTAGCTTCAGTCAACTCAACCTGTGAGCCCAGAGTTACTCGCCAGCGTGCAAACTGCGGCATCGTGAAGGGGATGCGTACGAGTTCTGGGGTGCCAGTGGCGGGGACCTTGGCAACCTCAGAGGCCAGGGTCAGGGCCCGCGAGGCGGTCTCAAGGAACATGTCTTGGTACTCAGGGAAGATGGGGATCGCACGGGGGATGAAATCAGCACCAGAGGCATTCTTAAAGAGCCCCCCAGGCTCGATCTCCAAGTCTGTGTCCCACGCACTAACACCAACACTCATCTCGGGCGTGGCACCCGCACAGAGAGTAACTAGCCACCAAGGTCCCACAGCCTGCCTCAGGCCCTTTGGTACCTCGTTGGAGGGCGCCTCGAAGGGTGTAGCAACATATGTTGTTGTACCGCATACTTGAAGAGCCTCGAACGGGATTGGCCCACCTCGCTGTCGCGCCCAATAGTCCTTAATTGTAACGCCATATGTGGTTGCCCAAACCAGTGCGAGTTGATTGGCTCGCATGGCCGTGATTTCGGCCGGAGCGTCTGCGGCTGGATGATGAAGAAAGGACACAGCTTGCTGACTTGGGGAAATAGAGCCGGAAGCACGAGCACCCGTCGGAACCTGCGGGCTCGGTTCGTTGCATGCCTGGACGGAAATGCCAGTTAGAATGAGAAGCATAATCCGCGCGGAGGGCCGGAAGGCCTGACGTTTCATAACGCCTCCTTCTGATACCACTACTGTCCGGTCATAAGTCGAAGAGCCACAACTGGTTATAAATATCAGCGTCTTGGCGAGTGTAGATGGAGTGCGTAAGTAGGTGCTGCAGCGGCACTTTCTCGAACGGGTAGACGCTGAGGATCTGTAGAATGGTGTAGAGATCGCGCTCCAGCTTGAGGCGCTTGCGGACGATGGCGACGAGCACGTAGGTGGCGATCGCGATCCAGATCTGCGTCTTCACGGCGTTGTCGGAGGTGCCGTAGAAGGCCTTGATCCGAAGATGCTGCTTGATCCATTTGAAGAACAGCTCCACCTGCCAGCGGCTCCGATAGAGGGCGGCGATGGCGAGCGCCGGCAGAATGAAGTCGTTGGTCAGGAACACCAGCGTCTCGCCCGTCTCGGGGTCGCGGTAGCGGATGCGGCGCAAGGCGGCCGGATAGTACTCCGGGGTGTCGCGGCCGGTGAGCACGATGGTCTGGTCGCAGATGATCCCCGTCGTGCGGTCCGCGGGAGAGGAGTAGCGCCTCCGGTAGTTGAGGTTCTTCTTGGTCCGGGTGACGAAGATGGCCCTGGCTTGGTGGAGGGCCCACAGCCGTTGGAAGTCGATGTAGGCGCGGTCGAAGACGTAGATCGATCCGGGCTCGGGAAGCAGGACATCGAGGATGCGCACGTCGTGCACCTTGGCCTCGGTGATCCAGACATAGGTGGGGATGTTGCCCCGGAGATCGAGGAGGGTATGGAGCTTGATTCCGCCCTTCGTGTCCCGGAACGTGGCCCACGGGAAGAGGGAGAGACAGAGATCGATGGTGGTGGCGTCGAGGGCATAGACAGTCTGATCGAGCTCCACGTCCAGGGGCTCGCCGACGTACAGCCTCCGGGCCTGACCGATCAGGACGTGGGCGAAGTCGCTGTAGAGGCGCCAGTCCCGCTTCTCGTTCGCCTCGGCCAGCGTGCTCCGGGGCACGGGCCCCGTAAAGCCCATGTGATAGAGTTTCTTGGGAACGGCCCCCAGGCAGGCCTCGATATCGCGCAGGCTCCGTCGGAACGTGATCTGAGCGAAGGACATCGCGAGCCACTGCTGCCAGCACGTGAACCGGGTCACTCCCCGGTCGCCCTGGTAGCGGTGCACTCGTCGGCGGAACGTGCTCTTCGGCACAAAATCCATGAGTTGGGAGAAGACCGTCCGCCCCTCGTTCACGCTCGCTCCTCCTGTTGGCGTCCACGATGGGCGCCAGGATGGTCAGCGAGGTGCCCGCCATCAACGCGGCGGCACGAGTCCGGTCCGAAGAAGCGGATGGATGGGGCCAAAGGCCCGGTGAGAACCGGGTCGGATTACCACGGCGATCTGAGTTCAAATGTCCGCCACCCATACGCCGGTACAAGTCTTTGGACAACACAAGGTTGTGCGCTCGATCGGACTCATCTGCCGGACAGCAGTGTTCTGATACGATTCGGCAAGAGAACGTGCAGCAGATAGTGACCGTCTTCGAACGGGATAGTCAGGGCGGAATTTGGACCCTATTGAGGAGCTTGTCCTGCAAACGGCTTGGTCGGTTGACCCGAATATGGGATTCAGACCTAAACTGTGCGATTCGTGCTCGTGGGAATATCGCTGCGCTCCTATTCCACTGACAGTCGGTTGCCGGTGCCGTTTCGAGGGCCGGTCGGGGTGCCCGAGCCCCCTTCTGGCGGCTCGGGAGGCGTCTGTGAGCCCCGATCTTTCTATCCGGGGCGCACCTCGCCTTCCGTCTCGGAGGCGAGACGCTGGGGGGGGAACGGAAGGTCGTCCTCGTGTCCTTGTTCGGCCCCTCTCCCGGGTCGAGTCCCCGGATGCCCAGCTTCCGTAGCACGCCCCGGAGCTCGCGGTCGTCGAACACCGCCTTGATGGAGGCCCGGATCGCCTCCGACCGGTCGCGCGCTCCGTCCAGATCGATGTCCTCCGAGTAGCGGGGGCTCCCGAAGAACATGCGGAGGTTGACGCCTCCCTTCAGGATTACGGCCCGTCCGCCGTGGAGGGCGACGAGCCGCTCCAGGATGAGAAGGTGCACGACCTCGCGAGCCTGCGTGCCTGACAGCATTGGATTCCAGGGGTTTATATATTATACAGCGTAGTTATCATATAATGATAACTACACTGTATAATATGGTGCAGGCGGGATCGCCGCGCAAGCCTGCCTGAGCTGCCGGTTTTCCGAAGACAGTCGTGAGCCGGCGTTTCCGTGCGCCAAGGGAAAGCCGGATACGAGGAATGCATACTCGATGAGAGCCGTCCAGGTTGATCCGTCGCTTTCCTTTGTGGCGGCTGGAGCCGCGGCCTTGGTCGTCAGTGAGTTCCTGAAGCTTAAGGTGCCGCCCAAGGCCCCGGGAGCCCCTGTCCCGAGCCCCCCGGATGTGGAAAACCGGCCCTGTGACGCCGTTGTGCGGCCCGGATCGCCGCGTTAGGGTGTCCATCGCCGCCCGTCGCCGCCCGTCGCCGCGGGTCACCGTCCGGGACCGGCCTCCAGGGGATTCCTAATCCCGAGGCCGCTGGTTCGAGTCCAGCCGGGGTCATTCTTCGAGTCGGTCCCGTCCTCCGACCGAGGCGCGATGCGCGTGTCCTCCTCCGCCCCACGCCGACCGTTCCTCACCGCACGGTGGGAGAGCCTCGTGCTGGTGAGCTGGGCCTGCCCGGCGGCGATCCTGGAGCCGCTGGTGCCCCGCGGGACGGAGCTCGACGAGTGGCAGGGGGAGCACCTGGTGAGCCTGGTGGGCTTCCTGTTCCGGGACACGCGCGTGCTCGGCGTGCCGGTCCCGCGCCACCGCACCTTCGAGGAGGTGAACCTCCGATTCTACGTGCGGCGCACGGCGGACGGGGAGACGCGGCGGGCGGTGGTCTTCATCCGGGAGCTCGTCCCGCGGCGGGCGATCGCGGCCGTGGCACGCCGCGTCTACGACGAGCCCTACCTCGCGGTGCCGATGGACCACTCGATCGCCCTCGATGCTCGGTCGGGAGGGCAGGCGGTCTACGGCTGGCGGTTCGAGGGGGCGCCGTTCGGCCTCGGGGCCGAGGTCGAGGGCGCGGCCCGGCCGCTGGAGCCCGGGAGCGAGGCCGAGTTCATCACCGAGCACTACTGGGGCTACACGCGCCGGCGAGACGGCCGCACGCTGGAATACCGGGTGGACCACCCGCGCTGGCGGGTGTGGGAGGCCGACCGGGCGCTGTTCGGCGGGCCGGCCCCGGCCCTGTACGGCCCCGGGCTCGGCCAGGTGCTGTCCGGGCGGCCACGCTCGGCCTTCGTCGCCGTGGGGAGCGAGGTCACGGTGTACCGGGGACGAGCCCTGGCGGGCTCGCGCCGGAGGGCGGGGAGGCCGGCGGCGCGGGGGCTGAGAGGCGAGCCGCGCGGCGTTAGGTTGCCGCATGACTCGGGACGACCGCCTCGACGCGGCCCGGCGGATCATGGACTGGTTCGCCGGCTCCACGGGCCTGGAGGGCCAGGAGCCCCCGCGCCGGTACCTGTGGACCGACGCGTTCGCGGTGTGCAATTACGTGGGGCTCCACGAGGCCCTCGGTGAGCGCCATCCCCTCGACCTGGCGCTCGGGCTCGTGGACCAGGTCCACCACGAGCTCGGCCGCTTCCGCTCCGACGATCGGCGGCGAGGCTGGATCAGCGGACTGTCCGAGGAGGAGGGGGGGCGGCACCCGACGGCGGGCGGCCTCCGGATCGGGAAGGGTCGGCCCGAGCGCGAGCCGGGCGAGCCCTACGATCCCGACGCCGAATGGGACCGCGACGGCCAGTATTATCACTATCTCACGCGCTGGATGTGGGCGCTGGGCCGCGTGTCCCGGGTGACCGGGGATCCCCGGTACCTGCTGTGGGCGGTGGAGCTGGCCGCGGCGGCCCACCGGGCCTTCGTCCAGGCCGGGGAGCCCGGCGCGCCTCCGATCATCCACTGGAAGATGAGCACGGACCTCGCGCGCCCGCTCGTGGCGTCCACCGGACAGCACGATGCGCTGGACGGATTCATCACGCTGAGCGCGCTGCAGGCGATGGAGGCGCGGACGACGCCGGGCCGGGGGTCGGGGGTCCTGGCGCGGGAGGTGGCGGAGCTGGGTCTCTCGATCGGGCTCGCCGCCGTCTCGCGCATGGGCCGGAAGGCGGCGGCCTCCCACCTGGGCGCCTCGCCCACAGCCTTCGAGCCGCTCCGGCGCCACCTGGCCCTGCGCGGGGAGATCGAGGCGTACTGGGTGGAGCCGGACCACCGGCGGTCGGCCACCTGGACCGATCACCGGGACATCAACGCCGTGATGCTCGCGACCTCGCTCGCCCCGAACGGCTACCTGGACCTGTGAGCGGCCCGTCGGCGGGCGCGGGCCCGCCCGGCCGGACCGCCGGCCCTCACTCCACCGTGAACGGCTTCACCAGCCCCTGGGCGGCGCCCAGCTCCGAGATCCAGGCGTAGCGGCCGGGCGTCAGGGTCACGTGCACGTACGCCGTGTTGCCGGCCGGCATCTCCTGCACGCCCCCCAGGAAGTCGGCGGGCGCCGGCGAGACCAGCCCCCCGACGTTCATCCAGTCCATCCACGGGATGATTCCGTCCACCGAATGGCCCTCCCCCAGGCGCGCCAGGTGGACATCGTAGCCCGCGACGCCGTCGGGCTGTTCCTGGTAGTGGACCGCGACGATGTGCTGGCCCGCGGTGGGCGTGCCCTGGACGGCGATGCCCTGAGCGGACAGCGTGAGGTCGAGATCGGCGGTGGGCGGCTCGCCTCCCGAGGGGGTCCCGGTCACGGTGAGCTGGCGCAGCATCCCGAGCCCGCTGTGGAACGTCCCCTGCCGGTTCTTGACGTAGCACTCCATGAGGTAGGTACCGGCCGGGAGCTTCTCCGTGAACCGGGTGGTGCCGCCCGGTGCCACCAGGCCCGCCCCTCCCATCTCGTACAGCTTCGCGTACCAGGCCGGCAGGCCGTCGGCCAGTACCTTCCCCGCGTCCGCCTTCGTGCCTCCGGCCTGCAGGAGCTTCATGGCGCTGTCGAACGGGATCCCCGCCCCGGCGATGTAATCCTGCATCGTGACGCCCTCGGGCAGGTGGTGCAGGACGAAGAAGTGGGTCTCCTTCCCCTGGTTCTCGAACCGGAAGGTCACCCATCCCGAGGGGATCGAATCGGGGGCCTGGAGGGAGTAGTCGCGGGCCACCACCTGGATCGCGGCGGCGGCGGATGCGGCGGCCTCCGAGGACGACGCGGCCTCGTCGCTCCCGGCGGCCGCGTGGTCAGACGGCCCGCAGGCGGCGGCCGCGATGAGCAGTCCGGCGACGGCGAGACGGCGGACACGAGACGGTATCGGCGACGGCATAGGCACCTCCCGAGTGAGGGGACCGCTGCGGGCGGGGTCTTCGTCGAGCCAAGCCTTCGTCGAGCCAAAAGGCAAAGTGAAGCAAGTGTAGGGGCCCGTACGCGGGCGAGCAAGGCGACGGTCGGTCCGCCCCGCCACATGGACCGCGGAGCGGGCGGCCGCCACGGGTCGCCGAGGTCGCCTCCCCTAGCACATGAGACAACCTATCGCATTGTGTCTTCTACGGTTGACGCTCGGATGATTGACTCTCCCTATCTTTACGATGATGCGAGCAAGAAGGTGCCTCCGATGCCTGACCGTGGCCCTCGTGATATTCCTCGCCGCGTGCGGCGAACCGCCGACGCGGCCACACTCCCGGCGCTCCCGGTCACCGACCGTACGTATTCGCTCGGACGAGGCGCCCGGAGACTCGGTGGCTATGGAGGTGTTGAGCGCCCCGAGGGCCGATTCCCTGAGGTCGGGCGGGACCATCGGACAGGTACAGCTTCCGGTCGAAGCGGACACGCCGATCGAGAGGACGGTCACCCTCTGGGCTCCGGGCGAGGCTTCCGGGCCGACGCTGATTCAACTGACGGGGCGTCTTCAACTCGGCGCCCGTGCCTTGCCGATCGCGACCCTGGTCACCGACGGCGGCGTGCTTCGGTACGAGAACACGAGGGTGACTCTCACGCGGAAACCGGTGATGTTCGCGTCCATCCAGGACCCCGGCGACCTCGTGACGATCGTCGCATTGGACTTCGCGCTGGTGGACTTCGTCGCCATCCGGCCGGATGGGACGCGCACCCACGTGGGTGTCCGCAATCGTCCGGAAGCGGAAGGGGACACGGTTCGGTTTCTCGACCCCGGCGCTGCGGCGCACGGACTCGAGGTGGTCATCGTGGCCGGCGGGACGACGAGCCTGGGCTTTCCCGAGAACATCCAGCACCCGGACTGTGCGGCGCAGGTGTTTCGCTGTCTGCCGCTTCCCCCCGAGGACCCTCCGTACTTCTCGGACCATTCGGCGTCGGGCCAGGTCGAGCTGACGGCCTTCGGGTCGGAGAGTCTGGTGACCAGGATCTCCGTGGTCCGCCATCGGATCCCGCCGGTCCTGTACCGATGCTTTCTCGCCAGCACACAGGTGGGCCTGCGCCTGGACCGCCACGGAGCGTGTGTAGCGGCATCCGAAGTCGACTTCTCCCGCCGCGACACTACAACCCTGCGCCTGTCCGCCCGGTTGGGGGCGGACGGGCCCGCACCCGACAGCGTGAGGGTGTGGATCGTCTCCGATCCAGTCCCGGGGAGCGGCGGTCACGCGCACACGGAGGACCGGCCACGAGGGACGTTCTTTCCTGGACCGGGGCCGGCCGTCGACCAGCCCGCGGGGGGAAGCCGGGACTCGGTGCAGCTGACGCTGAAAGGGCGCACGGACACCACGCTGGTGTACCGCTCGAGCGGGATCGGGGGCTACGAGGTGCTGGATGTGCGAGCTACGGGATTCACGCGAGGCGACACGCTGGAGGCGAGCGCGGCGGACACGGTCGCCGTCCGACTCGCCGAAGACCTGGTGCGCCTCCCGTCCATCCCGGGCGTCCTGGAGCCGATCGGCCCCACGATGAGCCATCCGCAGAACACGTGGGGCACAGAGCGGACGGTGGAGATCCTGGAGAACATCGCGAACGGCTTTTTCGGCGCGACGCGCCGACCCCTGGAGGTGAACGACATGAGCCTGCCCTTTGGAGGCCTGTTCGACTGCGCCGTGGGGTTCGACAGCGAGTGTACGACGTCCCTCGGACGCGAGAACCCCTGGCGACCGCCCCACAAAACCCACCGGCGGGGCGATCAGGCGGACATCAGGAACAACAACCTGGTCGACCGGTCCGCAAGCCCGCCGGATTCGACCGATTGGCTGGATCTGAAGCTCGTGATTCGCCAGAGCGGCGGCTCGATCTACCAGGCTGAGGAGGCCACGCACTTCCACACGACGTTCTCACAATGATACGAGAGAGTGCGGCGCCGGTGCTGTGGCTGACCGCGACGTTCCTGGTCGGATTCAGAATGGCGGTCAGGTGCCAGGAGCCCGCCGATAGCGTGATCCAGGCACAGCGAGCCGACAGCATCCAGGTCGAGGTGAGCCCGGCGGTGGCCGCGTCGGATGGCAGAGTCCGGTACTCCTACGACTTGCGGAGCATGCAGGCGAGCGTCCAGTATGTGGAAATCTTCGGACTCGAGGTGGCGAAGCGGGGCGTCACGTCCGTCCGGGCTCCCCAGGGCTGGAGAGCCTTCTTTCCCTGGCAGGTCCAGGCGTGGTCGCGCTACTTCCCGAGGCGGGCCGAGACGGACCGCGTGCTGGTGTGGGCCAACGTGGACAACCGGCGGCGCCTTGGACCGGGGGGCACCGCAGAGGGTTTCGGCTTCGACACGAACTTGCTGCCGGGGTTGACCCTGAACTGGACGAAGGGTCTCATTCCGGTTCCAACCTTCCCCGAAGAGGCCATGCCCGACTCCACCGTCGGCGCCTCCCTGTTCGAGAACAGCGTCTCGGACACGACCATCGGGCCGGCCGTCCCGCCCGAGGCGGCCGACGAGCCGGATGAGATCCTGCGCCAGATGAGCACCCTGCTCGACTTCTCCTGCCGCCGCGGGTGGATCGACAACCACGGGATCTGCAACAGCCTGAGCAAGAAGCTCCAGCACGTCCATTCCTCGGTGGCGGACGGGAACGACCAGGCGGCCTCGGGGCAGTTGGGCGCCTTCCGTCACGAGCTTTCCGCCCAACGCGGCAAGCACGTGAGCGAGTCCGCCTTCGGCGCCCTGGACCTGTACGCCGGACGACTGGCCGAGCGGCTCCAGGCTCCGTAGCCGTCACCGGCGTCAGCCGGACCCGTCTCGGGGCCCGCGATCCCCGATTCCCCCGCCCCTACTCCGTCGTCTTGGAGTACTGCCGGAGCGCCAGGCCCAGCACGGTCACCCCCATCACCGCCAGCACGGCCAGCGGCCGCCACAGGTCGGCCACGCCGGCTCCCTTGAGAAGGATCCCCCGCATGATGAAGAGGAAGTGCCGCACGGGGTTCAGCTGCGTGAGGGCGCGCGCCCAGCCCGGCATGCTCTCGATCGGGGTCATGAAGCCGCTCATGAACACGTACAGCATCATCACGAAGAAGGTGAGGAACATGGCCTGCTGCTGGGTCTCGACCGCCGTCGAGATCCACAGGCCGACCCCGAGCGCGACGACCATGTACAGCCCGGCGGCCCCGAACAACAGGAGGAGGTTCCCGCGCATGGGGAGCGCGAACACGAGCTTCGCGATCACCAGCCCCACCGACAACTCGGCGAGCGCGATGATCCAGAAGGGGACGAGCTTCCCCGCCACGAACTCGCTCTTCCGGAGCGGGGTCACGTTGAGCTGCTCCAGGGTGCCGATCTCCTTCTCGCGCGCGATGTTCATGGAGGTGATGAGCGTGCCGATCAGGGTGACCAGCAGCACCAGGATCCCCGGGACGATGAAGTCCTTGTAGTCCAGCGTGGGGTTGAACAGGCCGCGGCTCCGGATCGTGAGGGACGGACGGGAAGTCGATGCGGCAGCCACGGGCGAACCGTCGGCACCGCCGCGCGCGGCCAGGGTGCCCCCGCCGGCTCCGGGCGTGCGGCGCGTATCCGCCGTCAGCTCGGCGCCGACGCTCTCGGCGATCGCCCCCAGGTAGGAGCGCACCACCCCGGCCGTCGCCCCGTCCACCGCGTCGAGCACAAGCTGCACGGGCGCCGGCCGTCCCGCTGCGAGGCGGTCGCTGAAGCGGCGGGGGATCCGCACGATGACCGAGGCGCGGCCGGTGGCCAGGCCGCGCTCGGCTCCCTCCATGGACGGGTCGCTGGACACGACGGTGAAGTGCCGGGAAGCCCCGATCCGGCGGATCAGCGCCCTCGACTCCGCCGTGCGGGACTCGTCCACCACGTGCACCCGACTGTCGCGGACCTCGAAGGTCGCGGCGCTGGAGAGGAGGAGGAGCTGGATGATCGGGATGGCGATCATCTCGAACAGCATCACCCGGTCACGGAAAATCTGGAGGAACTCCTTGCGGACCAGGAAGCCTACCGTGCGGAGCCAGCGCCGGGCCCCCTCCCGGCTCCCGGCCCGGCCGCCGCGCCCCGACCGGATCCACTCCCCCGACCCGGCGGCCGTCATGCCAGCCTCACCTTGAAAAGCCGCGCGCTCGCCCCCAGGAGGAGGGCCGCCATCAGGGCCAGGACGAGGGTGTCCGGCCACAGCACGTCCATGCCCACCCCCTTGAGCAGGATCCCGCGGGCGATCGTGATGAACCAGCGGGCGGGGATCACGTAGGTGATCGGCCGCAGCCACGGGGGCATGCTGGAGATCGGGAAGATCATGCCCGACAGGACGGTCGTCGGGAGGAGGAGTCCGGCGAGCGAGGCGAGCATGGCGGCCCGCTGCGAGTCGGTCCGGGTCGAGATGAACACCCCCAGGCCCGTGCACACCAGGATGAACAGCAGGCCTTCCGCCAGGAGCAGCGGCACGGATCCCCGGAGAGGCACCCCGAAGATGAGCCGCGCGGCGGCCAGGGCGGTGACCAGGTTCACGAACCCGAGCACCAGGTAGGGCGCGACCTTCCCGACGAGGATCTGCCAGGGACGCAGCGGCGAGACGAGGAGGGTCTCCATGGTGCCCCGCTCCTTCTCGCGCGTCAGGGTGATGGACGTCATCACCGCCGAGACGATCGTGAGCACCAGCGCGATGAGGCCCGGAACGAACAGGTCCTCGCTGGCCAGGGTCGGGTTGAAACGGAGCCGCGTTTCGGGCGCGATGGCCGGAGCCGTCCGGACCGACGCCAGGACGCCGGGGCTCGCCGTTCCGGACGCGAGCCGCCCGGCCGTCCAGCCCTGGATCACGGCCTCGGCGTAGGCGGTCATCATGCTGCCGATGTTGGGGTCGGTCGCGTCCGTGAGGATCTGGACGCGTCCCGCTCCCCGTCCGAGTCCCCGCGCGAAGTCGGCGGGGAAGACCACGGCCTGGTCGATGGCGCTCCGCCGGAACAGCGGGCCCAGGGCCCGGGTCGAAGCGACCGTGGCCACCGCGTGGAAGCTCGGGGTCCCCTGGAAGCGGTTCTCCAGCGACAGGGAGGCCGCGCTCGGGCCCGGGTCCACGAACGCCACCCGTATGGAGCGGATGTCGGTGCGGATCGCGAACCCGAACAGGATCACCAGGACCAGCGGCAGGAGGAGGATGAGCGCCAGGGTCTGCCGGTCGCGCAGGATGTGGCGCACTTCCTTGGTGATGAACCCCCGCAGCGCGGTCACGACGCGCCTCCCGGGGCGGACGCCGGGTCCTCCGGCCCTCCGGCCCGGCCGTTGAGGTCGCCAGCCGCGCCGAACGCCGGCTCCGGCCGCGCGAGCCGCAGGAAAAGCTCGTCGATCGAGGCGACCCCGTACTCCTCTCGCAGCTCCCGCGGCGTGCCCATGGCGCTGATCCGGCCGTCCGCCATGATGGAGATCCGGTCGCAGTACTCGGCCTCGTCCATGTAGTGGGTGGTCACGAACACGGTCGTGCCGCCCTCGGCGGCCCGGTAGATCATCTCCCAGAAACCCCGGCGCGTGATCGGGTCGACGCCTCCCGTCGGCTCGTCCAGGAAGAGGATCTCGGGCTCGTGGAGGTTGGCGACCGAGAAGGCCAGCTTCTGGCGCCACCCCAGGGGGATGGAGGCCACCAGCTCGTCGGCCGCGTGCTCGAGTCCGAGGTCGGCCAGGAGACGACCCCCGCGCTCGCGGATCACCCGGTCGGGGAGTCCGTAGATGCCCCCGAACAGTCGGATGTTCTCGCGCACGCGCAGGTCCTCGTACAGCGAGAACCGCTGACTCATGTAGCCGATCGACCGCCGGATCGCGTCCGTGTCGCCGTACACGTCGTGGTCCGCCACGCGGGCCCGGCCCGCGCTGGGGGAGAGGAGGCCGGTGAGCATGCGGATGGCCGTGGTCTTGCCCGCCCCGTTGGCGCCGAGGAACCCGAACACCTCCCCGCGCTCCACGCGGAAGCTGATCGCATCGACGGCGGTGAAGTCGCCGAAGCGGCGCGTGAGCCCGCGGGCCTCGATCGCGGCGCTCGCGTTCGCGTGCGGCCCGTCCGCGATCATGACGCCGCCCCGGCGCCCATGAGCGCGATGAACACGTCCTCGATGCCGGGCTCGATGGGCCGGGCCTCGGCGTCGCCGACGCCCCGTGACTCGAGATACGCCCTGGCCTCGCCCGCCACACGCGCCGGCTCGAGGTCCGTCCGCCGGTCGGTGACGTGGACCGTCTCGCCGAACGGGTACGCCGACAGCGCGTGCTCCCACGAGCGGAGCAGCTCCGGCATGTGGCGGCGATCCGAGCTGCGGACGGCCACCAGCGGATGTCCGTAACGGGCCCCGAACGCCCCCGGCGCGTCGACGCCCAGGATGCGGCCGTCCTGGATGAGCGCGACCCGGTCGCAGCGGCTCGCCTCGTCCATGTAGGGGGTCGAGACCACGATGGTCGGCCCCCGCTCGCGCAGGCGATCCAGGAGGTCCCAGAACTCCCGGCGCGACACGGCATCGACGCCGGTGGTGGGCTCGTCCAGGAACAGGATCTCGGGCCGGTGCACGAGGGCGCAGGACAGCGCGAGCTTCTGCTTCATGCCGCCCGACAGCGCCCCCGCCCGTCGGTCGCGGAAAGGCTCGATCTGCCTGTAAATCGGGCCGATCAGGTCCTTCTGCTCCTCGAGCGAGGTTCCGAACACGGCGGCGAAGAACCGGAGGTTCTCTCCCACGCTGAGGTCCGGGTACAGCGAGAAGCGGCCGGGCATGTAGCCGATTCGTGCCCTGAGGGCCCAGAAGTCATCGACCACGTCCAGCCCCAGCACCCGGGCGCCCCCCTCGTCCGGGAGGAGCAGGGTGGTGAGGATGCGGAACAGCGTCGTCTTGCCGGCCCCGTCGGGCCCGATGAAGCCGAAGATCTCGCCGGCCTCGACCGTGAAGGAGAGCCCGTCCAGGGCGGTCTCCTCCCCGAACCGCTCGACCAGGCCTTCGGCTCCCACCGCGGGTGAGATCATCGGTCGTCTCCCTCGGCGGCGACCGCGGAACCCGCCGCAGGGCCCAGGAACTCCACCTCGCCCGGCATGCCGATCTTCAGCTCGCCACCCTCGTTGGACACCCGGATCTTGACCGCGTAGACCAGGTCGGTCCGCTCGTCCCGGGTCTGGATCCTGGTGGGGGTGAACTCCGCCTCCGGGGAGATCCAGCTCACCCGGCCGGGGAGTGTGCGGCGGGCGCCGTCCACGTCGATCCGCACCTGCGCGGACTCGCCCACCCTGACGCCGGGGAGCTGTGGCTCGCCCACGTAGGCGCGGAGCTCCAGGGTGTCCAGGCTCGCGATCCGGTACAGGGGCTGTCCCGGCTGCACGAACTCGCCGGGTTCGGCGATGCGGGAGAGGACCGTGCCCGTGAGCGGGTTGGTGACGTGGCTCCTGGAGAGCCGGTCTTCGAGCGAGGCGATGTGGGCCTCGAGCGCTTCGGCGTCCTTGCGGCTGCCGGTGACTTGCTCCCGGGCGGCGCGCAGCTCGTCGGCCAGCGCCTTCGCATCCGACCGTGCCCCCTCGAGCTGGCGTATGGTGGCGGCCTGGTCGGCGTGGAGCCGCTGCGTTCGGGCGTATTCACTGCGCGCGCGCTCCAGCCGCGCCTCGAGGGCCGCGGCCCGGGCGCGGGACTGCCGCGTCGCGGCGCGTGCCGCTTCGAGACGGGCGCTGGCCTCGCGCAGGTCGAGCGCCGGGGGGGTGGTGTCCACCAGGGCCACGGCCTGGCCGGCCCGGAGGGTATCGCCCTCGCGGGCGTCCTGCCGGAGGAGTCGGCCGGAGACCTCGGACGAGACGGTCACTTCCGTCGTCTCGAAGTTGCCGTACGCGTCGGCCGCGTGCTTGCCACACGCCGCCAGGAGGAGCGGCACCAGCAGGCCGCCCGTGATCGAGAGAGAGTGTCGAAGGCCCTTCATGGGTTCCTCCTCGCGACTTCGGTCGGCTCGTAGCCGAGGGTCGTCAGATAGCGGGCGCGGGCGTCGGCGAGCTGGACCCTGTGGGTCTGCCACGCGTCCCGCGCGTCGTAGAGGTCGTCACGGATGTCGATGTAGCGGGCCGGCGTGATCACCTGCTCTTCGAGCTGGAGCGCCGCCTGGCGCTCCAGCTGCGAGCGGAGCTCGATGATCCGTTGGTCCGAGGCCAGGGAGGCCTGAAGCCGATCCATCGTCTCCAGCGGCTCCTGCACGGCCCGGTCGAGGCGCCGGGAGAGCGCCTCCTCCTCGGTGGCCACGATCTGGCGCCGCAGGTCCAGCGCCTCCTTCTCGCGGGACACGGTGCCCCAGTGCCACGGGGCCCACTCGAACTGGATGCCCGCCCTCCAGTAGGTGTCGAACCGGTCGCCGAGCAGGTTGAGGCCCGGCTTCCCGTAGCCGGCCGTCCCGAACGCGACGAGCTTCGGCAGCCGCTCGGCGCCCGTCAGGCTTTCCTGCCGCTTCAGGACCTCGCGCTCGCTGGCCAGCCTCTCGAACTCGGGCCTCCGACGGGCCGTGGCCTCGCTGCTTCGCCTCGCGCGCACACGCGCCGCCAGGTCCGGAAGGGCCAGGACGTCCTCCGGGCCGACCTTCCGCCCGGTGAGGCGGGCCAGCACGCCGAGCGCCGCCCGGCGGTAGGAGGCCAGCTCGTCCCGCCTCTGGCTGGCCTGGAGTATCTCCGCCTGCATGGCTGCCGTGTCGCCGGCGAGGGCGGCGCCGTTCCTGACCTGCGAGCGCACCTCGTCGAGCTTCCGCCCCAGGTCGGCGACCAGCCGGTCCACCTCGCCGATGCGCTGCTGGAGGAGGAGGGCCCGGAAGAAGACGCCGTCCACGTCCTGCCGGGTCCGATAGAGGTCGGCCCGGACCGAGGCCTCCGATTCGGCGAGCCGGGCCCGCTCGAGGCCGCGGCGCGCGGCGATCCGTCCGCCGTCCCACACGAGCTGGCTCACCCGGAGGTCGGCCCGGTACTGGTCCTTGGGGACCTGGATGCCGGCTCCGCCCGGCGCCGCGAACGGGGCCGCGGGCACGTCGGACTGGTAGGTCGCCTGGCCCGTGACGGAGAGCTGGGGAAGGTAGCCCGCCGACAGGTCGCGGAGCTCGAGGTCCGTGGTCCGCTCCCGGAGGGCGCCCTGTGCGGCGCGCGGATCGTAGCGCGCGGCCGCGTCGCGCAGTTCGGCCAGATGGAGGGTGTCCTGGGCGGCGGCTCCGGCCGGAGCGCCCCATACCAGCAACGCACCCACCAGCGCCACGAGAGCCCGCATGAGAGAGCGTCCCGTCTCCCGCCCCCTCATGACCGCAGCCCCCGCAGGAAGAAGCCGGCCAGCTGCTGGCGCCGCTCCTCCAGGAACTCGCCGTAGCCCACCTCGTCGAGCCCGAGCATGATCTCGAGCAGGGGGCGGGCGGCGAACGGGAAGATCGCCAGGGCGAGGAGGTTGACCACGAACTGCCGGGGGTCGATCGGGGCGATCGTTCCCGCCTCGCGGGCCTCCTCGAGCTGGCGCCCCAGGAGCGAGACCACCGCCTGGCCCGCGGCGTCGCCGCCTTCGCCCAGAGCGGCCTCGACGAGCTGATCGGCGCGCTCGGGATGGTGGGCGAGCTCGCACAGGATGTACCCCGGGAGATAGGGATGCTGTCCCAGGACCTCCATCTCGGTGGCGATGACGCGCTCCACCTTCTCGTCCAGGGACAGATCCGACCCCAGCGCCTGAAGGACGGCCGGCATCAGGCGGCGCGCGGCGCGCCCGAACACCGCTCGAGCCAGCCCTTCCTTGCTCCGGAAGTAGTAGTGGAGGAGCGCCTGGTTCACGCCCGCGGCGTCGGCGATCTCGCGCATGCGAGCTCCCGCCGTGCCGCGGCGTACGAAGACCTCGTGCGCGGCCTCGAGGATAGCCTCCTCGGCGTCCCGGTCCGTGCCGTTCTGGTTCGCTTCGACCATGGGGTCCGTGTCCGGCTATTGGTCACATGATTTAATCGAACGATTAGATCATGTGACCAAACGCGGAGGCTGTCAAGGGTCCGTCCGGGCTCGTGGCTCTCCCCAGGCGGACCTATGTTGGGCGGCGTGCCGATCGGGCCCTGCGGTACCGAGCGTTCACCCGTCCGTCCCCTGGAGTGACCGATGATCCGAACCCGCTTCCTGTCCACGGGCTTCCGCGTTCCCGACCGCGTGGTCACGAACCACGAGCTCGAAGGGATGATGGAGACTTCGGACGAGTGGATCCGCCAGCGCTCGGGCATCGAGGCGCGCCGGTGGGCGGCCGAGGACGAGACCGGCGCCGACCTGGCCGAGTCGGCGTCGCGCATGGCGCTCGAGCACGCGGGCATGGACGCGACCGAGCTCGACTGCATCATCCTGGCGACGCTGAGCCCCGACCACTTCTTCCCGGGCACGGGCGTGTTCTTGCAGCGTCAGCTCGGCGTCACGGACATCCCGTGCCTGGATGTCAGGAACCAGTGCTCGGGCTTCCTGTACGGGCTCTCCGTGGCCGACGCCTGGATCCGCACGGGCGCCTACCGCAGGATCCTCCTCGTCGGGACCGAGCTTCACTCGGCCGGCCTCGACCTGTCACTGCGGGGCCGGGACACCGGGGTCCTGTTCGGGGACGGCGCCGGCGCCGTGATCCTCGCGCCGACCGAGGAGGCGCGTGGCGTCCTGGCCGTGAAGGTGCACGCCGATGGCCGGCACGCCGAGACGTTGTGGACCGACGTGCCCGGCTGCGCGCACCGTCCCTACATCACCTGCGCCGACATCGAGGAGAAGCACCACGTGCCGGCAATGCAGGGCCGCGAGGTGTTCCGGCACGCGGTGAAGCGCATGCCGGAGGCGGTGCGCGAGGTTCTCGGCGAGACCGGGCTGCCGCTCGCCGAGGTCGATATGGTCATTCCCCACCAGGCCAACCTCAGGATCTCCCAGGCCGTTCAGAAGACGCTCGGCCTGCCCGACGAGAAGATGTACAACAACATCCAGCGCTATGGGAACACCACCGCCGCCTCCATCCCCATCGCCCTCCACGAGGCCGTCGCCGAGGGCCGAATCGGTGACGGCGCGCTCGTGTGCCTGACCGCCTTCGGCTCCGGGTTCACCTGGGGGGCGGCGCTCGTGCGCTGGTGATCCAGGCCTTTCGGCGCCTGACGCGCGGGCGATTCGGCCGGCTCGTCCTGCCGGCGGTCGTCCTCCAGTCCGTGCTCGTGGGCGGCGGCTACGCCACGGGCCGTGAGAGCGTGGCCTACGGCGCCCGGTACGGGGGGCGCGGCTGGATGGCCGTGCTCACGATCTTCGTGGGATTCACGGTCGTCTCCTTCCTCACTTTCGAGATCGCGAGGCGCTACCGTACCTACGAGTACAAGGCGTTCATCCGGCAGCTCATCGGACGCGCCTGGCCGGCCTTCGACCTCGTGTACGTGGCCATGGCCATCCTGGTCATCGCGGTCGTGGCCTCGGCCGCCGCCAACATCCTCCAGGAAACCCTCGGCCTGCCGAGCATCCTCGGCGCCGCCCTCGTCATCCTGGCGGTCGCCTCCCTCCTCTACTTCGGCGCCGATGTCATCGAGGCGTTCAAGAGCCTGGGCACGATCCTGCTGTACGTGGCCTACCTCCTGTTCGGCGCGCTGGTTCTCGGGAACCGCTGGCCGGACGTGGTGCGGGCGCTGTCGGGTGGGGGTGCGGGAACGGTGGCACACGGCGGGGTGGTCGCCGGCGTCGTGGCGTCGAGCGCCGGCGCTCCGACCCTGGCGGTGGTCGGGACCGGGATCGTGTACGTGGGCTACAACCTGGCCGTGTATCCCGCCGTCCTCTTCACCCTGCACCGGCAGACGGAGCGCCGGGAGACCGCCGTGGCGGCGCTCCTGTCCGGGTTCCTCATGACGCTGCCGTTCGCCCTCACCTGGCTGTGCCTCCTGGCCTTCTATCCGTCGGCGGAGGTGTTCGACGCGCCGGTCCCGTGGCTCCACATGCTCCAGGACGTCGGGGGAACGGCGCTGTTCGCCCTGTTCGGGATCGTGATGGGCTGGACGCTGCTGGAGACCAGCGTGGGGCTCATCCACGCGCTCGTGGACCGGATCGACGCCGACCTCCGGCACGCCTCTCCGGATCCGCCCGGCCGCACGGGCCGGGAGGGCGAGGCCGCGGAGCCGGGAGGCCTGAGCCCGGCCGCGAGCGGACTCCTGGGCGGAGGGATCCTCCTGGTGGCCGCCGTGCTCTCCCGCGTCGGCATCATCGCGCTCGTGGCCCGGGGTTACACCTGGATGGGCTACGCCTTCATCGCGGTGTTCGCGCTGCCGCTCCTCACGGTGGGCGTCTGGAAGACGCTGGGGCCCGGAGGTCGGGTCCCGGCGGTCACGGCCCGGAGCGTCGAAAGCGGGGCGACCGGCGAGAGCGCCGGGAGCCGGGTGGACTAGATCTCCACCTGCGCCCCCAGCTCCACGACGCGGTCCGCCGGGATCCGGAAGAAGGAGGTGGCCTGACGGGCGTTCCGGGACATGAACGCGAACAATCGCTCCCTCCACACCGCCATGCCCTCGCCGGGGGTGGCCAGCAGGTTCTCCCTCCCCAGGAAGAAGCTCGTCTCCGAGAGCTTGAAGTCCCAGTCCCCCAGCCGCAGGCGCCGCAGCGCCGCCGGCACGTCCGGATCCTGGGCGAAGCCGTAGCGCAGGACGACCCGGTAGAGGCCGTGGCCGACGTCGGCGGTCTCCGAGCGCTCGGTCCGATCCACCCGCGGGATCTCCTCGGTGAGCACGGTGAGGAGGATCACGCGCTCGTGCAGCACCTTGTTGTGCTTCAGGTTGTGGAGCAGCGCGGGCGGGACGCCGTCCGGGTTCTTGTACATGAACACGGCCGTGCCCTTGACCCGGGGGATGCCGCCTCGCTGCAGGTTCTCCAGGAGGTTCGTCACCGGGAGCACGCCGGCGTGGATTCGGCCGGCCAGGATGTCCCGGCCCCGCGCCCAGGTGGTCATCATGACCACGACGGCCAGGGCCACGAGGAGCGGGAACCAGCCGCCGTGCGGAATCTTCAGGATGTTCGCGCCGAAGAAGGCCAGGTCCACGACCAGGAAGCCGGCGGCGACCGGGCCCGCGACCCAGAAGCTCCAGCCCCACCGGTGCTGGGCGGCCGCCCCGAACAGGATCGTCGTGACCACCATCGTCGTGGTGACGGCCACTCCGTACGCCGCGGCCAGGTTGCTCGACGACTTGAAGCCGAGCACGAGGCCGATCGCCGCGAGCATGAGGAGCCAGTTCACCACGGGAACGTAGATTTGACCCACGTGCGTCTCGGAGGTGTGCTCCACCTGCATGCGCGGCAGGTACCCGAGCTGCACCGCGCCCCGGGTCAGGGAGTAGGCGCCAGAGATCACCGCCTGCGAGGCGATCACCGTGGCCGCCGTGGCCAGCACGACCATCGGGTACAGCGCCCAGGAGGGCGCCATCAGGAAGAAGGGCGCCCGGATGGCGTCGGGGTCGTGCAGGAGGAGCGCGCCCTGCCCGAAGTAGTTGAGGAGCAGGGCGGGAAGCACGAGCACGAACCAGGTGAGGCGGATGGGCCGCGCGCCGAAGTGCCCGAGGTCGGCGTACAGCGCCTCGCCGCCGGTCACGACCAGGAACACGCCCCCCAGGGCGGCGAATGCGGTGCCGCCGTTGCGCACGAAGAAGTCGGCCGCGTGCCGCGGATCGATGGCCGCCAGGATGCCGGGGTGCATCAGGATCTCCCGCAGGCCCAGCGCCCCGATCGCCACGAACCACACCATGGTGACCGGTCCGAACACTCGCCCCACGCCCGCCGTCCCGCGCTTCTGGAACAGGAAGAGCCCCACCAGGATGCCGATCGTGATCGGGATCACGTAGGGATCGAACACGGGCGTTGTCACCTTGAGCCCCTCGACGGCGGACAGCACCGAGATGGCGGGGGTGATCATGCTGTCGCCATACAGGAGCGCGGCCCCGAACAGGCCCGCGAGGAAGATGGCGGCGCTCACTCGCTTGCCGAGCTTGCGGACCGAGGGCGCGACCAGGGCCGCCAGGGCCAGGATGCCGCCCTCTCCCCGGTTGTCCGCCCGGAGTATGAAGATCAGGTACTTGATGGAGATGACGAGGATGAGGGACCAGAAGATGAGGCTCAGCACCCCCAGCACGTTACGAGGGTCGGCGTGCAGGTGGGCTTCTTCGGCCAGGGCCTCGTGCAGGGCGTACAGCGGGCTGGTCCCGATGTCGCCGTACACCACCCCGAGCGCGGCGAGCGACAGTCCGGCCAGCTGACGTCCGCGGGGAGACTGCGCGTGGAGCGGCCCCTCCGCCGGTTCGGTGTCCTGAATCCTCCGCTCCCTCGCTCCGGAATGAACCGGGCGGGGGTCCTCCCGCTACACGTGCGGGACCGACCTCGGCCCGTCCGCCCGAACGCCGGGCGGCGGGGGAGCAATCTGCGGGGGCGTCAGGTCCGGCGCACGCGTGACTCGGGATCGGCGCCCTCGTCCGCGGCCCGTCGCAGGTCGGGGTGCATCCGAAGCAGGTAGCCCACCATGCCCACTGCGGCCAGCAGGCTGCCGACCGCCACCTCGGCCCACGGAAGCTCGCCCGCGGCGCGCCCGGCCACCATCATCACGAAGAAGAAGTCGTAGATGAACGCGGCCACCAGGCCGAAGAACGCCAGGTACCAGAAGGCGGGATGCTGCTCCGTCTTCGCGGTGAGCCAGGCGAGAGCCAACCCGATCAACAGGAAGACCAGGAGGTGGAGCCCGTTGTAGGCCAGGGCGGGTCCCGCCTCCGATCCCGGTCCACCGGCCGGGGCCGTCCCGACCAGGGCGCGACCCAGGTGGTCCACCGTGTAGAAGGGCGAGTGGCCGCCGATCACGTTGACCACCCCGAAGAAGACCGCCACGATCGCGGCCCCGAGGAGCCCGGCGATGAACCCTTCCCGAAGCACCCGCATTCGATCGACGTGCATGATGACCTCCCGCGCTCGCCCGGGTGGGTGTGTGAGGCGGCGCGCCGCCCGGCGCGCCCCGGCGCCATCCCGGTCCCATCTACCCTGAAAGTTGGCTCGTGATCGGTTCGGTGTCTGTCGGGAGGGGACCGCAGGCGGGTGTGGGAGAAGATCCGTCGGGACCCGCGGGACCGCGGCGGCGTCCTTGTCAGGCCTCTTCGGCTCCCACGATCTCCTCGGGGAGGGGGAACCAGCGCAGGTGCTCGAAGTCGGCCGACACGGGGGCAGCGGGGCCGGAAGCGCCGTGCGGTCCGGCGATGTCGCGGGCGGCCCGGCGCGCGTCCGCCGCCTCGAAGGCTCGTCGGGCCTCCTCCAGGTAGTCGGCCAGGCGCGCCTCTGGCTCGGTGAGCCGCACCCGCTCGTACTCGAGACCGGCCGGCCCCACCCGGACGTCCCGCAGGCTCATGGCCGGCTCCGCCGGCGCGTCCCGGTGGTTCCACAGTCCCGTCATCGGGTCGAACGCATACAGCGGCAGGAGCTTCCAGCCCTCCCGGGCAACCAGGTGCACGGCCTCCAGGATGTACTCGGCCACAGCGTCGGAGATGAAGTAGTTGAAGTTCACCCGCACCCAGCCGGGCTTGATCCCCTCGCAGCCCCTGCCGATCTCGCGCTCGAACTCGTGGCTCGTCTCCACGTCGATCCCCAGGAGCCGGTGGCCGTACGGGCCAGCGCACGAGCAGCCGCCCCGCGCCTGGATCCCGAACAGGTCGTTGAGCAGGGCCACCACGTAGTTGTGGTGCAGGTAGCGTCCTTCTCCATACCGAACCACGAAGGAGACGATGCTGAGCCGCTCGGCCTCCCGGTTGCCGAGGATGTCGATCCGGTCGTTGTCCGACCACGAGGCGATGGCCCGGCGGATGAAGCGCTCCTCGCGCTCGCGGATGCGCTCCTCGCCGACCGCCTTCTTGAGCTTGAACACCACGCCGCAGCGGATGGAGCCGATGATGTCGGGCGTGCCGCCCTCCTCCCGGTGCTCGGGGTCGTCCAGGTACCGCTGCTCGGTCGGGTTCACGTACCACACGGTGCCGCCTCCCGGGACGACGGGGACGCGGTTGGTGAACAGGGCGCGGCGCGCCACCAGCACGCCCGGAGTGCCGGGTCCCCCGATGAGCTTGTGGGGGGACAGGAAGATGGCGTCCTTGTAGTCGAGCTCGGGGCGCTCACCGCGGCCCGGCCGCATCTCGATCTCGACGTAGGGCGCCGACGCGGCGAAGTCCCAGAAGGAGAGCGCTCCGTGCTCGTGCAGGAGGCTGGAAACGGCCGACACGTTGGAGACGATTCCGGTGACGTTGGAGGCGGCCGAGAAGGACCCGATCTTGAGCGGCCGTTCGTCGTAGCTGACCAGCTCCTCCTCCAGGTGCTCGAGGCCGATGCCGCCGTGCAGGTCCTCGTGGATCGTGACCACGTCGGCGATCGATTCCCGCCACGGGAGGTCGTTCGAGTGGTGCTCGTAGGGGCCTACGAACACCACGGGCCGCTCCTGCACCGGGATGTGGTCCGAAAGGCCGCGGTGCTCGTCCAGGTCGTTCGGAATCCTGAGGTTGAGCACGCCGATCAGCTTGTCGATCGCGGCCGTGGAACCCGATCCCGCGAACACGACGGCGTGCTCCTCCCGCTCCCCTCCCACCGATTCGAGCACGACGGCCCGGGCCTCCTCGCGGAAGCGCGTGGTCTGCAAGCCCGTCCCCGAGCTCTCGGTGTGCGTGTTGGCGTACAGGGGCAAGACCGCGTCCCGGATCCAATCCTCGATGAAGGAGAGCGACCGTCCGGAGGCCGTGTAGTCCGCGTACGTCACGCGCCGTGGCCCCCAGGGGCCCACGACGGCCTCGTCCCGCCCGATCACCGACTCGCGGATGTGCTCGACGAGAGCGTCACCCGCCGACGGCGGCAGGCACTCGAGGACCGGATAGGCGGCGCGGTGGCGCGTCACGCCGCTCCCTCCATGCGCATGACCGCCACCATCAGCGCTGCCCTCGCGTGCGGCCCGCCGACCGTCACGGCCGGTCGGCTCCCAGCTCGCGGTCCAGGAAGTGGGTCTCGACCGTTCGCATGAGGACGTAGCTGGCCGCGTTGTAGGCGGCGCCGTGCCGGCCCGGCGGGTAAATGCGAAGGTCCACGTCCTTCCCGTCGTTGGTGAGCGCCGTGAGGAGCTGCATCGTGTTCCGCGGGTGGACGTTGTCGTCCATCATCGAGTGGATGAGGAGGAGGTGGCCCCGCAGGTCGCCGGCGTGGTCCACGGCCGAGCTCTGGCGGTAGCCGTCCTCGTTGTCTCCCAGGAGGCCCATGTAGCGCTCGGTGTAGATCGTGTCGTACAGCTTGAAGTCGGTGACCGGCGAGTTCGCGATCCCGACGGAGAAGGTGCTCGGGTACATCTCCATCGTGTAGACCGTGCTGTAGCCGCCGTAGCTCGTCCCCATGATCGCGATGCGGTGCCCGTCCACGTACGATTGCCGCGCCATGTAGCGGGCGGTCTCCGCGAAGTCGTGGCTCTCCCACTTCCCGAGCTGCCGGTAGACGACCTTCATGAACCGGCTGCCGTAGTTGTTCGTACCCCGGTTGTTGACCCCGACGACGATGTATCCCTGCTGGGCCAGCCACTGCGCCCATGAGTCCGTGTCGAAGCGGTCGTAGACTTCCTGCGATCCCGGCCCGCCGTAGATGGCCAGGATGACGGGGTACTTCCGGGTCGAGTCGAACGCTGGCGGGAGGATCATCGAGGCGTCCAGGCGCACCGAGTCGGAGGTCGTGAACTGGAACAGCCGCGGCGTCGAGTACTCGTGGGTCGCCAGCCACCGGGAGATGTCGGCGTTGTCCTCCATGGTACGGAGCTTCTTCCTCCCCGTGGCCCACAGGTCGACCTGCGTCGGCGTTTGGAGGCTCGACCAGTCGTCGATGTAGTAGCGCGTGTCCGGCGACATGTCGATGTGATGGGTCCCCTCCGTCGACGTGAGGCGGCGCGTGTGCGAGCCGTCGAAGTCCACGGCGTACATCTGCCGCTGCAGCGGTGAGACCTGCGTCGACGTGTAGTAGACGGTGCGGCTCTTGGGGTCGATGCCCTCCACCCGGGTGACCGTCCAGTCGCCCTTCGTCACCTGGTTCACGAGCCTGCCCGAGTAGTCGTACCGGTAGACGTGCTGCCAGCCGCTCTGGTCGGAGATCCAGAAGAACTGGTCCGTGCCCCTGGGGAAGGTGAGCATGTCCTGGATCCCCGCGTAGAAGTCGTACACGTCGATCCATGTGTTCGATGTCCACGTGTGCACCAGGCGCTTCCCGCCCGTGGTCACGTCGAAGAAGAACAGGTTCATGGTCTGCTGCGGGCGATCCAGCGTCACCAGGGCCAGCGTGTCCGGCCGGCTGGTCCAGTAGACCCGCGGAATGTAGTACTCGCCGCCGAGACCGGGGTCGAGCCACACTTTCTTGCCAGAGTGCACGTCGACCACGCCGATCCTCACGGTGGCGTTGGAGTCGCCGGGCTGCGGGATGCGGATGCGCGTCCAGTCGGGATGGCGCCCCTGATAGTCGGTGAGCTGGACGATCGGCTCGGCGCTGTCGTCCAGCTGCCAGTAGGCCAGGTGGCGGCTGTCGGGAGACCAGTTCCACGCCTGGGCCATGCCGAACTCCTCCTCGTACACCCAGTCGAAATGCCCGTTGAACACGTGCTCGCTCGCATCGCGGGTGAGCCGCGTCTCCCTGCCGGCCTTCATGTCGTACGCGTACATGTCCCCGCCGCGCTCGTAGCCGAGCATGGAGCCGTCGGGGGAGAGCTCGGCCGTGCGCGCCCCCCGGGCGGCGAGCGTCATCGAGCCGTCGTCCAGGGAGTAGACGTAGAAGTCGGCCGTGCCCGAGCGCCGGTACAGCGGCTGGAAGTGGGTCTGGAACACCAGGTGGCGAGAGTCCGAGGCCCACTGGAAGGAGCGATAGGTGAACGCCGAGTCCGTGCCCGGGAACGTCCGCCCCTTCGCCGTGAACAGGAGCGTGTCCTGGCCGGTGGCCGGGTCGTAGGCGCGAATCTGCTCGTCGCCGGACTTCCCGGTCGTATACGAGAAGCGCTTGCCGCCGTCGATCCAGTTCACGTCCCGCGGGCCCGAGGAGCCCCGCAGGGTCGAGGCGGCCGACAGGGCCGCGCGCAGGCTCTCGAAGCCCTGCTTGTGCTGCTGCCGCGCCGCCGGCTGCTGGGCCGTGACCGCGGTCGGAAGAGCCAGGAGAGTCGCCAAGAGAAGGCCGGGCAGGCCCCGGAGGTTCGAGCGTGCAGGACGCATGGAGTCATCTCGGATGCGGTAGGACCTGGATGGCCGCACCCGAGCGGGGTCGCCGGAGCTCCGGAGCGGCGCGCTGATTACGGAGGAAAGGTAGGCGAGCGAGGATCGGCGAGACAGGTGGAGTGCCGGGCGCGGACCGTTCGATGTGCCGATCATTGTCGGCTCGGACCCCTCCATGTCAGACTGGAATTGGGAATGTCACGTTCTCACCACTCAGGGTCGTGGGAGACGAATGCCGCCCGTGATACCAGAGTTCGGGGCCGGACGTCCCAATCGACCTCGTCCCGGGATTTGGCCCGTGGGACGGGTCGGGATGCTGGTGGCCGTCTTCCTGGCGCCTCTCCTTTCCGTCGCCGCGCGACCGGCGGGAGCCCAGGAGCTCCGGGGGCGCGTGCTCGAGCAGGGAAGCGAAATGCCGGCCGCGGGCGCCTTTCTGAGCCTCCTGGATAGCGCCGCCGGACGGGCCGACGCCACCCTCTCGGCGAAGGACGGGGCCTTTGCGCTGGCGGGGCCCGGGCCCGGCAGCTACCGGGTCCGGATCGAGCGCATCGGGTACCGGACGTGGACCTCGGACCCGATCGAACTCGCTGCGGGCGCGGCGGTCTCCCGGACCTTCGTCGTGCCCATCCAGCTCGTGAGCCTCGAGAAGCTGAGCGTCCGGGTGGGCGATCAGTGCCAGAGCTCGCGAGGCTCCGGTGAGGGCCTGCTCACCCTGTGGACCGAGGCGAAGAAAGCGCTCCGCGTGACGGCCTGGTCGGAGAAGGGCCGACTCGCGCTCGACGTGCGCCGCTTCGAGCGCGATCTCGACCCGACGACCCGGCAGGTCGTGGCCCAGTCCTCCGTGAGCGCGGTGGTCCGCGCGCACCGGGCGTTCACGACGCTCCCGGCCGACACGCTCTCGACCCGCGGCTATCTCCGCGGCGACACGCTGCTGGCACCCGACGCGGACGTGCTGCTGTCGCCCTCCTTCGCGTCGGACCACTGCTTCGGCGTCGACCGGAGCCGCCGGTCCAGTGGCCTCGTGGGTCTGGCGTTCCGTCCGGTGCCCGGCCGGGCGGTGCCCGATGTTCGCGGCGTGCTGTGGGTGGGCCGCGCCACGGCGGCCCTCCGCACCATGGACTTCACGTACACGGGCCTCGTCTTCCCACGGGGCGCGGACTCGGCCGGTGGACACCTCGACTTCGACCGCCTCTCGAACGGAGCGTGGCTGGTGTCGAACTGGCGGATCCGGGCCCCGGCGACGCGGAAATCGGCCGACCGCGCCGTGGTGACGGGAGCCTGGGGCATGCACCGGGTGCGCCAGGACACGGCCTGGAAGTTCACGGTCTATCATGTCGAGGGCGGTGAGGTAGTGAGCGCCGGGCTCCCGGGCGGGCGCACGGTGCTCCTGGGGCCGGCCGGCTAGGTCTCGGGCGTGGCCTACTCCAGAGCGCCGGGGCATCTCCTCCCGGGCGCCATCGTCCACCTCCGGGGCACCGCCTACGCCGATACGGCGGACGCGTTCGGCGGCTTCCGGCTCGGTCCCGTGCCGCCAGGCGACTACGACGTGGTCGTGCGTGGCGGCCCCGACGGGGCGGAGGTCGCGATCGCCAATGTCCACGTACGGGACCGGGAGGAGGAGCGTCTCGAGCTGGTGGCGCATGCACCCGAGCCGGTGAGGGCCGCCGGGGCCGTCTCGACGCGAAGCGTGGCCACGCTGATGGGCTTCGTGCGCGACTCGGCCTCCGGCCAGGGGCTCGGCTCCGTGCGCCTCACTGTGCTCGGCAAAGCACGCGAGACGGTCACGACCACGAGCGCCACGGGCGGATTCAGGCTCTCGAACCTCCGGGGGGACTCCGCGCGCCTCGAGGTCCAGCTCGCCGGGGACCGGACCGATACAACGATGGTCGCCCTCAAGCCGGGCGGGATGCACTTCGTGGTGCTGGAGGTGACGGGAGGGCCGCGCCAGCTCCCGGGCCTCAAGGTCGCGGTACGGGGCTCGGCCCGGCGGCTCGGGGTCCAGGGCTTCTACCAGCGCATGACCATGGGCTCCGGCTATTACCTGAGCACCGCGAAGATCGCGCAGAGGGGCATACGAAGCGCCCTGTCGTCCTTGCCTCAGGTGCGGGTGCGGCCCTGCTACTCCGGGGGCCGGTTCGGGGTGGGGTGCGAGACCATCTCGATCGGGCAGGGTCCGCGCCGGTGCGCCACGCGGGTCTATGTGAATGGCCTTCCCATGACCGGCGAGACGGCCGCGGACTACGTCCTCAATCTCGACTCTACGGCTGTCGCCGGGATCGAGGCCTACCCGAGCGCCCGGACGGCCCCCATCCAGTACCGGGACCTCCAGTCCGACTGTGGCGTCCTCCTGGTGTGGACGAAGTAGGATGCGAAAGGGGCCGGCCCGACGAATCGGACCGGCCCCTTCGCTCGATCTTCAGGGCCGGCGTCTGGCGCCGGACCCTATCGGACCGTTCGGGCTTAGATCTTGGTGACGTTCTCCGCCGCCGGGCCCTTCTGACCCTGCACGACGTCGAACTCGACCCTCTCACCCTCGGCCAGCGACTTGAAGCCATCGCCCTGAATGGCGGAGAAATGCACGAAGCAATCCTTCTCGCCGCCGTCCAGTGTGATGAACCCGAAGCCCTTCTGGTCGTTGAACCACTTCACGGTCCCGGTGGTACGCATACCGTTCCTCCAAAAAAGAATGGTGCTGTTTGACGATGTCGAGGTCCGGTCGTGCCGTACCAGCGGATCATCGTTCTGTGCGAAGGACTCCGCCCCTCCGCGTGGCGTGATCGACGTCCGGCGCAGCTACGAAAAAAGGACCGGGACGATAGCGTCCAGGTCCTTTCGTACTCTGGTCCGGGTCGTGCCCGGCATGCGCCCGTGGATCGTCGTTCAGGGTCAATGATAGCAGAACTGGCGCGCCTGTCAAGGGGTGCTCTAGCTTCCGTCGCCCGAAGCCCGCGCGATCGACGGCACCGCGCTGGTGAGCAGACCCCGAACCTGGATGAGAGGGTACGGCCCGTGATCCTGGATTTCCACAACCATTATTACCCCCCCGGCTTCCTCGGCGCCCTTCGCTCCGACCCTCCCTCCGCCGACGTGCGCGTGACGGAGGACGCCGCGGGAAACCCGGTCCTCCACTATCCCGGCGACTACAACGTCCTCGTCCCCGGGCACCGCGACCTGGAGGTCCGAGCCCGGTTCCTCCAGGAGAGAGGCGTCGATTGCCAGCTCCTCACCCTGACCACGCCGGGCACCGCCTTCGCCCCTCCCGAGCGGGCCGTGGCCCTGGCGCGCCTGGTGAACGACGAGCTGGCCGCGGCCGTTCAGGACGGCGGGGGACGCTTCAGGGCGCTCGGACACCTGCCGATGCGGGATCCGGCCGCAGCGGCGGCCGAGCTCGAGCGCTGCGCCGTAGACCTCGGCCTGCCCGGTGCCATGGTGTTCAGCAACGTGCGTGGGGCGCCCCTCGCCGACGACCGTTTCCTGCCGGTGTGGGAGACCGCCGACCGGCTGGGTGCGGTGATCTACATTCACCCCACCTATCCGCTCGGCGTCGAGGCCATGAGGACGCATATGCTGATGCCGCTGGTGGGCTTCGTCGCGGACACGAGCCTGGCCGCGGCACACCTCGTATTCGCGGGCATCCCCGATCGCTTCCCCGGGGTACGCTGGGTCCTCGGTCATCTGGGCGGAACCATTCCCTATATCGCGGAGAGGCTGGACCGCGGCTTCGAGGCCTTCCGGTCGTGCCGGGAGCGACTCCGCCGGCTCCCGAGCGAGGTGCTTCGCGAGTTCTACTACGACACCGTGAACTTCGACCCGGCCGCGCTGCGGCTGGCGATCGAGTTCGCGGGCACCGACCACCTCGTGGCCGGCAGCGACTATCCGCACATGATCGGCAGCATGGATGCCATGCTCTCCTCCGTCCGCGGCCTCGGACTGGCCGCCGGGGAGGAGGCGGCCGTGCTCGGAGAGAACGCGGTCCGCCTTCTGGGCTTCGAAGGCGACTGAAACGGCGAGTGGGCGGGTCCGGGCGACCGGCCCGGACCCGCCCACGACGCGCAACTCCTCCCCCCCTCTACTTGTACAAGTAGAGCATCCGGGGCGTGGCCCGAACGCCCACCGTCATCGGTACTTCCAGCCCGAGATGTCGGCGCCCCGCGGGGCATGCTTCGTGATGTAGGCGGCCATCTCCCGCAGGATGTTGGCGGTCGTCGTGTGCTGCCAACCGTGCGGCTTCTCGGGCCGGCCGTAGTGAAAGGTGGCGTGGGCCGCGGGGCTGGTGGCCGAATCCAGGAACGCCTGCAGGTCGTACACGGCCACGTTGAGGAAGTAGGTGTCCATGTCGCCCACGTCGACGTGGATCTTGTCGACCAGGTCGGGGCCGATCGAGTCCCAGTGGGCCGCCAGGTAGGCCCTCAGGTCGAACCCGTGCTCCTTCATGTACTCGGGCACGGAGTGGTCGATGTGCCCGTTGAGCTTGTTCCACACCGGTTCCGGATAGCCGTCCTTACCGACCGGCCCGTAGGCCGCCTCCCAGGCGGCGATCTGCTGGCCCGAGCGGTCGTGGGTTCCGAGCACCGCCTCCATGCGGCTCATGCCCCGGTAGGTTTGGAGCGGCTGCCCCTCCGTGGAGCGCATCATCGGGTGCTCAGGGGACTCCCAGCCCGAGGAGCGGCTCACCGCCTGGCCGTTCACGAACGCGTTCGAGTCCTGGTAGACGTTGACCAGCTGGTAGTGCCGGAAGTCGACCGGGTCGGGATACAGGGTCCACGTGCCGTCGAAGAACCTCGGGTGGAAGACTTGCAGGGCGAGCGACTCCCACCCGCCGGTCGAGCCGCCGGTGAGCACCCGCGCCCAAGGCTGGGGGATCATCCGGAAGTGGCTCTCCAGGTACGGGACCAGCTCCTCGAGAAGCGCGTCCCCGTAGGGACCGTTGTTGGCCGAGTTCACGGCGTACGAGTCGTCGTAGTACGGCGTCGGGTGCTGGAAGGTGACCACGATCATGCGCGGGAAGTCGGGCTTCATCCAGCTCTCGTAGAACTGGTGCCCGGTCTCCCGGTTGACGTCGGCCAGCCGCGCCTGCATGCGGGGCGGCACCGCCTGGCTGTCCGGGCTGAACCCGAACGGCGGACGCAGGTTGAAGTGTCCCTGGTCGTAGACGACCGGGTAGCGGACGTTCGGGTGCTCGTCGTAGCCCTTCGGGAGGAGGACCGTGGCGCCCACGTACATCGGGTGGCCCCAGAACTTGGTGAGCCGCTCGCTCTGGATCTTGATGTGCTTCACGTACTTCGTGTCGGCGGGCATCTGGATGGGAGGATTCTTGTGGTCCACGCTCAGGGCCACGTGGAAGCCGCGGGCCGGATCCAGGTGCACCTTGAGGATGTCGCTGTACAGGTTGCCCGCGGAGCGCTCGAAGTGCTGGCCCTCCCAGTGGTCCATGTGTGCCCAGATCGTGTAGCCGTCCGAGCGGTGGAACTGCGTGTAGACGTTGAACATCGCCTGCACGTAGTAGTCGCCGGCGGGCAGGTCGGCGAGGCTGTGCACGGGGAAGCCGAGCGCCGAGGCGTCGACGGTCGCCTCCTTCGCGGCCGCCAACGAGTCCACGTCGACCGCGAACATGGGCGACGAGCCGAAGAACCGGTCCACCTGGAAGCGAGGCTGCGGACTCGAGTCGCGCGAGATCATCACGAAGGCGCGGCCGGTGATCGGCCCGTCGTGGGCCGAGTCGGGGAAGGAGAGCGTGAAGGACGTGGCGTTTCCCCCGGGAGCCGCGCAGGCCCACGGCGTGACGGCCAGGGCGACGAGCGCGACGAGGGCGAGGGGACGGGGGGTACGACGCGGGCGGTTCACGGCTTCCTCCTGTCATGGGCGTGCGATCGGCCCTGACAGTGAGGGAAGCGGAGGCGGCCCGCCAGACCCACGCCTCGCGCGGTCGTACCGCGAGCCCGGACCGGCGAGCCTACTGCGTCGGCGCTACCTGGTACTGTTCGAGCTTTCCGTTCGGCATCTCGTAGGTCCACACCCGGAGCGTGCGCCCGGGGAAGACGACCCTGTACACGCGCTCCAGCATCCCGCCCCGATCGCGCTCGGCCACCGGCTCGAACGAGCGCGGCTCGCCCAGCGGTCCGAGGCTCGACTGGAAGTCCTGGAGCGCCTGATCGCCGAAGTACGCGTCGGCGTCGGCGGTGAGCTGGGAGCGGTCGATCCTGCCCTGCTGCAGGTCCCGGAACAGGCGCCGCGCTCGCTCGAGGCGGCTGTGCGTCGCCGAGTCCTGCCGGGCGAACAGGAGCCCCGCGATCCCGTTCGCAATGAGGCCGGCCGCGCTGGCGGCGTCCTGGTTGGTGAGCACGACGACGGCGGCGCTGTCGTCGGGGAACACCAGGTTGGAGGCCGTGAAGCCCGACACCTCGCCGGTATGGGAGATCACGCGGTGACCGTTCCGCATGCCGACGTCCACGCCGAGTCCGTAGCCCGTCCCCACTCCGCTCTTCAGCCGCACCTCCGTCTCGAGGTCGCGGTACGAGGCCGGCTTCAGCAGGCTGCGCCGGATGAGCGATTCGTCCCACTTCGCCAGGTCCCGGGGCGTCATGGCCAGCTCACCCATCGCGTAGATCCAGCCCTTCCCCGTGCCCGGGGCCGGGCGGAGGGGCCCGAGGCCGTACCGCATGTACCCGGTCGGGTCCGACTCCGTCAGGTGGCCCGCGTCCACGTTCACCACGCTGGAGAGGTCGAGCGGCCGCAGGATCCGGCGGCGCAGGAACTCGAAGAAGGGCATCCCCGAGACCTTCTGCACGATGAGGCCGGCGATCACGTAGTTGGTGTTGCTGTACTGCCACCGCGTCCCCGGGGCGAAGTCCAGCGCCTTGCTCGCCCAGCGGTCCAGGATGGCCCGCGGAGTCACGGGCTCCAGCATGGCCGGCGGCACGTAGTCCTGCGGCCAGTAGTCCTGGTAGCCGGAGGTATGGGAGAGGAGCTCGCGGAGGGTGACGCTGTCCGCGTGCGCCAGGTCCGGCAGGAAGCGGGACACCCGGTCGTCCAGCGACAGCTTCCCCTCCTGCTGCAGGAGGAGGATGCAGGAGGCCGCGAACTGCTTGCTGATCGACCCTATGGCATAGCGCATGTCGGCCGTGGCGGGGCTGCGCGGCTCGAGGCGGGCGGCCCCGTACGCGTGGGCGTACGCCAGCCGCCCGTGCTGGACGACGGCGATCGAGGCGCTCGGAACGCCCGTCGTCTCCAGGACCCGGGCCGCGATCGTGTCGACGCGGGCCGCCAGCGTCGGATCCGCGCCCGACCGCGCCTGGGCCAACGCGGGCGCCGGACCGGCGAGGGGTAGGAGCCAGAGGAGCGCCAGGACGGAGGCGAAGGGCGGTCGGCGCCCGGTCGATCGGCCGGGCGTGCCGGAGGTGACGTGCGAGCGAAGGGCGGGTCGTGGGACGGCTGAGCTCATCGGGGCGCTCCGTACGGCTTCGGTTCGAGGGTCACGGGCGAGCCTCCGCCATCGGAGGTCGCGCGGCGGTCAACCTCGCGTGCCCCGCCGGGCGCGGGCAAGGAGAGGGCGGACCCTGTTGCAGCCGGATGGAGGCCCGTCCTATCGTGGCGCCCGAACATGAGCGTGTCGCAGCGACGAGTCCCGACCACAGGCGCGATTCGAGAGCCGGATCCCGTCCGGCTTCCCGGTCGTGCCGCGCCACGCTCCCGCCCCTGCACGCGGGGCGTCGTACCCATCGATCGAGCCCACCGAGCCCAGGAGAAGTCATCATGAGGCGCTTCATGTCCCTCGCGGCGCTGGCTGCCGCCTGCACGTTCTTCGCGCCGGCCGCCTCCGCGGCGCAGGCGAGTCCATCGGGCTCGTCCGCGCCGAAGGGGGGCCCGGCCGTCCAGCCCGAGCAGTCCGTGACCCACGGCACGGTCACTGTCGAGGGGAAGCAGGTCTCCTACCGGGCCGTGGCGGGGACGATCATCCTCAAGAACGACGAGGACGAGCCGACCGGCAGCATGTTCTACGTCGCCTACTTCAAACAGGGGGCCGATCCCGCGACCCGGCCCATCACCTTCCTGTACAACGGCGGGCCGGGCTCCTCCACCGTGTGGCTGCACATGGGAGCGTTCGGGCCGCGGCGGGTGACCACGGCGGATCACAGCCACACGGCCGCGGCGCCCTACAGGCTGGTGAACAACGACTACAGCCTCCTCGACGCCAGCGACCTGGTGTTCGTGGACGCCATGGGCACCGGGTTCAGCCGCATCATCGGGAAGGACCAGGGCGGGGCGGGCACGGACAAGGACTTCTACGGCGTGGACGCCGACGGGCACGAGTTCGCGGACTTCATCACCCGCTTCCTGTCGGAGCACGGGCGCTGGAACTCGCCCAAGTACCTGTTCGGCGAGAGCTATGGCACCACGCGCTCGGCCGTGCTCTCCAACGACCTGGAGAACGGGAAGGACACGGACCTCAACGGCATCATCCTCCTCTCCGAGATCCTGAGCTACGACCTGAGCGACGTGGACGGGCCGCAGATGAACCCGGGCATGGACCTCTCCTACGAGCTTGCCCTGCCCACCTACGCGGCGACGGCCTGGTACCACCACGCGCTCCCGAACCGGCCCGCCGAGCTCGAGCCCTTCGTGAAGGAGGTCGAGGGCTTCGCGATGGGTCCATACCAGCAGGCTCTCGATCAGGGAGCGGCGCTGGACTCGGCCACCCTGCGGTCGGTCGCCCAGAAGATGCACGGCTACATCGGCCTCCCGGTCGACTACCTGATGAAGGCGAACCTCAGGGTGAACGGGGGGGAGTTCACCAAGGAGCTGCTCGGAAAGGACGAGTCGACCGTGGGCCGTCTGGACACGCGCTTCCAGGGGCCGACGATCGACCCGCTCAGCCAGGAGGCCTCCTACGATCCGCAGTCGTCGGCGATCAGCTCGGCGTACGTGTCCCTGTTCAACGACTACGTTCGCAAGGAACTGGACTTCGGGAAGGGCAAGACCTACCGGCCGGAGGTCAACCTCTGGTCCAAAGGCTGGAACTTCCGGCACACGCCCCCGGGTGCCCACTATCCGCCGTCGGTGGCGACCAACGTGATGCCGGACCTGGCCAATGCCATGAAGACGAACCCGAACCTCAAGGTGATGCTGAACTCGGGCTACTTCGACCTGGCCACGCCCTTCTATGCGGCCGAGTACACCATGCGTCACTTGCCCATGGAGCGCCGGCTCCAGGAGAACATCTCGTACGAGTTCTACCAGTCCGGGCACATGGTGTACGCGCACGAGCCGTCGCTGAAGCGGCTGCACGACGCGGTGGCGAAGTTCATCGAGTCCACGGACAACGTGGGCGGCTGACACCGGACGCGGGCCGTCCCCGGGGCTCGACCCCGGGGCGGCCGCCGGCGCGCTCGCCTCAGGCTTGCCCTCTTGCTTGAGTCTCACCACAGGCCTCGGCTCCCTGCGGGGAGTCACGAAGCAGTGAGTGCACCTCGACATGCTGGATTCCTAGAGAATCAGCCGTGACACCGGCGATGGTTGATGGGCCGATATCCAGCACCTGCAAGCCACGTGGAGTAGCACTCGTCGCAACAAGCCGACCTGATGGGGCGAAGACAGACCATGTACGGTCGGAAGCTGTTCCCGGTCTAGCATAATCCTCGACCCACAGGCAGCCCTTTCCCCCAACAAGCATGGACTCGTAGGCCGGGAGAGTGGCTGGAAACCGGACCTCCTTGAGCTGCTTGCGCCAGATGTTTCGCTTGGCGCTGCTCTGTGTGAGAGCTAGTACACTGTCCGTGAACGCATTGATGTCGCGGTCCGCAATGGCAACAGGTCGACGGCCGAGCCTGACCGTTCTGATGAACTGGCCCCTACGACCGTACTGCCGAATCTCATAGCTGTCACCTGTTCCAACGTAGACGTGGCTTGCACCTCCCGCGATCAACGTCGACTTTCCGAGGGGCATGGGACCAACGCTGCGAGCGAAGGCGTATCGCTCGTTGCCACGGACGGTTCCAATGTCCCTGACGAGCCGGCCGTCCTGGTCAACGACGGCGATCGGAACGTCTGGACGCCAGGCCATCATCGCGTGGTCCGGTCGAAGGCCACCCCAACCCATCAGGATCACATTACCATCGGGAGCACACGCAACGCGCAGCGGCGGGATATCGGAGGATGGGAGCGCCGGCGTGAACATGTGGTCAACGCCTCCGTCGGCGTCGATTTCTGTAATCCTCCAGTTGACAGCATCGTACGCATAGAGGGTGTCAGGACTGCATTCGCCGATCCACTTCAGTCCGCGAAACTCGCCCGGCCCCCCACCCAACCCACCGGCAGTGGCGACCCAATGCCCGGAAGCGTCAAACAAGCGGACCGACTCGGAGCCGGCGTCGGCTATGGCGATTCTCCCATTCTCCAGGACCTGGACGCCATTGACTCGTTCGAACAGATACTCGGGGTCTCCTGCTGCTCGTCCAATTCGCAGACGAGACGCCGGGTCGACATGCCATGCCGCAGCGGCCGGTTGGGGAGGACTCTCGGCGCTCGCCGCTGGTGAGTCTCCCTGGTTGTTCGTGTCCGTGACGGGAGAGCGGACCGCCTCGCGGGAGTCGGCGTGACAGCTGGCCAGAAGTAACAGAAGCGCTGTGAGGACAGCCTGCCCAGCGCCGGCACGCGATGGACTATGCATCCCGGCCGGCATGCGAGCGATGGGCAGAGCTTGATCCGCTACTGATCCAGACAACCAGGGGATCCCAAGGGTCGCAGTGGTTCGGGTCGGGAAGGGGTGCGCCGGGCCACCAGCAGTCCCAATTGTCCTTGGGTGCGCAGCTCCCCTACGCGCACGCCTCGCTCCAGGAAATGTGCCAGGTTGTCATCTCTGCGACCACGCCCGGCGCTGACGCAGCGTGTCCAAAGTGGATGGGCAGGGCGAGGGCCAGCATGCTGGCGGAAACGGCTGCGACCATCTGGAGCCTCTTGGTGCGTATGCTATCCTCCTTGTGTTGGGGAATATACTCGGTCACGCGTATCGAGCGTTGCCTCTCACCGCACAGTGCCTTCCTGCATGTCGGTGCACTGGTTCTCGCTGGGTGACCGAACGGACGCCGTAGAAACATCCTCGACCTGCGGAGCGTGTCGGACTACAAGCGGGGTAGCTCTTGAACCGACTTGAGACCTGCCACCATGATCTGGGTGCCGGCACTTCATAGAGGTTTTGCGCCCCTATGGCAAGCAGCCTGGATCTCGATAGTCGCATGAATTCGGTTGCGGGAATGGGTTGTTGGGGGTCACGCAGTCCCAGAAGAATTTGAAGACACACGTTCCCTCAGCACACGCTCTACTCCATGTCACATGCCAAGATCGAACACCCCTATCGCCTGAGGGGCTGGCCGACACTTGTCTAAGGGAGATCGGGAGAACTGCAACAAGGAGGGAAGCGGCGACCACAATCGAGTACTTGCGAGCGGGCAATCCCATTACGGCCTCCGAGGTAGCAGGAATGTCGGGCCTGTGGGGACTTTCGGTAGGCCTCTCCTGTCGCTCGCCCAGAGTGAGTTCTGACAAGACCTGGTCCCTGGTCGGCCAGAGACCCCTGTAGCAATTCTAAATAGCCGCGTCAACGTAGTATCAACAACTCGGGCGGTCACAACAGGAAGTCTGCCCAAGACCTGCCGACTACGAACGTCGGATGGCTGATCGAATCATTTCGGTGGATTCACCCCGAATCCTGCGCCGTCGTCGGTTGAGCGTCTGGTCGCGGCTCCGGCGTGGGCCCCGGAGCCGCGAGGCGGCCGCCGAATGGATCGAGGCGCCGGGTTCAACCCGTCGGTCCGGGCTCAACCCGTCGGTCCCCCTCGGCCTTCCGTACCACGGGCCGGGTGAGGCAGGTCGGGCCTCCCTGCCCCTTGAGGGAGATCTCGCGCCCCTCGAACGTCCGCACCTCGGCGCCCGCCGCCTCCAGCCGGCGGCGGGTGACCGGGCATCCCTCGACCATCACGCAACGGCGGGGGCCCACCGCGAGCACGTTGCAGCCCAGGGCGTCGAACTCCTCGTCGGGCACCTCCACCAGCTCGATCCCGCGATCGACGAGCGCTTCCCGGAAGGGCACGGGGAGCAGGGGCGAGTAGACCACGGCCAGGTCCGAGTCGACGGGGCTCAGGATGGACATCAGGTGGAAGACGTCGCCGGGCCCGCGCCAGTGCGGGAGCGGGACGACCAGGAGGTCGTCCACGTCGTCGGCGAGTAGCGCCCGGAGCTGGCGGATCCCCTCGTCGTTGGTCCGGTAGCCGCGGCCCACCGCCGCCGTGCGCTCGTCCAGCCACACGAAGTCGCCACCCTCCAGCGTTCCCGGCGCCTCGATTCGGCCGAGGACCGGGATGCCCATCATCCAGTAGGCTCGCGCCTCGGCCTCCGGCTCGCCCCGGCGCGCCTCCTTGCCCATTCGGCACAGGATCGCCCCGCGGGGGCCCACGATCGAGGCGTCGCGAGCGTACAGCGAGTCGAGACCGGTGTCGGGGGCGGCCGGAAGGTAGGTGGGCTGCGCGCCCAGCGACTGGAGCAGCTCCACGAAGGCCGCGTGCTCGGCGCACGCGGCCTCGTAGTCGGGCGCGGACGTGTAGCCCAGCTCGCGCCACTCGGCCTCGATCCGCTCCGCGCTCCCGAAGGCCTCCTCGGGTCGCTTGACCAGGACCGTGCCGAGCGGCGCGGTCTCGGACGGACTTCCTATGGCGACCCGCCCGGCAGCACCTCCACGTCCAGACGGCTGGCCTGCTCGGGCGTGTGGTAGATCCGCTCCGTGGCTTTCACGAAGTCACTCTGCGTGGCCTCGTAGATGTTAGGCACGTAGTGCTGCGGGTTCCGGTCGAAGGCCGGGAACCAGGTGCTCTGCACCTGGACCATGATCCGGTGTCCCTTCTTGAACGTCTGCAGCACGTCCTGCAGTCGGAAATCGACCCTGGTGACCTTGCCGGGCACGAACGGCTGCGGATCGTCGAATCCGTTCCGGAAGCGCCCGCGCATGATCTCGCCGCGCACCAGCTGCTGGTAGCCCGCGTAGTGCACTTCCTTGTCCGGACGGTACGGGCTGTCGGGCTCGTCCATCGGATACACGTCGATGACCTTCACGACGTAGTCCGAGGCGTCGGTCGACGTGCTCACGTAAAGGTGGACGTCGATCGGCCCGGCCAGCGTCAGGTCGTGGTCCAGCGGCGGGGTCTCGAACGTCACGACCCCGCGGTCGTTGTCGAAGCAGCGCTGGTCGTCGCTCATGTACTGGTACATGGTGAGGCCCTGGATCGTCGGAGGCCGGCAGCGGCTCGCCTCGGGCTCTGCGGGATCGCTCACGTACTCCGAGTAGACCGGACCGCCCCGGGGCGGCTCGAAGGACAGGGAGCCGTGCGGGTCCAGGTACAGCGAGCGCTTGGTGGCGGCCGTGGGGGGCCAGGTTTCGAAGTTCTCCCACGTCTTCTTGCCGGTATCGAACATGTGCGCGTTGGCGAGCCCGGCCGGTCCCTTCCCTCCGTCCTTCAGGAAGTGGTGGAAGAACTTCGCCTCGACGTCCCGCTGGAACTTGGTCTCCAGGGAGTCGCCGAAGTAGACGTCGCCGTGAACGGTGTGTACGACGCCCTGCGCCGACCAGCCCCCGTGTCGGAACGGGCCGTAGACGAGCCCGTTGAAGCGCTTCGGGTGCTGAGACTGGACCATGCGGTGCACCTGGAGAGGGCCGTACAGGTCCTCGGCGTCGAACCAGCCTCCCACCTCCATCATGGCCGGCATGGGCGCGCCGGTCTTCATGTGCTCGACGATGTCGGGACCGACGGCGCGCGCCTTCCAGAAGGCGTCGTAGTCGGGATGGTGGACGATCTCCTCCCAGAAGAAGTTGTTCTTGTAGAACCGCTCGGTCGTGTTGCGCAGCGGTCCCAGGCTGAGCTGGTAGTCGTAGTCGTCCGGCAGGCCCCGGATCCTCCTGGCGCCCCCGAAGAACCCTCTCCCCTGCTGCCCTTCTGTTCCGAGCACCTGCTGCATCTCCGGCATCCACCAGTTCTCGGTGGTCGGGTGCGGATGCTGGACGCCGAACACCGGGTAGGTGTAGAAGTAGCCCTGCGTGAGGGCTCCGTTGTGGTGGAAATCCTCGAAATAGAAGTTCGTGACCGGTGCCTGCGGGGAGGCGGCGACCAGGGCCGGGTGGCCCGAGAGCGCCCCCATGGTCGTGTAGAAGCCGGGGTAGCTGATCCCCCACTGTCCCACGAGCCCGTTGTTGTAGGGCACGTTCTTCAGGAGCCAGGCGATCGTGTCGTAGGTGTCCGAC
>Ga0209919_1000105_pt1 | contig 43817 bp, 45 predicted proteins | sample SalPon2A_C_D2_MG_FD_185721 | JGI IMG/M metagenome (GOLD analysis project Ga0209919, IMG submission 185721) | Soil microbial communities from South San Francisco under conditions of wetland restoration - Salt Pond MetaG R2A_C_D2_MG (SPAdes)... | ecosystem: Environmental > Terrestrial > Soil >... | reverse complement strand
GTGGCGCCGTGGATCACTGCATGTGCAGGGCTGTGGCGTGCGGCCCGGGTGCATCCGGGTCCCGCTCCCGCGCCGTGCGGCGCTGCGCCGCCCGGATCGGGCGTTTTTGCGCCACATTTCTGACCTGCGTCAAATCGTACCGGCGCTCGCGGCGCTATGCTGTTAATGAGGCCGTCGGCGTCGTTCGATGCCGGGGCCTTGTCATCCCGCCATCTCGGGAGGTTCCTCCCGAGACCCCTGGGGCGGCGCGATCCGGCATTGATCCCCCGCCCGTCCGCAAAAGGAGAATGCCATGAGCGTGCACTACCTCAACGCGCATGACCGCTGCGACCGCTGCGACCGCTGCGGCAAGCTGGCGGCCGTTCGCGCAATGTCTCTGCTCACCGACCATACGCTCTGCCTGAGCTGCCTCGCCAGCGAGGTGCGCGTGATGGAAGCCCTGCGCGCCGTCGCGGACGAGCTGGCCCGGCTCGATGCCACGGACAGGGTAGCGACCCGGGGCACGGGCAATCCGGCCCGGCCCGACAACGGGCGCCCCATGCTGCGGATGCCGACCATCGTGGCGGGCTTGGCGGACGACCCGCCGGATGCCCCCATCACCTCCGGCGAGGTGCGGGCCGCTGTGCGCCGGCTGCGCGAGCGCAGCGCGCTGGTGCGCATCCCCCCGGGGGGCGCTGCCCCGCAGCGCGACCTGCCGCCGATGAGCTGACGGGCGTGCCCGCGCCCTGCACCGCGCGCGGGCCCACCGGCATCGCTACTCCAGCGGAAAGCCATACAGCCGGGCGGCGTTCTCGCACACGATCTGGCGACGGACGCCCTCCGGCACGTGGCCCAGTTCGCGCTGGATGAATTCCTGCGAATCCGGCCACACGCCATCCGGATGGGGGAAGTCCGAGCCCCACATGATGGTCTCGGCCCCCATGTGCTCCAGCAGCTCGATGCCGATCGGATCGGTCTGGTAGGTGGCCTTGCACTGCCGCCGCCAGTAGTCGCTGGGCTTCATCTTCAGGTCCAGGTCCTTGAACTGGTCCTCCCACTCCAGATCCATGTGCTCCAGCACATAGGGGATCCAGCCGATGCCGCTCTCGCCCACCACCACGTGCAGGCGGGGGTGGCGCTCCAGCACGCCGCCGTAGATGAGCCCCATCAGGTGGTGCGCCATGTGGAGCTGAAAGCCCGTGATGAACGTGGCGAAGGCGGCGCGCTGCACCTTGGGCGGGTGGTGCTCCCACTCGGGCTTGCGGCCCCCGATGGTGTGGAAGTGCACCGGCAGGCCCGCGTCCGCTGCGGCGGCCCACACCGGCTCCCAGTAGGGATCCCACAGCGGCGGCATGTCCGGCGAGTTGGCGATGTCCAGCCCCCGCACCCCGCCCAGCCGGGCGGCGCGCTCGATCTCCTCCACCGCCGCTTCCACCGGGGCGTTGGGAATGCAGGCCAGCCCCGCGAAGCGCTCCGGATGAGCCTTGCAGAAGCCCGCCAGCCACTCGTTGTAGATGCGGATCACCTCCGCGGCGGCCTCGGGATCGTCCATGCGCATGCTGGCACCCAGGATGCCGTAGAGCACCTCCGCCTGCACGCCGTCGCGGTCCTGGTCCTTGATGCGCAGGTCGGGGTCGGTGAGGCGGCGGATGCCCTGCCTGCCGTCCTCGTACAGGCCGGTGGCGGCCATGCGGTCCGAGCGGTGGATCTGGCCCGGCACGTACTCGCGACCCGCGGAGCCCATCCCGTTCATCAGGCCGAAGTCAGCGCCCTTGCGAGTGACCCAGTGCGGACCCTTGGGGCCCTCGGTCACGTAGGGCATGCGTTCCTTCAGCGCCGCCGGGGCATTGGCCGTGAACAGGTCCGGCGGCAGCCAGATCAAGTCGATGTGGCAATCCGCCGAGATGACCTCGTACTTCATGGACGTCCTCCGCTGGGGGGCACACCGCCCGGCCACCGCGCGAGGCGTCTAGCGCCGGCATGCGGCATGTCCCTGGGTCGCTTGGGGTGTGGTTCAGCCTTCCCATACCACCGATGCGCCGCCGGGTGAAAGCCCGGGGGCGATGCGGCGGGGGAGCGGTGCGGTGGGCGTGGGCGCCGCATGCGGGCGGGACGCCCGCGCCACCATTCCACCAAGTGGACGCTCGCGCCACCGATGGGGCTGATGGCCAACGCTTTTCACAACACGGCCGCATAGCTGGGGAGTTTGGGGGATAATGCTTCCCTGCGCCTGCCCAGCCCGGCGCTGTACCTACCAAGCGCCGACGCGCGGTGGCTTCATGTGATTGAGCTGCAGGTAGACGCTCTTGGCGATGCCGTCGAGCTGGTCGCGGGGCATCTCGCCGGTGATGGCGAAGTCCATGGTCTGGCCCATCCAGTAGCAGATCCGCAACGCGCCATCCTGCACGTAGCGGAAGGACGTATCGCGGCGCCCGGTCGGCGCCGCCAGCATGTAGAGAGTGAGGCGGTTGCCCTGGGCGTCCTGGTACATGAACTGGGCGGCCGGACCAGGGCTGGCCGGCAGCAGGCGGCCACCCATCAGGTCGTAGCCGTGGCGCTTGAGCACCGGCACGGTGACGGGCGTGCCCAGCCGCCGCGAGAGCCATGTGCGCAGGTGTTGCTCATGGGCGCTGGTCACCTCCACCGGGTGCACCACCTCGGGCACGAAGGTCTGGTGGGCGCGCTCGGCCTGCTCCACCAGCCGCATCCACAGGGGCCGGCCGCGCTCCAGGTGCCCGTGCAGCCACCACCCGCCGCCCCCCCCGGCGAGCAGCAGCACGGCCGCCGCTGCCGTGCGCAGCGCCACCGCGCGCCAGCGCACGCGCGGACGGAACTCGGGCAGCGTGAAGGGATGCGCCTCGGGCAGAGCCCGCAGGCCCTGCAGCGCGGCGTTCTGCTGCCGGTAGGCCTCGATGCGCAGGGCCTCGCTGGGATGGTCGGCCAGGTAGCGCTCAACGGCCATCCGCTCGGCTTCGGGCAGGAAGTCGTCCACGTAGGCGTGGAGCTGCTCCTCGCTGGGCTGGAAGGTGGGCTCGGTCATTTCACCCTCCGCAGCGTGGGTCGCGTGGATTCGGCCAGCAGCACGCGCATGCGCTCGCGGGCGCGGTACAGGCGGGACATCACCGTGCCGATGGGGATGCGCAGCAACTCGGCCACTTCCGCGTATTGCATCTGCTCCATGCCCACCAGCAGCAGCACCTGCTGCTGATCCGGGGGCAGGGTCTGCAGGGCCTCGCGCACGGCCAGCGCGCTCAGCGTCTCCGTCTGTGAGGGTGGCGTCGCGGGCGGCGCGGCCGCATCGTCCAGGGAGACCATGGTGGGCGTGTGGCTGTGTTTGCGGGCCGCATTGGCGTACAGGTTGTGCAGAATCGTCATCAGCCAGCCGCGCAGGTTGGTGCGCCGCACCCACAGGTGCGACTTGCGCCAGGCGCGCTCCAGGCAGTCCTGGACGAGATCGTCCGCGCGCTCCGGGTCCTTGACCAGGGCGTGGGCATAGCGCCGCAGCCGCGGCAGCTCCTGCTCGATCAGTCGTCCGAAGTCGTCCATGGGCCCGCCTTCCACGCACGCCTGCGCGATCGGCCGCTCAGCGGGCCGCCGCCGTCAATCCCGTCAACACCGGTGCCGCCCCATTATTCCCCACGGCTTGCGCCGGTTCGCATCCCGCCACCCATTCCGCTATACTTCGGGGACACAGTGTCACATTTCCGCGCACAGGCGAAGCACCACACTGTGGGTGCAAGGCCTCCAGGCCGGGCCCCACGCCGGCGCCGGCCTGGCGGTCGCGGATCGTCGTCAGCCTCTGGATTGCCAACAACCCCGGTTGCCGCCGCAGACGGGGCGGCCACCCATCGCAGGGAGCCCGACATGAAGATGCGACCCTATCTGCACTGGAGCGGCTTGCTCGCGCTCGCACTGCCCCTCATCGTGGCCGGCTGCATCAGCATCGGCGCGGAGTTCCGCCCGCAGGCCGTGGAACTAGTCAAGCCCGGGCAGACCACCGACCAGGAGGTGCTGAAGATTTTCGGCAACCCGGTGCGCACCGGCGTCGCCGACGACGGCTCCCGCGAGTGGACCTACGCCTACTACAAGGCCAGCGCCTTCGGCAGCTTCGAGGGCCGCGACCTCATCATCAAGTTCGATGACAACGGGAAGGTGAAGAGCTTCAGCTACCACACCACCGATCCCAAAGAGAACATCGTGCAGCCCAAGTAGGCCCGCCCGCCCGCTCCCTCCCCGGGGGCGGGCCTTCGATCCCTTGTTTTGACAGGATGCCCCGCGCCGGCGGCGCGGAGCGAGCCCGGGTCAGGCGGCGAGTCCCGCGCCCAGCGTGGCTTCCGCCCAGTCGGCGTAGGTGCCCGTCTCGATCATGCGGGCGCGCACCGGGCCGCGCAGCGTGGCCAGCTCCGCCTCGGTCGGCGCGGGTGTGGGCCCCACGGCCGAGACGTCGCCCAGGTCGAAGCCGGTGCGCTCCACCACCTCCGCCACCGTGTGCGGGGGGTGCACGGACTCCAGCCGCAGCAGGCCTGCCTCCAAGTCAAAGCGCAGCGTGGCCATGGGCGTCACTACCTTGCTGGGGTGCCCGTGGCGCAGCACCTCGGGCGGCGTGTGCCCGGCCGCCGAGATGAAGTCCACCCGCTCCACCAGGCTGCGCGGCGTGTGCTCCGTGCGGAACACCACCGTGCGGCGCGCGGCGTAGTAGATCATGCCCCCGCCGTAGCCGCCCGGGAAGCGCACCTTGGGCCGGTCAGGATCGCCCAGCACGTGCAGGTTATAATTGCCGTGGCGGTCAATCTGCACGCCGCTCACGAAGAACAGCCCCAGGTCGCCCCGCTGTGCCAGGTAGTGGAACTGCCGCGATGTGCGGAAGGGCATGAAGGGGCTGCTCAGGATGATCAGCTCCGCGTTGGGCGCGTGCGTGGCCTGCGCCAGCAGCAGCCCCGCCGCGGGAATCATGGACAGCGCCCCGCAGGCGGAGATCTCGCCGTCCCGCACCTCGCGGGACAGCAGCACGGCCATCAGCTCGGCCTCGTTCCAGCTCGCTGCCATGGCGCCTAGTCCCCCGCCGCCTGCAGGCGCAACTGGCCGCGCTGGCCCCAGCCTTCCGGGACGAAGCGGGCCACGTACGCCGCGTGATCGGGCAGGTCGAACACGGTCTGGCGCAAGTACTCGGCGAAGGCCTCGTCGCTGCGGGCCTGCTCGGCGTACCAGGTCAGGTGCTCGTCATCGTGCGGGTAGGCTCCCGGCGCGCCAGCCGGGTGCGCACCGTAGCGGACCTCCACCACCGCATCCACCAGGATGCCCGGCATGAACGTGCCCGCGCGATCTTCCGGCGGCAGCGTGTCCACCACCTCCTCCACGGTGACGATCACCGTGCGGGAGGCCTCGGCCAGCAGCACGTTGTCGCTCTCGTAGCCAAAGCAGACGTTGCCCGCGCGGTCCGCCCGCAGCCCGTGGAACAGCGCCACGTCCGGCCGCAGGGCCTGGGCCACCACGGTCTGTCGCTCGGGATGGAACGGGTCCGGCAGCAGCTTCATGTCGTCGCGGCGCGCCAGCAGGTCCGTACCGGCCAGCCCCAGCACGGGAACGTACGGAATGCCCATAGATCCAGCCTGGATCATCGAGTAGAGAATCCCTCACGTGTTGTCGAGCGCGCGGATGCGCCCCTGCTGCACGTGCCGCTGGAAGTTGGGCCCGGTGCGCGCGAAGCGGCCCAGCGTGACGCTGCAGGTATCCACGCTCTGCGCCGCACCCGCGCCCACCAGAAAGTCCAAATTTAGCGCGCCGCCCACCACGCCCGCCAGCCGCAGCTCCTTGCGCCGCTGGCGCACCAGCTCGCGCAGCAGGGCCATGGGCGACTTCTCCAGGCCCGCGCCCATCACCACCTGGTCGCCATCGCGCACCAGGGCCGCCGCCGCAGCCAAGTCGATCCGCTTGTCTTTCATCGGGGGTCCGCCACCGCAGGTGAACATCGTACCGCCGCCCGGGCGCCGCGGTGGCCGGAGGGGCCACGGCCCGGCGTGGGCAGCCTACGCGGCCAGCATAGAGCAAAGCGCGGAAGCGGGGCAAGCGCGGGCAACCGTAGCCGTCTCCCCCCATGCGGACGGAGCCCTGACGGCTCCGAGTCCTTCGCTACAGCACTTCCGGCGAGATGGTGCCGAAGCGGCCCGCCTCGTAGTCGCGGAAAGCGTCGATGATTTCCTGGCGTGTGTTCATCACGAACGGGCCGTAGCGGGCGACCGGCTCGTTCAGCGGCACGCCCGTGAGCAGCAGCAGCTCCGCCGGCCCGGCCGCGTCCGGTGCGACGGTCAGGCGCACGGCATCGCCCACGCCAAACATACCCAGGGCCCCCTCGGGCGCCGGCACGCCCTCCGCGCCCAGCCGGGCCTCGCCGCTGAACACGTAGGCCATGGCGTTGTGCTCCGGCGGCACGGGCTGCAGGATGCTCCCGCCCGGCTGCAGCGTGAAGTGCAGCAGCATGATGGGCGTGCGGGTCTCGGTGACGGCGTGCACGCCCAGCGCCTCGCCGGCGATCACGCGCACGTGCACGCGGCCGTCCTCGCTGCGCGCCTCGGGAATGCGCGCGGCCGGCAGCTCCTGGTAGCGCGGCGTCATCATCTTGTCCCGCGCGGGCAGGTTCACCCAGATCTGGAAGCCGTGGGAGAGCCCGCCGCTGCGCAGGAACTCCGCCTCCGGCATCTCCGAGTGCACAACGCCCGCCCCGGCCGTCATCCACTGCACGTCGCCCGGGTTCAGCACGCCCTGGTGGCCGTGGGAGTCCTTGTGCTCGTTGCGGCCCCGCAGCACGTACGTCACCGTCTCGAAGCCGCGGTGGGGATGGTCCGGCGCGCCGATGGCCCCGCCGGGCGGCCACTCCACCGGGCCCATCTCGTCGATGAGCAGAAATGGATCCACGTGGGAAAGCTGCGCGGTGGGAAACGGCCGCCGCACGGGAAAGCCGCCGCCTTCCAGCGTGCGCGTCGCCTCCACCACGCCCGTCACCGGGCGTTCCGTCTGTGTCGTCATGGCTTGCATGGGGTGCTCCATCCATTCGCAAGGGGCCTTGACCGCTCTGGGTCAAGACAAACCGTTTAATATTAAACTATATGCCACCCCAGCAGACTGTCAAGGGTGCCGCACAAGCGGGTGCCGGCCGGGCCAGTCCTGGCGCGGGCCACCGGGTGCTATTGTCGCCGGTCAAGGGCGGGCGCAAAATGGGACAAGTACCTGAGCGCCGCGGTCACCGTATGCGGCGCGCGCGGGAATCCCTGGACACGAGAGGAGCCTCAACATGAAGCGAATTGGACTGCTGGCCGTGGCGCTGGCCTTGGCCGTTGGACTATCCACACTGGCCCATGCGCAGGACGACAGTTCGCGGAACTATCCGCCCGGCCCCGGCTACGGGATGGGGCCCGGCATGGGCTACGGCGGCGGCTACGGGATGGGGCCGGGCTTGGGCTATGGCGGCGGCTGGGGACACATGGGCTCCGGCATGATGGGCGGCGGTTGGGGCATGATGGGCGGTGGCATGGGTTACGGACGCATGGGCTGGGTGCTGTCGCAGCTACCGGCCGACAAGCGCGAGCAACTGCGCAGCTTCCACTTTTCCATGCGCCGCCAGATGATCGCCAAGGTGGCCGAGATGCAGCAGGCCCGACTGGACCTCCAGCAGGCGATGCAAAGCTACCCCCTCGACCGCTCCGCGGTGGAAAAGGCCTTTGACAAGGTCACCAAGGCCCGCCGCGAGATGTTCGAGCTGCGCCTGACCGCCATGATCCAGATGCAGCAGATCATCGGCAAGGAGCTGTGGGAAGAGATGCGTAGCGGCGGGTATGGCCCCGGTCCGGGCGGTCCCGGTGCCGGCCCCGGCATGATGCGGCCTGGCGGCGGCATGAGCCGCTGACGCACTGCACAAACACTCCAACGCGGGGGCCTGGAGGCCCCCGCACCCGCTATACGTGGGCCTTCGCCCTACACCCCAATCCGCCTGAACGGGGGCGCGGGGGGACTGGTGCCCCCGCTCTTCCGGATTGGCGGCTGCAGCCCGGCCCTAATCTCCCCCTTGGTGCGCCTCAGGCTTGAGCTGGCTCTGCTCGTTGAGGTGGTCGATGACGAGGCCCATACGGGCGCGTTCGCGCTCCAGATGGCGGGCCACCGCATCGCCCATAGCGGGATTGGTGAAGTAGTGCATGCTGCGGGTGGGCCGCGGGTCGAAGCCGCGCAGTTGCTTGAAGTCGCCCCCGGCGCCGGGCTCCATGCGCTGCAGGCCCTGCTCGATGCAGTGCTCGATGGCGGCGTAGTAGCACACGTTGAAGTGCAGAAAGGGCACCTCCTCGAAGGCTCCCCAGTAGCGCCCATAGAACACGCCGTGCTTCTGCACGTTGAACGTACCGGCGATCACCTCGCCGTCGCGCTCGGCCGCCACGAAGCACAGGTTGCGCCGGAAGCGCTGCGCGGCCAGCTCGAAGAAGCGCGGGGTCAGGTACAGCCGGCCCCAGTAGAGCTTGTCGATGTGATCCTTGTAGAGCCGGTAGAAGGTGGGCACCAGCGCGTCCGGGATGGCATCCCCGGTCAGCGCGCGGATGGTGACGCCCTGGGCGGCCATCTCCTTGCGCTCGTGGCGGATCTTGGTGCGGCGCTTGCTGCGGAAGGCGCCCAGGTAGTCCTCGAAGCTCCCGTAGCCGCGATTCTCCCAGTGGTACTGCATACCCACGCGCTCCAGGAAGCCCAGCTCGCGCAGCACGGCCACCTCGTCCGGCCGGCAGAAGTTCACATGTACGGACGACAGCTCGTTCTGCTCCGCGATGTGCTTGAGCACCTCGCCCAGCACGCGGATCAACTCCGCGCGGGGCTGGCCCGGCGCCGTCAGGAAGCGGATGCCGTTGGCGGGGGTGAAGGGCACCGCCACCAGCAGCTTGGGGTAGTAGGCGATGCCGGCGTTATCGGCGGCGTAGGCCCACTCGTGATCGAAGACGAACTCGCCCTCGCTGTGGCCCTTCAGGTACAGCGGGCAGGCCGCGATGAGCCGGCCGCCGGATTCCACCGCCAGGTGGTGCGGGGCCCAGCCGCGGTCGGGACGCACGCAGTCCGCCTCCTCCAGGCTGGCCAGCCAGTCCCACTCCAGGAACGGGCTCTCCTCGCCCACCAGCGCATCCCACTGGGCGCGGTCCAACTCCCGGATGTCGTTGACGATCCGCACCTGCCAGTCGCTCATGCACTCCCTCGCCGTGCCGTGGCTCCGCGGGCCATCCGCAGCCCACCCACGGGCTACCCGTGGGGCCGCTCGCTCCGCACCCGCGTGGACTTACGGCATCATGCTAGCGCATTGCACGCGACGCGCAACCGGCTCCGGGTCACCCTGCGCCAGCGGTATTTCCACCCGTTGACCTTGGGCGTCCGAGGCGTCAAGCTGGACGGGTCCCGAACAGGGCCGGGCCGCCTGCGCATACGACGGGCGAACGGCACCCCTCCGGCACCGACCACCTCCATCCACCTGGAATTGCGATGGCGAAGCAACGCGGCACGACCCAGCCCTCCGAACGCATGGTGAACATCGACGGCGTGGAGTTGCGTCTCGCGCTACCGGACGAGATGCCCATCCTGGCGGTGGGCTCCGAGGCGGTGAAGGATCAGCTGCGCGCCTGCTGGCTGGCGGCACCCAAGGCGGGCGCCACCGAGCCGCCGCTCAGTCCCCGCGTGCTGGGGCCCCCGGGCGTGGGCAAGACGACCGTGGCCTTCACGGTGGGCAAGGAATTCAGCGACGAGGTGTACATCTTCCAATGCACCTCGGACACGCGGCCGGAAGACCTGCTGATCACACCGGTGATCGACTCGGGCCAGACGATCCGCTACCACGCCTCGGCGCTCACCACGGCCATGATCCGCGGCGGCGTGTGTATCCTGGACGAGGGCAACCGCATGAGCGAGAAGAGCTGGGCCTCGCTTGCGCCCATGCTCGATAACCGCCGCTACGTGGAGTCCATCATCGCCGGGATCAAGATCCACGCGCACCCCAACTTCCGCGTGGCCGTGACGATGAATGAGGATTCGTCCACCTATGAGATCCCCGAGTACATCCTCTCGCGCCTGCAGCCGCAGGTGCGCGTGGGCTTCCCCACGGTGGAGGAGGAGAAGGAGATCATGAAGGTGAACCTGCCCTATGCGGACGACGAACTGCTGGGGCTGGTCTCCGAGTTCCTGGGGCGCTGCCACCGCTATGAGCTGCCCGTGGCCTCGCGCGACGGCATCCACATCATCCGCTATGCGGAGCGCTTGGTGGAGAAGCTCTCCATCAGCCCGGCCGAGGCCATCACCCAGGCCTCCGAGCAGATCGTGGGCGAGGAGTACGCGCAGTACCTCGACCCCACCTTCGAGCCTGAGCAGCAGCCGGACGTCAGCTTCCAGGATGCCGAGTTCTTCCTGACCCGCTTCAAGCCCAGCGGGCGCAGCAACTGACAGGGCAACGGCGGCCGGTCGGGCGTGAGGTTGCCCGCCGGCCCAACGCATCGCAGCCATGAAATCCACCGCCGCCAAGACCGAGCACCTGCCTTACGTCGCCGTGGGCAAGGTGTACGCCGTGCCCTCGCTGCACGGGCGCGTATGCTTCGCGGGGCTGGTGCGCCGCGCGTTCTTCGCGCTGCGGCCGGACGCCATCGCGGTGGAGCTGCCGCCCACGCTGGAGGCGACCATCCGCGCCGGGGTGGCGCGGCTGCCCTACCTCTCCGTGGTGGGCTACCAGGACTTCGACGAGGCGCTGGAGCAGGTGCAGCAGATCCTGCCCATCACCCCGGACGATTCCCTCTGCGAGGCGGTGCGGCTGGGCGAGGCCCACGGGGTGCCCGTGCACTTCGTGGATCGCGACGTGATCAACTACCAGGGTGGCCCCGTGCGGGCGCCGGACGACTACCTGGTGGAGCGCATCGGGCTGGAGGCCTTCTGGCGTGCCACGGACAAGACGCTGGAGCGCGCCGAGCCGGGCAGTCAGGATGCCGAGCGCGAGCAGGAGATGGCCGCCAATCTGCGCGCGCTGACGGAGCGGCACGAGCGCGTGCTGTTCGTGTGCGGGCTCACGCACCTGACGCCCGTGCTGGAGCGCATGGCCGGCGACGAGCCCGCGCCGCCCGGCGCCGTAACCCAGCGCGAGCAGACCCTGTATAACCTCGCGCACGAATCCACCGGGCATGTGCTGGGCTCCCTGCCCTACCACGCCTTCGCCTACGAACTGGTGCGCTGCGGCCTGCGGGCGCAGGACTACCCCGGCCTGCTGCCCCTGCCCAACACCAGGGGCGGCGAGCTGAGCGCCGCCCGCGATGCCTTCCGCGAGGGCCTGGAAGCCCTGCAGGCCGAGCTGCGGCAGCGGCCGCTGGGCAGCGCGGACGTGGACGCCTACGAGCTGCTCACCGAGATGGTGCAGGGCGCCGTGAAGCTCTACGACCGCGAGTGGGGCGAACAGCCCGCCCCGGCGCGCCTGATGACGCTGATGCAGTTCGCGCGCAACCTGGCGCTGGTAAACCGGCGGCTCACCCCCAGCCGCTACGAAATCGTGCTGGCCGGCAAGAACACGGTCAACGACGATTTCGCGTTCCAGCTTCTGCGCATGGTGGATCACTACCCGTTCTTCGACGAGGACTCCGATCTGCCCGAGCTGAAGGTGGAGGGCGACCTGCAGGAGGGCGAAGCGGACGGCGAGCAGCTCGTGCTGCGCCTGCGCCTGCCCCGCGCCCTTCAGGACGGGATGGACCCGGACGACCTGGATCTGGACGAGCCGCCGGAGGAGTTCGAGGAAGGCTCGTGGGAGGAGCGCTGGGAGGACGGCGAGCACCACGTCTCGCACCTGCCCCAGGACACGCGCATCGAGAACTTCTTCACCTATATCCGCGAGAAGGCCAAGCGGATCCTCTCCGACCAGCAGGTGCGCATCCACGAGATGCAGGCCAGCCTGATGGACGGCCTGGACCTGCGCGAGACCCTGCGCAACCTGCCCCGCGGCAAGGTGTACGTGCGCGAGAACCTGCCCGGCATCGGAGACGTCGGGCCCGTGGTGGTGATCTTCCACAAGCCCGGCGAGGAAGAGCAGTATCCCCACGAGAAGATGTGGTTCGCCGAGCACCACAACGAGTCCGACCTGGCGCTCTACTCCACGGAGCCCGGCAAGAACTTCGACGGCCCCGGCATCAGCCGCTGCCAATACGGCGGCGTGCTCTCGCTGTACCCGCCCACGGGCCGTGCCTTCATCTGGGGCAACCCGCGCTACGCGGACGTGCACAGCCGCGCCGAGCTGCTGCTCAAGGCTGCGATCGACCTCGCCCGCAAGCCCATCGTGGCCTACGTGGCCACGCAGGGGCCGCCCGCGGACATGCTCGCCTTCGCGGCGTCCCGCGGCGTCCACATCATGTACATCCCGCTGGATTCCCTCTCCGCGGACATCCTCAAGCGCGTGCGCACCTTCCACGTCCTCGCCGACCGCCTCATCCGCACCCTCGCCGGCAAGTACATCGGGTAGGGCGCAACGCGTGGGGCCAGGGCCCCACCCCGGCACCCGGCTGCCACGGGATGCCTCCCTCTACCCTGAGGGAGAAAGATATCGCCCGTCAGAAACCCACAGTCGCGGTTCTATCTGTGTCTATCTGCGTTCATCTGCGGCTGCGGTCGCAGTTGCAGTTGCTCTTTCGCGGCGGGCTACCACTGGAAGTCGGAGAACATCTGCTGCAGGATCGCCTCGGATTCCTCCAGGGGCGCGCGCTGCTCGATGGGCTGCTTGAGGTAGGCGGTGATGGCTTCGATCTTGTCGAGCGCGTAGTCGATGCGGGGGTTGCTGCCCCGCACGTAGGCGCCGATGTTGATAAGGTCCTCGGCCTCCTGGTAGGTGGCCAGGGTGGCCACGAAGGCCTGCGCATCGCGCTTGTGCTGATCCGAGATCACGTCGGTCATGACGCGGCTGGTGGAGTGCAGCACGTCCACGGCGGGGAACTGGCCCCGCGAGGCCAGGTCGCGGCTCAGCACCACGTGTCCGTCCACGATGGAGCGCACGGCATCGCCGATGGGATCGGCCAGGTCGTCGCCTTCCACCAGCACTGTGTAGAACCCGGTGATGGAGCCGTCCGTATCGGAGCGCCCGGTGCGCTCCAGCAGGCGCGGCAGCGCGGCGAACACGCTGGGCGGATAGCCCTTGGTCGTGGGCGGCTCGCCCGCGGCCAGCCCGATCTCGCGCTGGGCCATGGCGAAGCGTGTGATGGAGTCCATCATGAACAACACCTGCTGCCCCTTGTCGCGGAAGTACTCGGCGATGCTGGTGGCCAGGTAGGCCGCGCGGGTGCGGATCAGTGCGGGCTGGTCGGAGGTGGCCACCACCAGCACGGAGCGCTGCAGGCCCTCGGGCCCCAGCTCGCGCTCGATGAACTCCACGGTCTCCCGGCCGCGCTCGCCGATCATGGCGATCACGTTCACGTCCGCCGTGGTGTGGCGGGCCATCATGCCCATCAGCACGGACTTGCCCACGCCGGAGCCGGACATGATGCCCACGCGCTGGCCCTGTCCGCAGGTAAGCAGGCCGTTGATGGAGCGCACGCCCACGTCGATGGGGTACATGATGCGGCGCCGGTGCAACGGATTCAGTGGCTCGCTGTACAGCGGCATCTCCTCGCTGCAGACCACCTCCTCGCGGCCGTCAATGGGCTTGCCCAAACCATTCAGTACGCGCCCCAGCAGCTCGTCGCCCACCGGCACGGTGGGTGGTCGCTCCTCGGGAATCACACGGCAGTGCGGGCCGATGTCCGGCATCTGCTCCAGTGCCATCAGCAGCACGCGATCGTGCTTGAAGCCGATCACCTCGCCCATTACGCGCTGGCCGGTCTGCGGGTTGTAGATCGTGCACAGGCTGCCCACGGGCGTTCCGGGGTTGTACGCCTCGATGATCTGGCTCACCTGCTGCACCACCTTGCCCTGGTGCCGGATCAGCTGCGCCCCGCGAATGAGGGACAGGTAGCCTTCCAGGTTGGGCAGGTTGCGCGTGTAGAGCTTTTCTTCAGCCGCCATGGGAAGGACGCTCCGGCTTGGCAGGGCCCTTGCCGCCCGCGCTGCCGGGCGTGGCAGCATCCGAGGCGGGGCGGGGCTGGCGGGCGGGTGGATGGCCCGGCTGCCGACGTGCGGCCGTACGCCCGGCGGGCGGCTTGATGTCCAGACCGGAGCGGCCGGGGGCACGCTGCTGCAGCAACAGCGATTCCCGCTCCGACAGGGTCTGCGAGAGCTGCTGCTCCAGGTGGTAGAACTGGCTCTGGAAGGTCAGGTCGATGACCTCGCGGTCCGTCTCGATCAGCACGTTGCCCGGCCGCAGGTCCGGCTTGGCGCGCAGGGTGAGCGCCTGCTCCTCGTCCAGAAAGCGCTCCAGCGTGGGCCGCGCCGCCGTGGCGAACTGGTAGTCCTCGGGATTGAGCCACACCCGGAAGGTGCCCTTGCCCTCCAGCCGGGCCAGCGTATTGGCCAGCAGCTTGGTGATGACCTGTTTGTTGATCTTCAACTCGGTCTGCAAAATCTTCTTGGCGATCAACAGCGCCAAGCGCACGCCGTCCTTCTCCGTGTAGAAGGCGACGCGTTTGCGGAACTGGCCGATCTCCTGAAGTATCGCCTCCATCCGCTCCAACTGGGGCGAAGCCTCCTCGTGGCGCTGCTTGAGGCCCTCCTCGCGCCCGGCCTCGAAGCCTTCCAGACGGGCCTGCTCGCGGGTCTCCTCCAATTGCGCATCGGCCTCGGCGACGATGCGCTCGGCCTCCGCCTGGGCTTCGGCCTTGATGCGCTCGGCCTCCTCATAGCGCTGCTCGGCCTGGCGGTTGAGCGAGTCCACCTCACTGCGCAACTGGCGCACGTAGAGTTGGGCTTCCTCCCGGATGCTGGCCGCGTAGCTCTCTGCGTTGGTGAGCAGCGTGTTCTCGCGCTGGAACTTCAGGGAGGCGAAATCGGGCTCCGGCTCGTGATCGGCCCCCACGCCCGCTTCGAACGTCGAGGCATCGGCCGGCTCGATGCTGTGCTCGATATGGAACTCGGCTGTGCCGAGGGGCTCGTCGTCTGGCGGGGACGCCGGGGCGTCCTCGCCTTCGTCAAAAACCTGCGGCCGGTAGGGGCGGTATTCCATCCCGCGATTCTCCTCGTCGTCCAGGCGGTGGCCTTCCATGGCCGGGCCTCTCGGGCGTCATGCAGTGGGCGGAAAGGTGCGGCCGGCTAGCGTTTCTCACGCAGCCAGGCACGCACCAGCGAGGCTGTCGCCAGGGGGTCGGTGCGCGCGATCTCGATGATCTTGTCGCGCGCCGGCAGTCCCACCTCGCGCTCGGTCGGAATCTCCAGTTCCTCGCCTTCCAGCTCCCCGATGGTGGCTGGTAGCCCCATCAGCAGGTCGAGATCCTCCGGCTTCTGGCTGAGCCGCTGCACCATGGGGCGGATCACAAACAGGATCATCGCCAGCAGCAGCACGCCGAGGAACGTGTAGCGCAGGATATCCAGGAAGAACTGGCGGTTGCGCTGCGTCCGCTCGATCTGCCGCGACACGTCCTGCTCCAGTGCCTGGTTGAAGCGGATGTTGACGACCTCCAGGGTGTCGCCCCGCTTCTCGTTGAAGCCCACGGCCGCCTTCACCAGATTCCGGATCTGCTTCATCTCTTCGGTCGACCATTCCTCCCACTGGGTGGTGATGATCTGGCCGGTGTTGGGATCGGTGATGGGCTTGTACTTGCCGTCGATCAGCACGGATACGCTCAGGCGCTTCACCGCGCCCACCGAGGGCTCGCTGACCACGTGCTTGACGCTGGTCTCGAAGTTGCGCACCTGGGACGACTTGTTGATCTGGGAGACGTTGGCCACCTCGCTGGCCCCGGCCTGCGTTTCGGGCAGGTTGGAGGCCACCCCGGGGATGCCCACCGGGATGGAGCGGGTACCGGTCGAATTCTCGCTCGTGGTCTGCTCGCTGCGCACCACGCTGCCGTCCGGGTCGTAGATGTCCTCGTTGGTGCGCACCTTGTCGAAGCTCAGTTCGGCCGAGACGCTGGGCTTCACGCGGCCCGCGCCCACCACCGGCTCCAACTGCGCCAGGATCTTCTGCTCCAGCGAGTGCTCGAAGTTACGGCGGAAGGCGAAGTGATCCTGGAAGTTGTTGCTCATGTCGCCGTTGGCGATGTCACGGCTGAGCAGCTTGCCCGTCTGATCCACGACCACCACGTTGTCCTTGTTCATGCCCTCCACGCTGTTGGCCACCAGATAGGCGATGGTGAGCACCTCGTTGCGGCCCAGCTCGGCACCGGAGGCCAGATCCACCACCACCGAAGCCGTAGGCTTCTGCTCCTCCTGGATGAACAGGCTCTTCTTGGGCAACGCCAGGGTGACCTTGGCCGAATGCACGGCATGGATCTTGGTGATGAGCCGCGACAGCTCACCCTCCAGGGCCATGCGATACTTCACCTGCTGCTGGAACTCCGTCTCGCCGATTCCGCTCTGGCCCACGAACAAATCCGCGAAGCCCAGGCCCCCACCCAGCGTCACGTGCTCGCGCGCCAGATCGATGCGGGCTTCGTCCGCGCGGTTGGCCGGCACGAGGATCGAGCGGCCGCCCGGCCCCACCAGCGTGGGGATCTGGCTCTTGTCCAGCTTCTCCTTGATCGTCGCCGCGTCCTCGTTGCTGATGTTCGAGTACAGCGGCGTCCAGGTCTGGCGGTTGGAGACGTAGATCAGGGCGGCCATGCCACCCAACACCACCAGAATGACGGAGAAGAGGATGATGCGCTTGGCGAAGGAAAGACTGTCGAAGAATGCCTTGAACTGGTTGCCGACGTCCCGCACCGGATTTGCCCGTTCCTCGGCCATATGGGTCAAACTCCCGCGTCAAGAATCCATTCGTTGCATGGACACCGGCCGATCGCTCCCTGCAATCGTTTGCGCGCCGGTGCTGAGTTTGTCATAGCCGCGGTGTCGCGAGCAATAATGACCCAGACCTCCTTGTCTGCTGGGTGGCTGGCCCGGGGGACCTGCCGCTTGCCTGCTAGGAAAGCAAAATTCGTTCCCTCCGGGCTGCCTCCTCCTGGAAGCGGGCCGGACGGGCCGATGCCTGCGGGTGCGTCCCGGCTTGCGCGGGGATCACACCTGCATGCGCATGATTTCCTGGTACGCGCTGGTCAGCTTGGAGCGAACCTGCAGGAACAGGCGCAGCGAAAGATCGGCCTTTTGCAGGGCGATCATCGTACCGTGAATGTCCTTGTCCTTGGACGTGGCGAACTCGTCGATCTTGCGATCGGCGTTCAACTGCAGGTTATTCACGTCGTTGAACAGCCGGGAGAAGGTATCTCCAGCGCTGTCCACGAGGGTCTGGCCGTCGCGCTCGGGCTTCATGCCCTGCGCGACCACGGGCTGGATGCTGGACAGGTTGACCATCTTGGCGACCTTGGCTTAGGGCTTGTCCTGCGGGGGCTTGCTCGTGATGTTCTGGTGCAACTGACGCAGCTGCTGCTCCACGCGCATCAGGGTATCGAACTGCTGCTTGGCCGCGCTGTAGCCCGCCTTGATGGAGCTGGCGTCACCGCCCGCGGGGGTGATGGAGCTCTGACGGGACACTTCATTCATCTGGGTCACGGCCTGCTCCAGCGTCTGGCTGAAGCTCTGGCCGCTGACCGGCTCCTTGCGCGCAGGCTTTTCGCTGGTGCGGGGCTCGGCGATCGGCCGGATGTTCCCGATCTTGTTGTCCGTCATCTCGCTTCCTCTCCCGCAGCTTCACGCGCCGATCTGCGCGCGTCCCTGATTGGTCCGGGTGGGGGGTCGCCTCTCCCGGAAATGCTAGCAGCTACCCTTGGTCATGCAAAGCGCTTGCCTTTCCCGACGCCTATGCGCGGGCAATTTCCAGCGCCTTGAGGGCCATGTTCTTGGTGGCGTTGAAGGCCGCCACGTTGGCCTCGTAGGATCGACTCGCCAACATCAGGTTCACGATCTCTTCCATCGGATTGATGTTGGGCATCGCCACGTAGCCTTCCTCGTTTGCATCGGGGTGCGAGGGGTCGTAGCGCAGGATCGGCGGCCGCTTGTCGATGGCCACGCCCAACACCTTGGCGTGCAGCGGCTCGTAGGGGTTCATCTGGCTGCGCAGCTCCTCGGCAAACGTGCGCTGGGGCGGCAGCGCGCCGAAGATCACGTCACGGCGGCGGTACGGGCCGCCCTCGGGCGTGCGTGTGGTTTCCGCGTTGGCGATGTTGTCCGAAATGATGTTCATCCGGAAGCGTTGGGCGGCCATCCCGGACGAGCTGGTGCCCATGGCGCTAAGAAAATCCATTAGAAGTCTCCTTCACGAATGCTCATGCGCAATTGGGCGAACTTGTTCGAGACCATCTGGGTCAGGGCCTGGTAGACCACCTGGTTTTCACCCAGTTTCACCATCTCCCGTTCCAGATCCACGGAGTTGTCGTCCAGGTTCCCCACCGGGTTGGAGGTGAGGATCACCTGTGGCTTGACCTGCGACAGGGGCAATATTTGCCGACCGTCCAGGTGGCGCGGGTTGGTGACCTCCAGCGGGCCGGGCTGGTCGGCCTTCATGGCTTCCCCCAGGGCGTTTTCGAAGACCAGATCCTTGGCCTTGTAGCCGGGGGTTTCGATGTTGGCGATGTTGCTGGCCAGCATCACGTTGCGCTTGGCCCGGAAGTCCAGGCTCTTATGGAGCAACTGCAGGTGCTGATCGAAAATGCCTCGCATGGTGCAACCTCTGCGGCACAGGTTGGGGCCGTTCCTGGGCGGCAAGCGTGCATGCGCCGTGCCTGCCGCTCGGCCCCCTTTTGTGGTCGAGGATGCAAGGGCTGGACCCCGTCCGCTCCGGCGCGGCCCGGGGCCACCCGCGGACGGTGCGTCAGGGCTGGAGCGGCAGGTAGAGCTTGTGGAAGTCGGGGATGTAGCCGTTGTCGATCTCGTCCAGGCGCAGGTCGAGGCGCATCTGGGTACGCTCCGCATCGCCCTGCAGGTCCACTGGAATGTCCACGGTCTGCGAGGTGCCGGGGTCGAGGTACACCCAGGCCGGCTCCGGCGGCGTGCGGAACGAGCCGAACCAAACATCCAGCGAGAGGCGCAGCAGCAGCGGGCGCTGCAACGGGTTCTGCATGCGCACGCGGGCCAGCCCCTTCAGCTGCACCCGCTTGGGGATGGTGTCCACTGAGGCCAGCAGGCGATCGCGCAGCGCCTTCCAGTCCTTCGCGGCGAGTCGCTTCTGCAGGGCATCGGACAGGGCCCGGCGGCTGTCGAAAGCCTTGCCCCGCAGCGGGCGGAGTTGCTTGATCACCGCCAGCGGAATCTCCTCGCGCTCGTATTCGCCCATGGACCAGCGGGTCAGCATCCACTTGCCCTGGTCGGGATCGTCCAGGGGCGTGGGCCGCCCGGTCTGGATGAAGGAGAAATCCAGCACCGCCGTGCCGATGGCGGCCGCATCGCCGATCGGATCGTAGAGCGCTCGCGCCGCACCTTCGGCCACGCGCCGCTCCCTGGGGTTCTGCGCCTCTTCGCGCAGCTTGAGCAGCAGCGGCACGTCCTCCTCAGTGCCGAACTCCTCCAACCGGTAGATCAGCCGCCAGCGCCCGGGCAGGGGCTCGGGCCGCTGCAGCGCCTGCAGCAACGCCTGACGCGCCGCGGCAGGATCCTTGCGCAGCGTAGCCAGCGCCAGCCACTGCTGCTGCGTGTCGCCGCTCGCCAGGGCCACGATCTCCGCCGGCGTCGCATCGGGCGCCGGCGCCTCCTTGGCCGCCATGCCGGGCGCGGCCTGCAGGAGCATCAGCAGCGTACTCACCAGCAGCAGCGCGAAAAGCCGGGGCCGGAACATGAGCGGGAAATTGGCGGTGGAAGGTGTACGGCGGCGCGCCTGCCCGAGGCGGCCCAGCAGCCGAAGCTTGACTTTGCCGGGGACGCACGGCAAAGATAATTGTTTAGCGCAGCCGACTGGAGAAGCCAAGTTGAACCGGCCCCGTTCCGGTCGCTGTCACGGACTCAGAGATAACCAATCGAGCCGCTCAGGACAATGAAAACCGTTTCCATCCGCAAGGAAGACACACAGCCCAACGGCCAGTACGCGCCCGAGTGGCTGGTCGTGGATGCCGAGGGCCAGTCCCTGGGGCGGGTCGCCAGCCAGGTGGCCCGCATTCTGCGCGGCAAGCACAAGCCGATCTTCACGCCCCACGTGGACACCGCCGACTTCGTCGTGATCGTCAACGCGGCCACCGTGAAGCTTACGGGCAACAAGCTGCGCGACAAGTGGTACTATCACCACACGGGCTATCCGGGCGGGCTCAAGGCCATCTGGGCCGAGCGACTGCTGGAGCAGAAGCCCACCGAGCTGCTGCGCCTGGCCATCAAGCGCATGCTGCCGCGCTCCCCGCTGAACCGGCAGATTCTGCGCACCAAGCTGAAGATCTACGCCGGCGCGGAGCATCCTCATCAGGCCCAGAAGCCCCGGCCCTACAAGCTGCCCTACTAGGGCACGGCGCACCTCACAGTCCAGGAACGCGAGTCCATGCAAAGCCCTCAGCAATACTACGGCACCGGCAAGCGCAAGACGGCCATCGCCCGGGTGTATCTGCGGCCCGGCAACGGCCAGATCGTCATCAATCACAAGAGTCTGGACGATTACTTCGGCGACGACGCGCACCGCTACATGGTGCGCCAGCCCCTGGAAATCACCGAGACCCTGGAGCGCTTTAACGTGCTCGTGAACGTGCGGGGCGGCGGGGCCAACGGTCAGGCCGGGGCCATCCGCCATGGTCTGGCACGTGCACTGTCGCTGCTGCCTGAAGAGGAAATGCGGCCCACCCTGAAGCGTGCCGGCCTGCTGACGCGCGATGCGCGCGAAGTGGAGCGCAAGAAGTACGGCCAGCCCGGCGCCCGCAAGCGCTACCAGTACTCCAAGCGCTAGACTCCCTCCGCTTGTCCTGCCCGCGCTACGGTGCCCCCAGGCGCTGCAGCGCGGGATTGATCCCCGCAATCAGGTCGGCCGCGGTGAAGTAGGCGGCCGTGACGCTCTCGCGCTGGCAGTCCCGCGCCAGCCCATGCAGGTACACGCCCAGCAGGGCGGCCGGTAGCGGCGCCACGCCCTGTGCCAGCAGCCCGCCGATGAGCCCGCTCAGCACGTCGCCCGTGCCGCCGGAGGCCAGCCCCGCATCCCCGGTGGGGTTGAGGAAGGCCTCGCCGGAGGGCGCGGCGATCACCGTACCGGCCCCTTTCAGCACCAGCACCACGTTCCACTCCGCCGCCAGCCGACGCGCCGTGCCCAGGCGGTCCGCGCCCAGTGCGTCGCGCTCCAGCCCGGCCAAACGGGCCAGCTCGCCCGGGTGCGGCGTAATCACGGTGGGGCCCGGCCGCGCCTGCAGGTGTCGCGGCTCCAGGTGGAATAGTCCGTCCGCATCGATCAGCAGCGGCTGCGCCACCTCGGCCACCAGGCGCTGCACAAACCCGCTGGTCTCCGCGTGCCGCCCCACGCCGCACCCCAGCACCACGGCCGAGCGCTGCGCGGCGGCCTCCAGCAGCGCTGGCGTGTGGGCCGGGGCAAAGTGCTCCGCCGGACCCTCTTCCACGGCCAGCGTCATCAACTCCGGCGCGGCGGTGAGGAAGCGGTCCCGCAGCGTGCGCGGCACGCCTGCGGTGACCAGCCCCGTGCCGATCTTGAGACCGGCGATGGAAGCCATCAGCGCCGCACCGCCCATGCCCGCGGAGCCGCACACCGTGAGCAGGTGGCCGAAGGTGCCTTTGTGGCCCGCCGCCGGCCGGGGCGGCAGCAGAGCCGCGGCAAAGTCCGCGGTCAGCCGCCAGGTGGCCGGGGCGGCATCCGCCCAGCGCGGGGGAATGGAGATCGCCGCCACCTCTACAGCGCCGGCATGCGCCGCGCCGGGAAACTGGTAGCAGCCGGGCTTGCCCACCTGGAAGGTCACCGTGTGTGTGCAGCGCACAGCGCGCCCGTGCACCTGCCCCGTGTCGCTGTTCACGCCGGAGGGCAGGTCCACCGCCACCACGGGCGCCCAGCTCCCCGCAGCGGCCACGTTGATGGCGTCGATGAGCGCTCCGGCGGCACCCGTCACGTCGCGGCTCAGGCCCGTGCCGAAGAGCGCGTCCACGATGGCGTCCGCCTCGCGCAGCAGGGTGCGTGCGCCGTCCGGATCGGCCGCGGCGTCCAGGGTCTCGCCGAAATGGGCCCAGGCCTGGGCGTTGGCCAGGGCATCGCCGCCGCCGGGCTGCCCCAAGCGCAGCACCGTCGTCTCGTGTCCACGATTGGCCAGCAGGCGGGCCGCCGCGTAGCCGTCGCCGCCGTTGTTGCCGCTGCCGCAGCACACCGCCACGGGCCCCGGCGCGCCCCCGCGCTCGGCAAGCAGGGCGCTTACGCGATCCGCCACGGCGCGGGCCGCGTTTTCCATCAGCAGCCGGCCGGGCAGGCCCAGTGTCTCGATGGCGTACGCATCCATGCGCCGCATCTCCTCGCTGCTGGCGAGGCGCTGCAGCAGGTGTCGAGGCAAGTCGGGCGGGGCGGCGTGGGCCATGCGCACGGGCGGAGATTCAGGGGAAGCTGAAGGATGCGGGCAGGGCCGGCCGGGCGCCGACATGCGGACGCGGCACCGTGCGGGGTGCCGCGCACGGCTCAGTTCTGCAGCCGGGCCGTCTGCGGGTCGCCGCGGGTCTGACGGTACACGCGGATGTTGCCCAGATTGCGGCGCTCGTTGTTGGTGAGCGAGAAGTGCTGGTTGCTGGCGAAGAACCGCGGGTCCTTCACCTGCAGCGTATGGTCGCCGCCGCTGACGCCCAGGAACTGGAAGATGCCATCGCGATCGGTGACGGCCACCCCGTCATCCGGGACCAGGCGCACTTCCACGCCCTCGGCCGAGCCGCCCTTGTCCCGCACCAGCCGGCCCACCACGCGGCCGAGCGCCTCCACCAGCCGCACGGGTTGCACCTTCAGTTCCTCGCCCTGGGCCACCTGCACCGGCAGAGCGACGGGCTCGTAACCCTTGATGCGCACCTGCAACTGGTGCTCGCCGGCGGGCACGTTGGTGATGCGGAAACGCCCATCCGGGTGCGTTACGAACGTGACGTCATCCAGCGCAAAGCGGATGGAATGCTGGGCGTATTCGGAGGGAAACAGGATCTGGCCGTGCAGGTCGCCCGTCCGCGTCACAAAGGCGACGAGGCCGTTCACATAGGACTGCGCCTGCATATCTCCACCGCCTGCTCCCAGGTCGCAGCCGACGAACACGACTGTACCGAGGAGGGCGAACGCAATGGCAAACTTTTTCATGCCGCGCAAGATTGGCTGACGGTGTGCCCGTCCATGGGAAGGATCACCCCGCTCCGGGCTCATCAAATGCCATAGATTCGTTATCAATGTCAATTAGTTATATCGGCAAGTAGCTCGAATACTTGTGGAACTGCGTGAAATTGCGACCCCTTGCCTCCCGATCACCCCGTCTCCATGGGCAGCAGCACCATGAACACGGCGCCGCGCTCGGCGCCGGGTCGGTAGCGCAGCACGCCCTCGTGAGCGCGCACGATCTGGTAGCTGATGGCCAACCCCAGGCCGGTGCCGGCCCGCTTGGTCGTGTAGAACGGCGTGAACAGCCGGTCCCGATCCGCCTCGGGCACGCCGGGCCCTTCGTCCTCCACCTCGATGCGGAAGTAGGTGCGCGAAGGGTCGGGCAGCGCCTCGCGCTCCTGCCAGGGCCCCAGGATCTGCGTGCGCACGCGCACCCGGCCGCCTTCCGGGCTGGCCTCCGCGGCATTGCGGATCAGGTTCAGGAACACCTGGTGCATCCGGTCACGGTCGGCATACAGCTCCGGCAGCGATGGGTCGTACTCGCGCTGCAGTTCCACGGGCGCGCCGGAGTTGGCCACGAACCACAGCACCTCGTCCAGCAACGCGTGCAGGTTGAAGTGCGTGCAGCTCAGTGGCGGCTCCGCACCGTAGCTCAGCATGTTGCGGATCAGGCGCTCCAGGCGTTCCAACTCCTTCAGAATCACCCCGGGGAACTCGGCGAACTCGGGCGTCTTGGCCAGCCGGCGGGCCAGTAGCTGCGTCGCGCCCTTCACGCCGCTCAGGGGATTCTGCAGTTCGTGCGCCACGCGCTGCACCATCATCCCCAGCGAGTCGATCAGCCGCGCCTCATGTGCCGCCGATTCCGCCCGGTCCTGGTGCGTCTCGTTCCACAGCACGATCATCGCGAATTCCACAGGTTGACCCGCCTCCAGCACGGGATCCACCTGAGCCCGGATGCGCAGCGGCACCTGCTCCGGCCCCTGCTCGATGCGCAGACCCGAGACGATGGAGGAGGTCTCGCGCTCAATGGCGCGCCGCACCGCCTGGGTCACGCGCGTATCCGCGGGGAACAGCCGCTCCACCGTGACCTCGGCCAGCCGCCCTGGCGGGAGGTGCCAGAACAGCCCTGCCGCCGGATTGGCCATTCGCACGCGGCCGTCCCGGCTCACCACCAGCAGGGGTGTGCTCAGGCTCTCGACGATGGCAGTGGCGTGCTCCAAGGGCTCTCCCTCAGGGGCCCGGCTGTGGGCCGGGCGGGGTTTGACCAGTGCGCCGGGCGGGGTACACTGGTTTCTCGAACCGCCTGCAGTAGGCAATCGGTCCACTGTATCGGCATTTGTACCGCAATGGCAGCCGTTCCGCGCAATGCCGTGGACGGAACCGCGCGGCACCGCTTCCGCAGCCCCCACCGGGACACGCATGGACGCACCGCAAGTCGCCATCGTCGGCGCCGGCTTTGCCGGCAGCGAGGCTGCCTGGCAGCTCGCGCGCCGCGGCCATGCCGTGCGGCTCTACGAGATGCGCCCCCGGCGCATGACCGAGGCGCACCAGAGCGGTGACTGCGCCGAGCTCGTCTGCTCCAATTCCTTCAAGAGCATCAGTGCCGAGAATGCCCACGGCCTGCTCAAGGCGGAGCTGGCCGTGCAGGGCTCCCTGATCCTGGAGGTCGCGCACGAGACGGCCGTGCCTGCCGGTCAGGCCCTGGCTGTGGATCGGGAGCAATTTGCGCGCCGCGTCACCGCGCGGCTGGAGGCGGAACCCCTGGTGGAGTTCTGCCGCGACGAGGCACGCTCGGCAGAGGCGCTGCTGGCGGCCCACCGCGCCGTGATCGTGGCCAGCGGCCCCCTCACGTCGCCGGAGTTGGCGGAATCCCTGCGGGCATACGTGGGCGAAGGCTACCTGTACTTCCACGATGCCATCGCGCCCGTGGTGATGGCGGACTCCATCGACCGCTCCGTGGCCTTCGCCGCCTCGCGCTACGGCAAGGGCACGGCCGACTACCTGAATTGTCCGCTCAGCGAGACAGAGTACCACGCCTTCGTGACGGCCGTGGCCGCGGCCGAGAAGGTGGCCTTCCATTCGTTCGAGTCTCTGCGGCCGTTCGAGGGCTGCCTGCCCATCGAGGTGATGGTGGAGCGCGGCCCGCTCACGCTGGCCTACGGGCCCATGAAGCCCGTCGGCCTCACCGACCCGCGCACAGGGCGGCGGCCCTTCGCGGCCCTGCAACTGCGCTGCGAGAATGCCCAGGGCACGCTCTACAGCATGGTGGGCTGCCAGACCAAGATGACCTGGCCCGAGCAGCGCCGCGTCTTCCGCATGATCCCCGGCCTGGAGCACGCGCAGTTCGCGCGGCTGGGGTCGTTGCACCGCAATACCTTCCTCAACGCACCGCGCCTGCTGGACGAGGACCTGGCGCTGCGGGACGAGCCGCGCCTGTTCTTCGCCGGGCAGATCACGGGCGTGGAGGGCTATATGGAGTCCACGGCCATGGGACTTTATGTGGCCAAGCGCATAGCGGCCCGGCTGGATGACGTGGAGCGGCCACGCCCGGGCAGCGCCACAATGACTGGTGCCCTCCTGCGCTACCTGCGCGAGACTCCACCGGAGCGCTTCCAGCCCATGAACGCCAGCTTCGGCCTGCTCGATGCCGCGCCCGACCCGGTACACAAGCGCGAGCGCAAGGCCTTCTATGCGCGCCGCGCGCTGGCGGAGATGGAGCGGCTGGAGGCGCTGGAACGGCCGCTCACGCCTGTCGCGGCAGCCTCCACGCGCCCCGCTGCACCCTAGGCTGTGCTTTGAACAGCATTTCGGCCATGGGGCGTTGCCCCCACCCCCATGGGGGAGCGAGGCTCCCTGAACCCTATCTGTGGGTAGAACCGCGTCGGCCTTGGTCAGGGTCTGTATCGGGGGGTGCGGGGGCCCGCGGCCCCCGCAACGGAGTGCTTGCGGTCTTAAGCGGCCCCGCCGCTTAAGTCCCCGGCCCCAAACAGGGCCTGCCCGGCATGGGGCGCATGCCTTGTGCCCGCAGGGCGCCGCGCCCAACCCGGCTGGCTCTGCGCCACCCCTCAAGGCAGCGAACCATGGAAGCCTCGCAAGTGCTCTCGCATCGGCTCAACAACGCGCTGCACGCCGTGCTGCTGCTGGGCGGGCTGGCCCTGCTGCTGATGGCCATCGGCCTGGCGCTGGGCGGCACCACAGGACTGCTGTGGGTGGGCGTGCTGGGCATGCTGGGGCTGTTGTTCACGCCGCGCATTTCGCCCGCAATGATCCTGCGCATGTATCGGGCGCGCCCGCTGGCGCCCGCCGAGGCACCCGCGCTGTACGAGTTGGTGGGGCAACTGGTCCAACGCGCCGGCCTGGCCCAGACGCCCGAGCTGTTCTACGTGCCCACGCCGCTGATGAACGCATTCTCCGTGGGCCGGCGCGACGAGGCGGTAATCGCCGTGACGGACGGACTGCTGCGCGGGCTGCCGCCCCGCGAGCTGACCGGGGTGCTGGCCCACGAGATCGGCCACATCCGCCACAACGATATGTGGATCATGTCCCTGGCGGACGGCGCCAGCCGCATCGTGCGCGCCATGTCCTTCATGGGTCAGGTGCTGATCCTCGTGAACCTGCCCATGTATCTGCTTCAGTACGGTTCCATGCCATGGGTGCCCCTGCTGCTGCTCGTCTTCGCCCCCACGCTGAGCGCGCTGCTGCAGCTGGCCCTCTCGCGCAACCGGGAGTTCGACGCGGACGTGGAGGCGGCGCGCCTCACCGGCGATCCGCTGGGGCTGGCCAGCGCGCTGGTGCAGCTCGAGCAGCACCAGCAGCGGTTCTGGCGCCGCCTGCTATGGCCCGGCACGCCCAACGAGCAACCGTCGCTGCTGCGCACCCACCCCAACAGCGAGCAGCGCATCGAGCGCCTGCGCTCCCTGGCGCCCGCGGAGGAGCCCTCCGTGGAGGAGCCACCGCCGTCCTTCGCGCCTCCGCCCTGGAGCACACCCCTGGGCTCGCCGCGTCGGCGCTGGCACGGGCTGTGGTATTAGGCCGCAATGTAGGGAAGCATGTAGAGCAGTACCGCCATGGGGTCGGCGGCTGTCATTCCGAGTGTCGCGAGGAATCTGCTGGAGCCAAGGCCAAGCAGGTGGGTCCACTTGCCCGGTGCTGAACCCGGCAAGGCCGTGGGGCCTATTGAATGAGGTAGTTGAGCTGCAGAGGCTGGTCCTTGCGTTGGAGGTCCAGCGTGATCTCCCGCTCGTTGCGGAACATCGTGAGCAGGCGGAGGGCCTGATCGGCAGTCGTGATGGGCTCGCCGTTGACGGCCTTGATCTTGTCGAAGTTGTCCAGCCCGATGCGGTCGAAGATGCTGCCGGGGCGGATGTTGCGGATCTGGAAGCCCGATCCGGTGGCGTCCGTATAGGGGACGACGCGGGCCGACTTCAGCACCTCGGAGAAGTTCTCGAAGGCTTTGCTCACCTCAGCGCTGGGCACGCGCACCTGCAACACGTTGCCCTCCTGCGTCATGGGGAACGGCGCCGTGGAGGCCTCGTTCTGGCTCGGCATGACGCGCCGTGGAGGCGGGGCCAAGCGGCGATTCACCTGAGGCACGGCCACCGCGGCGGTCGCGGCGGACTTCGTGGCCAGGTCGAAGGTGACCCGCTCACCCTGGTAGCGCACGACGATCTTGCTCCGGTACACGGCGATCAGCTTGCCCTGGTTCGCCGCGCAGTCGCGCGTGGGCTCCTCCACCATTGGCACGCAGTCCCACAGGCGGTACACCTTCTCGTTGCGGCCAGTCGCGTCCGCGATGAGGGCAAAGGAGCGCTTGCCCATGATCATCGTGCCGGTCAGCGTCAGGTTTAGCGGCACCTTGACGGCCACGGGCACCGTGGGGGCGCCGGCCGTGCCGGCCGCGGGCGCCGACCCGCCCGGATTGACCTGGGAGCGTCGCGCGCCGAAGATGTTGTCCGTGAGTACCGGCTGAAAGGTGCTCAAGGGCATCTTTGCCAGCTCCGCCTGCTCCTGTTTGGGCGCCGCGACCGCCACGGCGAAGGACACATCGGCGTCCAGCCGGCGCTCGAGCACCTGCATGGACAGGGCAGCCGACTCGTACGAGACGGTGCCGGCCATTGCCAGCGCAACCAACCAAGCCAGAGGGCGCAGCGGTACCATGTTCCTGCCTGTCAACGTTGGGCCGGCCGCGGCGTCCCTTGACCCGGGATCACGCGCCGCAAGCCCTGCCGCCCGAGGAGCCCCGCCGGTATGACTTCCGTTTCCGCGAACGGTTCAAGCCCGCCCACCCGGCCGGCGGTGGTGCTGCTGAACTTCGGCGGTCCGCGCAACCTGGAGGAAGTCCCGGGGTTTCTCTTCGAGATCCTGCGGGATCCCAATACGATCCAGCTCCCCTTCCCGCAGTGGGCCCAGGACCTGCTGGCGGGGCGCATCGCCCGCCGCCGCAGCCACGAGGTGACCCGGCAGTATGCCGCGATCGGGGGCTCCTCGCCCATCGTGCCCGCAACGTTGCGCATCCGCAATGCCCTGGCCGATGCCTTGCGCGAAGCGGGCTGCCCGCTACCGGTGTACGTGGCCCAGCGCTATCTGCCCGGCGATGCCGAGGCTACGGTGCAGGTCCTGCTGGCGGACGGGGTGGATGCAATCTTCGCGGTGCCGCTGTACCCACACTTCAGTTACGCCACCAGCGGATCCTCCTTCGAGCAACTGGCCGACCTGCTCGCCGCCGCGGGCTGGGAGGGCCGCCTGGATGCGCTGCGCTCTTATCCGGATGCGCCGGGCCTGTTGGAGGCCATGGCGGAGCGGCTGGAGGCCACCCTGCGCGAGAAGGGCCTGCAGCCGGAGGGCACCGTGATCCTCTGCTCGGCCCACGGCCTGCCGCGGGTATACGTCGATCAGGGTGATCCCTACCGGCTGGAGCTGTACCGGACGATGGAGGGGCTGCGCCTGCGCTTTCCCCAGTGGCGCTTCGACCTGTCGTTCCAGAGCCGCGTGGGGCCCGCGGAATGGCTGAAGCCCTACACGGACCAATACGTGCCGCAACTGGCCGCGGAGGGCGTGCGCGATCTGGTGTTCGTGCCCATCAGCTTCGTGAACGATCACATCGAGACCAACTACGAGGTGGGCGTGACCTACTTCGAGCTGGCCCGCGCCCATGGCCTCACACCGCACCGCGCACTGGCCGTGGAGGATCACCCGGCGCACATCCGCGTGCTGGCCGATGCCGCCGCGCAGTGGGCCGCGGGCCGCGCCGGGGTGCCGCTGACCGAGCTGTTGCCATCCGATCAGCACTTCGCCCGCGTGGGCCGCTGGGCCTGGGGCCTCTGGCTCGTGGCCCTTTTCGCCGCCCTGCTCTTCGCCCTCACCTGAGGCCCACACCTCAGCCCCCCAGCGCATATAGGGTGCAGGGAAGTCGTTCCCTGCCGGGGGTTCGGGGGCAGCGCCCCCGAGCCGCGTACGCTGGGTATAGCCTACTGCGGCAGGTGGCCGCGCCGGACGAGCACCTGGGCGCCGCACTCGCTGAAGGGGGCGTGAGCACTGCCATGGGGCTGCCGCACCCAGGTGCCGGCGGGATAACGGCCGTGCTCATCCTGGATTTCGCCCTCCAGCACGAACAGTTCCTCGCCGCCCGGATGGTCGTGGTGCGGCACCTGCGCGCCGGCGGCAAAGCGGGACAGGTAGACGGTCTCCCCCGTCGCTTCGTCGCGAAACAGGTCCAGGCGCCGGATGGCCTCGGGCGGACCCTGCCAGCCGCCATTGCGGGTATCCATCACCAAGCGCGCCTGCTCCGTCGGCGCCATCTGGCACAGCCGCACCAGCAGCGTGCAGCCGTCCTCGCTGTAGGGCGCGTGGGCGGAGCCGGGTGGGTTGCGGATGTACGTGCCCGCGGGATAGCGCCCGTGCTCGTCGCACAGTTCGCCGTCTAGCACCAGCAGCTCTTCACCCCCGCCGTGCTCGTGGCGGCCAAAGCGACTGCCCGGCGCATAGCGCACGATGGAAACCGCACGTGCCACCTCCTCCCCGTTGCGCTCCAGCATGCGCCGCTCCACGCCCGGCTCCGGAGAAGCCACCCAGTCCAGCGCCGGCGTGGCCAGCACGACGCGTTCATGCAGATCGGCATTCAGCAGCATTGGCGCCTCCTCGTCGGTCGGGTAGATCGGACTGTCGGAGGTTCTCCCCCCTCCGGCGTTGTGCCCAGCATAGCAGCGGCTCTCCCTGCACAACAGCCACGGGCGCCGATTTCATCCTCGGACAGCGAGACCCGCGGCGCCACCTTGCCAAGCACCCCAGCAGGCGCGACCATGGAGCGGTGGCTTCCGGCACGATGCCGGGCGGCACGGCGTCCCCCGGATACCCCCTGCAACGAGCGAGGCATGCGCTACTGGCTGATGAAGACGGAGCCCTCCGCATTCTCCATTGACGATCTGGAACGGATGGGCCGCGAGCACTGGGACGGCATTCGCAACTACCAATCCCGCAACCACATGCGCGACGACATGAAGGTGGGCGATCGCGTGCTGATCTATCACTCCAGCACAGATATCCCGGCCGTGGTGGGCACGGCCCGCGTCGTGCGCGAGGCCTATCCCGACGACACAAGCTGGGACCCCGACAGCAAGTACTTCGACCCCAAGAGCAGCCCGGACAATCCGCGCTGGGTGATGGTGGACGTGGCCTTCGAATCGCGCTTCGCCCAGCCGCTGCCGCTGGCCCGGCTGCGCGAGCTGCCCGCGCTGCAGGGCATGCTGCTCCTCAAGAAGGGCATGCGGCTCTCCATCCAACCCGTCACGGAGCAGGAGTTCCGGACGGTGCTGTCCCACGCAGGGCAAGCAGCACAGGTCCAATGAGCAGCGCGGCAAGCCCGCTCCGGCGCGAGGGCTGCGGGGGCCTTATCCTCTGCGGCGGCCGCTCCGCCCGCATGGGTTACGAGAAGGCGCGCCTGCGCTTTCCCGATGGCCCGTTGCTGGAACGCGTGCTGGGCCGCATGCAACAGGTCGTGCATCCTATCGTGCTGTCCCTGGCTCCGGGTCAGGCCACGCCGGCGCTGGCGGGAGACGTGCTGACCGCAAAGGACGGCGTGGCCAACCAGGGGCCGCTGTGGGGCTTGGTGGAGGGCTTCCGGCGACTGGCGGGGCACTGCGAGCGGGTGGTGGTGATGCCGGTGGACATGCCGTTCCTCACGCCCCCGTGGATCGCGCGGCTGCTGGACGAGATGGCGGACCGGCGCGCGTGCCTGTACGAGCACGAGGGCTTCGCCAACGCGCTCACGGCGGCGTACTCAATGGATCTGCTGCCCAAGCTGGAGGCGCTGGTGGCGGAAGGCCGGCGCCGCCCGATCTTTCTCATCGAGGGCGAGGACGCGCGCATCCTCACCGTGCCGGAAGACACGGCGCCGGCCGGGGCGCATCCCCTGACGGACGTGGACACGCCGGAGGCCTACCGCGATGCGTTGCTGCACGAGGGCATCGGCCAACCCGGGGCCCCCGAGGTTACGGTGGAGATTCAGACCGCTGCCTCGGCGGCCAACGTGTTCCCGGCCGGCTACCTGGCCCTCTATGCCGAACGCGCGGGGGACGTGCTGTTCGCCGCGCAGCAGCTCTATCCCGAGCTGACCATCACCCGTGCCGGGGCCGACGTGCGCCTCCTGCGCAACGTGGATGGAGAACCGGAAGCCCCGCTGGAGCCCCACGCCCCGCTGTGGCGTGGTGAGCACCTGCGCCTGGAGGTGAGCGGGGGCGTCTGACGCCATCGGAGATGCGCCATGATGTGCTGGAAACATCGCTCGCGGCGCGTGGCTGCCGTGCATCGTAGCGCCCTGCTGGCACCGCTGGGCGCGCTGCTCGCCCTGAGCGTGCTGGCGCCGGCACTGGGTGCGTGCAGCGCAGAGCGGACCAGTCAGGGCACCGGTGGACTGCCTGCTCTGGAGGCGGCACGTGTCTCCTTGGTGGTGGCCCAGACGCGCGCCCAGTTTCCCGACCTCTCCGGCACAGCCATTCCCTACGAGCCCCGCAAGCCACCGGAGAAGGTCGCCGGCACGGAGCCGGAGCTGGCCCTGCGCGGCGCCGCAGTCGGCGTGCAGCCCGGGCTGCAGACGGGCGACAAGCCGAAGGCCCAGGTGGCGCTGTACCTGGACAAGCAGGCCTACGCGCGCGGCTACCTTGAACTGGCGCCCGCGGGCGGGAAGCCGCAGCGCTTCCGAATCGTGGCCTACGACCAGCGCGGCGGGCCCCGCAAGGACTTCGACTTCATGTACGTGCTGGCCACGCCCGGCGAGCAGGTGCGCTACCTGGCCCTGATCGGCGGACGCTACACGCAGGACGGCGAGGACTACCTGGGCTACGAGGGCACCCTGATCGAGCCAGGGGCCGGGAACGACCTGGAGCACTGGCAGCGAGCCTGGCAGATCGACTTCGGCTATCGCCTGCCCTTCGTGCCGACGCACGAGCGCAAGGTGGATCAGGCCGTGGACCTGTTCCGGCAGATCCAGCGCGATATGGATCGCCTTGAGAGCCTGCGCGGCCGCATCACCGAGGATGAGGCCGAGCTGAAGACGCAAAGCGCCAAGCAGCCGCCCGCCAACGAAACCAGCGACCAGGCAGCCCTGCGCACCCAGCGGCTGACGAACCTCCAGTCGCGCCTGGACGCCCTGCGCGTGGAGCGCGACGGGCTGATCGAGACGGCGGAGGGGCGCTTCGTGAAGTACTATGGGTTGCGCAAGGCCATCTCAGAGGAGTACGTGGCCTTCACGCAAAGCAACCGCTACCTGTGGCTGGATGCGCAGGGCAGGCAGGACTTCTACGACAAGTGGAAGGTGGTGGAGTACCACCACCCCCGCATCGACAACATGGTCGCCACGTTCCTCACCTTCCGCGACCACGATGCCAAGGTGATGGATGCCCGCGCGGCCGCCATGGCCGTCATCACCAAGAACGATAACTGGGCCAGAGACCCCTCCAAGTCCGGCAAGAGCCGCCCGCGCTAGATGGGCTGCCGCTTCAAGTCGAATCCGGGTTGGGGCGGGCCGCCGTGGCGCTGGCGCTGGGACAAGCGCGGGCGAGGACGCCCGCGCCACTGCCCTTCGGCGCCGCCTGAGAGACAGGCAAGCCCGTCGCTACAGGTGTTGGGTCTCCGCCGGCGTGGAGCGCCAGTTGTTGGCGCGGCCGTCGGAGTAGGTGATCGGCGCCGCGATCAGTTCCGTGGGCTCCACATCGTCCAGGCAGTTCACGTACACCGCGACGAAGTCCCCGCCCAGTTCCGCAACGTGGCCGCGCGCGAAGGCGTGCACGCCGCAGTGCCGGCAGAACAGGTGGTGCATGCTGTTGGTGCCGAACTGATAATCCGCCAGGTCTCCCTCGCCGCTGAGCAGGCGGAATGCCGGCGGGCTGAGGTGCGCGCCCCACACGCGCGTCTTCGTGCAGATCGAGCAGTTGCACTTGCCCGTGCCCGCGCTCAGGTCGATGTCCGCCTCGAAGCGGACGGCGCCGCAGTGACAACTGCCCCGGTAGGTCTTGGTCATGGTCGCTTCTCCTTGCTGTGGGTGGATGAGCTTCTTTCCTTGACCCCGAGCCTACCGCCAATTGCGGACATCTTTTGTCCGCAATGTATGCGATAGTGCCGCATGGTTGATACGTCCACGAGACTGCTGCGCCTGCTGGCCGTGCTCCAGACCCGCCGCTTCTGGGCCGGTGCCGACCTCGCCGAGCGCCTGGAGGTTACGGCCCGCACGTTGCGGCGGGACATCGACCGCTTGCGCAGCCTGGGCTACACGATCCACGCGGCCTCCGGGCCGGGCGGCGGTTACCAGCTCGGCCAGGGCGCGGACCTGCCGCCCCTGCTGCTGAACGACGACGAGGCCGTGGCCCTTGCGGTGGCGCTGCGCAGCGCTGTGGATTCCTTTGTGGGGCTGGGCGAGCGCGCGATCGGCGCGCTGGTGAAGCTGGAGCAGTTGCTGCCGGCCCGCCTGCGCCAGCGCGCGGGCGCCCTGCAGGCGGTCACCGTGTCGGTCGGGGGCCCTGCGCCCGCGGTGGACCCGGATATCCTTACCGCCCTGGCGGCGGCGTGCCGGGAGCATCGGCTGCTCACGTTTCCCTACCGCGACCGCGGCGGGCAGGACACGGTGCGCAACGTGGAACCCGTGCGGCTGGCCCATACCGGCAGCCGGCGTTGGTACCTGGTGGCGTGGGATCTGGGTCGGGCCGACTGGCGCACGCTGCGGGTGGACCGCATCACCGGGCGCCCAGCCCCGGGCGATCGCTTTGTGCCCCGCGAGCCGCCGGGAGACGTGGCGCGGTATGTGGCGGACTCCATCGCCTACGCGCCTTTCCGCTATCGGGCGCGCTTCCGGCTGCGCGGGTCGGTCGCGGCGCTGGCGGAGCGGGTACCGTTCTGGGCGGGGGTGCTGGAGCCGCTGGATGCGGAGCATTGCGTGCTGAGCACCGGAGCAGAGTCGCTGGATGCGCTCGTGTTCCAGGTGCTGCTGACCCGCACGGACTTCGAGCTGATCGAGCCGGACGCGCTGCGACCCCAATTGCGCGAGATCGCGGCCCGGCTCCAGCGCGCAGCGCAGTGACGCGCCGCTGCGCCGTGAGGGCGAGTCAGAGCAGGGACTGGGCGGAAAGGCGCGGCGCCAGAGCCATGAACTCGGCGCGCACGGTGGGATCGGTGCGGAAGGCGCCCAGCAGTGTCGTGGTGGTCATGATGCCGGGGTGGTTCACGCCGCGCAGCTCCATGCACGAGTGCGAGGCCTGCACCACCACGCCCACGCCGAGCGGATCGAGCTGGCTCTCCAGGAACTGCGCGATCTCGTGCGTCAGGTTCTCCTGCAACTGCGGCCGCCGCGCGAAGTGGTTCACCACACGCGAGAGCTTGGAGAGGCCGCAGATGTTGCCATTGGGCAGGTAGGCCACGGTGGCCTCCCCGTTGAACGGCAGCAGATGGTGGGCGCAGAGGGACTTCACCGGGATGCGGTTCAGGGCTACCATACCGGTCTGGTAGCCCTCCTCCACGGGGAATACCTCCAGCGAGAAGTCCGGCTCCCGCAGTCCCGAGCAGATCTCCTCGTACCAAGCCTCGGCGGTGCGCCGCGGGGTATCCCGCAACTGGGAATGGTTCATGTCCACGCCCAGGCCCTCCAGCACTTGCCGGAAGCCCGCTTCCAGTTTTGCCAGATCCATCGTGGTGTCTGCCCGTTGCAGGGGATGGAATCGCCCGACCCGGGCCCATTGGCGCCCTGGGCCGCTCCGCTTCAGCGTGGGCCAGGGTGGCGAATATGTCAATTGCGGCGCGGCGGAATGCGCGCCGCGGCTCAGCCTTCCGGCAGGGATTGCGGGGGACAGTCAAGCGGCCGGTTGGTGAAGAAGTTGACGAGCCGGTCGTGCTCGCGCCGCGCATCCTCGAAGCCCAACTGCACCAGGGCCTTCAGGTATTCCGGCTCGAAGAGCAGATAGCTCATGAAATCGTTGTCGCCCTCGGCCTGGGCGATGTTGGAGAAGAAGCGGTGCATCGGGTTGAGCGTGTGCCCGTTGCGCACCACCCGGTTGAAGATATGCGCCGCGATGCGGCCGATGTTCTCGCTGGGCGTGATCACGAAGGGCACCACGCACTTGGCCCCCGGCACCGGCCGGTCGCCAATGAATTTGCGCTGCCGTCGTGCGTTGATCCGCTCCAGCACCCCCGGCCCGAATTCCTCCTCGAAGTCCTGGATCAGGTAGTTGATGCGCCGCATCTGGTCCAAGTCGTAATCCAGCTTGTCCAGGAACACGGTGTTCAGCAGATGCCCAATCACGTTGCTGAAGCGCGGCTCGGCTTCCAGGTCGCGGCCCGGCGGCGGCTGCGGGTCCAGCGCCGTGTGGTCGGCGCGCAGGGAAATCACCAGCAGGCGGTCCGCGCCCAGGTGGATGGCCGGGCTCATGGGCGTGTTCTGGCGCATGCCGCCATCGCCGTAGTAGCGGCGGCTGATGCGGATCATGGGGAAGATGATGGGGATGGATGCCGAGGCCAGCACGTGCCGGGGCGAAAGCGTGCAGAAGATGGGTACGCCCCCGCCGGCGGAATACGCCACCTCCGGGTGCTTCTCCACGAACAGCGCCAGCTTGCCCGTGTGCAGGTGGCTCGCCGAAACCGACACCGCATCCACCAGCCGGCGCTGGATGTTGCGGTGGATCTGCGCGAAGGAGACGTTGCGCCGCATGTAGGTGAGGAAGGGCGTCGTATCCAGCACGGATCGAAACGGGAATGTGGCGTTGGGGTCCCACTTCTCCAGGGGCCGCTGCAGACCGAAGAAGTTGGTGGCCATGAAGAAGCCGCTCTTCACCAGGAAGCCGGTGAGCGCCCGCTTGTCCGCGTAGTAGATGTCCTCGGCAGTCAACTCCTCCCAAAGCTTGCGCAGCCGGGCGCCCTGGAACAGCGGATCGTGCTCGGTGGCGGCCATGTGTGCGGCGTTGATGGCGCCCACGCTGGTGCCGCAATAGATGCGGAACCGCGGCTGATCCCCGATGGCCTTGGCCAGTTCCGTGCGCACATAGTAGATCACGCCCGCCTCGTAGGCCCCGCGCGCCCCGCCACCGGAAAGGACGAGGGCGTAGATCGGGCTGTCCTGCTCCGCCATGGCTTGTCTCCCGCTCCGCACGTCATCCACCGCCCGTACCGCCACTCCCCCGCACATGCCGCCAGCCTGGAATGCCGGCGCCTCCCTTAATCGAAACGCTGCAACTGGTAGAAGCGGTTGCGTCCGGAAAGATCGCTCTCCAGATAGAAGGTAGGCCCAGGCACCAGTGGGGTCTGGTCCTGCACCTCCTGCATCAGCAGCGTGATCTGCGCCCCAGAGACATCCAGCCTCACCACGGGGTGGTGGAACACCCGGAAGTAGAAGCGGCTCACCACGGGATCCCCCAGCAGCTTCAGGAACAGCGGCTCGTCGTTCCAGCGCGGCATCGTTTCCGGCCCCGGCAGCGGGTCGGTAAGGGCGTACATGCGCCGGAGCTGGTAGCGCTCGGGGCCCTCCTCCACCACAAGCCAGCGGGCGAGCCAGGGCCCAGCCGGATAAACGCCCACGGTAGTCTCCGGCGTGGCCAGTCCGCGCACGCGGTAGGTGACGATGCCCCACTGCACCGCCCCGGCCAACAGGTACGCGCCCGCCAGCACCCCGGCCGCCGGGGCGATCCAGCGCCGCCAGCGCGGCAGCGCCTCCGTGGCGATCAGCAGCGGGAACAGCACGAGCAACAGCAGCACGTGCCCCGCCGGCAGGATCGGCAGCGCGATGCGCTCCGCCGTCCAGGGCGCCAGCAGCGGCCAGCCCGCCGGCGTCAGCAGTGACAGCACCACATGCGCCGCATAGCCTGCGCCCAAGCCCAGCGCCATCGCCAGGGCCGGGCGCGGCGAGAGCGCGAAGCCCACCAGCACGGCCAGAGCGCCGATCAGCGCCAGCCCATACAGCGGCGCCTGAAACAGCGGCTGCGCGCTGAGAAAGCCGATGCGGTCGTCCGTAGTGACGTGCTGCACGGCCGTATCCAGAAACGGCAGCAGCGTGCCCAGCACGTACAGGGCGAAGCCCCGGCGCCCCCAGCTGCGCCGGAGGGCCGGGTAGTGCCAGGCCAGCGTGCCCAGCAGAATCGCGGCGGTGCTGTTCAGCAGAAGGTCGCGCTCGATCATTGGCTCATGAGGTTGCCCGGTGGCCGGCGCCCCACCGCCGGATTGCGCGCGACGCCGCTAAAGCAGGCCCAGCAGATAGCCCGCGATGCCTGCGGCGCACACGCCCTGGTAGGCGATGCACTGCGCCTGGCCCAACTTCTTCATCTTCGGATCGTAAACGTAACTCCAGATGGGCGTCCAGAAGTAGAAGCCCACCAGTTGATCCTCCGTGTTGTAGAGCCGGTGATTCTCCGCCCAGCCGATGAAACGCCGCTCTTCGTTGTGCCGCACGAGGAAGAGCTGCGCTCGGCCCTGGGTCATGACCACGCCGATCGCGCCACGCAGGGCGCCCTTGGCGTCTTCCAGTTCCACGTAGTTGGGATAGATCATCGCCCGCCCTAGCGGTTGCTTCTGGGGATCGACGATATCCGCCTTGATGGGCGGGATCAGGGGTTTGTCCGCGGCCAGGGCCGACCCGGCGATCAGCACGAGCAGCAGCGGAATGGACATCAGGCGCTTCATGGGCACTCCCTGGAGGGCCGGCCGTGGGCGCGCCGCTTCGGGCGGACTCCCCGGCGCACACCCGCAAGCCGTGCACGGGGCGTGCCCGGCTGACCGAGGCGGCGGCGCGCAATCGGGCCGCAGCAGGCGGTGGCTCGGCAGCTTGTCGCAACGCGGCACCTGGGGACCGCCAAGCCCTCTCTTCCGCCCCCGCGGCGGTCGTGCTACACCTTGGGGAACACGCCCAACCGCTGCTGCCTCACAGTCCGGAGGGATGGAGGCAACGGCCGCCCGTCCGGCTTCCAGCTCCCACGCTTGATGAATCTTAACGACCTCTTCCACGAAATCAAAGACGATCTGGGCCAAGTTGAGGCGCTGATACACCGCCAGCTCAACACGGAAATCCCCCTGCTCAACGAGCTGGCCGCCTACATCCTGGACTCGGGCGGCAAGCGCCTGCGCCCGGCGCTGGTGATCTACTGCTCGCGCATGTTCGGCGGGGCGGACGAGCGCACATACATCGCGGCGGGCTCCCTGGAGTTCCTGCACACAGCCACGCTGCTGCACGACGACGTGGTGGACGAGGCCGATACGCGGCGCGCTCAGCGGGCCGCACGCATGGTGTGGGGCAATCCGGCCAGCGTGCTGGTGGGCGACTACCTGCTGGCCACGGCCTTCCGCAACCTCACCAAGCTGGGCAACCAGGACGTGCTGGACACGATCTCGCACACCACCACGCTGATGGCCAAGGGTGAGATCCTGCAGCTCATCCGCGGCTACGAGTCGGCGACGGAGGCCGACTACCTGACGATCATCATCAACAAGACCGCCTGCCTCTTCGCCGCCGCGGCCAAGATCGGCGGGGCGTTCGGCGATGCCTCCCCGGAGCAGTGCGAGGCACTGTACCGCTACGGCAACGACATCGGCATCGCCTTCCAGATCGTGGACGACGCGCTGGACTACGTGGAAGACCGCAGCAAGGTGGGCAAGCCCCTCGGCACCGATCTCAAGGAGCGCAAGGTGACCCTGCCCCTCAGCCGGCTGCTGCAGGTGAGCAGCGGGGCTGAGCGCGAGCGCCTGCAGGCCATGCTGGCCAAGGACGTCATCGAGGATGCGGACGTGCTGGAGGTGGCGGGCATGATGAAGACCCACGACGTGCTGCCCTACACGCTGGGCGAGGCTCGCAAGTATGCCGAGCAGGCCCGTGCGCACCTGGCGGTGCTTCCGGATGTGCACGAGCGCTTCGTGCTGAGCGAGATGGCCCGGCTCGTCGTCGAACGGGAGTTCTGAGCCTCATGCGCCGACCCGAGCTACCCGGCGTGCATCCGCTGCTGCACCAGGCGCGGCAGGTGCTGGCCGCCCACCTGGCCGGCCGCGACTGGCGGCACGCCGTGCCGGCGGAGCGCACGCGGCCCTCGCGCGGCTGCTTCGTCTCTCTCAAGCTGGCCGGCCGCCTGCGGGGCTGCATCGGCACGGTGCTGCCTGCGCGGCCCTCGCTGGAGGAGGAGGTGGCCGAGAATGCCGTTGCTGCGGCCACGCGCGATCCACGCTTCGCGCCCCTGCGCTCGGCCGAGCTTTCCTTCGTGCGCCTGTCCCTCGATCTGCTTACGGCGCCGGAGCCGGTACAGTCCGTGGACGAGTTGGACGCGCACCGCTACGGGGTGCTGCTGCGGCACGAGCGCCGGCTGGGCGTGCTGCTGCCGGATATCCCGGGCGTCACCTCGCCGGAGCAGCAGATCACCATCTGCCTGGAGAAGGCCGGACTGGCTCCAGGCTCGCCGTATGTGCTGGAACGCTTCGAGGTGGAGCGACACAGCGAATGATGCTTGCCAGTAGGCCCCGCACTCTGGAAAGATCGCGACACCAGCGGCAATCGCGCGACGACGGCCGGGCCCATGTGCCCGCCTGATCCGCCGCCGCCCCCGGCAGGATGCCACGCACCAGCAAGGATGCTGCGATGACCCGCTGTTCCCGCCCGCGCCGTACTCTGCTTTCGCTGACCCTGCTGGGTTCGCTGCTACTCGCCGCGCTGCTGGCCGTACCGGCGCCGGCCCGGGCCGAACGGGCGTCGGCCGCCACGCTGGGTGCCGCCGCCCAAGCGCCGGCTGTGGCCCCTGCGGCGGCAATCGCGACCACACCCACCACCGCGCCCACGCCCGCGGCGGCCAGGGGGCCCGTCACGACGCCCGAAAGCGCGATGGCCCTGCCGTCAAGTGATGACGACGCGGCGGACGCTGACGACGCTGCAACGACCGACGACGGCGGCGCGGCCCACTATGACGGGCCGGACGGCATCCGGCCCGGCCCGCGGCCAGGGGGCCGTCCGCTGGAGTTGTACCGCAACCGGATGGTCGACAGCCTGATCCACTTTTTCACGGAGCGAAAACGCGACGTGCTGGAGCGCGGCTGGCGGCGCTCCGGGCGCTACCTACCCATGATCCGACGGGTGTTCCGCGAGGAGGGCGTACCCGAGCAGTTGGCCTACCTGGCAGCCGTGGAGAGCAACTTCAATCCCCACGCGCGCTCGCCCGCGCGGGCGGTGGGCATGTGGCAGTTCACGGCGCCCACAGCACGCAAGTTCGGCCTGCAGCTCTACCGCCCTTGGTACGACGAGCGCATCGATCCCGTGGCCTCCACCCATGCCGCGGCGCGCCTGCTGGCCTATCTCTACGACCGCTACAACAACTGGGAGCTGGCCCTGGCCGCCTACAACGCGGGCGAGGCACGAGTGAACCAGGCGCTGCAGTGGGCGCGCCGCCACCATCGCAGCACGGACTACTGGAGCCTGCGCCTGCCGCGGCAGACGCGCGGATTCGTACCGGCCCTGCTGGCCATCGCGGCCATCATGGAGGCACCGCAGGCACACGGTCTGGCGGACCTGCCACGCGACCAGCCGCTGGACTCGGAACCCGTGGAGATCCGCAGCGCGGTGACGCTGGGCGATCTGGCCAGCCGGCTGAACATTCCCGTGCAGGAGCTCGTGGAGCGCAACCCGGCCTGGCGGGGCGGCCTGTTGCCGCCACTGAAGGATGTGGGGCCCGTTCAGCTCTGGGTGCCACCCGGCACGGGCGCACGACTGCTCGCGTCGTTGGATCGGCAGCCACCCAAGACTATCCCCTGGCTCGTGCACAAGGTGCGCGAGGGCGATACGGTTTCGCAGATCGCCCACCGCTATCGCGTGCGCGTGCGGGACGTGCTGGCGCTGAACCACCTGGGCGCGCACACCCTGCTGGCCATCGGGCAGCCGCTGCTCGTCCCCGTCGCGGCCGATACACCGCTGGCGCGGGTGGCCTCGCGCGCACCGCGCTTCGTGCCAGAGACGAGCCCCGTCCCCGCCGTGACGCAGCTGCGGCTGCACCGCGTGCAGTCGGGCGAGTCCCTGTGGAGCATCGCGCGCGAATACGGCGTGCGCATGACGGACCTGCGGACGTGGAACCGGCTGCCCGGCTCCGTACTGCAGCCCGACCAGGAGCTTCTCGTCTATCTGCCGGAGGATTGGACGGCCGCCCGCTGAGGGGCGGCCAACGACAGGAAGAGTCTGACTGCGGCGATCAGTCGCGCAGCAGCGGCTGCAGGCTGGCCTGCTGGTCTTCGGTGAGATTTTCGAAGGTGAGCCCCACGTTCCACACGGGACGGATTTTGCCCACGCGCTCGAACCACACGACCTTGGCTGGGCTCTCGTGCATCGCCGACTGCGATTGCTCGTCCTCGTACAGGGTGACCTGCACCATATCGCCCTTGGTGAGCTCCACCTGCTCCAGGAACTGCATCCGCACGCCGTGGCGGGAGATATCGCGGGTGGTGCCGCGCACCGTGTGCCGGCCCTGCGTGATGGACACGCCGGTCATGCGTTTGTAGCGCCGGCGGTCGCCGCGGCGATTGAAGCGTTCACCCCAGCGCTCGAACTGCTTGCTGCGCACCCGGTCGGACTGCATGGCGGTGTAGAACAGGTAGTTGTTGCCCGCCTCACAATTGAGCACCCCGGAGTTCTCGAACCACCCCATGGATCCACCGCCGTAGGGGATGTAGCGCCCCTCCTCGGTGGTCTCGTGTTCCGACTCCAGTTGCTCATCGCCCTCGGCGGCCGTCATGCCCGCGGACTTCGTGGCTTCCACTGCGCTGGTCGTTTCCGTCATGTTGCCCTCGAGAAGAAAGCTGGCTCCTCGCCGCCCATCTGGCGAGCCCGGGCAGAGATTGCCCGCGCCCCAGGGCGTGGTCGCGAATGGCTCTACCTATAGCGGGATCGCCTTCAAAAATAAAGCACACCCTGACGGAGGCCCCTTTCGCGGGCTGCTCCGCGCGTCTTCTGCCGCGGCCACCCTGCGCGACAGGCCGGCCACCCCACGCGGTTATTGTCACCAGGTTGCCCTGCCACCCTGCCTGCGCCTACGCATAGGGCGCACTACCGTTTTGTGTTCCCCGTTGATATCACGCTCGCGCTGGCCTATCCTGTCAGTTTAACCGAATTGAGGCCGGGGCCAAGCAGGACCCCTGCCGCCGGGTCTCCGCACGGGAGGCTCCCACCAGAGCGAAGGGCGGATGGCATGATGGATTTCGAGAAGGCCGGCGGCTTGATCGCCGCGGTCGTGCAGGATTACGAGACCGGCGAGGTGCTGCAGGTGAGCTGGCAGAACCCCGAGGCCTTCGAACTGACCCGCAAGACGGGGCGCATGCACTACTACTCGCGCTCGCGGGCCAAGCTCTGGATGAAGGGCGAAACCTCCGGTCACATCCAGGAGGTACAGGAGATCCGCATCGACTGTGACGAGGACGCCGCAGTCTACAAGGTAAAGCAGGTGGGCGGAGCCTGCCACACGGGCTATCGTTCCTGCTTCCACCGGCGGCTGGAGCCCAATGGCGACCTGACCCTGCTCGAGGCCAAGAAGCTGTTCGACCCGGCCCAGGTGTACGCCCAATGATCCTCAAACTGGGCATTCCCAAAGGCAGCCTGCAGGACGCCACCGTCGAGCTCTTCCGCAAGGCCGGCTTCAAGATCACGATATCCTCGCGGTCTTACTATCCCGCCATTGACGATCCGGAGATCGAGTGCCTGCTGCTGCGCGCGCAGGAGATGGCGCGCTACGTGGAGCAGGGCCTGCTGGACGCCGGGCTGACGGGCTACGACTGGGTGGTGGAAAACGACGCCCAGGTGCACGAGGTGGCCGATCTGGTTTACTCCAAGACGGGCAGCGGCAAGGCGCGCTGGGTGCTCGCCGTCCCAAGCGATTCCACCATCAAGAGCGTGAAGGACCTGCAGGGCAAGCGCATCGCCACCGAGGCCATGAACCTCACGCGCCGCTACCTGGAGCGCAACGGCAAGGGCAAGGTCGGCGCGCTCACCGCCGTGCGGAGCCCCAAATTGCCCAAGAGCCTGCCCAAACCGCTGCCGGCCAGCGCCGCCAGGCAGATGACCGATGCCGAC
>Ga0209919_1000104_pt1 | contig 43906 bp, 44 predicted proteins | sample SalPon2A_C_D2_MG_FD_185721 | JGI IMG/M metagenome (GOLD analysis project Ga0209919, IMG submission 185721) | Soil microbial communities from South San Francisco under conditions of wetland restoration - Salt Pond MetaG R2A_C_D2_MG (SPAdes)... | ecosystem: Environmental > Terrestrial > Soil >... | reverse complement strand
ACGCGGCGTTGCTGGGTCAGCCTTTCGGCCATTGCCCAATATTCCTCACTGCTGCCTCCCGTAGGAGTCTGGACCGTGTCTCAGTTCCAGTGTGGCTGATCATCCTCTCAGACCAGCTACTGATCGTAGCCTTGGTGGGCCGTTACCTCACCAACTAGCTAATCAGGCGCAAGCTCATCTATAGGCGATACAAGATCTTTAACAACATCACCATGCGGTGCCGCTGCATCATCCGGTATTAGCCCCGATTTCTCGGAGTTATTCCAGACCTAAAGGTAGATTGCTTACGTGTTACGCACCCGTGCGCCACTTTAATCAGAATATTGCTACTCTTTTCTCGTTGACTTGCATGTGTTAAGCACGCCGCCAGCGTTCGTCCTGAGCCAGGATCAAACTCTCCGTTGTAGAGTTTAATTTTTTGTAATCTTGGCGTTAGACGCTTAGTTGAAACCATTTAACATTGACTGGTTAAATGCACTCACTCTATCAAAGAACATTCAAAAACTTTTCCTTCCTCATTTAAAGAAGGACTTCAAATTTACTGCCTCTTGTTACTAATGTCAAGAGACTTAGTCACACATAAAAAAAAATTTTCAAATATTTTCAAATTCAAAATTTTTGGGAATAATTAAAAACCCAAAATAGCCTTTCAAATATATGAGTTTTATTTTTAGAATCAAGTTTTGGATGAAATTAATTCTTCAAATTTTATGTCATATTGTTAACTCTTTGAACCTCAAATCATATTCAGAAGGCAAGCGGGTCGAAGTGCAGTAAAATTTATTAAATCTTTTAATTTAAATGCTATTTATTTATTTGAATAAGCAGAAGGATTATGGTAGCTATGCTCCCTATTATACTTAAATAACTAGCTGTTTCAGATAGGTAATAATGAAACGATCTTTTGGGGTCTTTAGGAATATATAAATAATCTCCTTCTTCAATTTTTGCATTTTCATCATAAACTGAAATCCACTCTCTTGAAGCTGATTTTATAATCATCACATCCTCATCAGAATAATCGCTAAAACCACCGGCCTGTTTTATGTAATATTTATAATCTTCGTTCTTTATAAAATTTATTTTACCAGGATGAGCAACTTGCCCAAAAACATAAATTACATCTTCTTTCTGTGGAATAATAATTACATCGCCATTTCTAACTATAAAATTTGACGCCTGTGAATTTTCATCAAGAAGCTTTGTAAAATCTATTGCACCACCACCTTCAGTTAAGCGGATCTGGTTTTCCATTAAAAAATAGGAAGTATCCTGTTCGGTAATATTTGACATTCTTGACATCAGCATATTTTCAAATTTCAGATATTTCTCTTCAAAATCTTTTTGTTCATATTTTTCATTTTCAATTAATTTAATACCAAATTCTTTTTCTATTATTGGTAAAATATTTTCACCGGAAAACAATCTTGCTCGTTTGAGCGATGCTTTATCAGTCAAGCCTCCAGCATTTTTGATTACCTCTTTTAGAGTTGTATTACTTTTAGAAATAGAAATTTTACCCGGCTGATTTACTTCACCAATTATAGTGACGTTGAAGTCTTTTTTTTGTGTTTCTACAGCTAATATTTTTATTCTGTCTCCCCTTTTTAACGAAAAATCTGAATTAATATCTATTATTTGTCTATTTAAATTTTCACCATTGTAATCCAACCTGTTAATTTCAGCAGAAGTAACATTATTATAAGCTTTACTAATCCCCTGCGCTAATTCAATAGCATCTGATAATTTATCACCCTCAACAAATGGGAACTTTCCCGGATTATTTACTGCCCCGCTAATACTAAAGAAATTTCTTTCAAGATCTACCGGCGGAAAGATTATTACATCATCATTTTTTAGGTATGGGTTATTTTTAAAATTACCATTTAATCTAAATTTAAGAAGATCAATATTTATTTTTTCACCAGATGATCTTTTTAAGGTGATATTTCTTAATGAATATTTATTCAGTTTTTCATTAATTCTATTCAGTAATTCAGGATCCGTTATATTGTTCATTGCTTTTTCATGAGCGCTTAAATACATTCGGGTGATAAACTGGTCTACCCTTTCGTTAATTGAAGCAGGGAATGTTCCGGTAATCGGAAATTCACCACCGATTGTTACACTAATTGAAGCAGAAGATAAAAGTGAATTAAAATTAGTGCTATTATTCTTATCCTGCGAATAAGTAACAAATGAAAAAAGGATCAAGAATGAAATAAATAATTTTCTTTTCATTAAGAATTCCTGATTTATTCTTTTACCTGTTCTGATATTGCGCCTGGTAATATTTTTGATAATCACCAGAGATGATTCTTTCCCACCAGTCTTTATTATCAATATACCAGTTTATTGTTTTTTCAATTGCCTCTTCAAATGAAAAAGCAGGTTTCCATCCTAGTTCATTCTGAATTTTTGTAGAATCAATTGCATATCTACGGTCGTGTCCCGGCCTGTCTTTAACATATTCTATTTGATCTTCAGATTTATTCAAATATTTTAAAATCAATTTTACAATTTCGATATTTGGCATTTCATTACTTCCCCCGATGTTATACACCTGCCCTTCTTTACCTTTTTCAAAAACTAAATCTATTGCATTGTTGTGATCAATTACATAAATCCAGTCGCGAACATTCATCCCATCACCGTAAACAGGCAATTTTTTTCCGTTCAGACAATTTATTATCATCAATGGAATAAGCTTCTCAGGAAATTGAAGCGGACCATAATTATTTGAACATCTTGTTGTTACAACCGGCATACCGTACGTATGATAAAAAGCGTTCACCATCATATCAGCGGCAGCTTTACTTGACGAGTAAGGGCTGTTTGGAGATAACGGCGTTGATTCTGAAAATAATCCTTCTTTGCCGAGGCTTCCATAGACTTCGTCTGTAGAAACCTGCAGGAATTTATCAACTTCAAATCTTCTTGCTGTTTCCAAAAGAATATTCGTTCCGATTACATTTGTCCTGTAAAAGATTTCAGAACCAAGTATACTTCTGTCAACGTGAGATTCAGCTGCAAAATTGATTACATATTTTATATTATATTTTTCAAAAAGATAATTTACAAGATCAGGGTTTGTAATATCGCCTTTAACAAAGTGATAATTTTTCTTTCCTTCTGATTCTTTAAGATTTTCAAGATTGCCGGCATAGGTTAATTTGTCAAGATTAACAATTTCATAATCATCTCTTTCATTCAGAATATGATTTGTAAAATTGCTCCCAATAAAGCCTGCACCTCCTGTAACTAGTATATTTTTCATTTAACTCTATTAATATGAAAAGAAACCGATGAAAACGCCGGATTGAATAAAGAAACTTTTGCCCGTTAAATCCGGAGGCACGTTATTAATCGGCTGGTCGTTTTCGGCAGCCCATTTATCTCCAAATGTAAATTGATAACCCGCCCCGATTCTGAATGTTACAAAACGCTGAAAAGGAATATCAACATTTAAAGTTGGAGTAATTATCCAGTAATTATTTTCAATTGTACGGCTGTAGTTTGAGGTTGAAGAGTTAGAAATTTCAGTCCAGACATTATTCCAGTCGAATGCCCCGCTGTTTTTATATACTTCTATTTTCAAATTTCCACGACCAATAGATGCTCCAATGGATATTCCAAAATCTCTGAAAAACGGAAGAGTATATTCGACAGTTAAAGCGCCTCCTCCAAGCGAATAAATGGCTTCCCTGATTTCGCCATTAACATTTGCAGATGAAGATGTAGAACCTCCGAATCCCATTCCTCCAACTCTTAGTTGCGGAATAAAGCCTAGATAAATAAATCCTGCTCCTCCTGAAGTATAAAATCCCTTTGTTGAAAGAGCCGGGACATTGAATCCCTGCAACTGAACATTTATTTTATCAAGATTAGGGAAATACCACCCGGGTGTATAACCTCCGCCGCCGCCAAAAGGAGCATCAAAATATTGTGCATCCTGGCTATAACTCTGATTCGTAATTAAAATTATTAATAAAATAACTGCCGATATTTTTTTCATAATTCCTGTTAAAATAATTGGTTAATTTACCAAACAACATTTCAAAAACCAAAGCATGAATTTATCTACTTCCGGTTTTTAAAATCAAATCTGCAAATTCTCTAAAGGCACCTCTTCCGCCCTCTTTCTTACAAACATAGTCAGCTATTGAATTGACTTCTTCAACTGCATCTGCAGGGCAGGCACTTAAGCCGACTTCCTTCAAAATTTCAAGATCATTAACATCGTCACCTATAAATGCGATATTTTCTTTTTCAATATTTCTTACAAAACAAATTTCGTCCAATGCTTTCATTTTGTCTTCCACTCCATAATAAACAAGTTCAAGGTTTAGTCTTTTCCCACGAGCAATGGCAGTTTCGGATTTATCAGATGAAACAATTCCGACCTCAATCCCATTTTTTTTCAGAAGCACAGCACCCATTCCATCTTTTACAAAGAATTTTTTCATCACAATACCTTCATCAGAATAGTAAAGACTTCCGTCTGTTAAAACTCCATCAATGTCGGTTAATACAAGTTTAATCTTCGATATTTTTTCTTTTAATGACAATTTTTGCTCGTTTTATTTATTTAATAATGCAATATATCAATTCATAAGGCAACTTTTTACAAAAAGCTGCATCAAACAAAAATAAAAGAAAATTATATCGCAAGTAAATGATATTTTTGACGTCTAATTTTATACAGGAAGCCGAGTTCAAATTTAATGTAAAATAAATTCAAAAAAATCACTGAAATTCATAGTTAAACCATATCTAAATATATTTGGTCTAATTACTATATATTTAGTTAGAAAGTTTTTCACTCCATTGGCTATTCTAATTCAGGGTTGTAACAATGCTAATCAATATTTTGAGAGTCTAAAATGAATCAATATAAACTTCAGGAAAATTTAGCAATAAGTGATTCCGGATTTTTATTTTTCCCTTCAACCGGCGAAACTTTTACTGTTAACGAGCTAGGGAAATTAATTATTAATAATCTTCAAGCTGAAAAAAGCAGTGTCGATATAATTAGACATATTATTGAACTATTTGATATCGATCAACAAACTGCCGAAAGGGATTTTGAAGATTATTTAAGTCAATTGAAAAATTATGACCTGGTAACAGAATTATGAACGTAGCAGTAACCGGCCTAAACGCCACAGATAATCCGGGTCCCGGCGTTCCGGTCATTAGAAGTTTGAAAGAATTTTCAAAATTTGATGGTAAAATAATCGGACTACTTTATGATAATCTAGAGCCCGGTATTTATATGAAAGATATCGCAGATAAATCTTACCTGATCCCATATCCATCAAGCGGATTAGAAATTTTTTTAGATCGAATTAAAGTAATCCACAAAAAGGAAAAGCTGGATATCATTATTCCAACTCTAGATTCTGAACTATATGCATTTGCAAAATTGAGCGACAAACTCTTAGAAATGGGAATTAAAACTTTTTTGCCAACTATTGAACATTTAAATATTAGGGCAAAGGATAAATTATTTGATTTTTGTGAATCAAATAATATTAAAGTACCAAAGAATTTTACAATTACTTCACAAAAAGATCTTTATCAATATTCAGAAAAATTTAGTTACCCGGTTGTTGTAAAAGGAATTTTTTATGAAGCGTACATTGCGAATAATTTTGAAGAAGTTTTTTCAAAGTTCAATAAACTTTCTGCAAAATGGGGCTTCCCGGTCTTAATCCAGGAATTCATCCAAGGCGATGAATATAATGTTGTTGCTCTTGGCGATGGAAAAGGAAATACAGTTGGCGCTGTCCCGATGAGGAAACTTTATATAACTGACAAAGGCAAAGGCTGGTCCGGTGTTACAATTAATGATAATAATTTGATGGAGCTATCCAGAAATATTATTCAAAAATTGAAATGGAAAAGCGGAATGGAACTTGAATTTATAAAATCGAAAGAGACAAAAGAATACTACCTGCTTGAAATTAATCCGCGGTTCCCGGCATGGACGTTGCTAGCTCCTGCAGCAGGCCAAAATTTACCTGAAGCAATGGTTAAAATGGCATTTGGAAAAAAAGTGGAACCCTTTAAAGATTATGAAATCGGAAAAATGTTTATCAGGTGCTCCTGGGATCTTTTTTCCGATATGAAATATTTTGAAAAATTAGCAGTACAGGGAGAAATATAATGGCTGAAAAAAGGAAATATGAGCGTCCAGTAATAACACGCCACAATTCGGGAATGATGAATAAATTTGGTCGAAAAACTACATCAGATATAATTTCAGAAATTGATGGTGTCTCCGTAAAAGAAATTACAGAAAAATTCGGTTCACCGGTTTTTGTACTTTCTGAAAAAAGGATCAGGCAAAACCAGAAAACGGCAAACAGGATTTTCAAAAACAGGTATCCTAAAGTTCAGTTTGCTTGGTCCTACAAAACAAATTATCTGAATGCAGTTTGTTCAGTTTTTCACCAGGAAGGATCCTGGGCAGAAGTTGTTTCAGAATTTGAATATGAAAAAGCTCTAAAACTGGGTGTAAAAGGTGAGCACATAATCTTTAATGGTCCTGATAAAAGTAAAGAAGGATTATTAAAGGCAATAGAAAATAATTCCAAAATTCATATTGACCATTTTGATGAACTTTACAAAATTATTGAACTTGCGGAAACTAATAATCTTAAGCCTAAAGTTGCAATAAGAATAAATATGGATGTTGGTGTTTATCCAAAGTGGGACAGGTTTGGTTTTAATTATGAAAATGGTGAGGCCTGGAATGCAATCAAAAGAATAATTGTAAACAAAAAACTTCAGCTTGTTGGTTTGCACACTCACATCGGGACGTATATGATGACGTCGGATGCATATAAAATTGCTGCCGCTAACATGGCTACTCTTGCAAAGAGCATCAAAGCTCAATTTGATATTAATCTTGATTACATTGATTTGGGAGGAGGGTTTCCTTCCAACAATACATTGATAGGACAATATCTACCTGCGGAACAGGTTCTTCCTTCACTTGAACAATTTGCAGATGCTATTTCAACCGGTTTATTCGAACTTGCAAACAAAGAAGATGAGATGCCCACTTTAATTCTTGAAACCGGAAGGGCGTTGATTGATGATGCAGGATTTATAGTAACCAGCGTAATTGCAAATAAAAGATTATCCACCGGAAGAAAAGCTGTAATAATTGATGCCGGTGTAAATCTTTTGTTCACCAGTTTTTGGTACAAACATAATATTTCTCCGGCACAGGAACCCAGCGTTCACAGTGAAGATACAGTTTTGTACGGACCTCTTTGTATGAATATAGATTGTATATCTGATGGAATGATTCTTCCATCGTTAAAAATTGGAGATAAACTGGTGATAAAATATGTCGGTGCTTATAATATGACTCAATGGATGCAATTTATAACTCTGCGCCCAAATATTGTAATGATTATGGAGGATAAATCTGTCGAGCTCATAAGAAAATCAGAAACACTTGATTATATAATGAAGCAGGAAATAATCCCTAAAAAATTAATGGAAAAGAACTCAAATAAAAAATGAATTATTTCCTGGATTCCATATTATTTAGTTATTCCCAGATCTTTTTCTGTAATCGTAAGTGGTTCGGATTAGTTGCGCTACTTGCGACTTTTATTGTTCCTGAAATGGGCGGGCTTGCTTTGCTCGGAGTAATTATATCAAACTCCCTTGCAATATATCTTAAATTTGACCGCACAAAAATACGAAACGGGTTTTACGGATTTAATGGAATATTATTTGGAGCGGCTTCTTCATTTTATTTTGAAATTACACCTTACCTTGTATTTATAATAATAATTTTCCTGGTAATAACATTTTTTCTTTCGGCAGTACTTGAAAACTATCTTGCAGTGGGCTTTAATCTTCCGGGATTTAGTTTACCGTTCATTTTAACCCTGTATATTTTTATTGTTTTTTTAACAAATTATGATTTCATAAATGTTAAAAGCCTCCATTACCTGGATTATGATTTTTTAAATTTTATCCCGGCAATAGCCAAGAAGTATTTCCAGTCGATGGCTCTTATATTATTTCAGCCAAGTCTTATTTCCGGAATAATTTTAACAATCGCGATATTATTTTTTTCCCGGGTAATGTTCATCATCAGCATTTTCGCTTTTGTGTTAAATTATTATTTTCTTCAATTGATTATTCCAACCCAGGTTGATAGTTTAATAGTTCTTGCAGGTTTCAATTCAATTTTAGCCGGATTTGCACTTGGAGGAAATCTTGTAATTATTTCCAAAAAATCTCTCCCTTTAGTAATAGTCTCAACTTTAATGGTAATAATAATAACCGGCTTTTTCACAAAATTGCTTGCCAATTATTCTCTTCCTGTTTTAGTATTGCCTTTTAATTTTATTGTCCTGTCAATTCTTTACAGTTTAAAATTCAGGAAGGAACAAAGCGACATGGCTTTGCTTTATTTTCAGCCCGGATCACCAGAAGAAAATTTTTATTATCATCAAAATTGGAGATCAAGATTTCAGAGATTCAAACTACTTTTTCCCGAACTTCCGTTCTTCGGCGAATTTTTTGTATCCCAGGGATTTGAAGGTGAACATACTCACAAAGAAGATTGGAAATATGCATGGGATTTTGTTGTTACCGATGAAGAAAATAAATATTATAAAGATGAGGGTAATTCTCTTTCTGAACACTATTGTTTTAAAATTCCGGTAATTGCCCCATTAAAGGGAAAAGTAGTAAAAGTTGTTGATGGAATTCCCAACAATCCAATCGGAGATATAAATATTGAACAAAATTGGGGAAATACAATAATTTTAGATCACGGTGAAGGTTTGTTTTCTTCAATATCGCATTTCGATCCTGATTCTATAAAAGTTGAAGAAGGTGAAGAAATTAAAAAAGGCAAAGTGCTTGGTTTGTGTGGAAACAGCGGACGTTCGCCTTTCCCACATATTCATTTCCAATTCCAGGCAACTGATAAACTCGGTGACAAAACTATAAAGTTTCCAATTGCATATTATCTCCAGAAAAATATTGATTCAATTGAATTAAGAACTTTTGATTTCCCGGATGAAGGAACTCACGTTCAAAATATTGAGACGCACTCAATAATTAAAAAAGCATTTAACTTTAGATTAGGTGATAAATACAAATTCAACTACGAAGAAAAGAGTAAGCAAGTTACGGAAGAATGGGAAGTGAAAATAGATTTATTCAATTCCCTTTTTATAGAGAATTCCTTTGGCGAAACTGCAAATATATATTTGGCAGATAAGATTTTTTATCTAACAAATTACGTCGGCAAAAAGAGATCTGCTCTTTACCACTTTTATTTGCTTTCTGTTAAGGTTCCCCTTTGTTTCAGTTCAAATTTAAAATGGGAGGATGATTTCCAGGTTTCGAAACTACTCAGCAATTTTACAAGGTATTTGTCTGAATTCCTCTTATTAATTAAACAACAGATCAAGGCTTCTGTAAAATATGAATATAAAGAAATTGTTGAGGGTGATAATAAAAGCGAATTTATTATAATTAGTTTAATTTCAATAAAAGGATCCGGAATATTTTCATATTTCAACAAGAATATGAATGGTTCATTAGTTATTGGCGAAGAAGGGGTTATTAAAAAATTAGAACTAAATAATAATGGAAAAATATTTTTAGCAAAATCAATTCAGCCGGAGGATAAAAAAGTATGAAAAATTATCATTCATCAGGACTGCTTCTGATTATGATTTTGGTGTTTTCACTGTTTTTGGGAAAAGGTTATGGACAATCATCTGACAAGATTAAAGCATTTAATCAGTCAATTAAGTACGAAAGCAATAATGATTATAAGAGTGCACTTGATGTTCTTAAGAAAGTCACTAGCGAAAATAATTCATATTTATTTAACATGCGGCTTGGCTGGCTTTATTATTTGAATGAAGATTATAAAAATTCAAAAAAATATTACGGTAGTGCTTTAACCCAAAGCAAAAATAGTATTGAGGCAATGCTTGGGTTGACACTTCCTCTTGCTTCTCTTGAAGAATGGGACGAAGTCCAGAATATTTATGTCTCAATCCTTAAAATTGATGCAAATAATTATTACGCCAACTTACGGTTGGGACAAATATTTCTGAATAAGGGTGAATATTCAACTGCTAAAAAATATCTTGAAAAAATGTACCTCTATTATCCTTCTGAATATGAAGTAAACTTATCATTAGGCTGGACGTATTACTACCTAGGTGAAAAACAAAAAGCAAAACAATTATTCAGTACTGTATTAATGATGAGTGAAAATGATGAAAGTGCTTCAACAGGACTAAAACAATTAGAGTGATCTCAATATGAAAAAAATTGCGACCATAATCTGTTTTTTAATTTCTATTAACTTTTTAGCAAAAGCAGATTCATTATCTGTTCATCCAGGAATCTATTATACTTACGGCAACTATTCTTCGGATGCTTCATCTAAAGCATTTTCAGTATATGTTCCATTTGTATTCGGCCAGAGGCATACATTTTTAGCTGGTTATGATAATTTAAAAATTATTACACCCAACTGGGATTATAACCAGCAAATGTACAACCTGCAGACCATTTTAAATTTTGATCCCTTTTACATTAAATTGAATTACGATTATATAAACGGGGATTACCTGGAATCCAATTCGATTAATAATTACCAGGATAGAACCAATATTTTTAATCTCGAATCATTCATCAGGTTAAAACTTTTTTACATTGGCTTATCATATGTACATTTAAAAATGAATGGCGGTATTCTGCAACAATCAACCGATCAATTTACGGCCCGCCTGGAATATTTAATTGATCCACGCGTTTATTTATCATTAAAACCCAGCTATGTAAAAGTAAAAGATGGAAGGAACCTGGCGTCATTTGAAGCGAGGATCAATTATCTTCCGTTAAATTCTTTTCTAATAAAAGCTGGTGCAATGTTCGGTAAACGAGCATATTATTTTGATTCTGATTTACTTACAATTTTTAACCAGGAGGAGACTCAAGACAAAAAGTATTTTGGACAGGTGGAATATACTCCCGTTAAAAGTTTTACATTTATTCTTTCATATATTCATTCAGGATTTGAGACATATTCTATCAATTATTTTGTTGCGGGAATTAAAGCTCATTTAGGATCTTAAGACTATTTAAATCAGTTAATTAATATTTTTATATTAATACCCAAAACAATTTTTGAATAGATCTTATGAGAATATTAATTACCGGCGGAAGCGGGTTGCTGGGGCAATACCTGAATATGGAATTATCGAAAGAAAATGAAATTTTAACAACCTACCTCACTGATCCGGGAAACTGCAAAAATTGCAATTCGGTTCAACTTGATATAAGAGACAAAGAAAACGTCATAAATTTATTTAAGAATTTTAAACCTGAAATCGTTGTACATCTTGCAGCAATTTCAACTCCAATGCCTGTTCCTTCCCTCTCTTCAAAAAAGATTTATGATATAAATGTAAATTCCACCAGCACTCTTGCTGAATTATGTAATAACTATTCAGCAAAATTAATATTTATTTCAACTGATCTTGTTTATGCCGGTTACCGTGGGTCAATGTTAAAAGAAGACTCAAAGTTAATTCCAATATCACTTTATGCAGAGACAAAATTGATGGGCGAATTGAAAATACAGGAAATCTCTAGTAATTATATAATTCTTAGAACTTCATTTTTATACGGATTTGGAATAGAAAATAAGAAAAATCATTTTGACCAAATGTACAACAATCTTAAAAATGGAAAACAAGTAAAACTTTTTTATGACCAGTACCGCACAGCTCTTTCATTACCGGAAGCAGTCAGAATAATAAATCAGCTTACAAAACTTGATATTAAAAATGAAATTATAAACTTTGGCGGAAATGAGCGGGTTAACCGCGTTGAAATGGGAGAACTTCTTTGTGAAATAGCCGGCTTCGATAAAAGCCAGATTCGGAAAATTTCAATGAAAGAAATACCAGATTACCAGGCTGTTGAGGATGTTTCACTAAATACTGATAAACTTCAATCATTGGGAATTAGACAAAAATCTGTAAAAGAGTCAATAAAAAAAATAATTATTAATTAACTATCGATAAAATTATATAAAATTGATTAATTAAGCATGGATCATTTAATTGGCGCACATACATCAACTTCAGGGGGAGTTCATAAAGCTGTTGAAAGAGCTGAGAAATTAAAATTTACAGCTATGCAGATATTTACAAAAAACAACAACCGCTGGAATGCAAAACCTCTTGAAGAAAAAGAGATTAACAAATTTAAAGAGCTGCTGAAAGAATCCGGTATTAAATTTGTACTTACACATAGTTCCTATTTGATAAATTTATGCTCAAAGAATAAATACACATTAAAAAGATCGCGGGAAGCATTTATAGATGAGCTTGAAAGATGCGAACTTTTAGGAATTCCCCATTTGAATTTTCATCCCGGTGCACACGGCGGACAGGGCAAGAATGAAGGAATAAAAATAATAGCTGAATCACTGAATATTTGTCACGATAAAACAAAAAACCATAAAGTCTCATCAATGCTTGAAGCTACTGCCGGACAAGGGACTACACTTGGTTACAGGTTTGAGCAGTTAAAAGAAATAATTGATCTTGTTGAAGACAAAAAAAGAATGACTGTCTGCATAGACACAGCCCACATTTTTGCTGCCGGTTATGATATTAAAGACTCTAAGAAATACAAAAAAGTAGTAAAAGATTTTGATGAAATTGTAGGATTAGACAGGTTAAAATGTTTTCATATGAATGACAGCAAAAAGGAATTTGCCAGCAGGGTCGACAGGCACGAACATATAGGCAAAGGCTTCATCGGGAAAGAAGGATTCACAAATATTATGAATGATAAAAAATTAGAAAAAATTCCAAAAATTTTGGAAACTCCAAAAAATAAAGAAATGAAAGAGGACACAATTAATATTAAGACACTTCAATCATTGATAAAAAAATAAATTTACAATCTATTTTTGCATTGCTTATCAGCGTAATCATTATTATTCTAAATAATTGTAACCATTTTACAAACAATAACTTGTAAAAGGTAATTCCAAAGAATAATATTGTTTTTATGAAAAAACAGGCACATCTTCTATTTGATACATTCATACTTGGAATAATGGGCGCTCTGGGAGCCGAATTATTCAGACTGCTGCTCCAATTTTTTCATAAAATATTTTTCGATTACATTGCTGAATATTCTCCTCCTGTTCTGCAGAGCGAAGGGGGAAACCTGGTTGAAACAATTGGCTCACACGGACTCTGGTTAATTCCACTTGTGCTTGTAATAGGCGGATTGATCTCTGGATTTATTGTTTACAAATTTGCACCTGAAGCAGAAGGTCATGGAACTGATACTGCGGTAAAAGCCTTTCACATGCAAGCAGGGGCAATAAGGAAAAGAGTAACTCCTATAAAAATTGTTGCTTCAGCAATTACAATTGGTTCCGGTGGATCGGCAGGCAGAGAAGGTCCGACAGCATTATTCAGTGCCGGTTTTGGTTCAATTTATGCGGGAATATTAAATCGTACAGAAAAAGAAAGAAGACTCCTTGTTTTAATCGGTATGGCTGCGGGGCTTTCAGCAATTTTCCGTTCACCAATTGGTACAGCAATTTTTGCAATCGAAGTACTCTACAGTGATATGGAATTTGAAACCGAAGCTCTTATCTACACAATGCTCGGTTCAATAATTGCTTACGCTTTAAATTCTGTAATCGTCGGTTGGGAACCTTTATTCAGGGTTCCGGGAAATTTAATAATTGAACATTTCAGCGATTATGCATGGTATGTTTTATTAGGAATTGCCAGCGGTATAATAGGGACAATTCTTCCAAACGTTTTTTATTACACCCGGGATCTTTTTAAAAAAATTCCAATCAAAAATCATTTTAAACCTGCGATAGGTGGACTGGGAGTTGGGTTGATCGCACTTGCATTTCCGCAGGTTCTGGGTGGTGGATATGGCTGGATTCAAAAAACAATTAATGGAGAGCTGGTTATTTCTCTATTGTTGATTTTGGTCTTTGGAAAAATGATTTCATTTGCATTGACAGTTTCATCCGGAGGATCGGGAGGTGTTTTTGCCCCAACATTATTTGTCGGCGCAATGCTTGGCGGGCTTTTTGCTAAAATTTTTAATCTCCCTCCTGCAGCATTTACAGTAGTTGGAATGGCAGCCGTTTTTGGCAGTTCCGCAAGAGTTCCGATTGCAACCCTTTTGATGGTAACCGAAATGACAGGAGGATATAATTTGCTTGTTCCAGCGGCCCTGGCCGTTATACTTGGATTTTACATACAGGATTTCTTATGCAACCAATTAAATGTAAAATACATTAGTTTGTATGAAGCACAGGTTGAGAGACAATCTGATTCCCAGGCACACAGGATGGAACATTTAAAACGTGCTCTTTCTATGCTGAAAGATCAGAAAAAAATTGATCCGGGTGCGTTTGGAAAAATAGATTTGGTTTCACTATTAGAATCGAGCATACCTGTTAATATTACAGAAAATGAAAGATTGCTACTTGGGAAACTTTCATCACAAAGTAAATGCATAAATTCTTTAATTAGCAGCAGGTGTCTGAACGACAAAAATGAAGATTGGAAAATTATGGCAATAATCAGAAATAATGAATTGCTTTTCCCTGAACCGGATTTAAAATTAAATAAGGGAGATGAAATTCTGGTATTGTGCTCAAGTAACAGTATTGATGATATAAGAAGTAACTTTGAGAATTAATTTTCTCTTTCCGGCTCCAGAGGTCTTGCTACTATTATGCCCGTCTGTCTTTTGTTACCTTTTACGTATTCAGATAATGTTTTAGAAGAAATCTGAACTTTTTTGCCAACATCAGGTGCATTTAGAATTTTTGTATTTCCATCATCCATTTTAATTACAAAAGCTACGTGAGAAACATCAAGACCGGGGATGGTGGTAGTAAAGGCTATTATATCGCCATTCATTAATTTATTTTCGATTTTAGATATGCTGTCCTTTGGAATGTAAAATAATTGTCTTTTATTAATTTCTTTTTCAATATCACCAATTTTTTTGTAAAAGGAATCATCTTTTAATTGCTTATATGCCTCCCGGTGTGTGGTCATAAAATCAATTTTTTTGTTGTATGGAATTCCACCAAGGCTTTGAGTAATATTTTTTACAATTCCTTTCTTTTCGCCGTCATAAATCCAGTCAGTGAAATAATGAAGCCTTGAATGATAGCCGTCAATTATTCCATTCCTGTATCTTTCATACTGTAATTGTTCTAAATATTTTTTAATTGTTGGATCTTTAATCTTTGCTACTCTTGCGAGAACAAGACAGTTTTCCATAAAAGTTGTACAATCGAATCCGGTCAGGTTTACTACAAGCGATTCAGGTTCTGCTTTTTCAAGAGTATGTGCTTCATACATTGTACCGATAAAACTTTTGCCAATTACAACCATCACTTCGCCAATCGGGTCTTTTGTAATCTTTTTATCGATCACCAAATGGAATTTTTGAAGACAGACACTTATATCATTCGGTGTGTATATCTGTGCACTTACCAGGGATGATAATAAAAGTAATGCTATAAATAATTTTTTCAAGTTTTAGCTAACCTTTTTAGAAATTGTATATTAGAATGGACTGACTAACCGGAAGAAAAGTTCCATTAAATAATTTCGTCATTTGTTGGTAACTCACCCATTGCGGATTGAGCAGAATATTCTTCAATCTGTCTCTGGTGAGCAAGGTTTTCAAACCTCGCATATTCTTTAATAAATGCAAGTTGTATATCACCAACCGGACCGTTTCTTTGTTTTCCTATAATTACCTCAGCTATACCCTCTGTGGAAGAACCGTCCGGAAATTGTTTTATTTGATAATATTCAGGTCTATTCAGAAAAATAACAACATCCGCATCCTGTTCAATTGAACCGGATTCTCTTAAGTCTGATAACTGTGGTCGTTTATCATTTCTTGTTTCAACTGCCCTGTTTAACTGGGAAAGTGCAATAATCGGAATATTTAATTCTTTTGCCAGCGCTTTTAATGACCTTGAAATATGCGAGATTTCTCTTTCACGACTTTCAAGTTTCGCTGGTCCCTGCATCAGCTGAAGATAATCTATTATTATCAGACCAATATCTTTTTCTGCTTTTAATCTTCTGGCTTTTGCACGTATTTCAAGCACAGTTTGTGCCGGCGCATCATCCACATAAATTGGGGATTCAATTAATTTGTGAGCATTTTTACTTAGTTTTACTCCCTCTTCAGAAGGAAGTTTACCGGTTCTGACAAGATGAGCATTCAACCTTCCTTCAGCACAGAGTAAACGAATTATTAATTGCATCGTTGACATTTCAAGACTGAAAATTCCGACCGGCACTTTATGATCAACAGCCGCATTTCTAGCCAGAGTAAGTGCAAAAGCAGTTTTACCCATTGAAGGACGGGCAGCTAAAATAATAAGATCAGATTTTTGAAATCCGCCAAGCATTTCATCAAGTTCATAAAATCCGGTTGGTACAGAAAATTTCTGGTGAGCAGTTGAATGAATTGCTTCAATATATTCAATGGCATCGCGTACTGCCCTGTCCATTCCCTGGAATGATTTTTTAAGATGACTCTCTGTAATTTCAAAAATTCGTCGCTCTGCATCATCAAGAATATCAAAAGCATCCATAGTGCCTTCGTAAGCAGATTGTGCAATTTTATGTGAACTGGTAATTAAACTTCGCAGTATCTCTTTTTCCAGGATTATTTTTGCATGATATTCAATGTTTGCTGCCGAAGAAATATTTTGTGAAAGTTTACTGAGATAAACTGCACCGCCGACTTCTTCAATATGGTCCCTTTTTTTCAGCTCTTCATATAAAGTTACTGTATCAATTGGTTCACTGGACTCAAATAATGACACCATTGATTCGTATATCAATTTGTGTTCTTTTAAATAAAAGCTATTCGAATTCAAAAGCTCAATTGCCTTTGGCACTGCTTCTTTTTCAATCATCATTGCACCTAAAACAGCAGCTTCGATTTCGGGCTCCGCCGGTGGTTTTAGATTTGCTGGTTTAATTTCTTCCAGCATTATTTTTTGTTTTTTAAAATTTGCCATTATTATTTATCGATTAACTCATCATACAGTTTTCTGAATTTCTGCACATCTTCCCAGCAACCTCTTTTCCAGTTAGGGTTTCTTAACAAAGCTGCCGGGTGATATGTCACCATCACTTTGGTTTTCCAGTTGCCAGAATCAAACTCAAATACCTGGCCTCTCATATTAGTCAAGGAATCTCTTTTTTTTAATATCGCCTGGGCAGCAGTAAGCCCAAGACACAAGATTACTTTAGGTTTAATTAATTCAACTTGCTTTTTAAGATACGGCAAACAAGTTTCCATTTCTATCGGCAAAGGAGTTCTGTTTCCGGGCGGTCTACATTTAACTACATTTGCAATAAAAACTTCGTCACGCGAAAAACTTATTGCCTTTAAAATTTCAGTAAGCAACTTCCCTGCTCTCCCGACAAAAGGCAAACCCTGCGCATCCTCATCTTTCCCCGGACCTTCACCGATACACATTGCATCAGCATTTGGATTTCCCGATCCAAATACAAATTTATTTCTTGTCGCACCTAACTGGCATTTCTGGCAATTACAAATTTGTTTGTTGAGCTCGTCCAGGTTTTCGGTCTTTTCCCAATCCTCTTTAAAACCCTTAAATATTTCTTCCTGCGCAGGTTCAGTATTTTTTTTAATTTCAGTTCTCCGTTTTATTAGAAGATTTTGTTCAAATAAATCGTCACCAAAAATTTCTTTTTGATCGAGAAGTGATTGTACAATTTGTTCTTTTAACGATTGAGACATCGGACTGAAAATTTAAGAAGATGTAAGATAAATTGAAACTAATTATTAACTAATTTTTAATATTTCTGTAAGTATATTATTAGCAACCTGAAATTTTGATTGAAGCGGGAAATCCTTCATTTCCCCCGATTTGTGAATAATTTTAATTTTGTTTGTTTCCGTTTCAAAACCGCTATTTTTATCTTTCAGGGAATTTAGAACAATTAAATCAAGATTTTTCGATTTCAATTTTTTAAGTGCATTATTTAATTCATTATCTGTTTCCAGGGCAAATCCAACGCTGATTTTATTTCCTTTTTTTAACGAAGAAAGAATGTCATCAGTTTTTGTCAATTTAATCGAAGACAAATTATCCTCTTTTTTAATCTTTTTTGTTGCTGAATTTGCAGGTTTATAATCAGCAACAGCTGCTGACATTATCAAAATATGATTTTTTTTGAGCTCCTTAACAACAGCATCTTTCATTTCTTTTGCTGTTCTGACATTTATAAGTTTAATCTCCTGATATGATAACTCATTTGTTGGACCCGTAATAAGAGTAACTTCTGCTCCTCTCAGAAATGAAGATTTGGCAATTTCGAATCCCATTTTACCACTTGATCTGTTCCCAATATATCTTACAGGATCAATATCTTCATAGGTTGGTCCGGCAGTCACTAAAATTTTCTTTCCTGCCAGGTCATTTTTTATACCGGATAAAATTAGTTCGGCTGAGTCAATTATTTTAGCAGTTTCCGGGAGTCTTCCTGTGCCACTAAGTCCGCTTGCAAGTTCACCTTTTTCTGCGTCCAGTATATAATATCCTGCCTCTTTCAGAATTTCAAGATTTTTCCGTGCAATTTTATTTTCATACATATCTACATCTGCCGCAGGAGAAATTAATAAAGGAGATCTTAAAGCCATAACCAATGTTGTTAAAGCATTATCCGCAAAACCATGCGCTATTTTTGCAACTGTATTCATTGTTGCCGGGGCAATTATCATTAAATCCGCCCAGAGAGCTAGATCAATGTGCCAGGTTTTTATTGATGTGTTTTCAGATGTGGATTTTGGAAATAGTTTTACGACTACTTCATTTTTAGTAAGAGCCGAAAGTGTCAAAGGGGTAATAAATTCCGTTGCCGCAGGTGTCATTATCACTTTAACATCCGACCCGCGTTTAATTAATTCTCTTACAATATACACTGATTTATAAGCAGCTATACAGCCCGTAACACCTAGTAGAATTTTTTTGCCGGAAAGAATATCTTTTTGCATATAAGGATCGCTTAAGACTTTAAGGAATTATCCTAATAATCAAAAAATAAGATAAAAGCCCTGCAATTTTACTCTATTAGAACAATTCTAACAAATTACTAATGCAAGGCCAAATAGATTAATTAGATTTTTCTTTGTACTTGTACTCTATAGCACTATCTAGTAGTTCATGCAAAGATTGGATATGGCATTTTTCTCTTTTTTCAAAATCAAGAGAAATTTTTAACTGGGCCGGGTTTTGTATATCCTCGGCATCATCTTCACCCGCAGCTACAGGTATTGTGCTTACTAGTGCATTATATTCAATCTTAATTTCGTCATTTAATTGGCGGGCTCTTTTGGCAGCAACAATAATTGCTTCGTAAATGTTTGAAGCACTATTGTCAACATCCCGCAGATCAACTGGTGTGATACCCATTTAATTTTTCTCCTTTGATATAGTCTTTCTAATTAGTTGTTCTATTTCTAAAACTGCTTTCTTTAACTCCCTGTTTTCAATATTAAAATCAAACCTATCTTTCAGGCTAAGTTCCATTTTTGCACGGTCTATTCTTTTTTGAAGATCTTCTTCATCCTCAGTATTACGGGTCTTTAGCCGTAAAACCAGTTCATCAAAACTGGGGGGTACAATATAAACAAGAACTGACTCAGGATAAATAGATTTTAAAGATAATGCTCCTTTTACATCAACTTCTAATAAAATTGTTTCCCCGTAATTGATCGCATTATCTACCTGTGATTTATACGTTCCGTAATAATAATCGTAAAATTTTTCCCATTCAATGAATTCACCTGCCTCTATTTTCTTCTTAAATTCTTCTTCTGAAATAAAGAAGTAATGAATTCCTTCAATTTCATTTTCTCTTGCTTTTCTTGTGGTTGCTGAAACAGAAAATTTCAAATCAGGAATATCTTTTAAGATCCTTCTAACAATTGTGGTTTTTCCAGTACCACTTGGAGCAGAAACCGCAATAATTGAACCTTGTTTTTTCTCCAATCGTTACTCAATATTTTGAATTTGTTCACGTATTTTTTCGATCTCTTCTTTAATCAATACAGAACGATGTGTAATAGAGGTTAATACTGATTTGGAAGAAATTGTGTTTGCTTCCCTGTTTAATTCCTGACATAAGAAATTTACTTTTCTTCCAGGTTCACTATCCGTTTCCAGACTTTCTTTAAAGAATTTAATATGGCTTCTCAATCTTACAGATTCTTCCGTAATATCAGATTTGTCGGCCATAATAGCTAATTCAAGTTCCAGTCTGTCATTATCTGCCGTCTGTCCGTCCAGCAATATTTTAACTCTTTCCTTCAGCTTTTCATAATACTCTTTTATTCCACCTTCAGCGGATTCTTTTTCAATTTCAGACAAAACATTTTCAATGTTTTTAAGACGGCCAAATAAATCTTTTTCCAGCTCTTTTCCCTCATCCTTCTTCATTTTCGAAAGCTGGTCAAGAGCTTTATTTAATGCTTCTTTTAAAAGCTGAAATTCCTGTTCACTTAATTCAAGGTCGCTAGTTGTGTAAATATCTTTATTTGATAAAATATTTTCGAGTTTAATTTTTTCTGATAGCTTTGCAACCTTTTTTATATCTTTAATTATTGATATTTGGTTTTTCAGTTTAATTTTATCCAGTTGTGGTAGTTCATTTTCACTACCATTAATTTTTATCTGTACAATTACAGTAAGTTTCCCTCTTTTTATTTTATTTTTGATTAATTCCCTTAATTCATAATCTTTATTCATAAGTGAATTAGGGAGTTTTAAGTAAATATCAAGAAATCTACTGTTAACACTTTTAACTTCAACTTCGACTGATATTTTTTCATTTTCAGCCAGGCCTTTGCCGTAGCCGGTCATACTATATAGCATTTACAAAACCTTTAAAAAGAGTGTTTAAAATAGTGATTTTTGATATGTCTTACAAAGAAAAATGAGGTCAATCAAAGCCAAAAATATCAATAAATTTCAAAGTAAATGGAATAAGCCTTTAACCTTAAAAAGCTTCCCCTATGCCAAAGTTGAATACAAAATTACTAAATACTTTTTTATCGAAGATAAATCGCTTATCAGCAGGATCATAAAATTTAAAACCAAAATCTATTCTAATTGGGGCAACCAGTGTATAATATCTAAAACCAAACCCTACTGCCACAGCAATATCATCAAAGCGAAATTGATCATAATTCAGCCACGTATTTCCATAATCAGCAAAAAATGCAATCCCATAATAATGCAGAAACCTGTATCGAAACTCGGTTGAGCCTTCATATAAAAACGTTCCCCCTTTTACATTTGGTCCTTGCCTTGTAATTCCCTGAATAACAGGTGAATTTTTTGGTACAAGTTCATTAGCCCTCCACCCTCGTATAGAGTTACTTCCACCAGCATAAAAAGTTCGATTAATAGGAATGCCCGAATAATCACCGTAGTAAGCCTGAATATGTCCTATTTTGTTTTTTACAGCGAGAACTGCCGTTCGCTTTTGATTCAAGCTTAAATAGAAAGAATGTGTAGCCAATATTTTGTAGAACAAAGCATCGTTAAATTCCTTTCCCGCTATTTTGGTAATTGTATAAGGAAGAATATTGGCTTCTTCAACTTGAATTGAAAAATTGTAACCGCGGCTTGGGTACAAAAGACTATCAACTGTTGTTGAACCAATATTCAAACCGATAGCGGAAATCAGCTTAGTTGAAAGACTATCATTAAAAGTTCTGTATATTTCATTTGATTGTTCAATATTATAGAAAGCACTAAGAAAATTCACAAAAGTGTACCTTGGCATTTCAAATTCAAATGTGAGTTTTGAACCATAAAGTGTATTATTGTATGTTCTCTGTTTATTTATTGTTATATAATTTTCCCAGGTTCCAAAGATATTCCTACCAAAAAGATATGGCTGCTCTACCGTAATTCTTGAATCAAAATAGCCAAGCAGAGTTGTATCTCGAAAAGAGAATTTTTTAAATATTTCTCCAAAATTAACCTGGTAAATATCCTGAATACCAAATGATGAAGAAACAGTCAGTTTACGTGCATTGCCAAGAAAATTCTTCCTGACATATGTTGCACCAAGACCAACATTAAATGCATTTTGCTGGTTATTTAAAATAATTTCGGGGGATAATTCGTTCATCAATCCAATATTACCATCAATTTTTAATGGAACGTGATAATCAACAGTATCAGACTCTATTCCGGTTAAAGTTATCGTATTAAAAAGTCCTGTCCTGTACATCCTAAGTTGATTGGTTCGAATTTTATCCAAATCATAATAGTCCCCGATATTAAATCCACTAATATCACGTAACAATTGGCCATCCACCAGATCAGCTCCTTCTCCGCTTTTATTTACAATTAGAGAATCAATTGTGTATCTCTTTCCCGGTGAATAGTAAATATTCAGGTTGGCCCTGTTCTTTACTGTATCCCTCAATACAATTGTACTATCATACTTTGCAAACATATATCCATTGTTAAGAAGCGTGTTTGTTGAACGATCAATATTAATAAGAAGCAATTGCTGGTCAAAATTATTTGTAGTATCTACTCCGAGATCAGAAAATATTTCTTCTTTTAAAAATTCAGGAACTGACTTTAATCCATATAACATAAGCTTACCGTAATCAGACCTAGAGTTTTCTTTTATAAAATAAGTAAGCGAAACCTGTTTGGATGGGGTATCAACTTCTGTTGAATATGAAAATTGGGCATTAAAAAAACCGTTAGCATTATAATATTCTTTAAGGGCTTCCATATCTTTGGGAATATTTGTCGAATCATAATATGAAACACCTCGTGCAAGACCTGTAATTGAATGTAAAATCTTCCAGAACCACCAGGGACTTTCCTGCGAATAAATTTGATACTCCAGAGCAGTTGATGAAATTTCTTCATTTCCTTCAAAGTCAAGTGATTTTAATTCATATTTTTCTTCAGTCGACTGCGCTAACAATAAACAATTAAGAGATAAAAAAAAGATTAAAATTAAATATTTTAGCCGCATATTGTAATATTATGATGGACAATATTATCTAAAGTAATCTACCGGATAGAGCATTAATAGCTAAGTTGGATATCCTGAGTAATAAGTTTAAGGTCTGGATAATCCTTTTTAAAAATGCTTATAAAGAAATTTTGGATTTCAGGAACATCGATATTAGGTGCAATATAAAGAGAAACAGGTTTTCTTTCTTCAATTATTAAATGCGCATAATAAATTTTACTATTCTGAAAATTAACTATATAAGAAAAAATTTCACCTCCTGAACTGCCAAGAAAATAGTCTTTTGAATTATAGTAAATTAACTCATGATCAAAAGAAGGAAATTTGATCTTATTGCATAGGCTGTTGTTAAAGGATCCCTGCAGCAAACCTGTATCCCACAATTTAGTTAACTGTTCATTTTTCAATTTCAGAAAAATAAAATCAATCCCCCATTCCGCTTTATTTGTAACTTCAGTACCGGCTATTACTTCTATAACAGTATCCTGATCGAACTTCCCTTTAAAAGCAAACTTAACGTTTTCTCCCAGCAAGCTCTTCGCACTCGATAAAACAAAAGACGGTTTATTAAAATTTTCTTTCAGCTTTAATAATTCTTCATCAGATTTTTTTTCACTGCATGAATAAAAAATTAAAACAATTAAAATAATAATTATTGGAAGCTTTTTACTTAATAACAATTTTAGTCCCTTTTTTAACTATTGAATAAAGTTCATCTATGCCTTCATTACTAATTGCAATGCAACCGTTGGTCCAATTATAAACAAAAGGCAGATTCTTTAACAGGAAATTTAGTCTGCCTGTGCCTTGAATACCAATATTATTCCCAAGAACAGTGTCAAGGGTCGGACAGCCCTCATAATAAAACTGATATTTCAAACGATCAAATTCAGTCTGAGTTATAAGCCCCTTTCTCAAAGCTTCGGTTATATCTTCTATATTTGGATAATTCAATCTTAGAAATTTATCATAAAGATAAGATGTATCAATATCACAAATTTCATACTCGCCTATAGGCGTTGCCAAATCACCCACTTTCTTTTTTCTTTCTTTAACATTTGGACCAAAACTTGCTCTATATGTTTTTATCAGCAATGTATCCTCATAAAGAGAAAGAGTATACGATTCCCTATCTATAATAATTCTTGGGTTTTTAAATGTTTTGATACCTTTCTCAATCATGGATTCTGCAAGTGTAACAGTCCTGAGATTTAATATTACACCGTAACCTATTACGCCTACAATAAATAGAATTATACCCCCACTAAAAAAAATAATATTCTTTAGTGTATTTTTATAATTGGGCTTATTTATAAGTTTTATTCCTTGATTACTTCCATTTGCAATTATCGGCATAACCCGTCTCAAAGAGAATCTTCTTTTAAATAAAATTTAATTAAATTTTGTGACAATATTAACTTTTTATAATCATATTTGATAACCAAATGAACAATTATTCCGAAATTTCATCTTTTAATGAATCCAGCAAAGTAGAAAGAAGCCCCAAATTCAGATTTAGTTCAAAAATATTAATGGGTAAAGTTAAAATTTTTATTTTAATAATATTCACCTTCCTTCCTTTAATTCAGCCTCTTGCACAAATTAAAATTAAAGCTGTAGGAGATATAATGCTCGGATCAGTTACTCCCCAAAGAGTAATACCGGGACAAGGCGGAAGGGAATTTGCAGAATCAATAAAACAATATCTGAAAAATGCAGACGTTATATTTGGAAACCTTGAGGGGACTTTTATAGATGATAGCCTTAAACCCCAGAAATGCTCCGACGGAGCCAGAAAAAAGAAAATCTGCTATGAATTTGGCATGCCAGATTCATTGGTAATAAGCCTGATAGAAATGGGTTTTACTGTTCTGAATCTTGATAATAATCATTCTGAAGATTATGGTATAAAAGGATATAATCATACAATAAAGTTATTATCGAATTCAGGTATAGCCTATGCACCCAAAAGAGGTTTTGCTTCCCTGAAATATGAGGACAAAAAAATTGCTGTTGCAGCTTTTGGCTACTCGGGAAATTCAAATTCTGTATCCGATTTGGAAAATGATTCAATAATAATTAAAAACTTAAAAAGACTATTTGATATTGTAATTGTCTCATTTCATGGTGGTGCTGAAGGTAAAACAGAATTTAAAGTTCCTAAAGAAAAAGAAAAATTCCTTGGTGAAGATAGGGGAGATGTTTTTGCCTTCGCACACGCGGTGATCGACGCAGGAGCAGATTTAGTAATCGGGCATGGACCACATGTCCTGAGAGGTCTAGAATTATACAAAAATAAATTGATTGCCTATTCACTCGGAAATTTTTTAACTTACGGAAATGTTAATATCAGCGGGCTAAGCGGAATTTCAATAATACTTAATGTTACATTAAATAATGAAAATGGAAATTTTTTGAGAGGAAAACTAATTTCGACAGTACAGATTGGGAGGGGAATCCCCGCACATGATGATTTGAATCGGGGAGCAAATTTCATTAAGAATTATTCTGCAACTGATTTTCCGAATTCAAAAATTTTCTTTTCACCAAACTTTAGTATATATCCAACAAATTTGACAGAAGTAAAATATAAATTGGTTGAAATAATTAGCTCGGAAGTGAATATCCCTGATATAAACCCTGTTTCTGTCAAAAGCCTGGGTATATATTAAAATAGAAGATTATTAAGTGAGGAAAAAAACTTCCGTTTAATAATATTTAAAAATTAAATATTATTAAACCTCCATTATCTCACTTTCTTTATGCTTGAGCACTTCATCAATTTTTTTTGTGTGCTCATCAGTAAGTTCCTGTATTCTATCTTCAGCATCTTTTAACTGATCTTCAGATATTTTCTTATCTTTCTCTTCCCTTTTCAAATGATCATTAGCATCTCTTCTTATGTTTCGGATAGCAATTTTTGAATCTTCCCCGAATTTTTTAACTAACTTTACAAGTTCTTTTCTTCGTTCTTCATTTAGCGGCGGGATTGGTATTTTAAGATTTGTACCGTCATTTACAGGATTAAGACCAATGTTAGATTCAAGAATGGCTTTATCAACAATAGGAACCATTGTTTTATCCCAGGGAGTTATAGATAAAGTGTGAGCATCCAAAACTGTAACATTGCCGACCTGGTTTAAGGGAGTCATCGTTCCGTAATAATCCACTTTAATACCATCAAGTAGCGCAGTAGTAGCTTTACCGGTTCTAATTTTTATTAGTTCACTCCTTAATGCCTCAAGTGATTTATCCATTCTGGATTTTGCATCTTTTATTGTGCTTTCCATTTATGCCTCACAAATTTATTTCAAAAAATCTGGAATTCAAGTAATTTATTACTTTGGATCATTCATCACTATTGTGGATAACGGTACCGACATTCTCACCACGTACAAGTTTTAAAAGGTTTCCCGCTTTATTCATATTAAATACAACCATTGGCAAATTATTTTCCTGGCAAAGACTAACAGAAGTTAAATCCATAACACGAAGATTCTTTTTTAGTACATCTAGGTAAGTAATTTTGTCAAACTTAAATGCTTTATCATTTTTTTCCGGATCCGAATCATAAACTCCATCAACACGGGTGCCTTTTATTATTGCGTCAGCACCAATTTCAACTGCTCTTAAAGATGCCGCGGTATCAGTACTGAAATAAGGGTGCCCTGTACCGGCGCCTAAAATAATAACTCTTCCTTTTTCAAGATGTCTAAGTGCTCTTCTCCTGATGTATGGTTCGGCTATCTGTTCCATATAAATAGCACTTAAAAGCCTGGTTGTTATTCCCTCGTGTTCAATTGCATTTTGTAGTGCGAGAGAATTTATCATTGTAGCCAGCATTCCCATCTGATCTCCAGTAACCCTGTCAATTCCCTGATCAGTTGCACTTAATCCTCTGTGGATATTTCCTCCGCCTATTACAACCCCAACCTGCACCCCGATATCATGCACTTCTTTAACTTCTTTAGCAAAAAATTCAAGAACCTTATGATCAATTCCAAATCCCTTATCACCCATTAGCGATTCGCCGCTGAGTTTGAGCAGTATTCTCTTATATTTCAATTTTGGCATATTTATCTTTAAAAATTAAAGTTATGTATTAAATATAAAAAAAGGTCTTAAAATAATTAAGACCTTTTTAATAAAGTTTATTTTTTCTCGTCACCAAGGTGGAACCGGTGGAATAGTTTTATTGAAGCATTTGTACCATGTTGTGAGTTAAATCCCTTGAGGAGATCGCCTACTGATTTAGAATTGTCTTTAATGAATGCCTGTTCATTCAAACAATTTTCCTGATAGAATTTATTCATTTTTCCAGTTGCAATCTTTTCAAGTATTTGTTCCGGTTTTCCTTCTTTGCGTGCAATTTCTTTATAAATATCAATTTCTTTTTCGATGGTTTCTTTAGGAACTTCCTCCCGATTTACACAAATAGGATTCATTGCTGCAATCTGCATCGCAATATCCTTTCCAACTTCAGCCAGTTCGTTTCCAGCACTTCCTGAGTTATCAAAACGGACCAATACTCCAAGTTTTGACCCCATATGTACATAATCAACAACAACCCCATCTTCAGCATTTTCAACTGCAAAACGGGAAACTTCAATTTTTTCACCAACCTTGCCAAGGAGATCAGTCATATTAGTTTTAAGTTTTTCGTCACTTAATAATTCCTCTACATTTGCAGGCTTTTTTGAATAAACTGCTTCGATAACCTGGTTAGCAAAATTTGTAAAGTCATCGCCTTTTGCAACAAAGTCAGTTTCACAATTAACTTCAACTATAACGCCAGTCTTTTTGTCATCTGAGACTTTTGTCACAACCATTCCTTCATTTGCAGATTTTTCTGCCCTTTTTGCAGCAACGGATGCTCCTTTTTTACGAAGAATTTCAATCGCTTTTTCAAAATCACCGTTTGCTTCTGTGAGGGCTTTTTTACAGTCCATCATTCCGGCACCGGTTTTTTGTCTTAATTCATTTACTTGTGCAGCAGTAATTGCCATAATTATACCTTATTCTTTTTCTTTGTTTTCAGTATCAGCAGATTCCGGTTTTTTTTCTTCTTTTTTAGCTTCAACTTTAGTATCTGCTTTCTTTTCTTCTGCTTTTGAAGTTACAGTTTCTTCTTTCTTCTCTTCAGCTTTTGTAACAACTGTTTCTGTCTTTTTCTCTTCTGATTTTGGAGCTTCAGTTTTTGGTGCTGTTTCCGCTTTATCTTTTTTAATTACTTTTTTTGTCTTCTTTTTCTCAGTTACCTTTACTTCATCTTTTGCTTCTTCTTTATCGTGTGTTTCGTTTTCTTTTTCTTTTCTTTCAGCTTCGGCAGCTTCTTCAGATTTCTTCTCTTTTGCTATTGCGTATCCTTCAGTAACTGCATCGGCCATATATGTAACTATAAGTTCAATTGTCTTAACAGCATCGTCGTTTGCAGGAATTATAAAATCAACAGTATCCGGATCGCAGTTTGTATCAACAATTGCAAAAACCGGAATATTTAATCTTTTTGCTTCTTTTAATGCGATAGATTCTTTTTTGATATCAACAACAAACATAGCACCCGGAATCCTGTTCATGTTTTCGATACCTTCAAGAACTTTTTTAAGTTTATCTCTTTCTCTAGTTAAAAAGAGTCTTTCTTTTTTAGTAATTTTATCAAATGTACCATCAGTTTCCTGTTTCTCAATATTGTTCAGTCTTTTAATACTCTTCCTGATAGTTGAAAAGTTTGTTAACATTCCACCGAGCCATCTTTCACTAACCCAGTAAGAATCACATCGTCTCGATTCGCTGTCAATAACATTTTTTGCCTGTTTTTTTGTACCGACAAACAAAATTTTCTTCCCATCCGCAGCCATATCCTTAAGTTTTTCAGCACATTCAACAAGTAATGTTTGAGTTTTTTTCAAATCGATAATATGAATCCCGTTCTTTTCCATGAAAATATAGGGTTTCATTTTAGGATTCCAACGACGTGTTAAGTGACCGAAGTGAGCACCAGCTTCAATAAGCTGTGAGAGTTCTATCTTTTTCATATGTCTCCTGTTTTTCCGGCAAATGCCGGGCTTCTACTTCCGTCGACTTTACTTTTCATCCCGACATGTCGGGACACAGGAAGTAAATCAGGAAGTATGAATGATTGTTAATTATTGTACTTAAAAAATTATCTTTTAGAGAACTGAAATCTCTTCCTTGCTTTCGGCTGTCCGTATTTTTTACGCTCAACCATTCTCGGATCTCTTGTGAGGTATCCTTCAGGCTTAAGCTCTTTACGAAATTCAGGATTTATAGCAAGTAATGCCCTGGCAATTCCTAATCTTATCGCTTGAGCCTGACCGGTTGTTCCTCCGCCATTAACATTTACTAAAACATCGTAACTTCCATTAGTTTTAGTTACGTTTAGTGGTGAAAGAATATCTTCGCGGCTTAACAGCTGCGGGAAAGCTTTTTCAAATTCTTTTCCATTGACAGTAATTTTACCATTGCCGTTTCTTAAGATTACTCTTGCAACAGAAGTTTTTCTTCTCCCTACATATATCTGATCTGCCATTCTCTATTCCTTATAAACTAATTGATTCCGGTTTCTGAGCTTTGTGAGGATGTTCTGAACCGGCATAAACTTTCAATTTCTTGATTAATTGATTTCCTAACCTTGTCTTGGGCAGCATTCCTCTCACTGCATTTTCAATAATAAACTCAGGTTTTTTAGTCATTACTTCTTCATAACTTCTTACTTTTAATCCACCGGGATACCCGCTGTGATGTCCGTAAGTTTTTAGTAATTCCCTTTTCCCTGTAACTTTAATTTGTTCTGCATTTATAACAACAACAAAATCTCCTGTATCTGCATTTGGAGAATAGGTTGGTTTTGTTTTTCCACGAATTATCATTGCAACTTTTGAAGCCAATCGACCCAGTACCTGGTCTTTTGCATCAACAAGAACCCAGTTACGCTGAGCATTTTCTTTGTTTATAAACTTTGTTTGTTTTTCCTGTTTCACTCTGAATATTCCTCCTTGTCAAAGCCCGGAAACTTTTGCCGGACATACAAATCCGTGTAAATCTTTTCAAATAAAGAGCACTAAAGATAGTTTGAAAGCGGGAAAATGTCAAGATTCCCTGAACGGAATTATAGGGAAATTCCGCTTCAGGGAGGTTCCTGCAAATTATAGACTAGCTAAAATTATTTAAAGAATTAAACGATTTTAATTCAAAAAATATTATTTCTGTCCTCCAATCGGCATTTTCATTTCATTGTAACCACTTGGTATTCCAAAAAAATCATCCGAAAGATCCATTTTTTCTACTTTAGTTACCTCTAACCTGTTTTCATTACCATCTGAATCTTTATGGATAATCAGCATAGGAAAATTATTTCCGTTTGAAAGTTCCTGCTGCCATTCAGGTTTGGATTTTCCGCTCATTGGAGAATCAAAAAACATAAAGCGGCCGAGTTCATCTGTCATCCAGGCTTCGGTTGTTCCTTCATCGCCAGTCATCAACCATTTTTCACATTTATAACCATTTATTGTTTTGGTTTCACCGGTTTTCTTAAAACTCATATTGTTCTTATTATCGTTATTGCCCTGTGCACCACTTACCATTTTATCCCATGGGAAGGACATATACATTTTCATTGAAGGCATAAGCATAGATATTTTCTTGTTTTCTTGGTCGAGAATTAATCGTGCTTCGCCCTGCGGGGATTGTATATCCATCCTAATTTTATTGCCCTTTATATAATAATCCATTGAGTTATCTCCGGATTTATCTTTTAAGGCAATTTCCACTTTTCCCGCAAATTTATTTTGAGAAAAAGATGATACGGAGAAAGAAACGAACAGAATCAATAACAAATTAAAGATTAAAAACTTTTTCATAGTTAAACCCTCATTTATAAAATATGCTCTAAATTAAATATTGAAAATTCCTTATGCAACAGGACCGAGTTTTCTTTCAGATATTTTTGAGTGTTTTATTGTGATAATTACTATAAATGTTTTAATTCGTTAGAAATTAAATATTAAGTCTCTACATTTGTGTATCGTACGTGATACACAAATACTAGATATTCGGAAGATTGGCAATTTCTAACAAACGATTAAATCTATAAACTGCGGCTTTACTACCAGCCCCTTTTCAAATATTTACAATAAATTAGCAATAATAACTTATCGATATTTTTCTTAAATTTCGACACGTTACCCCAACGTGCCGATATCATCGACATATTGTTTCTTATCATTTAAAGAATATATTTCGGGACAATTTTTTAAGAAATAAGGCTTTACAGGAATCTTCATTTCGCTTTTGCTGAATTTCTTTTATTTTTAGGGAAATTAAATTTAGGTAAGGAGCAAAGAATGGCAAACAAAAAAGATTACTTGAAAGAAGTAATAGAGCATATTGATATAAAACAACACAACGTAGTTGCTCTGGTAGACTCTATGGAAAAGATGGCTTTTTCTGCACGAGACTTAAACCGTGCAGCAAAAATTTATGATATGATGCTTGCTGATACTGGTTGCGGAATTATTTTAACACTTGCAGGTAGTCTTTTCAGTGCAGGACTAAAAAAAGTAGTTTTTGATCTTGTCAACAACAATATGGTTGACGCAATTGTTTCAACCGGTGCTATTATGGTTGACCAGGATTTCTTTGAAGCTCTCGGTTTTAAACATTATAAAGGTAATCCATACATAAATAACGATAATGAATTAAGAGATCTTGCCATTGACAGAATTTATGACACTTATATAGATGAAGACGAATTAAGAGTCTGTGATGATACAACAGAGAAGATCTGGAATTCACTTGAACCACGCCCCTATTCTTCAAGAGAACTCATAAAGGAAATGGGGAAATACCTTGATGAAAACGGCGGACCAAAAGTTGATGATTCGGTAGTTTATTCAGCTTACAAAAAAAATGTTCCGATTTTTGTCCCGGCATTTTCAGATTGTTCTGCGGGCTTCGGGTTTGTCGTTCATCAAACAAAAAATCCCGATAAGCATGTTTCTATAGACTCAGCAAAAGATTTTCTAGAACTAACAAGAATAAAGCAAGCTACAAAAGAGACAGGAATATTTATGATTGGTGGCGGCGTCCCAAAAAATTTCACTCAGGATATTGTTGTTGCAGCAGATATACTGGATGGTGAGGCAGCAATGCATAAATATGCAGTTCAAATAACTGTTGCTGATGTAAGAGACGGTGCGCTATCAAGCTCTACTTTAAAAGAGGCAAGCAGCTGGGGTAAAGTAGAAACCACATATGAGCAAATGGTTTATTCCGAAGCAACTATTGCAATGCCCTTGATTGCCGGATATGCTTACCACAAAGGTGCGTGGAAAAACAGGAAAGGGAAAGAATTTGCAAAATTATATTCATCTGAAAAAATAATTGCTTAGATTTTTAATTGTAGGGACAGGTTTGAAACCTGTCCCTATTATATTAAAATCATATTAATATTTAATTAAATCTTTCCATCCGCCAAAATTCTCCTGTAAATCTGCACGAAAACCAGTATATTCACAGCCTGATAATAAACTATTAGTATGAAAAATAAAGAATTATTAAAGAAATATAATAAACCCAACCATTTTTTTAACCGGGATCTAAGTTGGGTAGAGTTCAACAGACGTGTTTTGAATGAAGCATTGAATCCGGACCTTCCATTACTTGAAAAAATAAAATTTATTTCAATATTTTTTACAAACCTGGATGAATTTTATATGATTCGTATATCAGGTTTAAAGGAGCAAATTGTTGCAAATATACTGGAACCTACTATAGATGGGCTTACTCCTATAGCCCAATTACAAAAAATAGAAAAAACTCTTCAGCCGATGTTAAAAAAGATTATGGAATTCTGGTTGAATGAAGTAATACCTGCTCTTGAAAATAATAATATAAAAATCTACAGTTATGAAAAATTATCCGGGAAAGAAAAAGATATTTTAAAAAAATATTTTAAAAAAGAAATTTATCCCGTTCTTACACCGCTTGCATTCGATCCCGGGAGACCATTCCCTTATATTTCCAATTTAAGTTTGAGCCTGGCTATTCTTGTAAAAAAGCCCAATGGTGAAACACATTTTGCAAGAGTAAAAGTACCAAGTATTCTGCCGCGTTTAATGCAAATAGATAAAATAATTAATCCTGATAAAAAAATTCAGACTAATGGTAATTTCAGCGCAAAATTTATATGGCTGGGAGATTTAATAAAATCAAATCTTGATTTACTTTTTCCTGGAATGGAAATAGTTGAAGCTCACAGATTCAGAATTACACGCGATACTGATATCAATATCCAGGAAGATGAAGCTGATGATCTTTTAAGCGTAATTGAAGAAAATATTAGGTTAAGAAGATTTGGAAGTGTGGTCCGTCTTGAAGTAGAATCAAAAATGCCCGATTTTATGCTTGAAACTTTAATGGAAAATTTATTAATAAAAAAAGAAGATGTTCACATAATAGATGGACCACTTGGTCTAAGTGATATTATTTCACTATATGATCTTCCGCTTCATCAATTAAAAGAAAAGCCATTCTATCCTGTCACTCCAAAAGATTTTGAAGATGAAGAAGACATATTTTCGGTAGTCAGGCAAAAGGATGTTTTGCTTCATCATCCTTATCATTCATTTACACCCGTAATTGATTTTATAAAGCAGGCAGCTAAAGACAAGGATGTACTTGCCATAAAACAGACGTTGTACAGGGTTGGCCCAAATTCTCCAATAGTAAAATATCTTATTGAAGCTGCGGAAAGAGGAAAACAAGTTGCTGTTCTTGTGGAACTAAAAGCAAGATTCGATGAAGAAAATAACATATTTTGGGCGCGTGAGCTTGAAAAGGTAGGAGTTCACGTAGTTTATGGACTGGTCGGACTAAAAACTCATGCTAAAATGACTCTTGTAGTCCGCAAAGAAATGGACGGCGTTAAAAGATATGTTCACATGTCAACTGGTAACTATAATGCTACAACGGCTAAACTTTATACCGATCTGGGATTATTTACTATTGACGAAGATATTTGTACAGATATGGCCGAACTATTTAATTACTTGACAGGTTATTCAAAACTGAAAGATTTTAAAAAACTATTGGTCGCTCCAATAAACATGCGTGAACGTATAACTGAAAAAATTTTAAGAGAAACTGGGAATACAAAAAATGGTTGCCCCGGAAAATTGATTTTTAAACTAAACTCTCTTGTCGATCCGACCATAATAAGCGCATTATACGAAGCTTCCTGCAATGGTGTAAAAATAGATCTTATAGTAAGAGGAATTTGTTGCCTCGTCCCCGGGGTAAAGGACTTAAGTGAAAATATCGAAGTAATAAGTATAGTTGGACGGTTTCTTGAACATAGCAGGTTATATTATTTTTATAATAATGGTAATGAGGAAATTTATTTAAGTAGTGCCGATATGATGCAAAGAAATCTTGATAGAAGAGTGGAAATTGCCTTTCCTGTAGAGAATGAGAACCTTAGATATGAATTAAAAGAGACATTGATAAAAAATTCACTGCGGGATAATACTAAAGCCAGAAAATTAATGCCGGATATGAGCTACAAACCTGCTGATAGTCAAAACAACAGTAAAAATATCAAAAGTGCAAATTGTCAGGAATGGTTAATGAGCCATTCTCATAAACTTAATGCAAAGTCATTAAAAAAGTAATAAACTATTATAATTTATTAATTCATTTAATCTATTACTTAAATACCAAAATTCAAATTAGCTTTATATTTTCTTAAATTTGAGCATGAAGTTATTCAGAAAAAATAATAAAGGAAAACAAATGCCTGATCTTACTAAAAGCGGATTATTAAATGCACTGAAAAAAACAGACGATGCTAATTTGGAAAAAAATCTGCTTACGCTAAATAATATAAAAGAATTTAATATTACAGATGATAAACTCGATTTATCAATAACTCTTCCATTACCATCAAATGAAATTAGCAAGGAATTAAAAAATAAAATTATTAATACTTTAAAATCAGATTTTCCATCAATAAATAAAATAAACCTTGACCTGCAGGGAAAGACCAGGACTCATAATGATTCCCAGAAGAACACATTACTTCCAGGAGTAAAAAATACAATTGCTGTTGCAAGCGGCAAAGGTGGGGTTGGTAAAAGCACAATTGCTGTTAATCTAGCGGTTGCCTTGGCAAAAGATGGAGCGTCAGTCGGATTAATTGATGCCGATATCTACGGACCAAGTATTCCTCTAATGCTTGGAATAAAAGAAAAACCAAAAGTATATCAGGATAAAGCTACAATGAGGATGATTCCTCTCGAAAATTACGGCATAAAGGTAATTTCAATTGGTTTTTTAGTAGATGAAAACGCGCCGGTTATCTGGCGTGGACCTATGGCCAGTGGTGCAGTAAAGCAATTTATGACAGATGTTGAGTGGGGTGAGCTTGATTACCTGATATTTGATATGCCTCCAGGGACGGGTGATATTCAGTTGACTCTTGTTCAAACTGTACCTTTAACAGGCTCGATTATAGTCACAACGCCACAGGAGGTTTCATTAATTGATGCACGAAAAGCACTTAAAATGTTCACTCGCGTAAATGTTCCCGTCCTCGGAGTTATTGAAAATATGAGTTATTTTATTGCCCCTGATACCGGCAAAAAATATGATATTTTTGGAATTGGGGGTGGTTCAAATCTGGCAAAAGAACTGAATGTACCTTTTCTGGGAGGACTTCCTATCGATTCAAAAATCAGACAGGGTGGCGATAAGGGAGTGCCTATTGTTTATGATGAGCCAGGAACTGAGCACGAAAAAGTGATGATTGAAATTTCCAGAAACCTTGGACATCAGATTGATATTATAAATTCAAATCCTGATTCAAATGTAGAAATTTCACTAGATGACGAATAAAACTGATTTTAAAAAAATTGAACCGTAGGATTTAAATTGTGAACATTCCAAAAGAAAAAGTTCTTAAATCACTTGAAGGAATCAGGCCTTATCTTCAGGCAGATAATGGTGATGTCGAATTAATTGAAATCAGCGAAGATGGGATCGTTAAAGTTAAACTAACGGGGGAATGCGCTGTTTGCCCAATGTCTGTGATGACTCTACGCGCAGGAGTAGAAAGAGCACTGCTACTTGATGTACCGGAAATAAGACGCGTAGAGTCTGTAAGTTAAATTTTTGTTTTGTTTAATCCGTCCTTTATCTATTTTTAGATGAGAAATTATTTTTATAGCTAAAAGAAAATTAAATGGATAGAAATTATACAAGAGTCAGCTGGATAATACTTTTAATACTTGCTGCTTTTGTAATCGTTTCATTACTTTATTTATTTTCTACTCTATTCCTTATTTTGGCCATTTCAATTCTGATAGCTTTTATATTTGAACCTTTTGTCAAGTTTTTTGAAAAGGAGGGTTTTAATAGACTATCATCTACCTTTATTGTTTTCATCAGTTTTTCATTTATAATTTATTTAGCATTTTCTTTCCTAATACCAAAATTTATAACACAGTTAAATAAACTGATAGAAGCCCTTCAGGTTTATTCTATCCATGACCAGATAATTGCATTTGAGAATGAGGTACATAAATTTCTTCCGTTTTTCTCAGTAGGAGAATTAACGGCAAAGATTGAAGAATTTATATCTTCAGGAATTGTTAATTCAGTTGATCAGATTTCAACATTATTTACAAGCATTGTTTCTATAGCCGCAATACTGGTAATAGTACCTTTTGTAACATTTTTCTTCCTAAAGGACAGCCGAACAATTCAGAAAGGTATTATGCACATTATTCCGAATAAATATTTTGAAATGTCATACTGGATATTAAAAAAAGTAGGCTACCAAATGGGTAGATTTGTTAGAGGATGGATATTTGATGCAACCTTTGTTGGAATTTCCTGCGGACTGGGATTTTATTTCATAGGTATAGACAATGCATTGCCACTTGGTGTTATCTCGGGTGTTGGACATCTCGTACCATATTTTGGACCGATTATAGGAGGCATCCCGGCAATCTTGTTTTCCATTATCCAATACGGAGATCTTTCACACGTACCCTTTATAATTGTTTTAATTCTTGGTATTTATGCAATGGATAATGGTTTCGTTCAGCCTTATGTTTTTTCTAAAAGCGTAGATATGCATCCCGTTGTAATTATTTTATTAATTCTTGCCGGAAGTGAATTATTAGGAGTGGTAGGAATGTTACTAGCTGTTCCGACTGCTTCAGTAATTAAAACAGCAGCGCAGGAAATTTATTATGCTCTGAAAAACTATAAAATTGCAAGGCTTTAAACCATGCGGAATTTATAATTTACTAGGACATAATTTTTGCTACAAGACTACGCATATTTAAGGAAATTTAAATGCTTCTTAATCCAAAACTTTATGAAATAAATTCAAGAATTTGGATTAAACGATTCGGTGAAAATTTAAAGATTTCAGAAATTCCGGATAACTACTTTAAAGAGTTAGCTGATAAAGGAATAAATATTATCTGGATGATGGGTATCTGGAAAACCACACCACAAACGATAGATAAATGCTGTTTCACTCCGGACCTTGCCTCTTCCTATAATAATGCAGTTAATAACTGGAATAAAGAAGATATTATTGGATCACCCTATTCCATTGATACGTATGAAATTAATAGTATGTTCGGAGATCTGGATGACATTAAAAAGCTACGTGATCAATTAAATAAATTCGGGCTAAAATTATTCTTTGATTTTGTTGTAAATCATTTCAGTTCTGCCACAAGATTAATAAAAAGTAATCCTGAAATATTTCTTGGTGGAGATGAAGAATCTTTGAGAAATGATCCGCTCACATTTTTTAGGCCCGACCAGAAAATCAATAATATTTTTGCACACGGCAAAGATCCTTTTTTCCCTGCCTGGACTGACACTATTCAACTAAATTATTTTAACCAGTGCACAAGAGACTTTATGACAAATATTTTGCTTGATATCGCAGAAATTTGTGACGGCGTAAGATGCGATATGGCTATGCTTCCGCTGAATAATGTCTTTAGCAATAACTGGGTTGGCGTTTTGAAAAAGTTTAATATTCAAAAACCAAAAGCTGAGTTCTGGAGTGAAGCAATAAAAACAATAAAAAAAAGGTCACCTGAATTTATCTTTCTGGCTGAAGCTTATTGGGATCTTGAATGGGACTTACAAAAAATTGGTTTTGATTTTACTTATGATAAAAGATTTACTGACAGGCTGGCTGCGAATGACATTGAGGGCGTTAAACTTCACCTGGATGCAGATATGGATTACCAGTTAAAATCAGCCAGGTTCCTTGAAAATCATGACGAACAAAGAGCAGTTATTAAATTCGGTGAACGAAGATCATTAACTTCTGCTATACTGATGAGCACAATACCCGGGATGAAACTTTATTTTGATGGACAGTTTGAAGGAAAAAAAATTAAGCTCCCCGTTCAAATGGGGAAAGAACCAGTTGAAAAAGCTTCAATTAAAATTCAAAAATTTTACGATAAGATACTTAACATTACCAACAATAAAGTATTCAGGGAAGGACAGTTTAACAAACTTTATCCCATATCAACCGGCGGGAACAATTATTCTTTTGAAGATATATTTGCCTACGAATGGATGCTTGATAATGAGAAATGGATTATAGTTATTAATTATTCCAATGTTACTTCACAATGCCGTCTTAAATTTGATTTAAATACGGATAAGGACAAAATTACTTTAATAGACCATCTATCGAATGACACATATATTCGTTCAGTAGAAGAAATAAAAAAAATCGGTTTGTTCGTTGAACTGAAAAATCTCAGAGCCCATATATTTTCCGCTAAATAATTGAAACTAAATCTGCATTTTAAAATTCTGGATCATTATCCTTAAATAATTTTATATGAAAATAGCCGTTATTATTCCCGCATATAATGAAGAAAAATCCATTGGGAAAGTAATATCTGAAATTCCAGTACATCTGGTTTCTGAAATAGTTGTAGTAAATAACAATTCAACTGACCGGACAGCTGAGGTTGCAGAAAAGGCAGGAGCAATTGTACTCATCGAAAAATTTCAGGGCTATGGTGCTTCCTGCTTAACTGGAATCGATTACCTGAGAAACAAAAATATTGATTTGATAGTCTTTATAGATGGAGATTCAAGTGATTTTCCGGAGGAAATGAATTTATTAACTGATCCCATAATTAATGGGCAATATGATTTTGTAATTGGAAGCAGGGTTCTTGGAAAACGTGAAAAGGGAGCGCTTCCAATTCAATCAAGAATTGGAAGCATTATTGCAGGATTATTAATTAGATTATTCTGGAGATTTAGCTACACTGACCTAGGTCCATTTCGTGCAATAAAAATGGAGAAACTTTTAGAACTCAACATGAAAGACAAATGGTTTGGTTGGACAGTTGAGATGCAGATAAAGGCTTTAAAGCATAAATTATCTATTCTGGAAGTACCGGTTAGTTATAGAAAAAGAATAGGTAAATCCAAAGTGACCGGCACTTTCAGGGGAACAATAATGGCAAGCGTTATTATTATAAAGACAATTTTTATCGAAGCATTGCATGATTAAACAAATTAAAAATGCAATTATAATTTTTGCCAAATATCCACAAGCAGGTAATGTAAAAACACGACTGGCAAGAACAACCGGGAATGAATTTGCTGCTAATTTCTATAAAATCTGCGCTGAACATACTTTTGCTGAAATAAAAAAGATTCCTGATAATAATATTGCAAAATATTTATTCTATTCGGAAGAATCAGAAAAAGATAAAATTAGAAAATGGGTCGGTTCTGATTTCATAACCTATGCCCAAACGGGAAATAATCTGGGGGAAAGAATGAAGAATGCATTTAATAAAATATTTAAAGATGGATTTGAGCAGGTCCTGGTTATAGGAACCGATCTTCCCGACCTATCTGCAAATTTAATCAAGGATGCATTTGATAAATTATCTAAAACGGAAATTGTAATTGGTCCATCAGCAGATGGAGGTTATTATCTGCTCGGCATGAAAAAAATACATAATTTTCTATTTGAAGATATAATATGGAGTACTGATGAGGTATATGCTGAAACTCTTAACAAAATTGAACAAAATAAATTAAAATCTGCAAAGTTGACTGTCCTAAATGATATCGATACAGAAATAGACCTTAAACACTGGCTGAATGAAAATGCTTCTACAGGCAACCAATTCCTAAAATCTGATATTAAAACAATATACCCTTCTAATAAGGACATTAAGCTATAATAAATATAGAAACTCTTTAATTGTTTTTACTACTTTCATTTTAAAAATTACGATGTGTGCATTTATCGAACAATTACGCCTCTAATCGAGCATATTATCATATTGTCGAAAACAGTTGTTTAACAATTTACTTTCCACTTCAGCATAGTTAAGTTAAGTAGTAAATTAAGTGACAGGCACAAATATTATTTTCGTTTGAGTTTTATTAAGAATTAAATTATTAACAACTTATCAAATTTGGAGTGCTAAATGGAATTAACTCAGATTGCTATTTCTGCGGTAGTAATTGTTGGAGGGGCATTCTCAGTTTTAGTTGGAGGATCATATTGGGCCTATAAAATGAAACAAAAGAAAAATATTAACAGATAAATGCTATTCTAAAATAAACAAAGGAAATAACTCCTTTATACTGTCAATTCCTGAAGATTCCGTTCTAATTCATTCACCTCATTTTTAACTATATATTAAATAATTCATAATTGGTGTTATAATTATGTCTTATTATTACGGAAATTATTATATATATTTATTAGTGAAATTGTAATAATTTTATAAAACATTATAGTCACATCTCAAAAAAACAGGCAAAAATGGCAAAGAAAAATAAAAAAGAAAGGCAGATTGGGAAACCAAATGAGGAGAAGAAGCATCTAATTAATCCGAAACATAAAAATACTATTTGGACTATTATTATTGTAGTCATACTTTTGATATTTTTCATAGTAAATAATACAAGGAGCGTACCGGATCATGGTCCATATCCGCCAAATTATAATCCCAAAACTGCTGCTGAAAGAATACAGCAATAAATATTAAATACAGGAGATATTCGATGAGATTAAAATCATTTATTACATTACTTGTTTTTGCGTCTGTAACAATTATTGGGTGTGCAAATAAAAATGCAAATGAAAATAAAGATTCTGGTAAAAACACAAATACAGCCAAAGTTTCCAACAATTCATCTTCTGAAAAAGCACCTGATTTTGAATTGGAGACGACTCAGGGGAATAATGTAAAATTATCCGATTACAGGGGCAAAGTTGTTATTGTAGACTTTTGGGCAACCTGGTGCGGCCCTTGCAGAAGAGGGATACCAGATCTTGTTCAATTACAAAAAAATTACAAAGATGAACTTGTTGTAATTGGAATTTCACTAGATACTGATACTCGCTCTGATGTTGAACCCTTTGTAAAAGAATTCGGAATTAATTACCCGATTGTTTATGGCAATAATGAAGTAGTTCATAATTACGGAGATATTCAGGCTATACCAACTTCTTTTGTAATAAATCAGAAAGGAGAAATTGTAACTTCGTTTGTAGGATTGCAGAACGTTGATAATTATGCCAATATAATTAATAAGCTAATTAGCAAATCTTGATAGATATATTTCCGAACCTTTCAGTTTTGTGAGGTTCGGAAATTAATTAACCCTCTTTAATAAAAGATACTGATGTAAAAGTTTTAAGTGGTTGGTTAATATTAGATTAATCAGTTTGATTGTCATACTAAACTTGTTCAGTATTCCCTGTAATGAATTAGATTCCGGATCAGGTCCGGAATGACAATTACTAAAATTTCAATTACTGCCCGTCTCTTAAAAACTTTGGCTGTTCAAGAGTAAGTGTTAAAGAAATTCTGTGAGTATCGCCAAGAGTTTCCTCTGCTGATCCGCTGAACTTGGCAAAGGAATAATCAATATTTAATTTTGGCAATTTTACACCGGCACCGATTGTAATTTGATTCACATCACTGTAACCTGCGCGCACCATAAAAATATTCTTAAAGTTATATTCAAGCCCCGTGTGGAAATTAAAACTGACAGGACCTATAAAGAAATTTGAAGCATACTGCCTGTTTTCAAATCTTATATCGGCATCCATAGCGGGCAAAAATGAACCGCCTAGAAATTCAAATCGATAAGCTGCCCCTATTTTTACAGTAGGTGAAACCAGCTCATTCCTGCCGGTACTCCACGCCACCAATGTAGTTGTTACATCCTGAATATTTGCGCCAAGATAAAGATTTTCCATCGGCCTATATTGTGCGCCAATATCAAACCCGATTCCGGTTGCACCATACTCAGCTAATACTCTTCTTATAATTTTAACGCTTGCGCCGTATGTAAAATTATCGGAATGTCTTTTTGCGAATGAAAAATAAACTGCCCAGTCCTGGTTACTGAATTCGGTTATCCTGCTGTAATCGAGCCTGTCATCACGAATGTCCAGAACTCCGTCGCCGTTAGCATCAACAAGTGCATTTCTTGTGTCCGGAATTCCATCAATTCCCAAACGCATAATGCTCAAACCGAAACTCATATCAGTTCCATAAGGAATTGCAACAGCGGCGTAATCGTAATTTACCAGCGTACCGAATCTCTCTTCGTGCATCAAAGCAATTTCAGGATAGTTTATATTGATAAGTCCGGCAGGATTATAATACCCGGCAGTAACATCGTTTGCAGCAGCTACGTAAGCACCGCCCATTCCCAGAGCTCTTCCTCCTACACCGATAGCCATAAACTCACCGGCATATTTACCAAATGTAGTTTGCGCTTTTAACTGGAATACAGATAATATTAATAGTGCAGGTAAAAGAAGATATTTTCGGTTAATCAAGTTAAAGCTCCCTCAAACGACTTTATTGAAGTTAAAATTACAAAAAAAATATTGATAAAACACGGTATAAAATCAAGACATTTATTGATTTTAACTATGGGGCAATTAATGACCTTGGGTTGCTAGTTAAATGTTGGAAAGCTTGACTTTTTAGAATAAATTAAAATCTGTTGCACTTTATTTTTTAATGATCTATATTTTTGTTGTTTCAATCCGATGGATGTCAACAGCGACAACATGTAAAAAGGATAACTAATGAAAAAAATTCTTATCATATTTTTATTTACTTTTGCAGTTTTTCAACTCTATTCTTGTAATGACTCAAATTCAAATATCATTGGCAATCCCGATGGTCAATTCATAGGGGAAATAGTACTGTTAGATTCGCTGGGTGCCAACCCATTAAATGGTACAATTAAGTTAACTCAAACCAATAATACTGATTTGATTGGTAGTTGGATTTTGCAAAATGGTCAAAACGGCAAATTGACTGGATTAATAAATGATATGAAAGTTAATATTAATTTGAATCCTGATTTTGTTGATAAAAACACAGTCCTTTTGGGAAATTTTGATGGTATGTCAATCAAGGGTCAATGGTATCATTCGAGTATTGTAGGCCTTGATAACAAAGGAACTTTTGTTGCAACTGGTTATTAGTAACTAATCCAAATCGCTTAAAGATACCTTCTGCACTTGTAAAATTAAATAAAAAAATATGAAAGCCAGGGAAAGTGGAATGCCCGAAGAAAAAATATGGGCAAATTTCTTCGATGTTGAAGAAATATTGGACGCACTGGAAATTAATGACAGAGTTAATAATTTAATAGAATTTGGTTTCGGTTACGGTACTTTC
>Ga0209919_1000103_pt1 | contig 44162 bp, 31 predicted proteins | sample SalPon2A_C_D2_MG_FD_185721 | JGI IMG/M metagenome (GOLD analysis project Ga0209919, IMG submission 185721) | Soil microbial communities from South San Francisco under conditions of wetland restoration - Salt Pond MetaG R2A_C_D2_MG (SPAdes)... | ecosystem: Environmental > Terrestrial > Soil >... | reverse complement strand
TTGCTATTTTCATGTCGGGCCTTACATAATCTAAAACTGTCGGGCCGACATAAAACCCGTTTTCCTTTCCTTCAACTTTACAATTTCTGCCGTCAACTAAAACTTTAGCGCCGTCTTTTTCTGCTTCCGTAATATAATTTTCTATTCTTTCTTTTGCCTGTTTAGAAATTATCGCTCCAAGATTTTTACCCGGAATTATTTTTTTTGCTTCTTCGCAAAGTTTATCAACTATATGGTCAACAGATCCAACACCAACCATTGCGGAAGCAGCCATACATCGCTGGCCAGCACAGCCAGACATAGAAGCTGCAATATTTGAAGCCGCCATATTAGTGTTTGCGTCCGGAAGAACTATTAAATGGTTTTTGGCTCCCCCTAATGTTAACGCTCTTTTTAAAGTTGAACTGGCTCTGGCATAAACTATTTTCGCAACTTTAGTTGAGCCAACAAAGGTTACAGCTTCAATTCCTGGATGGTCACAAATTTCTTCAACAATTTGCTTATCCCCGTGTACAACATTGAAAACCCCGTCAGGTAATCCTGCTTCTTTTAATAATTCCGCAAGCCTGTTTGCGCTGAGCGGAACCTGTTCCGATGGTTTTAAGATCATCGTGTTACCGAGACATAACGCGTTTGGAATAGTCCAGTTCGGGACCATATTGGGAAAGTTAAAAGGTGTAATACATGCTACCACTCCGAGCGGGTATCTTTCAATTCTGCATTCAACACCTTTGGAAACCTCGAGTACCTCACCTGAAGTCAATTGTGGAATTGAGCAGGCAAATTCTGTTACCTCGATGCTTTTTTCCACTTCAGCCCGCGATTCAGAAATTGTTTTCCCGTTTTCTATATGAACCAATTCAGTCAGCTCATCAATATATTGTTCAAGCAGGTGTTTATATCGAAAAAACACCTGTACCCTTTCTTTAATGGGTAATGATGACCATGCGGGAAATGCTTTTTTTGCCGCGTCAACGGCCTTGTCCAGGTCAGTGATATTAGATAATGGAACGGTTGAAATTATAGATCCGTCGAGAGGAGAAAAAACATCTAATTTTTTATTATCGCACTGGATAGTTTGTCCATCTATAAAATTACCTAAGGCAGGATACTTCATGTTGTCTCCGCACTTATAATGAAAACCGATTACTGTCGGTGCAGGAATAATAAAATAGAAAGTTTTATTTTAATAAACAAAGCGAAAAAGAGGGAAATAATCAACAAGATGAATTACGTACCTTGTCGAAAAACAATTTGAGTTTGCCCGGGTCCAGATTCCCGTTTGTCCTTACACCGCTGCAAACGTCCAAAGCAAATGGCGATACCGTTTCAATCGCTTCTCTGACATTTGCGTGATTTAAGCCGCCGGCAAGAAAAATTGGGATCTCAATTTCTTCCCTGATTTTTTTGCTGATTTCCCAATTGTGTCTTCTTCCTGTCCCACCAAGTTCTTTTACTTCTAAGTTTGGATTTCCGGAATCAAGTAGAATAGCGTCAACTCCTTTAGAAATTTTAACTGCTTCTTTAATCGAGTTATCATCAAGCACGTGAATTACCTGGACTATTTTAATTCCAGGCAATGCATCTTTTATTTCCTGATAAGTTCCGGTTTTTAATTCATCAACAATCTGAATTGTATTTGTTCTTAATTTCCTTTGCTGATTGATTATTTCATTTGCATCAGTTTTGCTTGTTAACAGAAATGTTGCAATAGGCGGGGGTACGGATTTGGCAATCTCTATAATTTTATCTTCGTTTATAACTCCCGGACCGCTAGGCATCTCGCTTACAAGTCCCAGTGCCGACGCACCGAATTCTATTGCAAGTTTTGCTTCTTCTATGCTGTTAATACAGCAGATTTTAACTTTGGGTTTTACCCCGTGAGGTAATATTTTATTCTTATTCATAGTGTTTTAATGTCGGCCAGATTTCATCAACTGATTTTTTAGGCTGTTTGCAAATCCATACAGGTTGATTGTTTTCATAAGGCATAGCATATTTTGATAATCTCAAAGTATCCGCGCGAATAACTTCTTCAAAAATGCTGCTTAAAGATTTTTCAGTGCTGCCAAGAACAATTACTATTTGCGCATTTTTTCTAACCGGTCCCCATAAATAGAAATTATTATGCCCTGAGATTGCAGGAGCAAGATCATATTTTTTTCCATAAAAATTAATTGAGCCGGCTTCACCGTAATTACCGCAGAAGATAACGCAATTTTGTTTTTCTTCCGGGGTTAATTTTTCGTAAACCTTCTTAATAGTCCCGAACATTTGTTGCCAGCCAAACATATCGGCATAAAACTGCGGAAGTTCTCCCAATTTCTTTTTCTCAGAAGTTGATGGTTTTATTCCAATAGATTTTGCAAATGAGATATATGATTCAACCGGAAGTATTGGAGTTACCAATGGCGCAAGCCAGATTCCCAGGGCGAGCAACAATATATAAACCGGTTTAGGCCAAAATATATTTTTCTTTTCGAAAAATTTTTCGAAGAAAACACCGCCACCGGCAAACAGAATGGGAAACGCTACCGCAAGGTAACTTGATTTACTTGATGGATTAACCAGCAAAATTATAAGCACAACAGAAAATATTATTGCAAGAATTCTGTATCGTTTTTCATTTTTATTAAACAACAAATAGTAAAAACCTAAAATCCAGATTGGAAGAGTAATTGGATTTACCATTAAAAATACTGATTTGAAAAAATCAACCGGAGATTGCAAAACATATTTGTTTTCCAGTGCATTTCTCATAAACTCAATTGTTGGAAAATCATTTACATATTGCCAGATTACATACGGCAGAAAAATTAGTCCTGAAATTAAAAAGGCAATCCAGGGTTCTTTTGTTAGTAACACTTTCCTGTTTTTTGTGGATAACAAGCCAATGAATAGTCCTGCACATAACCAGAGAAGACTTATTTTATTCATTAAGCCAAGGCCAATAGTTATTCCAAGCAAATACCAGAGGTTCTTTTTTCCCTGGTTAATTATCAAAGTTAAAATGTAAACAGACAGTATCCAGAAAAACACATCGAAAGTATTTAATGAAAAGGTAGAATCAAATGCAAGATAGATTGGCGCTATAATCATGCACATTGCAGCTGAGACCTGTGCAAAAAATCCCCCGCCTAATTCCTTTGCAATTTTTCCCGTTGTAAATACAGTCAATCCCCCTACCAAAGCAGGGAGAAACCGAATTGCGACTAATGAATCGCCTAAAAAGAATCTGGAAATTGCCAGCATTAAAACAGAGAAAGGAGGCTGATCTACATATCCCCAGGCAAGATGATTTGAGCAGCTAATAAAGTAAAATTCATCCCTGAAAAAACCATAGGCACCGTTTGCATTTATTATAAAGTGATAAAGAAATTTAAAGGCCGACAGCAAAAATAAAATAAATGTTGCATTGTAAATAATTTCTTTATTGATCTTTTTAATTTTCATTTTATTCCGAATAACAAATAATTGTTAAATAATTCCATAACCTTCAAAAAAATGATTGATCTCTTCCTCATAGCTTTCAGAACGATGAAGCTCATCTTGTGACAAAATATATTTTTTTACCGCATCTACATTCGACTGTGAAACTGAAAAAGCGGAGAAACATTCTCCCCAGTTAAAGTGTTCGCTTAACAAGTTGCTGATATTTATCCAATCCGCAGAACTATTTTTAAAAAGTGCCGCGGTCTCATTCAGAGATAATCTGTCGGGCAAATCTACAAGCATATGCACGTGATCGGCGTTTACGTAATTACATTCCATTAAAATATTATTTGATGCAGAATATTTCTGGAAATATTTGGAAACCGCTTTTCGTAAATCATAATTAGCAAAATATTTTTTACTGTTATCCGTTCCCCATATAAGGTGTACCCAGCAACGGGTATTTGTGTTTGATTTCATTTGTTTGCCTCTATGGCTTAATAATAAATATTATAAATTAAAAATACTCCTTGGAAAGGTAAGATGAAAACGCACCACAACAACGTATATAAAACATTGCTGGTGAAGCAGTTACATTAAGTTTTGTTTTTCAAATTTGCATTTCCTATATTCATACAGAATCCTTTCAAAACGAAACGTTTCATATTTGCGGGACGTTGGCAATAATAGCTATTAACCTAAAAATAATTTTTATGAAAACTACTAAAAACTATATTGGAATAACTTTAAGTGTTCTAATATTTACAAGTGTATCGCTACTTTCATTTCTAATACAGTCTTGTAAAAGTGACATAAAAGAAACGTTACCTAAAACCGTCGACATAGAAAAGGAAAATGTTATTGAAATAATAACGGAGAACATGGATTTTATAGCTCCGGATACCATCCCTAACGGATGGACTACATGGCGGTACATCAACAAATCCGCACAACCTCACTTTATTCTAATTGACGATTATAATGATAGTATTACGGTAAAAGAATTTAAAGAAGAGTTATTACCACCTTTTGGTGAAGGCATAACCAAACTTTATGAAGGAAAAAATGATGAAGCCATGGCGGCTTTTGGTAAAATTCCTGAATGGTATAGCGATACAAAATGGCCTGGAGGAGTAGGATTAATCTCGCCGGGGAAAACGGCAGAAACTATCTTAAAACTAGAACCTGGTTTTTATATCATTGAATGCTATGTAAAAATGAGCAATGGCATGTTTCATACGAATATGGGAATGTATAAGGGGCTTATCGTATCGGACGAAAAATCTTCCATGGAAGAACCTACGGCTGATATTGCCATTGATATCTCAAGTAAAAAAGGCATCGTATTTAATCCTCCTACAAAAGCCGGTGCATATACCTTTTCAGTAAACTTTTTAGATCAGAAGAAGTATGAAAATTTTGAAGGACATGATATAAACCTCGTAAAAATGGATGAAAAGACCGATCTAACTACCATTGAAGCATGGATGAACTGGTTGAATCTCAAAGGACTTATTGATCCAGTTCCCGAGGGTTTCACTTTCCTTGGTGGCGTTAACGATATGCCAGCTGGAAGCAAAGGTTATTTTAGAGCTAATCTTGAACCTGGTAACTATGCCTTAATTTCTGAAGTGCCAAAGACTTTAAGTAAAAACTTACTGAAAACATTTGTAATATCTGAATAGTTTTCTATTGAAATTACTATTGCCAACACTATATATAAGCTATGGCTTTGTCTGTGCCCACTTGGAAAATTTTGTGGATTTTCCAAAGCCAGTTATTATTTGGAGAGGTTCGTGCCGAGATACGCCATAGCTCATTTACAAAAATGTTACACCCCAAAACTACCCCTTCATCTTTCCAACAATTTTCTCACCGCTCCTCCCAACAACATAACCACCCAGTCCTATCTGCAGCAGCAGCTGGGAAAAGACTTCCCGAAGTAAGCAATTTTAATCAAGCTCATTTGTTTAACTAACTTTATTCGTAAACTTCACGCATTAATAATGGATATTTAACAGGTCTTTTGTATTATTGCGGTAAATAAAGAGTTACTTGTCATTTGAAAATATAATACTATGAAAATCTTAATATTTCTATTCCTTTTAGTTAGTCCTAATATCACGTTTGGTCAATTCAGTGAGAATTTGCTGAACAAAATAAGATATGCATCTGAGGACTATTATATAGCGAGAGATACACTATCGATAACCGGCTCAAACACTTTGCCGTGCTTGGACATTATGATTAATAATAAAGGACCATATAGATTCTTAATTGACTTAGGCTCAAGTGTTATGAATTTTAAACAATCCGTTGTTTTGGATGCGAAAATGAATATCATAGTCGATAGAGAACGAGGAGATATTGCAATGGCAAACAAAATTCAGATTGGCAAAAGTGTATTTCTAAATGTCTATGGAGCAGTATACGAAGACCTTGATGTTGACGGAGTAATAGGATTTAATTTAATTGGTAAAATGAATTTTATGATGGATTATCCAAATATGAAATTTGCCTTTATTTCAGAAACCAATGAGCTTAAAGATTCCACATATTCTCAATATGAAGAGATTGGACGGATGCCTTACCTTAAAGCCAAAATAGGAGACAAATATGCCTACATAAATTTTGATACTGGTGCTTCTGGTTGGCTTTATTTCCCGTCTTCATTTAAAGACTCCTTAAACTTCAAAACGGCAATTCGTAATGGTAAAGAAGTGTGGAATAATCAAACAGGGACAACTCAATCAGCAAAGGCTCAAATTTCCGACAATGTTAGTTTTGGGAATTTCGTGATAAAAGAGCCTTTAGTAGTTTTTCTGTCGGATATTGACGATATTTTTGTGGGCAGTTCATTACTAAAGGATTTTAAATTAACTTTTTACATATCACAAAAATTAGTGAAAATGAATAGAGATAAAGAAAACGATATAATAATTATTCCGGTTGAAGAAAAAACGACAAGTAATAATGTATATAAATAATAGCCAAACCGTTGGCACACATTAAGAAACTGCTGCCATAAATAAGAAAATTGATGAAAAAAGTTGAAAACTATTATGAAACAATTTATTAAATCTGCATTAGTTATACTAGTTGCTATTGGGTTCGGAACAGGAATAGCGATTGCCTGCAGCCAGAATGGAGCTATAATTTTTGATGGCTTTCCTCTGTTTGCCTTTTGCGTGATTATTGCTTTTACCATTAATTGGATCGCTTTCATACCAGCTTTCATATTTCAAACCGAAAAGTTCTTCGATCTTGCAGGTAGTATTACCTTTATTACAGTTACTCTGGCAGGTGTTTTGCTCTCACCTGTGCGTGATGCACGAACTTTTATCGTACTGGCATTAGTCTTAATCTGGGCAGCACGACTGGGTAGTTTCTTATTTAAACGTATTCTCAAAGAAGGGAAAGACGGACGCTTTGACGAACTAAAACCCAATTTCCTGCGCTATCTAATTGTATGGACACTTCAGGGATTGTGGGTAAGTCTGACACTCGCTACAACGCTGGTCATCATCACTACATCAGCAAAATTGCCATTGGACACTTTTGCCATTGTCGGAATTACTATCTGGCTGATTGGATTCGTTATTGAAGCAGTTGCTGATGCGCAGAAATCAAAATGGCGTGCAAATCCAGAAAACAAAGGGAAGTTCATTAATGTAGGTCTATGGAACAAATCTCGTCACCCAAACTATTTTGGTGAAATTATAATTTGGATTGGTGTTGCCATTATTGCACTACCCGTGCTACAATCTTGGCAGTTTTTCTCACTGATTTCTCCATTATTTGTCACGATACTTCTTACCCGCATCAGTGGTTTACCTATGCTGGAAAAAGGCGCAGATGATAAATGGGGTGGTATGGGTGACTATGAAGAATACAAAAACAATACGCCGGTGCTGATTCCAAAGCTTATGTGATACGGAAATAGTTAATAGAATAATGCAAGTAACTTCTCGAAACAGATAAATTGATCAACGAATTATATTAATAACGTGTGCTAACATGCGTTAGCGGTAATTAAAAAAGAACAACGTGTGAATTTGTAGAAAAACAATAAATCCTAAATAAAATGAAATTAAGAAGAATCACTCCGGATTTAACTTCAAATAAAATAGAAGAAAGCAAGAAATTCTATTCCGACTTCGTTGGGTTGAAATTGGCAATGGACATGGGTTGGATATTGACTTTTATTTCTGAATCAAACCCAACAGCCCAAATCAATCTATTACGCTCTGATAAACAAGAGATTGACAACTCGAATGTTGCTATAAGTATTGAGTCTTCAGATGTAGATGGGTTGTATGAAAAAGCACTAGCTGAAAACATGGAAATTGTATATCCCTTAAAGAATGAAGAATGGGGAGTTAAAAGATTTTTTGTCAAAGACCCAAATGGCGTTACTGTGAATATAATGTGCCATCTATAACTTATAATCTTTTTCAAACCATTGGACTTGAATAATAATTACTGACAACAACGTATATAAAAAATAGCGGTTTTTGTGCTTAAGCAAAAATGAATTTTATAAATTTAAGGTCAGTAATAATCCGAAAAGTTCGTGCTTAAAAATCCGCTACTTTTCATATACAAGACCGTTGGGCACAACCTTACTCTCTCAATACCAATAAAATCAAATCAGTTTTTTCGCAACCTTTCCAATAGTCAGGCTTTGCAATACAATTAAAAACAGTATTCCCTGCTAATAAAATCGCGCACTGCTCATAGCCGCGACCGTTTCCCGCAACCCTGCGAGACACACTTTGCAAACTCAAAAGTTATATTCAGGATCTCAATTTACTGTGCTTAAATCCATAACTTCTGTAAACAAACATTCCGATAATTAACCACCCCGCGAACCTGACAAATGTAATCCACGGTAAACCCATCATTAGATAAAGGCAGGCGGCTACTCCCATCAACGGGACATAAGGAACAAAAGGAACCCTGAATGATCTTGGCCTGTCCGGCTCCTTCTTCCGTAAAATTATTATGCCGATGCAAACGAGTATAAATGCGAAAAGTGTACCGATGTTGGTCAGGTCAACCATTTCATCGATGCTTGTGAACATTGCGGTTATACCAACAACGAGTCCGGTTAAAATTGTAGCAAAATACGGCGTCCTGAATTTAGGGTGGACTTCAGCAAATTTTTGCGGCAGCAGACCGTCGCGCGCCATTGAGAAAAAGATTCTCGGCTGTCCAAGTTGAAAAACCAAAAGCACCGCGGTGTGCGCTATCACCGAACCAAAGGCGATAATTCCGATAAAGAGATTTGCGTTCTTTTGAATATTTGCGTACTGGAAAGCTAGCGTAAGCGGCTCTGCCTGCTGTGTTGCCAGCATATGCACCAGCGCCTGGTAAGGAATTATCCCGGTGAACACCGCGGCAACCGCTATATATAAGATAGTACAAATAATCAGCGAACCGATAATTCCAATCGGCAAATCCCTCTTGGGATTTTTAACTTCCTCGGCAACTGTAGAAACAGCATCAAAGCCTATGTATGCAAAAAAGACAACTGCGGCTCCGGCCTGAATTCCCGACCATCCGTTTGGAGCGAAAGGAGTCCAGTTTTCGGGTTTTACATAATGCGCACCGACATAAATAAAAAATCCAAGAATTATTAGTTTTATAATTACCATTGTAGCATTCATACGGGCGCTTTCTTTCACACCGATAACAAGAACAACAGTTATAAGAGCAACAATAGCAAATGCCGGCAGATTAAAAACTAATGGTATACCGAAAATATGAGGCGCACTTTCAAAAAGGCCCGGTATTTTTCCCGCCGTTGTATAGTCGGTCGACATCCAGTCGGGAATAATAATACCAAACCCTGCAACCAGCGTCTTAAAATAATTCGCCCAGCTTATTGCCACGGCAACGTTTCCAACCGCGTACTCAATAATTAAATCCCATCCAATTATCCACGCAACCAGTTCACCAAGAGTTCCGTATGAATAAGTGTACGCGCTTCCGGAAATCGGAACCATTGCGGCAAACTCGGCGTAACACAGTGCCGCGAATCCGCAGGCGACAGCAGTTAAAACAAATGAAAGCATTAGTGCAGGTCCGGCGCCCGGCCTGGCAAGATCTCCCGCCGCCGCGGTGCCGATTGTCGCAAAAATTCCCGCCCCGACAATTGCACCTATTCCGAGCAATGTAACATCAAGGGCTCCGAGCGTTCGCTTTAGTTGTTTGCTCGGGTCTTCGCTCTCGTGCATTATTGCGTCGAGACTCTTGGTCTTAAATAATTGTTTAAGCAAAATCACTCCGTTTATTTGAAGAGTAAGCGCTATTAGCTAAAAAATAAAAAAAGCGAATGGGATATGAATTACCGCCCAGAGAAGGTATCTCCACAATACCTGTTTAGATTCCTGTTTTGAAAAAAACACAAAATAGATTCCTTTAACGATTGTATTGCTCATCATTGCGATGATTATTGCTGAGATAACAATATTTTCGACCGGAATAGTTCCTCTTATCAAGGATAAAATAAACGGATCAATATCTGTTACGCCGGTAATTGCCGAAAGAGAAATCAATCCGCTGTCTCCGAAATAATTTTTTACAATTACCGTAAGTACAGATAAGATGACGAACAAGGCGGCGAACATAAGGGCGGGACGAATTTCGAAGGGATTTTGAAGTGTTGAGCCGGCATTTTCAGATTTTTCTTTTTGCTTTTCTTTAATGCCAAATGATAAAACAATACCAACCAAAGTAAGTGCACACAACTTCCACCATAGTACACTAACAAAGGATGGATTAATAAGCCAGACCAGGAATAATATTCTTATATACATAACACTGCTTGCCAGAAGCGAAGCCTGCAATGCGCTTTTGTTTTTTGACGGATCTTTTTCTGCAATTCTTGCAACCGCAATAGTTACTGCCGTACTTGAAACTATTCCACCCATTATTCCGGATAACCAGAGTCCGACCCTGTCGCCGAATTTTTTAATCAGGAAATAACCGATGAAACCAAGTGTAGATACAAAGACTACAATTAACCATATTTTATAGGGATTGAGTAAATACTTTGTGTATTCCTTATCAGGAAGCGCGGGTAAGATTATAAGAGTTACAAGAAGGAATTTAAGAACTGCAAGAAATTCTGATTTATCGAGCTTCTCAACGTATTTTTCGAGATCAGATTTTTCCGAAAGAAGCAGTGTAGTAATTATGCCGAGAGCAAGCGAAACCCATACATCGGCGAGAATTGTGAGTGCGCCAATTATGTATGTAAGAACAGCCGCAATTTCGCTGGTCCAGCCGTAATGGCCTTCTTTAAACTTTGCAAGATATCCGGCTATCACGAGCGCAGTAACCGAAATTAAACCAACGGGCAGTATAACCGGGATATTTATTTTATAAAGCCATCCGCAGGCAAAGCCGAAAAGACTTATAATCGTGTATGTCCTTAACCCCGCAAATCTTGATTTATAAACTGAGCCGGAACTTTCTCTTTCAAGCCCGATTAAAAAACCAAGTGCCAGCGCAACAATAAACCTTATTTCGTTTGTCCATTCAAAAGCATTCAAACGGGTAAACCTGTTTTTGTTTTTATTAAAATAGTAAAAGAACCAATAAATTTCTTTTTAATTAAACTAATTAAAAAGAAGTTGTAAAGATTATAGGGCTAAAGAGTAGGTTGTTTTTAATGAAAAATCTCTGCTATATTTATCCTCGGTAAAATTTACAAGATGAAAATCTTAAATGAAAGATTTTAAAATTTATACACAGCCTAACGATGTAACCTGCGGACCAACAAGTCTTCATGCAATCTATAGATATTATGGAGATAAAATATCCTTAAAGAAAACAATAAGCGAAGTAAACTACTTAAGCAATGGTGGAACATTAGCTGTTTTACTTGGATGTCACGCTTTGCAAAGAGGATATAAAGTTTCCTTATATACCTTTGATCTTCAAATTTTTGATCCTTCCTGGTTTTTAAATAAAGAAATTATCCCTTATAAATTAACAGAACAATTAAAAGTAAAAAGAACAAAAAAGTTCAGAGAAATTACAAATGCATATTTAGAGTATTTCAGGCTGGGCGGTAATATTTATTCTGAAGTTCTCACAAGATCTTTATTAAAAAAATATTTCTCAAAAAAAATTCCGGTACTAACTGGATTGAGCGCAACCTACTTATATAAAAGTATGAGAGAATATACTGGTGAAAACAATAAATCAGTATTTGATGATATAGTCGGAGAACCTATAGGACATTTTGTTATTTTGAAAGGCTTTGACGACGATGGCGAAAATATTATTGTTGCCGATCCATATAAAACTAATCCCATTTCAAACGAAAATTATTACCAGGTAAAAACATCAAGATTACTTAATTCAATTATGCTTGCTATAGTAACATACGATGCAAACATTTTAATAGTAGAGCCAAAATAATATATGAAAACCTTTGTTGTAGTAAATAATTTTAAAGACTGGAATTTCAACATTAAAGATGTTGATATAATAGAAGCCAAATCCTATTTAACAGATAAATCATTTTCAGAAATGAAATCAGCCAGGATTTTTAATTTATGTCGTTCATATAAATATCAGTCAATTGGCTATTACGTATCTCTTTTGGCAGAAGCCAGAGGACACAGGATATTTCCCAATGTTTCAACTATTCAGGACTTAAAAACACAAAGCATTGTCAGATCAATTTCAGATGAATTTGATGATTTCATTCAAAAAAGTTTTTCTAAAATTAAAGCGGACGATTTTGTACTTAGCATTTACTTCGGGCAAAATATTGCTAAGCAGTATTCAAGATTGGCAACACAAATTTCAAATATATTTCAGGCTCCATTAATGAGGGCTAATTTTGTACACAATAACAATAAATGGATGTTAAACAAAATATCCGTAGTGCCTGTAAATGAAATCCCTCAACATCACCTGCCTTACATTGCAGAATTTGCGGAAACCTTTTTTAATAAAAAAAGAATATATTCGCCCAAAGTTGCTATGCTTGCATATGATCTTGCAATTTTAATTAATCTAGATGAAAAGGAACCACCTTCCAATAAAAAAGCTATCCAGCAATTTATTAATGTTGGTGAAGAATTAGGTATCAGGTGTGAGCTTATTACTAAAGATGATTATAGCCGGATCCAGGAATTTGATGCGCTTTTTATAAGAGCAACAACTTCAGTTAATCATTATACATATCAATTTGCAAGACGGGCTTTTACAGAAGGTCTGATTGTTATTGACGACCCCTATTCAATTTTAAGATGTACTAATAAAGTTTACCTGGCTGAGATGCTTTCAAACGCCAATATTCCGGCGCCCAAAACCCTAATTATTTATAAAGATAAAAAGAAAGTCTTAAATATTGATTTGACATTTCCTGTAGTTTTAAAACAGCCTGATAGTTCTTTCTCGCAAGGAGTTATAAAAGTTGATAACCAGGAACAGTTTCTTCTTGAAACAAAAAAAATATTTGAAGTATCTGATCTAATTATTGCGCAGGAGTTTACTTATTCTGATTACGATTGGAGAATAGGTGTGTTAGATGGAAAACCACTTTTTGTATGTAAATATTTCATGGCTAAAGATCACTGGCAAATTTATAACTGGAAAAAGCATGGAAAAAATAAATATGGTAATTTTGAAGCCATTCCTGTTTATAAAGCGCCCAAAAAGGTTGTTTCGGCTGCGCTCAAAGCATCAAATATAATAGGTAAAGGACTATATGGTGTTGATGTGAAAATGATTGATGACAAACCTCTTATTATTGAGGTAAATGATAATCCTAATATTGATTTCGGTGTTGAAGATCAGATTATGGGAAAATATCTATACTATGAAATTATGCGGGTATTTAAAGAAAGGATTGAAAGTTCCAGGAAAGAACGGGAATTGAATATATGAGTAAAAATACTCTTCACCTTTTCCAAGGCTTAGGAATTGAACTTGAATATATGATAGTCAGAAAGGATTCACTACATGTTAATCCTGTTTGCGATGAAATAATTAAGGCTATGGCGGGTTCTTACACTTCTGACACTGAATATAAAAACATAGGCTGGTCAAATGAATTAGTTTTGCACGTAATTGAATTAAAAACCCCTGAACCGGTTAATAATTTAAATAATCTGGATAAATTTTTTGCCAAAAGCATAAAGAAAATTAATAAACTTCTTGATTCTTATGACTCTCAATTAATGCCTTCCGGTTCACACCCGTTTATGAACCCGGAAAAAGAAACCAAACTTTGGCCACATGAATATAATGCTGTCTATCAATCTTATGATAAAATATTTGGATGCAAAGGCCATGGTTGGTCAAATTTACAAAGCGTTCACCTTAATCTGCCATTTGCAAATGATGATGAATTTGGAAGATTACATGCCGCTATAAGATTATTGCTCCCAATAATTCCGGCACTAACCTCCAGTTCCCCTATTTTAGATGGACATTTAACAGATTATAAAGATATGCGATTAGCTGTTTATCAAAATAATCAAAAAATAATTCCTTCAATCGCTGGTGAAATTATTCCTGAAAGAGTTTTTTCAAAAGCGGAATACGAAAACATCATATTAAAAAAAATCTACAATGATATTGCTGAATATGACAAAGAAAATATACTCCGTTATGAATGGTTAAACTCCAGAGGTGCTATAGCAAGATTTGACAGAAATGCGATTGAAATCAGAATTATAGATACTCAGGAAGCACCAATAGTTGATATGGCAATAATTTTTGTAATTGTTGAAACATTAAAAATTATGATTAACGAAGTATGGACATCTTATGAGAAGCAGAAACTCTGGTTGGTAAAACCACTTTTAAATTTATTCCAAGAAGTAATTAAATATGCTGAATTTACTGATATAGTTGACTACGAATACTTAAATATTTTTAATATTAAAGAAAAATGTTCAGTTAAAGATTTGTGGGAAAAAATTATTTCCAATATTGACTTCTCCGGATTTAGTGAATTAAAATCAGTGATCAATAACATTATTGAAGAAGGAACTCTTTCCACCCGCATTATTAATAAATTAAATAATAATTATTCTCTAGAGAATATTACTTCAGTTTATAAAAATCTTGCCGATTGTCTAAACGAAAATAAAATGTTTTTATGAAAATGAAAACCATAATAACCTGTGAACACGCCGGAAACAAAATACCCCGCAAATACAATCACTTATTTAATTCTAATTATTCAATACTAAAAAAACATAAAGCATATGATATTGGAGCTGTTTATATTTACAAAAGATTAGCAAAAATCGCAGATTATTCTAGCCATACATTAATTTCACGGTTACTTATTGACACAAACAGGTCGTCTAACAGCAAAAATTTGTTTTCATCATTTACAAAAAATCTTGATGATAAAACAAGGCAGCAAATTTTTAATAAATATTATTTTAATTATCGTTCAGAAATAGAAAAGTTTATAGGCGACAACATCTTAAAAACAAGACTAATTCATTTATCAATTCATACCTTTACCCCGATATTTAACAGGAAAAGAAGAGATACCGATATAGGAATATTGTTCAATCCTAAAAGCAGATTAGAAAAAGAAGTTTCAAGTAATTTTAAGAAATTATTAAAAATCAGTTTCCCTCAATATAAAATCAGGTTTAATTCTCCCTACCTTGGAATATCCGATGGTTTTACAAGTCATTTACGAGAAAAATTTACTTACGAAAAATATGCCGGGATAGAATTGGAGGTAAATCAAAAATTCTTTACGAGTGGAAACAACCACAATATTGTAAACAAAATTTATCAATCGGTGTTCAAATTATTCTTTTTATATCCCGATTGATAATAATTGTACACTTTACATTATTATTGTTTTTCTAATTAAAAGTTAAAACGTATTAGTTGATTATGAAAAAGACTAATAAAAATATATAACGCGACAGATATGGAGGGTAATATATTATAAACAAACACGGCCATTCTACTGCAACTGGAGATTTAAGTTCATTTTCCATTTAAATGTGTTCAAATGGGTATCTAAATTTGTTTAATTAAATTTCATAAAAGATTATTAAATATTCTTAGCGTCTTTGGGTATTAACACAAAGACGCTAAGCAGAAAAGTTAAAATCTTGAAGTTTGTTTGACGAGCGGTTTTCTAGGAAGCATTTCATCACGCATAGCAGTATTGTAGACAAAAGCAGCCATAATCATTGCAGACTGCATTAAATCACTTTTACTTGCGTGATCATAATTATCCATATTTGAATGATGAATTCTTACCATATAATCCAGAGGATCCTGTATAAACTGGAAACCCGGAATTCCAATTGCATCAAAAGCAAGATGATCTGTTCCCCCTGTGGTTCTTATTGTAACTGTTGATGCGCCCATATCGTGAAATGGTTTTAACCATTCTTCAAATATCGGGCGTACAGCTTCATTACCCTGCAAGTAGATACCGCGAATTTTTCCTGACCCGTTATCATAATTAAAGTAACCGGAAACTTTTGATTGCTCGGATTTTAATTCGATTGTTTTAGGATCACCAAAATGTTTTAAAACATAACCACGTGAGCCGAGTAATCCTTCTTCTTCTCCATCCCACAAAGCAATACGAATTGTTCTTCTCGGTTGTACTCCAAGTGCTTTTAAAATTCTAACTGCTTCCATCGCAACTGCGCTGCCAGCCGCGTTATCGGATGCGCCTGTGCTTGCCTGCCAGGAATCAATATGTCCGCCAAGCATAACAACCTGGTCTTTTAATTCCGGATCCGTTCCGGGAATTTCTGCAATTATATTATGCCCGTTCGTATCTTTATCATAAAAGGTAGTTTTCAATTCAGCTTTAATTGTAACAGGAATATTTTTTTCAAGTATTCTTACAATTCTATTATAGTTTTCAATTTCAACCTGGAAAGAAGCGATCCCGCCTTCTTCACCTACTTTGTATGAACCACCAGATGCTGCAAAAAGAGTTCCATCCTGCCCGCGGCTTGGTTTTAAAATTACTGCAACTCCCTCAGTTTTCAGGAGTTCGCTTATTTTCTTTCTCAGGTCTCTCATTTTCATGTACTCTGCATACCTCGATGCCCAGGGGGATTTGGCACCCGGTTCAGGAGCCATTTCCATTTTTGCTAAATCCTCATCAGTATATCTTCTTGCATCAGCTTCAAATCTTTTTTCTACTTCTCTTTCGCCTCCCATCATTACTATAGCTCCTTTTAATTTTCCTTTAAAAGGTGCAAGATCTTCTTCCGTTTTTATATCTAATAATATTGGTTTCCCGCTAATTATCCCATTTGTACTTGTTGTCCAAGCTTCAGGATAAGCAATTAACCTATCGTAATCCGGTGCTGTCATTTCCAAACTAAATGACTCAACTGACCAGCCTTTACCGAATGTGCCCCAGGGTTCTATTGTTGCGTTTTCAAGGCCAATTTTTGTAAGTTCATTTTTAGCCCAGTTTGCGGCCTTGTAATAATTTGGTGAGTTTGTTAGTCTTGGTCCGTATACATCCGTTAAATAGCTTAACGTTTCCATCACTTTGGAATTAGTATATTCTTCATTTTTAATTTTTTGAATCATTTGAAGATCAACTTTTTCCTGGGCCAGAACAGAAAAGCAAATAACAAAGATCAATAAAACAGTGGTTTTTAAACGCAGAGTCATTACAGAATCCTCCTGTGGATAGTTAAAAGTTCGGTGTGTTCCCCCGATTTGTAGATTATAAAATATAGATGAAAATAAAGGATTGTTTATAATAATCAAATAAAAATGTGATGAAGATATTGAAACGAGAATTCACCTGTTTTCGCTTATTACTTTATGTTGGTTGTCAACAGTTTCCTACTTTTTTTAATCGCCAAAGCTAACTATTACTTCTATATCAACTAATCGGGACACTATTTCTTTAATAATTCTCAAAAATTCAGTATTTTTAAAGATGCTTATAAATTTTAAAGCAAAATTTTCGAATAAAAAATGTGGGAAAATAAATGAAAACAAAAATAATGTGGACAAAGATTGATGAGGCCCCGGCTTTGGCTTCCTACTGTCTGCTGCCAATCGTAGAATCCTTTTCAAAAGGAACAGGAATTGAATTTGAAACAAAAGATATATCTCTGGCCGGAAGAATTATTGCAAACTTTCCGGATAAACTAACTGAAGAACAGAAAATACCGGACTACCTGAATGAACTGGGTGAAATTACGCAAGACCCGAATGCTAATATCATTAAACTTCCAAACATCAGTGCATCTATTCCACAGCTTCATGCAGCTATTAAAGAATTACAGGAAAAAGGATATGACATTCCGGATTACCCGGATGAACCTAAAACTGATGAAGAAAAAGCGCTTAAAGAAAGATTTGCTAAAGCACTTGGTTCTGCTGTTAACCCGGTCCTCAGAGAAGGAAATTCAGACAGACGTGCAGCTGCTTCGGTTAAAAAATTCGCACAAAAACATCCTCATAAAATGATGAAACCATGGCCGGAATCCGGATCAAAGACCAGGGTTGCGCATATGAATCAGAAAGATTTTTACGGCACTGAAGAATCTGTTACTCTTGACAAAGATGATGTAGTTAAAATTGAATACGTTGATCCGGATGGAAAGGCAACTGTTCTTAAAGAAAAACTAAACCTGTTGAACGGTGAAGTAATAGATGCATCTGTAATGAATGTTAAAGAATTAAGAAAATTCTATGCGGAGCAGATTGAGGCAGCAAAAAAAGATGGTGTACTTCTTTCACTCCACCTTAAAGCTACAATGATGAAAATATCCGATCCGATAATGTTTGGTCACGCAGTTTCCGTTTATTATAAAGACGCTCTGGAAAAACACGCTGACACATTAAAGGAAATCGGCGCTAATGTAAATAACGGCTTAATGAATGTTCTCGAAAAATTACAGAAACTCCCTGAAGAAAAAAGGAAGGAAATTGAAGCAGACATTAATAAGGTTTATGAATATCAGCCGGAACTTGCAATGGTTGATTCCAGAAAAGGGAAAACCAATCTTCACGTACCAAACGATATAATTGTTGACGCATCTATGCCGAATGTTGTTCGTGATGGCGGGAAAATGTGGAACAAAAAAGACGAACTTCAGGATTGCATAGCTATGATTCCTGACCGTTGTTATGCAACTATATATGAAACAATTATTGAAGACGCGAAAGAAAAAGGTCAGTTCGATCCCACAACAATGGGTGCGGTTTCAAACGTAGGCTTGATGGCAAAAAAAGCAGAAGAATACGGCTCACACGATAAAACTTTTGAAGCCAAAGGTAACGGTGTTATTCGCGTTGTAAATACAGCAGGAGAAACTTTGCTTGAGCAAAAAGTAGAAACAGGTGATATTTTCAGAGTATGCCAGGCAAAAGATGAACCGATAAGAGACTGGGTAAAACTTGCTGTAAGCAGAGCAAAAGAATCTTCATCACCAGCAATATTCTGGCTTGATGAAAACAGAGGACACGACAGAGAAATCATTGCAAAAGTTAACAAGTATCTGCCGGAACACGATACAAAGGGGCTTGAGATTAAAATTCTTCCTCCGGTTGAAGCAATGATATATACTCTCGAAAGAACAAGAAAAGGATTAAACACTATTTCAGTTACCGGTAACGTTCTTCGTGATTATTTGACAGATTTATTCCCAATTCTTGAATTAGGAACAAGTGCAAGAATGCTTTCAATTGTTCCCCTCTTAAAGGGCGGCGGATTATTTGAAACCGGTGCCGGCGGTTCTGCTCCAAAGCATGTTCAGCAATTACTGAAAGAAAATCATTTAAGATGGGATTCACTCGGTGAATACTGTGCGTTAGTTCCTTCTCTGGAAATGATAGCATCGAAGAGTGGTAATGCAAAAGCTACTTTATTGGCTGAAACTCTCGATACAGCAATCGGAAAATATCTTGAGAATGGGAGAATGCCTTCAAGAAAAGCTGGCGAAATTGATAACAGGGGCAGTTCCTTCTATCTCTCTTTATACTGGGCTCAGGCTTTAGCAGAACAGGATAAAGACAATGAATTGAAATCACGTTTTGTTAAAATTTATGAAGAATTAAAAGCTAACGAAGATAAAATAGTAAACGACCTGGTTTCTGTTCAGGGTAAACCTGCAGATATAGGCGGTTATTATCTGCCGGATGATAAGAAAGCTTTTGAGGTTATGCGACCGAGTCCAACTTTCAATAAGATTATTGATGAGATGTAGTTTAATCTTTTAGTTAACATTCTTCTATACTTAAAAACGGACAGGGCTATCTTGTCCGTTTTTTATTTTTAAATACTTGCTATCTATTAAATATAAAAATGATATAATAAAGACACATCTCAATAATCATAAAATCAAAAGCATAGATTGGGGAATTATTATTAAAAACATTAATAATTTCGATAACAACTAATAAAAGGACACTTGCTGCCATCGAAAATATTAAAGCTACAAGTCTTGCTTTATCTGTCTCATCATCTTCTTCCCTCTCTCTCGAAAATACAACCAAGGAAAGTCCGCAAAGAAATGAAATACGGTTGTACATTAAAATAATATTTGAAGCAGGAAAGAAAACAAGATAGGATTTTATAAAAGCTGCAAATACTAATACCAGTAACGAAATTAATATTACAACGAGCCCTATAATTTTGAAATAAGACGGTAATGAATATTTTGTAAACAGGTTTGAATCCATTTGCTTAAACTAAATTCTGTTTATGTATTAAAATATGATATTTTCTTCTTTTTAGCTTATATAATTAAGCCATTCATCATAGTTTTATTGAATTAGTATAAAAATGCTTTAATTTTGTGAATTGACAAACTCAAGAAATCATATCTATCGTAATAACCGGAGTAATTTTATGAAGAAAATGTTCATGTTTATTTTATTATTTGCCGGAATAATTTCCGCACAAAGCAATGTTTACTTTCTTTCATCTCCATCACTTTCTCCCGATGCAAAAAATGTAGTTTTCACTTATCAACAGGATTTATGGATCGTTCCTACAGACGGTGGAAATGCTTATAGATTAACCGGCATGCAGGGAAACGAAACCGATGCTGTCTTTTCACCTGATGGAAAATGGATCGCTTTTGACGGCACTCAGGATGGTAATTCTAATATTTACATAATCCCAGTTGAGGGTGGCAAAATTAAACAGCTCACCTATTACGACGGAACCGACCAGGTATCTTCATGGTCGTGGGACTCAAAATATATCTATTTCACCTCAAGCCGCTATAACAGAATGTCTACCTATAAAGTCTCAATTGATGGCGCTACTGCGGAAAGATTATTTGAGAATTATTTTAGCTGGCCTCACAATTTAGTTGTTAATCCTAAAACTGGTGAATATCTTTTTAACGAAAGCTGGGAAAGTTCAATATTTACAAATAGAAAAAGATATAAAGGTGCATTTAATCCGGATATTAAATCTTACAATCCTAAAACAGGAGAATTTAAAAAACTTACAGACTGGATTGGTAAAGATATGTGGCCCACAGTAGACAGATCCGGGAATATTTATTTTGTTTCAGATGAAGCAAATAATGAATATAACCTTTATACTTTCACTAAAGGGAAGAAAGTCCAACTCACAAATTTTGATACATCAATTAAAAGGCCCCGCGTTAGCGCCGATGGTACAAACGTAGTTTTTGAGAAAGACTATCAACTATATCTTTATAATACAACGACAAAGCAAACAAAGAAAATAAATGTTGACCTTCCTGAAAACAGTACACTGACAACTCTTCAGGATTTTAACGTAAGTGGAAAGATTACAAATTTTGACATCTCACCCGATCATAAAAAAATTGCTTTTTCTTCAAGAGGCCTCCTTTTTGTCTCTGATATGGAAGGAAAATTTGTTCGTGAATTAAATACCAATCCGGAAGGAAGGGTTCTGGAAGTTGCATGGACTGACAGCACTGACCTGATCTTTAACCAGGTTGTTGACGGATGGCAAAACTTATATACAATACAAGCAGATGGAAGCGGTAAAGAGAAACAAATTACTTCCGATGAAAGAAACAACAGAAGTATTGAAATGAACAGTGACAGAACTAAAATGGTTTATTTAAGCGGAAGGGATCAGCTTAAAATACTTGACTTAAAAACAATGAAAAGTGAAACTATTTTAACAGATGAATTTTGGGCTATTCAAAATTCACAACCGCATTTTTCACCTGATGATAAATGGATACTTTACACTGTTTATCGGAATTTTGAACAGGAAGTGTTTGTAATAAACTTAGAATCCGAAAAAACTTATGATATTACAAATTCCGGACTTTCCCAGGCCGATCCTGTCTGGTCGCCCGATGGCAAATATATTTATTTTGAATCTGACAGAAAAAATCCCGCTTACCCTTATGGTTTCACAAACGCCCATATATATAGAATAGCTTTAGAAAAATTTGATATTGAATTCAAATCAGACAGATTTGATAAATTATTTGAAAAAGAAAAAAAGGATACAACTAAAAATATTGTAAAAATTAATTTTAAGGATTTAACAGACCGCTGGGAAGAAATAACAGATGATCTGGGAAATCAGCTCAATCCATACATCCTAAACGATAAAGAAGATACTAAAGTTATATATGCTTCCAACCAGGAAGGATCTTTTAATCTATGGGTTAAAACTCTAAAACCTTTTGAAAAAACTGAGACAGATAAAATAGCTGGAGCAAAAGGTGGTGGTTACCAGATTGTGAAAGCAGGTTCTAATTATTATGTGTTAATTGGCGGCTCAATAAGCAAATTAGTAATGTCTCAAAATAAGTTAGACAAAATAAAAATCAGCTATACATTCAATAAAAATCTTATGTCCGAATTCAAGCAAATGTATTATGAAGTTTGGGCAAACCTGGATGAAAATTATTACGATTCTAATTTTCACGGGGTGGATTGGGCAAAGATGGAAAAAAGATACGCAAAGTTTCTTCCGTACATTACATCACGTTCTGATTTAAGAACTTTACTGAATGACCTTGAAGGAGAATTAAATTCATCACACCAGGGATTTTATTCAAATGGATCCGAGGAAAAAACTTTCTATACAACAAAATCACTCGCAACAGGTATTTTATTTGATAACAATAATCCTTACACAGTAAAGCATATTGTAAAGGAATCACCTGCTGATAAAATTAATAAAGATGTAAAACCCGGTGATGAATTAATTGCTGTAAACGGGGAAAACGTAGACGCAAAAATTAACCGCGAATATTACTTTAGTAAACCAACTCTTGAAAATGAAGTTACCTTAACTTTCAAGAGAGATGGAAAATCTTTTGATGCAAAATTCCATCCCGAAAGTTCACGTTCTTTGAGCAACCAGCTTTATAATGAATGGATAAATGCAAATAAAAATTATGTGGATGAAAATAGTAATAACAAAATTGCCTACGTCTATATGAAGAATATGACCGGCAGTGCACTGGACCAATTTTATATTGATATGACCAGCGATGATGCATTTAAAAAAGACGGATTAATTCTTGATCTTCGCTATAACACAGGCGGAAATGTACATGATAAAGTATTACAGTTTTTGAGCCAGCGACCTTATCTGCAGTGGAAATACAGAAATGGTAAATTTACAATTCAGCCAAACTTTACACCTTCTGCGCACCCAATTGTTCTGCTTGTAAATGAACAGACTTTGAGTGATGGAGAAATGACTTCCGCAGGATTTAAAGCACTCGGACTTGGGAAAATTATAGGAACAGAAACTTACAGATGGATTATTTTTACATCCGGGAACGGACTCGTAGACGGATCATTTTACCGTTTGCCTTCATGGGGATGTTTTAGCCTGGATGGAAAAGATCTGGAACACACAGGTGTTTCACCTGATATTTATGTAGATACCAATTTCAAAGACAGGGTAGAAGGAAAAGATCCGCAGCTTGACAGAGCAATACAGGAAATAAAAACAGAGTGGGAGAAATAAGTGTTTTTTGTAGAGACGGGGCATGCCCCGTCTCTACTTATTTCATTCCTCTTTCCATTTTAACAGCCAGTGATCAAATGATATTTTACCCGAGCCATATAAAATGAAAAATATCATTAACACAAAAAGTAATATCAAATAATTTAATTCAGAATTCAGAATAAACAAATCTTTATGAAAATCTGTCATAAACATTTCACCCAGTACAGCCGGTAATTGAAACAATAAAGCCCAGCGTGTAATAAATCCTATGGTCACAAACAATCCGCCGACTATTAGCACTACAATTACATAATGTCCGGCATAAAATGATACGAACTCAGACATTTCCGTTCCTCTGCCTGCAAGCATTGTAATAATTTCTTCCCTGTTGAAGATAAAGGCAATTCCTTTTGTAATCAGTAATAGTCCAAGAATTATCCTGATGAGGTCAAGCCATTTTGGATGGTGATGATCGGCCCAGTATTCAATTTGTTGAAGTGAGTTCATATATCCTCCCCTTTTATGGTTAATAGAACTCTGAATATAGACTGATATTAATGTATTTAATTAATTGTTAAGTCGAAATGAAAAAATTAAAATAACTCATCCCCTGCATAATCTAATTTCCCATTTAGAATTTTGGCCGGTTGGGTGTATGGGTGTTCATCCGCTTTCATTTTATCCATAATATGCAAAACAGTCCAGCCGTTAAGTTTTAAATAATCTGAAATCATTGAACGGTGACATTTCCACCATACAGCTTCCGAACACATTATTACTGTTTTTCTTTTACCCGCTATTTTAATTAATTCATCAATTCCTTCTTTGAAATATTCCGTTTCCATGTAATCAGCATAGCCGCGGAATGATTTGTGTTTCCAACCGGTATTTTTCGAATCCTTTTTGGGGGTTCTTCTGCCCCCAAGTCTTAAAATGTGAACATACTCTATTCTATTCGCCAATAGCGATTCAGCAAGATTTTCTTTATTGAATTGCGGAAATCTCTTAGAGCCGGGGAAACTACGGACATCAACAAGCACTTCTATATTAAATGTCAGGAGCATTTCAACAAATTCTTCAATGCTTCTTGTTGAATGCCCGATTGTCCAGATTTTCTTTTGATATTCCATTATTGATGATTTTCTGTAATACTTAACTGTAAGTTAAATCTTAATTACGAAAAAAAAAGGGAGTAATTTGGAAGGTAATTGTATAGACACGTGATCCCGCCAAAGGCGGGCAAGCGCTTATCTATACTTAATAATAATTATTTAGTAAGTATTTCCAAAAGTTTTTGAACAAATCTCTCGTCCCAGCCTTTGCTGTGTCCTTCGATAAGTTGTGGTCTCATTTCGGCAGGCAGGTTTTCCCAGCCGGTATGGATCAGGGTAAGATAAGTTTGTCCTTCCTTTTCCGATATCAAAATAGTCACAAGTGTTTCTGCATCTATTCCGGGATTCCAGGTGAAAACCAGCTTCCTGTTTATTTCAATTTCTTTCACCGTGCAATAAATAATGCCATCCCATTTATCAGAGTTCTCAGCCTTAAAAGTAAATTCTTTCCCGACAACCGGCACAAATGTTGTAGGCATCATCATCCATTCCCCAAGTTGACCCGGCTCAGTTAATACTTTCCACACTTTATCTGTCGGGGCATTTATTATGACATGTTTCTCGATTTTTCCCATTGTTCGCCTTTTTTATTTTTCAAAGTAATTCTTAAGTGACGTTCGGATAATTGCTTCCCAGCCCGCTTGAAAGTTTTCTTTTGCAAAATGCGGGTTTTCTGTTCCGAAAGTTTCAATGTCTGTGTGAGTTAGTTTTACTCTTGTATTATTCCCCTCTTCAATTAATTCAAATGTCACAAAAGATTTTCCCGGATAACCGTCATATCTCCAGCTATATGTTAATTTTTTATTTACAATCACATCTGTTATTTCACAAATATGAAGATATTGATTGTCTTTATCCGGACCGCCCAAAAACCTGAATTCAAATCCGACTTCTGGCTTGAACTCTTCCAGATCGAAATACCATTTTTTCATTTCGTTTTTATTTGTAATTGCCTTCCAGACTTCTGAAACCGGGGCCTTAACAGTTATTTCTTTTATAATTGAATTTTCATTTGACATTACTTATTCTCCACAAAATTTTTTAATAATTGTAATTTCTTATCCCAAAATCTGTCATAAAACTTCAACCAATTCCGAACTTCATTTAGTGGTTCCACATTAATGTTGTAATATCTTTCCCTTCCCTCCTGTCTTGAATTTACAAGATTGGTTTATAATAATATTTTTAAATGTTTTGAAACAGCCGGGCAGCTGAACTTAAATTTCCTGGCAATTGAATTTACAGTCAATTCTTTGTCAGCAAGCATCATCAGTATTTTTCTTCTGTTCTGGTCCGCCAGTGCTGAAAACACATCATCAATCTTGTTAAGCCATTTAAAATTCTCATTATTGTATTAAAGCTTAATTTACCTTTCTGCCATTTCGAGCCCGACGGAGTCGGGAGAGAAATCTTTGTTTTAATTTAAAAGATTTCTCAATCGTCCCGACTTGTCGGGACTCCTTCGAAAAGACACCCACATCAGTAACCAACTGGTTACTTAAATATAGGTAACCTTGTAGTTACCTGTTAAGTGTGGGGGAAATTAAATATTTGCCTTTTCACTATTTATAGTTAACTTCTTTGTCATAATCCAAAATTTGATATTCCAATTTGCAAGTGCACTGATAATGCCTAAGAGATGCCGTGCATGAATATATTAAGAACTCTTTCCGCCATATAGTTAAATAATTGTAATTTTTTTGAAAAAACATCAATCGGGAGGTTCAATGCCCTTCTTGTCAATTAGAAATTATTTTCTTAAAATAATTCTCATTCCTCTTTTATTGATTTCAGTTCACGCACAGGATAAATATTTTTTCGAAAAACTCTCTGTCTCTGATGGACTATCCAACTCTGTTGTGCTTTGTACCTACCAGGATCATCTCGGTTACCTCTGGATCGGTACAATAGACGGGCTTGACAGGTATGATGGTTACAACATTAAAGTTTATAAAAACATACAGGGAGATTCTACCAGCCTGCCATATAATTATATTACTTCAATAGGCGAAGACAGCAAAGGTAATTTATTTGTTGGCTCTTTTGATTTTGTAAGCATTTATAACAGGGTAAAGGATAATTTTAAAAATATCCCTGTTGAAAAAGGATCTCAGTTGAATTATCCACAGGTATTAGATTTTTTGAGAGATTCAAAAAACAGGCTCTGGATTTCTACGGACCAGACCGGGGTTCAATTATATGACCAGAGTACAAAGAATTTTAAGGGAATAGACTTTAAAGATTATTCAGGAAAAATTATTCATTTCGATCAATTAAGCGAAGTTTATAATTTAACCGAACTGAAAAACGGAAACATTTTAGCTCCAACTTTAACCGAAGGGATTTTCATCTATAACCCTTCTGCGAATGAGTTCCAGCCATACTTTTCTAATCCTAAACTAAACGCAAAAAATATATTTGATATTTTTGAAGACAGCTCCGGAAAATTATGGCTTGGAGGTAAGGATGAAATAAAAATTTATAATCCACTTACATATGACATGAAATCTATCAGTATGGTTTCAAACCTCCCTGCAAAAGGAACGGATAATCTTTATGGTAAATTTTATGAAAACAGCAGCGATAATATTTTAATGGCATGTAATTACGGGATACTTGAAACAGATCTCAACGCAAATAATTTTTCTCTACTTACGAAAAACATTACCAATATCAATCCTACAAACTTTTATAAAGATAATTTCGGAATATACTGGATTTCAACAAACGGTAACGGATTATACCGGTTTGACCCTGCAAAAAAACCGTTTCAGTATTACCCTGTCGGTAGCAATAGCAATTCTTCTACCAGCACTTCTCAAATAGTCAGCGTGGTGCAAAACCCGGTAAACAAGAATGAACTCTTCGCATCATTGGATAAACAGGGTATATTTAAATTCGACCGAAGCACAAATAAATTCACGAAAATACAAAACCAGTCCGGTAAGAATTTAATTGTTGACGACCGGGAAAATCTTTGGTACACAATTGATGATGATGCTTTGTACAAACTAAACTTAAAAACAGGCAACAAAGAAACTTTCCCTTTTAAAAATATATCCTATACCAGGGCTCCCTTCCAGATTTATAATATTAAAACCGGGCCTGATAAAAATATCTGGATTTCTGACAGGCAGGGTGTAAATATATTTAACCCGGAAACAAATACCTTTCACAGACTACCGACTTTAACAAACAAACCGATCAGTGTAGGATTGATATCTGAGATCAGGAATGTCGTAGAAAACAACAAACCTGTTGCAGCTATACTTAAAGTAGGAGAAGGCGCAAATCTCTCAAAAGATTTTAGTCTTGACAAAACAACCAAAGTGCTGATCATAAATCTTGGCGAAGGAAGATTAACAAGCCTGAACGAAAACATGTTCGACTATGGCTGGATTGAAGATTCAAACAATAAAAAAATATGGTCCACTGGCAATATTCAAAAATCTTTTAACGATGGGGGCGGGTATAAAAACAGGATAACTCCTGCCTGTGCTAAACTGCCTGCCGGAAAATACAGTCTTCATTTTGTTTCTGATATAGGAAACAATTACGGTGCATTTAATGTTGATGCTCCTCCTGATTCAGAATGGTATGGAATACAGGTTATACCGATTAATGATAAACAATATTCCGACCTGGACAAAAAAATTAAAACAGAAAGTGATAATAAATATTTTCCGGCTTTTGAAGTTGCCACCGATATTGAATTCAGCCGGAAGTATATAAACACTGCGTGGATTGCTACAATTGGCGCCGGTTTAATCAGGTTAAATTTACAGGACAATACTTATAAGCAGTATCATTTTGATGACGGAACTGAACGATTCCCGAATGCAAACAGACTAACTGGCTTGCTTGAAGACAGGAACGGAAAAATATGGGCGTCTACACAGGAAAGTTTGCTGCGTTTTAATCCCGAAACCGAAAAATTCAAATTTATAAACCAGGAAGACGGACTTGCAAGCAACGTTGTTTTTTTCAGCGCACAGGATTTGAACGGCAACTTGTGGTTTGGTACACCTGGAGGACTTTCCCTGCTGGATAAAAACAGCACCGATGGAAAGTTAAGCTTTATAAACTATGATAATAAGGATGGCATAAATGACCTGCCTGTAAATTACTCGCTTGCAATGACAGCTGACGGAGAAATCTTTTACGGCGGATACAACGGGCTGAATGCTTTTTACCCGGGAAGCGCAAATAAAACCTTGCCTGATCCGGTAATTACAGATTTAACCATCTCCGGCACTCCGGTTGAAAAACTTGCCGATGAACTCAATCTTAAAGCGGATATAAGCGAAACCAAACAGCTTGAATTACCTTATGCCGACAATAACCTTTCGTTTGAATTTGCATCCATTCACTTTTCACGCCCAGCAAAAAACAAAATTGCATATATGCTGGAGGGATTGGACAAGGACTGGAATTACACTAACAGGAGATTCGCATCTTATTTAAACCTTTCGCCGGGAGATTATATTTTTAAAGTGAAAGGTTCAAATGGCGATGGTATCTGGAATCCTAAAGTAGCATCAATAAAAATAATTATTAATCCTCCGTGGTACCGGACAACTATTGCTTACATATTTTATGGAATTTTATTCGTTGGATTACTTTTCGGCATCGACAGGTTCCAGCGAAGAAGAATATTAAATAAAGAAAGAAACGCCACCGCAATAAAGGAAGCGGAACTTCGCGCAAAAATTGCCGAAGCTGAAAATGAACGAAAGACAAAAGAGCTTGAAGAAGCAAGACAGCTTCAGCTTTCGATGCTGCCAAAAGAAATTCCACAGTTCCCCCATCTGAATATCGGGGTATATATGAAAACAGCTACGGAGGTCGGCGGGGATTATTATGATTTTAATGTAGCAATGGACGGCACGCTTACCGTTGTTCTCGGTGACGCAACAGGACACGGAATGAGAGCCGGAACAATGGTTACTTCTGCAAAATCATTGTTTAACAGTTACGCAAACAACCCCGATATCCTTTTTACTTTTAAGGAAATGACACGTTGCATTAAGCAAATGAAATTTCATTCGCTCGCGATGTGTATGACAATGCTGAAAATAAAAGAAAATAAATTAATAATGTCGGCCGCCGGAATGCCACCCGTTTACATTTACAGGAGAAATAACAGGGTGATAGAAGAACATTTAATGAAAGGAATGCCACTCGGTGCGATGGAAAATTTTCCATACCAGTTAAAAGAACTGGAACTGTCCCCAGGTGACACACTGTTATTAATGAGTGACGGACTGCCTGAATTACAAAACGACAAGAAAGAGGTTTTCGGTTACAGACGAACAAAAAACTCATTTGAAGAAGTCGCGGAAAAAGAACCTGAAGAAATTATTTCTTACTTGAACCGGGAAGGCAACAGCTGGGCAAACGATAAAGACCCCGACGACGATGTAACATTCGTAGTCATTAAGATTAAATAACATTGTGTAGAGACGGGGCATCAGCCTCGGCGAGGCCGAGTCTCGACGGGTGCCCGTCTCTACGAAGACAAATAAAAAAACATACAACGAGTTTATAATACAATGAAGATTTTTAGAAAAGTCCGCCAAAAACTCGCGGCCGAAAATAAAGTAATGGCATATTTGCGTTATGCTGTTGGAGAAATATTTCTGGTCGTAATTGGAATTTTAATTGCCCTACAGGTAAACAACTGGAATGAGGGAAGAAAAGACGCAAAGTTTGAGCGTGAGATTCTGGCACTTATCGACCAGAACCTTGCACAGGACTCCCTTTCATTATCTTCTGAATTGTCTAAAACAAAACTGGCAGTACATTTAACCGACCGTTTATTAGAACAGGTTAAATTAAAAAACTATAATAATGATAGCCTTGACTACTGGATGGGGAAGATTATATGTTTTGAACGATTCAGATCACAATCCAGCGCTTATGAAATGTTGAAAGCAAAAGGCCTGGAAAACATCTCGGATAGGAAACTTCAAATGGCACTGATATCATATTATGACCAAAGTCTATACAGTGTTTATCAAAGCTTAAATGATGTAGAATTATCATTTAATAATGACTGGATTCCGATAATCAAAAAAGAATTTACAGACTTTAAATGGACTGATTACTGTAAGCCGGCAAATTCAAAAGAATTCTTTGAAAAGCCGGCTAACATTACTCTATTTAAATTATACCAGGATAATAGAAGAGGAATGGTTAGAAATGGACAAAAAGCACTCGATAAAATAACTGAAATTAGAGAATTAATAAAAGAAAACATCGGACAATGAAAATCTTTAGGAACATAAGGCAAAAACTTGCCTCCGAAAACCTGCCTGACCGGCAGGCAGGTAAAGCGATGGCATACTTACGTTATGCTGTTGGAGAGATTCTTCTTGTAGTAATAGGGATTTTAATTGCTCTTCAGATTAATAATTGGAATGAAAACCGAAAATTACTAAAACAGGAAATAGAGATTTATAGTGAACTAAAAAGCGATTTATTTCAAACCAAAAAAGAAATCTCAAGCACAATTAATAAGCATAAAAAAATAATTAAATCCACTCAAAGTCTTATTTATGATATTGTTAAAAAAGAACCATATTCTAAAGCCATATATAATAGATTTGCAAGTTCGGGTGATGATTTTCAAATAATCCCTCAAACAAGTGCTTTTGAGAGTTTAAAAAATATCGGTTTGGATATTCTGTCTAATGACAGCCTTCGAATCAGAATAACTGATTTGTATGAAATAGACCTCAAGCGTTTTGATGATGAACTGGGGGATAATAATTCTGATCACAGCATTAAGAATATATTATTCCCTTACCAGGATAAATATTTTTTTGCAGATTATAATCAAACCTCAAAATATGGTTTTAAATATGCAGACAGCATTACAGTTCAAAAATTAAAAATAAAGGATTACAACAAATTCTTGAGGGACAATAAGCTGCTAAAGGTTTTACAATTAACACTTTACAATAGAAGTAGAAAAGTAGATTTAGAAACCGAAACAATTATTAAAATTGATAATACTATTAAAAAAATTCAGAAAGAACTTAATAAATTGAAAAAATAACGAAAGTACAGACAATGGCAAAAATCTTTAGAAATGTTCGTAGGCAACTCATGTCCGAAAATAAAGTGATGGCATACTTACGCTATGCTGTTGGAGAAATTTTTCTTGTAGTTATCGGAATTTTAATTGCTCTTCAGGTAAATAACTGGAATGAAAACCGGAAACTAAACCAGAAGATTCTTGCCAATCTAAAAAACGTTCAGTCGGAACTGGCTGTAAACATCCGGAATTCTGACGGAGTAATTGAACGTTTCGTCAAAAGGGATTCTGCAAAAAACCTTATCTTCAACAATAAGCTTTCTTATGCCGATTACAAAAACGACATTGCATTTAACCCCACACTTTTTGCTCCTTATTATTATGACAACTTTGACCTGAACTCAATCGCCTTCAATAATCTCACACAAAATTCCGAAGAAATCCCTCAAAAGTATGCCCCGATACTGGATAAATTGAACTATTTATACATAAAGATGAGGACCAGAATTAATGTTCTGAATCAGCGTTATCAGAGAACCGTTTATAGAAACATGGATGATTTAGCAAGGGAGAAAAGCTGGTTTGTCGAAGATAGTTTTAAGGGAGCGCACAGTGATGTGGCAATTAATTATTTCCTGACCAACCCCCGATACAAGGGACAGGTATCCATAACATTAAATGACGCGAGGAATCTCTCTGGGGCAGCTTGTAAATACAGAAAAAATGCCATCGATGCTTACCGGGCAATTGCCCGTGTTTTAGGGAATAAAGATAAAATCCCGGACTATATCAGCTATACCATAAGGAACAAAAAAGTTGTCGACCGGTATGTCGGCAGTTATCGGCAGTTTTACGGTCCTCCGCACACAGAAATGGGAAACCGAATAGAAATCACTAAAAGCGGGAATCAACTGTTTTTTACAGCAAAAACAACAAATGAAAAAATACCGATCTATTATTTTAGAAACTCCACCTTCTTTTTTGCAAATGATCCTAAGCTTATTAACTTCGGCAAAACAGGAGAACTTAAGGTAATTGATGGTGATACAGATATGCTTAAATTTAAAAAAGTATCAAAGGTTCAATAGAAAATAAAGAATGAAAATTTTTAGAAACGTTCGCCAAAAACTCGCAGCAGAAAACAAGGTAACGGCATATTTACGCTATGCCATTGGTGAAATCCTTCTTGTTGTAATAGGAATCTTAATTGCGCTGCAGGTTAACAACTGGAATGAATTAAGAAAACAAAATATTGCTGATACAGAATTCTTAAAGGGTGTGAAAAAAGACCTTATACAAGACAAACAATATATCAAATTAGTCTTAAAGGAAATGGACTCAAAAATAGAGGCATTTGACTTATTAAACAGTAAGGTGTTTTTAAAGTCTCGGGATAATAATACAACTTCAATTGACTCTTTATTGCAAATTTATTTTAAACTGGGCAACCGTACATTTTATCCAGTTTCAGGTTCTTTTCAGGCAGCAGTTTCCGGTAATTTAATTAATAATTATAAAAACAAAGAGATCACCGCTTCAATTATAAAGCTCTATAATTCTACTTACTCAAGATTAATTGATAACGGGAGAATCCTGAATGACAGGTGGGCTTATTTGAGAAAAAAATATATTCACCAATATCGAACAGGAAGTTTTCATATAACCGAGAATAAAATGTTTTCTGAAATTTTAGATGATATGTACTATCATTACTTGGAACTGAAATGGTACCGTGGGGTGTTAAAAGATACTTTAAATGAAATTGATGTATTATTAAAAAAAATAAATGATGAAATTCTTTAGAAAAATCAGACAAAAACTTGCAGCAGAGAACCTGCCTGCCGGACAGGCAGGTAGCGTTGCAAAATACTTACGCTATGCTGTTGGTGAAATTTTACTTGTAGTTATTGGAATTTTAATTGCCTTGCAGGTTAACAATTGGAATGATCGACAAAAAGATAAAAAGGAAGAAATTGTTATCTTAAACAATCTTTTAGAAAACCTATACTCCGCCAACGATCAGTCCCGTATTGAAATCGTAAAAGAAAATCAATTAAGAAAATCATTACTCATCGCTTTAGGAAAAAATTCCAATAAAACCAAGGGAGGCGCAAATTCTATTTCTGACTCATTATTTTATTACATAACCTGGAATTCTTTTTCCAGTGTACCCGTTTTAAATTCGTATACAGACATAAAAAATACCGGTAAATTAAGCCTTATAACAAACCGTAACATACGTGAAAAATTCGCCAACCTGGAACTAACCCTATCCGGGCTCACTACTGGGGTAAAAGATAGGCTTACAGTGCAACAAATTAGAATAGATAACATACTTATCAATGATGTAAATTTTGTGAGATTACTAAAGCGGATCGATCCGAGCATCAATATTGATGGTGAAATTGAAAACAATTACAGCGTCCTTTTAAATAATCAAAAAATAAGAAATCTACTGACACTCAAGTTGGGGATCACCTATTCGGTCATCAAAAAACGAAAAGAGCTTGGTGCGGAAATTGACCATTTAATTCATCTTTTGGAAGTCGAATTAAATAAATTGGAAAACCAAAAGCATAACTAATGATAAAAATCTTTAGAAAAACCCGCCAAAAACTTGCAGCCGAAAATAAAGTTGCAAAATACTTGCGTTATGCTATTGGAGAAATAATTCTTGTAGTTATCGGAATATTAATTGCCCTTCAGGTGAATAACTGGAATGAACAAAGAAAACATAAAAATGAAGAAATACAGTTCCTGAAAGGTTTTAAGAGGACACTAAATGAAGATATAAAGAACGTAAATCGGGTACGGAAGCAGTACGAGTTAACCAAAGAATCTATTAATATTCTTATATCAAGCATTGAAAAGGACATACCCTATAATGATTCTCTTTCACATCATTTTGGTCGAATAACCCAGCACTGGACACTAGCAACAAACAACGAGGTATTTGAAACTCTAAAGTCTTACAATTTAAATCTTATATCAAATGAGAAGCTACGATATGAAATTGTAGGGTATTATTCTTACTCTGACAATTATCTTAAATCTGATGTAAAGACATATTTTTCAATTATTGAAGAAGCAAGTAAAAATATTTTCAATACAAGGTTTAATGCGTTATGGAATGGAAGCTACACGAAGAAATCCGAAAAGAGTGGAAATATCATCGATTCAAATCTACGCATGATTCCTAATGATTATTCCGAATTGAAACATGACAGGAAGTTTCTCTATTTCTTAAGAAGTTTAAAAAATCAATATTATTGGATGATTGAAACGAATTTGAAAAAAATAAACAAAAAAGCAAAAGCTTTGATTAAAAATATAGATAAGGAATTAAATAAAATAGAATAACGGAAGTACAGACAATGGTAAAAATCTTTAGAAAAATCAGGCAAAAACTGGCTTCAGAAAACAAAATTATGGCATACCTGCGTTATGCTGTTGGAGAGATTCTTCTTGTGGTAATAGGAATCTTAATTGCACTGCAGGTTAACAACTGGAATAAAAATGAAGGCCAGAAATCGGAAGAGCACAATGCCCTTATAAACCTTAAACAAGATTTCAGCTATAACAAAAAGCAGTTGGACTCACTTATTGTAAAGACCAATTTTTTTGTTGAAATAGGTGTGGAAATCCTAAAACATACAGGTGCAAAGCCAAAGCCAAAATCGAAAGATGAATTCAACAAACTGCTTAATAATATTGCAACCACGCCGCATTACTATCCTCAAAACGGTTTTTTGGACGATTTAATAAACTCCGGCCGATTGGATATTATCAGTAATGCCCAATTAAGGAACAAATTGTCGTCCTGGAAACCTGCCCTGGACTATATAAAATACAGTGAAGAAGTGTTAACAAATTACAATTTAATTATTATAAATTATATCATAAAACACGGCAGTTGGCTCAATGTAGATGAAGTAAGCAATTCTTTTTCGGGGTTTGAGTTCCCCAAATCGGGTTTTGATAAGGATAATAGAGCATTATTGAACAATGTACAATTTGAAAACATGACCGAGAACCACATTAACTTTTTATTAGAACTAAAAGAAAAACAAGTAAAAGCCCAAAATTTAACTGTTGAAATATTGGGATTTATGAAAAAAGAACTAAATGAAAAAGAATGATAAAATTCTTTAGGAAAACTGGGATTGATAAAAAACAATTAATACAAGATTTATGACACCAGAAAAACAAAAATTATTAGACGAAACTTATATTATGTTTATGGATTTAATGCTGGGAGACCTGCCATTAGATTCTGTAAACGATTTAGCCGTAGAAGATGTTACCGGCTACGGTTCAACTGTTGATGAAAAAATTAATGACATAAACAGGCTGCGCCGGCTGGTTATTGATCAGCGGAAACAGGGCGCGGGAATTGATATAACTGTTGATACAAAACAGGTTCAGCGCAGAATTAGTCCCGGAGAGGATACAGCAATATTCATTGACGAGATTGAAGTCACAATAAAGACTGATGAGGGAAAAAACGTCTTAAACCTGAGGCTTTCAATAATATTTGAATTTATTAATGAGCGGTGGAAAGTAGTTCATATGCACGGCTCAACCGGTGTAAAAACCGATGACGACACCTGGCATATAGGTGAATGGAAAAAAAAGATGGATGAGTTGCAGAAGCTTGTGGATGAAAAAACCGCGGAACTTAAAAATAAAAACCGAGAACTTGAAATTGAAGCAGCGCTGGAATGTGTCAGAGCCAGAAGTATGGGGATGCACCATAGCAGGGAACTTATCGAGGTTGTTCGACTGCTTGACAAAGAAACTAGGGACCTGGGAATTAAAGTCGATGGAACACAAATAGCTACAGATTTTTCAGATCCCGAAGAGGGTACTAAGATTTGGCTTGCGGTGGAAGGAATGGGTTATCTAGAAAAATTTCATATCCCAAAACTTGATTCTCCAGCAATATCCAAGTTCCATACACTCAAGGACGGGCAGAATTTTTTCACGGAAAAATACTCTAAAGCTGAAAGAAACCGGTTTTTTCGATTAATCTATAAGCACTCCGATTTCAAAAGAATTCCAAAGGAAAGACAAGCAGCCACCCTTGAAGCCCCCGGCGGATGGATCAGATCTACAGCGATCAACAAAAACTCAGCTCTTACATTTCAGCGTTTTGGGTCAAATCCATTTAGCGAGGAAGAAAATGCGATGCTCATACGATTTGGAGCGGTCTTTGAACAGGCCTTTACCCGCTTTCTTGATCTGCAAAAAGCTGAAGCACAGGCAAGAGAAGCACAAATAGAAGCGGCCCTGGAGCGGGTACGGGCCCGTTCTATGGGGATGCATAAAAGTAAAGAGTTAAGAGATGTGGTCAGATTGCTCTACAAAGAATTCCGAATCCTTGTAACAGATATTGATTCTGTCAATATCCAGTTAAATCTGGATTCTTCCAAGGACATAAATTTCTGGGCCTCGGTAGGAGAAGACATTTACCCGGAATTATATCATTTACCGTACGTTGACCTGCCGATATTTGAAAAATTATATAACGCTTTTAATTCACCCGGAGAAGGATTTTTTGATTATTTATTAAATAAAAAAGAAAAAGATGCCTTTTTTAATGAAATATTCAATGTTCAGCCTGTCCCACCCGGAAGAAAAAAAATGATTCAAAATGCTGAAGGAATGGTTATAATGGGCTGGTTTCACAAGTATTCGGGAATTGACATCGCGCGCTACAATCTCAAACGTTTCAGCGAGGAAGAGAAGAACACAGTAAAACGATTTGCCGCCGCGTTCGAACAAACCTACACCCGTTTCCTCGATCTTAAAAAAGCAGAAGCGCAGGCGAGGGAAGCAGAAATTCAGCTTGCGCTTGAAAGAGTGCGCGCAAGAACTATGGCTATGCATAAAAGCGATGAACTGGCTGAAACGGCGGCGATTCTTTTTAAGCAAATGACTGAGCTTGGAGTTACACCCGAACGGATAAATATCTGCCTGATTAAAGAAGCGGACAATATTCTTGAAGTCTGGGCTACAGATCAACAAGGTATTAAGATCAGTCATCACTTTAATGCAAGTCTTGATGAGCCGACCACAGGAAAACGGTTATATCATGCATGGAAAGAAAAAAAGAAATCGATCATCATTGATCTGAGCGGAAAAGAATTAAATGATTGGATCCGGTATGTGCGAGAAGTAATGGGCATGACTATTAAAGCAGAGTTAGTAAAGGAACACCGGATACACAGTGTAGCTTTCTTCTCGCAAGGTATGATATTAACAACCACTCCTCAACCATTGCCGGAAGAATCAATAAAATTACTGGAACGTTTTGCGGATGTATTCAATTTAACTTATCGCCGTTTTCTGGATTTAAAACAAGCAGAAGCACAGGCAAGAGAAGCAGAAATACAGCTTGCGCTTGAAAGAGTTCGCGCGAGAACTATGGCAATGCAGAAGAGTGAAGAACTGGCTGAAGTAGCCGGGATAGTTTTTAATCAATTAACTAAACTTGGGGTTGAGCACCTTGCAAGCGGAGTTTCGATAATAGATAAGAACAAACCGGAAGGACAGATGTGGATGTCCTACAAAGGCGATATGCATTCCGAACCATTTACAATTGATTTTAATTCCAATCCTGTTTTGTCCCGGGTATACAAGTCCTGGAAAGATGGAGAACCATTTTTTATAAACCAGGCTTCCGGCCAGGAATTTATTCAACACATCAAGTTTCTCATAAAAGTTTTCGGCGAACGGGTAGAACAATATCTGGAAACGACCAAAAAACAATTTAAAGATGCCGGAAAAGAAATACCCAGCCAAATGGTAATGCATCACACTTTTTTTTCTAACGGATCGTTACTCTTAAACAATACAGAGCCTATAAAAGAACAGGAAATATTAAACCGATTTGCCAAAGTTTTTGATCAAACCTATACCCGTTTTCTGGATTTAAAACAAGCAGAAGCACAGGCAAGGGAAGCAAAGATTGAAGCAGCATTGGAAAGAGTTCGTGCAAAAGCTATGGCAATGCACAGCACCGACGACTTAGCTTTAACTGTTGACACTTTTTTTTCGGAATTAAACCAGTTGAATGTTATGCCACACAGATGCGGCGTAGGAATTATTAATGCGGAAACACGGATTGTAGATATCACTGCAACAGCCGCCACTGATGAAAATAAGATAAAAACAATAACCGGAAAATTAAAATTAGCAGGCCACCCGGTATTGGACAAAGTATTCGAAAATTGGAAATTACAGAAAGAATATCACCCTGTTTTACGTGGAAAAGAAATTTTAGAATATTATAAAGTAATGAACCCGCAGGTTGAATTTCCTGACTTTGCAGGAGATGAAACTCAATATGGCTATTATTTCTACTTTAAAGAAGGTGGCGTGTTTGCGTGGTGCGAAAATGGATTACCAGAAGAAGACTTAAACATTTTCCGCAGATTTACTTCCGTACTCAGCCTGACTTACAGACGTTACCTTGATTTAAAAGATGCTGAAGCCCGCGCTGTAGAAGCAGTGAAGCAGGCTTCACTGGATCGTGTCCGTGCAGAAATTGCTTCAATGCGAACTACAGAAGATCTTCAGCAAATCACCCCAATAATATGGCGTGAACTTAAAGCACTTGAAGTTCCATTTATCCGCTGCGGTGTTTTCATAGTCGATGAAGCAAAAGAATCCGTTGGTGTGTTTCTAACTACGCCGGATGGCAACGCGCTGGGAGTATTACACCTGGCTTTTGATTCCAATGATCTTACAAGCAATACCGTGAAGCACTGGAAAAAGAAACAGGTTTATAAAGAACACTGGAACAAAGAAGAGTTTATCAACTGGACAAAATCGATGATGGAACTCGGGCAGGTTCAGAGCCAGGAAACTTACCAGGGTTCATCAACACCTCCTGAATCATTGCATTTACACTTTGTTCCATTCACACAAGGAATGCTTTACGTCGGAGATGTTAAGCCGCTTATTGATGAAAAATTAGATTTAGTAAAAACATTGGCCAAAGCATTCTCAATGGCTTATGCACGTTACGAAGACTTTAATCGTGTTGAATCTGCTAATGAAGAGCTTAATAATTTATCCAGTGAGTTAAAAATAAAAAATGATGAATTGGAAAATGAAAATGAGCGAAAAGCAATCGAACTGGAAGAAGCAAGAGAACTTCAGCTTGCAATGCTTCCGAAAGAAATCCCTCAACATCCCGGACTCGATATAAAAGTATATATGCAAACAGCGACAGAGGTTGGTGGAGATTATTATGATTTTTCTTCTCATATAGACGGGTCATTCAACGTAGCTATAGGTGATGCTACGGGACACGGAATGAAAGCCGGCACACTCGTAACAATGATGAAATCATTATTCGTCGCTAATTCAGCCGGTAAAGATATAGAGGGATTTTTTACATCATCCAACGCAGCAATTAAGAATTCTAACTTAAAAAGAATGATGGCTGGTTTTGCAATGCTTAACATAAGCGACCACAAGGCAAAATATATAAATGCCGGCATGCCTTCGGTTTATCATTATAAAAAGAATGAAGGAAACGTAGAAGAAATAAAACAACACAACCTGCCGCTTGGTGCGATGAAGATTGAAAAATACAACGCAGCAGAAATTAATTTAAATAAGGGTGACGTTTTACTTTTGATGACAGATGGATTTCCGGAACTGCACAATCTATCGAATGAGTTGTATGGATATGAAAGAGTTTTTTCATCATTTGAAAAAGTTGGGGCAAAAGAGCCGGAAGAAATCATAAAACATTTAAACGAAGAAAGTAAACGTTGGAGAAAAGAAAAAGAACTTCAGGACGATGTAACTTTTGTTGTAGTAAAAATTAAATGATGCCTGCTATGCAGCATATGATAAAAAGAAACAAAGCAATGATAATAATTTCTCACCGACTCAGAGGGTCTCAACAAAAGGATTAATGGATAAAGTAGAAATAAAAATTGCAGATAACGGATTTGGGATTCCAGATAAAATATTTCAGCCGTTTTTTACTACAAAACCAACAGGAGAAAGAACTGAATTTATAATCCAAATCCCGGTAAAAACTCAGTAATAAAAAAGTAATTACAATACTGTTTGTTCTTTTGGCAATCCAAAATATTGGGACTGCTCAAACCGGCAAATAGGAAAAACGGAATGATTATGAACATTATTAAAAAACAACTTTCTTTTAGAAACTTTTGTTGCTTTATGATATCAGTCCTGGCAATGAGCTCCGGTCTTTTTGCACAGGACATCCAGTTTGATCACCTTAATAAGTCAGACGGTTTCCCATCCGGCTGGATTTATAGCCTCGTGCAGGATCAACAGGGTTTTCTCTGGGTAGGTGGACTCCAAGGAATCAGCCGTTACGACGGCTACAATATCAAGTCGTACTGGCATGAACCACTTGACAGCACATCCCTCTCAAACAACTTTGTCAATGCCCTGTATGTAGATCGTGGCGGAAGGCTTTGGGCGGGTACCTGGGGGGGCGGCCTTAACCTGTTCGATTCAGGAAAAGAGAAATTCACTCACTTTAAACGTGATCCTGGTAATTCAACTTCATTGAGCTCGGATTCAGTGAATGTAATCCTTCAGACTACAGATGGGACTATCTGGGTCGGCACACAAAACGGTCTCGATCGTTTTGATAACGATAAAGGAACGTTTATTCGCTACACCCATGAAACAAATAACGAACAAACTCTTACCAGCAATGTTATAAGCGCCTTATACGAAGACCAGGATGGCAGTTTGTGGGTTGGGACGGGCGATGCCACAGATCCAACGGGAAAAGCAGGAGGATTAAACCGCTATGATTCAACTGCAGATAATTTTTTACGTGTTCTGCCAACCGGACAGAAATCGTTACGCGATAAACGGGTCACAGCCATTGCTGGAGCGCCCAATGGCGCTATTTATATCGGCACCTGTCAATCCGGTCTGTATCGCTATGACCCGATGGGAGGTAAGCTTGAAGTGCTGGGTGATGATCCCAATGATTTGAAGCATCTGCATGCCCCCCAGGGTATAAAAACAAGTAACTTCTCCGCTAAAGTGGATGTTATTCATAGGGACAAGACCGGCATGCTCTGGGTGGCAACGCATTCCGGCGGAATCAATCGATACGATCCCGCCACACACACTCTGACACCCTACAGGCAGGCAGGCGATCCGAAAAGTTTGTCAAGTAATTTAGTTTTATCCTTCTATGAAGACCATCAGGGTATTCTTTGGATTGGGACTGAAGGCGCCGGCCTCAACAAGATCGTGCCTTCCTTCAGCCGGTTTCGGTTATATGGAGCAAAAGAAATTAGCGCAAGTAATGGCGTGCGAACACTTTATCAAGATAACAAAGGCAATCTTTGGATTGGAACCTTTTCAGGCCAACTGTTTCGAATGGACCCGATAAATGGAAACATTGAACGATTCTCAGACACGAAACCTACTCCGGACGGATTGTGGGGTAATCCTGTAGAGAGTGTATTTAAAGACCGGGAAGGAATGCTATGGGTAGGACAGGCAGGGGGCCTTTATCGCATTGACCCGCTTCGAAAGAGCCATAGGAAATTTACAGTTGATGCTGCAAACCCCGACAGTTTAAGTAATTCCAATATAATGTTTATCAGGCAATCTGATGACCAGCATTTGTGGATCGGCACCTGGGGCGGCGGCCTTAACCTGTATAATTATAAAACCAATAGCTTTCGACATTTTCAACATGATCCGACTGATCCAAAAAGTTTAAGTAATAATAAGTTAATGCAAATGTACACAGACCATCAGGGTATTCTATGGTTTGGCACTGAGGATGGCGGTTTAGACCGATTTGACAAAAGAACAGAAACCTTTACTACTTATCTCGATGGAGAAGGCATTTTCCAGATTTATGAAGACAGTTCAGATCGATTTTGGGTAACAACTTTAACTGACGGACTGTTCCTGCTGGATAGAAACACGGGAAAAACTAATCATTATACCACGGAGGATGGCTTGCCGAATAATGTCGTACCAGGCATCATGCAAGATAAACAAGGACTGCTTTGGCTTGCGACATCAGGTGGCGTTGCCCGGTTCGATCCTGATACAAAGACCTTCATTACCTATGATGAGGCAGACGGTATGAATAACTATCCGGTTATACAGCAAGCGGTTATCAAAGGCATGGACGGCAGGATGTTCATCGGAGGCCCGAAAGGAGTCACTGCTATTAACCCGCAGGATTTTACGCCGAATCCAAATCCTCCGGTCACGGCAATCACAGGTCTGCATATATTCGAAAATGCTTACTCGCTACCGGTTAACCGGGAAAAGCAGATAACGTTGAAGTACAACCAAAACGAACTTACGTTCGACTATGCAGGGTTGCATTTTGCCAACCCGTCGCGAAATCGTTACACCTATCGCCTGGAAGGGTACGACAAGAATTGGATTGATGCAGGTACTGCACGCAGAGCCAAATACACAAACCTGAGTCCGGGCACGTACACGTTCAGGGTAAAATCTTCGAACAGCGACGGAGTCTGGGATGAAAAAGGCACGTCTCTAACGGTAAAGATTTTACCGCCATGGTGGCGAACAACAGCAGCATATCTAATCTATGGGTTACTCGGGATAGTTTTTTTAGCCGGTCTCGACAGATTTCAACGTCGCAGGTTGGTAGCGAAAGAGCGGGAGCGAACACGGGAGCTGGAGTTGGAACAGGCCCGCGAGGCGTTGCAGCAGGCCTCCCTTGACCGCGTCCGTGCCGAGATCGCTTCCATGCGAACCGCCAAAGACCTCGAGCGAATCACGCCATTAATCTGGCGTGAACTTAAAGCGCTTGAAGTTCCATTTATCCGCTGCGGTATTTTTATTATTGATGAGGAACAGTCAAATACACGGGTTTATTTAACTACACCTGAAGGTAAATCTCTCGGCGTTTTAAATCTTTCAACCGAATCAAATGCACTTACTAAAAATTCGGTTGAACACTGGAAGAATAAACAGATTTACAAACAGCACTGGAATAAAGAAGAGTTTATCAACTGGACAAAATCAATGATGGAACTCGGTCAGGTTCAGAATCCTGAAACATACCAGGGTTCATCGCAGCCGCCGGAATCTCTCTATTTACATTTTGTTCCTTTTGAACAGGGAATGCTTTACGTTGGAAATGTTGATCCGCTTGATGAAGAGAAACTTGAACTAACAAAAACATTAGCTGAAGCTTTCTCCATTGCTTATGCACGTTATGAAGATTTTAACCGTGTTGAAACTACGAATGAAGAGCTTAATAAGCTATCTGGTGAGTTAAAAATAAAAAACAAAGAATTGGCAAACGAGAATGAGCGGAAAGCAATCGAACTTGAAGAAGCCCGCGAGCTTCAGCTTGCTATGCTGCCGAAAGAAATACCCGAACATCCCGGGCTGGATATAAAAGTTTATATGCAAACCGCAACCGAAGTGGGAGGAGATTATTACGATTTTTCTTCCCACATAGACGGGTCGTTCAACATCGCCATTGGTGATGCAACGGGACACGGAATGAAAGCAGGCACACTGGTTACAATGATGAAATCTTTATTCGTTGCTAATTCAGCCGGTAAAGATATAGAGGGATTTTTTATCTCATCCAACGCAGCGATTAAAAATTCCAATTTAACAA
>Ga0209919_1000102_pt1 | contig 44199 bp, 41 predicted proteins | sample SalPon2A_C_D2_MG_FD_185721 | JGI IMG/M metagenome (GOLD analysis project Ga0209919, IMG submission 185721) | Soil microbial communities from South San Francisco under conditions of wetland restoration - Salt Pond MetaG R2A_C_D2_MG (SPAdes)... | ecosystem: Environmental > Terrestrial > Soil >... | reverse complement strand
TGCCCTGGAACAAAATGGAAGAGATAAAATTAGGGAATACTGGAAAAAATCATTCAATGCAATTTCAGATGTGCAGCTAACAACAAATACAGTTGATGTGGTCGAAAAAACCGCAATTGAAACAGGTAATTATAAATTGACAGTCCATACACCAGACGGGAAAAAAATGGAAGATAACGGGAAATACGTAAGCGTCTGGAAAAGGCAACCTTCCGGCGATTGGAAAATGTCAATTGATATTTTCAACTCAAGTGTCCAAATGACTCATTAACTACCGAATTCCCCGTAAACTCAGATAGATTTGCGGGGATTTGTTTTCAAATCTATATTTATTATTATACATCTTTCTTCTGTATACTGTCTCAAGTTTAAACGTTATTCAGTCTATTTTCATAAAATTATTAAAAAACAGGAACCTTATTGAATCACCTAATCCTGATAGGTCTTGCTGCAATTATTACAATTGGAATTCTGGCTCAATGGGTAGCATGGAAATTCAAATTACCTTCTATTTTGCTTCTTTTAACATTTGGAATTATAGCAGGACCTGTAACAGGTTTGCTTCAACCCGATGAATTTTTCGGTAACCTGCTCTTCCCCGTTGTTTCAATTTCAGTCGCCATAATTTTATTTGAAGGCGGGTTAAGCCTAAAATTTTCTGAATTAAAAACTATTGGTAAAATTGTAAGAAATTTAATTCTGGTAGCAATTCCTGTTACATGGATTTTAATTTCATCGGCTGCATATTTTATTCTTGGACTTGAATTTTCTTATTCAGTTTTACTCGGGGCTATTCTCGTTGTAACAGGTCCAACTGTAATACTACCTTTATTAAGACAGGTTCGTCCAAAATCTAATATTAACAGCATATTAAAATGGGAAGGAATAGTAAATGATCCGATTGGTGCATTAATTGCCATCCTGGTTTTTGAAGCACTAATCTCAACAGGTTTTGGAGCTGCAACCCTGCAGACAATTACAGGCTTATTAAAAATTATTTTAATAAGCAGCAGTATTGGCTTACTGGGTAGTTATTTAATAGTGGTTTTACTAAAGCATAGAATTATTCCTGATTTTTTGCAGAACCCATTTTCACTTACAATGGTAATTGCGATTTTTACTTTATCAAATATAGTGCAGGCGGAAAGCGGATTACTGGCTGTAACAGTAATGGGAATTTATCTCGCAAACCAGAAGCAGGTAAACGTAAAACATATCGTAGAATTTAAAGAAAACCTGAGGCTTCTGCTTTTATCATTTTTATTTATAATACTGGCAGCAAGATTAACTATCAGTGATATAGAAATGCTGAGTGTAAGTAGTTTTGTTTTTGTAGCCGCTCTTATTTTTCTGGTCCGTCCTGCTGCTGTATTTTTATCAACTATTAAATCAAAATTAAATTGGAAAGAAAGAGTATTCCTTTCTTTTATGGCGCCGCGTGGAGTTGTTGCCGCTGCTGTTAGTTCAATTTTTGCACTTGAACTTTCCCGGCTCGGGTACAAGTCTGCCGAAATACTCGTACCAATAACTTTCCTGGTAATAATTTTAACAATTACAGTTTACAGTTTATCTGCGATGCCGCTTGCAAAGTGGTTTGGAATTGCTGAACCAAATCCCCAGGGTTGTTTAATAATCGGTGGACATCCATTTGCAAGAGCAATTGGGAAAATGTTAAAAGAAAAAGGATTCCGCTGCGTATTAGTTGATACAAATCGTGTAAACCTATCTCTGGCAAGAATGGAAGGACTACCAGTTTATTACGGTAGTGTAATATCTGATTATATAATGAATGAAATTGAACTCGCAGGAATCGGACGACTTCTTGCACTTACTCCAAACCCGGAAGTAAATTCGCTGGCGGCTCTTCATTTTTCAAAAATATTCGGAAGAACAGAAGTGTATCAACTTTCAACCGGGATGGATGAAAATACTGAAAACGATGAATTATCACACGAGCTTAAAGGTCATACACTTTTCAATAAAAACATAAATTTTGAATTTATTACTAAAATATTTAACCGTGAATTAATTGTAAAATCGACAAACATCACCGAAAAATTTACTTATGAAATCTTCCTGAGGAAATATGATAAAGAAAAAGTGGTTCCTCTATTTTTGATTACTGAGAATACTGAGCTAAATGTTCTTACAAGTGATTCAAAACCAAAGCCCGGAGACGGAGATACGCTGATAAGCCTTGTACCAAAAGAAAAGGAAGAATAATTAATATTGCTTATAGGTAGAAATAGGCATAAATTATTCTTTAACAATAAAAATCAGGAGAGCTAAAATGAAAAAGAATGTAGGTAATGCAGATAAAGTCGTAAGAATATTATTAGCAGTTGCAGTAGCTATACTATATTACACCGGCGTTATTTCAGGTACCCTTGCTATTATACTGGGTATTCTTGCTGTTGCTTGGATTTTAACAAGCCTCATGAGTTTTTGCCCTTTTTACCTCCCTTTTAAGATTAGCACTACAAAAAAAGAAAGCAAATAATTAACATTAATTTTGAAAATGCCGGAATTAAGAATTTACTTCCGGCATTTATTTTTTTGGTTCATTTTTATGGAAATAAAAAAGAAAAATCTGGCAGAAAAATTTAATATTATCAGTGAATACTGGAAGCCCAAAATTGCCGGCGAATTAAACGATAGTTATGTAAAACTAGCAAAAATTAAAGGTGAATTTGACTGGCATCACCATAAAAATGAAGACGAGCTTTTTCTTGTTGTAAAAGGAAAACTTCTTATGAAGTTACCAGGAAAGGATATTGAAATTAATTCAGGGGAATTTATTATAATTCCAAAAGGGACAGAACACAAGCCTGTTGCGGACGAAGAAGTAGAATTACTTTTGATTGAACCAAAAAACACATTAAATACAGGAAATATTAAAAACGATAAAACTGTTGAAAATTTAGAATGGATTTAATTAATTATTTCGGGAATAAAATGAAAAAGAAATTATTTTTTATTTTGCCATTGTTATTTGTTGCTAATCTTTCTGCTCAGTCTTTAGATAATAACAAACCAATTCAATTTAATGAAAATGACCTGGTCTGGCGTGCCGGTCTTCCCGGGACATTAATTGCAATTCTCGAGGGAGATCCAAAGTCAGACTCACTATACACAATAAGATTAAAAATCCCGGCTAATTTTATCGTAAAACCTCACTGGCACACTTCTGATGAACGCGTTACGGTTCTTTCGGGTTCTGTTTATGTTGGATTCGGTGATAATATTGATAAAAACAAATCAAAAAAGTTTACTGTTGATGGCTATTATGTTAATCCACCTGATATTCATCATTTTGTCTGGACTGATGAGCCGGCGGAAATCCAGATAACAGGCATTGGACCATGGGTTGTAAAATATGTCGACAATTCTAAATAAGTAGAAATAAATTTTATGCAGCAAAATTTTATTAAACTTGAAAACAAAAGAATAAATTTATTTAAAACCATAAATCAATTAGATGAAAATATTATTTATTGTAAAACCAGCCCGGACAAATGGTCGATTTTTCAGATAATTTTTCACCTTGTTAAATCTGAACAGTTAACGTTGCTGGGATTAAAAAAGTCACTTGCTGATGCAAAAAAGCTTACAAACGCCGGGATTAAAAGTAGACTCCGTTACTTCGTATTGCGCTCTGCTCTAATCTCAAGATTTAAATTCAAAGCACCCCCTATTGTTGCAAGCATTCCGGAAAAATATGATATGAAGGAACTGGAATTAAAATGGGATAAAATCAGAAAAGATATTAATAAATTTATTGAGACTTTCCCTCCAGATTTAGAAGGCAAAAATATTTTTAAACATCCTCTGGTAGGCTGGCTAAATATTAATCAAACGATTAATTTTTTGCACGATCATTACGACCATCACAACAGGCAAATTAAAACGCTCTTGCAATTACAAAACGTTTCCAATAATTAATTTACCTGTTTCCACCTCTCAATAGAGGAATTCCAATACAGGCGTTTGGTTCCTGAATTTTCAACATATCCGCAACAGTCGGTGCAATATCAATCGAAAAAACCGGATCATTAATAGTTTTTTTCTCAATGTTCCAGCCGTAAAAAATCAGTGGGACATGTGTATCATACGAATACATAGATCCGTGAGTCGAAGCATCCCATTTACCGGATCCGGATAAAATACCGGGCTGAAGTTCAAAAACTACATCGCCGGATCGCGATGAATTAAATCCATTCAAAATAAAATTTCTTGTTTCTCTTTCAGCCATATGTGTTGAAAGTTCATCACTTGTAAAAACAACAGAAATTTCTTTAAATGTTTGAACCAGGTACAATTTAAATTGCTTTCTAATATCAGAAATATAAAGATTATGGGAAGCAATAAATTTATAATTCAGGAAAACCTGTTTGTTTGAAATATCTTCAATTATATCTTCACTGTCATACTTTCTGACCGAAAAACTTTTTAATGAATCTTTAACATCATTACTATCAAACCATTTTACATTATATTTCTGTTGAGCCATTAGAACCGGGCTATCTGCAACAGCGTGATCAGCTGTTAAAAATAAAAGATAATTTCCTTTTCCAACCTGGTTATCAAGTTCACGAATTAAATCTGCAAGTAAAGAATCAATTTTGATAAAGAGATCTTCCACTTCAACTGAATTGGGACCATAGTCATGTCCAACAAAATCTGAAGCGCAAAAACTAACAGCCAGGAAATCTGTATCGGAATGTTTGCCAAGTTTTTCATTTATAATTGCTTCTTTTACAAACTGGTATTGTAGATCATTTGCAAAAGGAGTGTCGCGTAATAAATCGTATTTTTTATTTTCTTTAACGTTTTTAAATGAATGCGGGAAACTCGTTTTACCTTCTGAAAAAACATCTCTTTCATATGGTTCATCATCAAGTGTACTCTGCTGATATTTTTTGATCGGATATGAGAGCGTCCATTCACTATTTAAATATTTGTCCGCATAATTCAGGGAATTAAATTTTTCGACCCATTCAGGAATATTTTTCATATAATAGGTTGAGGTAACAAACTTACCGTTTTTATAGTCATACCAGTAAGCAGCATCTGCAAAATGCCCGCCCATTAAAATAGCTGCCCGGTCTTTTAAGGAAATACTTATCACTTTTGATCTGTTATTTGTACCAAGTTTTAGTTGATCTGTAATTGTTGTGCTCAACAACCTGTGCGGAGACATTTCCCCTGTATTATCATCAGCACCTACAGTTTTCTCATTATTATCGCCAGTGCAATAAACTGATTTTCTTAAATCCCTGTCGTACCAGCTATTAGCAATAATACCATGATAAAAAGGAGTTGTGCCTGTATAAATTGATGTGTGCCCCGGAGCTGTATAGGTCGGCACATAATTAAAATGTGTATATGTAAAATTTGTACCCCCATTTAATAACTTTTTAAAACCATTTTCCCCGTAAAGATTTTCAAACCTGTATAAATAATCGTAGCGCATTTGATCAATTACAATTCCTACAACAAGTTTTGGACGAGGCGGATTGTTCTGAGCTGAAGTTAATGTTAAAGCTGAGAGAAATAATGTAATAAAAACAATAAAGGATTTTTTCATTAGCTGGTCCGGATTATCGATAAAATAATTTTAATATTTATTATCTAATTGTAATAAACATCAATACTAAATTAAGAGATTTCTTACTTAGTTGTGATAAATTTTTGTTAAAAAGCCATATTAATGACCATTTTTCAAAAATAATTTTGCAGACTACAATTCATTTCTTAACTTTAGCTGTTCAAAAAATTCTGCTGTTGGGGGTACTCAAAATATCCTATCATTAAGGGTAATATTTCTTAATTCCGATTTTTTTTAAAATAAATTCCAGTAACTAAATATAAGGTGATGTAATGTTCAGAGGTCATCCGAAAGGGCTTTTTGTCCTCTTTTTTACAGAAATGTGGGAGCGTTTCGGTTTTTACACCATGCTTGCTGTGTTTGTCTATTATATGCAGGAAAACTTTGCCTGGGATGCTACACAGGCTACAAATGTTTACGGACTTTTTATGGCAGGAGTTTATATTACTCCCCTGTTGGGCGGCTGGATTGCAGATAATTTTTTAGGGTACGGAAAAACAATTACGATTGGTGCTGTAATTATGGGTTTCGGTTACGCACTTATGGCGGTACCTACCAGCACGCCAATGACTCTTTATGTAGCGCTTATTGTGGTTGCAATTGGTAATGGATTATTCAAAGCAAATATTTCCGTTCTTGTTGGAAATTTATATTCTCATTCAAGTGGCTCTTTAAAAGATGCCGGGTATAATATTTTTTATATGGGAATAAATGTCGGTGCATTTTATGCACCTTTTGCTGCATCTGGAATAAAACAATATTTTATAGATAGTTTTGGTTCATCCCTGGCTAACGGTTATAATGCCGCATTTGGTGTTGCTGCTGCCGGAATGGTTCTTTCATTAATAATCTTCACCATTTTCAAAAGCAAATATAAAGATGCTGATTACCAGGCAAAAAATACTGTAAACGAAGAAAAAGATTTAAAGTTAACTCCAAAACAGGAAAAAGAAAGAATTTTTGCTCTTCTAACAATATTTGCAATTGTAATTTTCTTCTGGCTGGCATTTCATCAGAACGGAGCTGCCCTTTCCCTCTTTGCGAGAGATTACACACATAAAATTGTAGGTAAATTAACCTATGTAATTTTTGACATTATAGGTCTGCATGCAATCCTGGCTGTTTTATTAGGAACAGGAGTTTTATTGAGCAAAAGTGTGTCAGCAAAACTTAAGAGTGTAGCCGGACTATTTGTCGCTGCGGGAATAGCAATTATAATTTACAAAATGAATTCCCTTCCTTCAGAAAACACAATTGCACCTGAACAGTTTCAATCTTTCAACCCAATGTTCATCATTCTCCTCACGCCATTAATTGTTGGAATGTTTGCCTGGCTCAACAAAAGAGGAAAAGAACCTTCTTCTCCAGCCAAAATTGGAATAGGAATGGTGATAACAGGTCTGGCATACCTTATTATGGTTGTTGCTTCACAAGGATTAATGTCTGTTGAAGCACTGGGCGGACAAGCTTCTTCGACTACTGTGAGTCCTTTTTATTTGTTATCAACTTATTTTACTTTAACAATTGCGGAACTTCATTTAAGCCCGATGGGATTGTCTTTTGTTTCAAAAGTTGCCCCACCGAAAATGAAAGGGTTAATGATGGGAGGATGGTTTGGAGCAACTGCTGTTGGTAATTATCTCGCAGGATTCGTAGGCAGATTCTACCAGCACTGGGAATTATGGCAGTTCTTCCTTCTCCTGTTTGTTACTTCACTTTTTGCTGCTCTACTATTGAGACTAACTTTGAAAAAGTTGAAAAAAGCCACAGAATAATTCAATTTTATCCTGTTTGTTATCCCCTTCTCTTAAATTGAGAAGGGGAAACAGTTTTAAAGCTGAATCCATTTAACGCTTTTTGAATCTAACTAACATTCCCATTAAAAGATAATTTTATGCTCAAGAATTTTAAAAACCAGTCTAATAAAAATAAGCTGATCATTCTCAGCAAGATAATTATCCCTGTTTTTCTCGGAGCAATTGCCGGTTATTCATACTATTATTATATCGGCTGTGTTTCAGGTACCTGCCCAATTACCAGCAATCCTTATATAAGTACAGCCTATGGCGCTGTGGTTGGTTCTGTATTTATTAGCTTCAAAAAGAAAAAAGATAAATAGAGAATCTTTTTTCACGCCATTTTTAATTATTTTAATATCACAAGACTAATTGAACCTTTTAACAATAGCGGATATTTATGTCATTAAACAAATTTAAAAATGAATTAAAAAAAGCCGGCAGTAAAAAAAATGCTGAAATACTTCAATGGTTTTTTAAAACAGGTAGAGGTGAATATGGGGAAGGAGATAAATTTCTTGGAATTAAAATACCTGAAATCAGGAAAATTGCTAAAAAGAATAAAAAAATAACATTTCCTGAAATACATAAAGCACTCAAATCAAAACACCATGAAGAAAGACTTGCCGCATTATTAATATTAGTTGATTCATACTCTTCAGGAAATGAAAAGACAAAAGAAGATATTGCACGGTTCTATTTAAAGAACACAAAGTACATTAATAACTGGGACCTGGTTGATCTCACAGCGCCGAAAATTCTGGGTAAACATTTAATAGACCGCGACAGGAAAATACTTACAAAGCTCGCCCACTCAGAAAATCTCTGGGAAAAGAGAATTTCTATAGTTTCCACATTTGAATTTATCCGGGCAAAGCAATTTTCTGATACACTGAAAATTTCTAGAATATTATTAAAAGATGAACATGATCTTATTCATAAAGCTGTAGGCTGGATGTTGAGAGAAATTGGAAAACGGAGTATGGAAACCGAAGAAAATTTTCTATTGAAGCATTACAAAAAAATGCCACGTACTATGCTTCGATACGCCATAGAAAAATTTCCAGAGAAAAAAAGAAGAGCTTACCTGGAAGGCAGGATCTAAGCATAAATGGACGATAGACTGCTTCAAAATAACAAACCGAATATTCCGGCACCTCCCGGACAATCAAAATACCAGTATTTAATTACTTCTTTCAGAGATCAATTTAGCTGGGAAAAAACATTTACCGCGCTCCGGCATCCCAATTATAAATTATGGTTCCGCGGACAAATGCTATCTTTATTTGGAACGTGGATGCAGAGAACGGCAGAAGGATTTTTAATTTTCGAACTTACTCATTCACCACTTTATCTTGGTTACGTCGGTTTTGCAATGGGAGCTCCCGCCTGGCTTTTTATGATGTACGCCGGGGTAGTCGCGGACCGTTTCCCCAAAAGGACTGTCCTGATGATTACCCAGGCTTTTATGATGGTGCTCGCAACAATTTTGGCATTTTTAACTTTTACAGGATTGATCCAGCCGTGGCATATTATTACGCTTGCATTTTTTCTGGGCGTTGCAAATTCTTTTGATGCACCTGCAAGACAGGCATTTGTACTTGAACTGGTGGAAAGAGACGATCTTACAAATGCGATTGCTTTAAATTCCACAATATTTAATACCGCTACGGCCGTAGGTCCCGCTATAGCTGGAATTACATATGCATTTTTTGGTCCTGCGTGGTGTTTTACTATTAATGCCGTATCATTTATCGGGGTAATAATTGCATTAAAATTAATGACGCTGAAACCGTTTATTAAAGCAGAAATAAAGACCTCCGCCTTAGCTGATCTGAAAGAAGGATTAAAATATATTTATTCCGAAAAAATTGTGCTTACAATAATAAGCCTGGTTGGAGTGATAAGTATTTTTGGAATTTCATATATAACACTTTTACCAGCCTGGGCTGTAACAATTATGCACGGTAATGCGGCTACAAACGGATTTTTGCAATCAGCACGTGGACTCGGCGCGCTGGTAAGTGCACTTTTTATTGCTTCGCTGGGGAGATTTGCTTTTACGGGTAAACTATTAACTATCGGAAGCTTTCTATTTCCAATATTAATTATGATATTTTCCTTTCTTGAATTACTTCCGATTACACTTGTAGTTTTATTCTTTATCGGCTTTTCGATAATCCTGATTTTTAATCTTGCCAATGCTCTTATACAGAGATTGGTACCTGATGAACTTCGTGGAAGAATTATGGGAGTTTATAGTTTTACTTTTTTCGGATTCCTTCCTGTCGGAGCATTATTAATGGGTGCAATGGCAGAAAAATTTACAGAGCCGATTGCTGTACTTATAGGTGCGCTTGTCACATTATCCTTTTCTGTCCTTATATGGTATAGGGTTCCGGGTTTAAGAAGACAGCAATAGATGACAAAAATATTAAATAAATTTTGAAAACATAAATCTCAATATATCTCGCAGTTCAACTATGTTTTAGATTGCGAAAAATTTTTTTATCATTCCTATCTTAAATTATAATTATATCTTAATTCATATTCAGGTTCATTTAGCAGGTTTATGCTAGTAATTGTGTTTATGCCGCCTTTTTCATTATAGGCATAAACAAATTTGCTGACCTGTTTGTCATTTTCTCCAAATTCTATTTCAGAATCTTTCAACCCTTTTTTATTATATGAGTAAGTAATTTTTCTAACTGGCAATTCATTATTTTCATAAAATTGTGTTTCTATTAGTTCATTTTTCCGATTGTATTTATAAGTCTCCTTATTTAGCACTTCTCCATCAGAATTAATTTCTGCTTTTTCAATTACATTGTCGTTTTTATCAATATCATAGACATATTTTTGAATTACAGAACCGTCAGGATTATAATATACTTCGCTCAATAATTTCCCGCTTCGGAAATAATTATAGTCAACTTTTTGTTCTATATCGCCTTCGCTTGTAAATTTTGTTTTACTTGTAAGCCGGCCGGAATCATAATTATAAATAAATTTTTCAGTTGGTTCACCATCTGAATTATATGTCGTTTCCTCTGAAAGAAGGTTACCTGAATAGCGGTATACTATTTTCTTTTCCAACTCACCACCCGATCTATAAACAACATAGTCGGTAACATTGTTATTATTATCATATTTCGAAGTTTCTTTCCTTTCGATATTTCCATCAGAGTCATATCTTATTAGATCCGTCTGGTTGCCTCCGGCATCGTATTGATATGTCTCTTTACTGTTAATCATACCTTCGATGTCAAAAACAATTAACTGAACTAAATTTCCTTTGCTATCAAAATTAGTTTCAAACAACTTAAGACCTTTTTCCTGCGGCACACCAAATTTGTAACTATGCTGAGTCAGCGAAATACCTGCCAGCCCTTCAGGAACATTTTTTTTATTAACAATATTGTCTAGCAGCTCTTCAAGCGTTTTTTGATCCTGAAACTCCTGGGCAAAAGATTTATTTGTTGGAAAAAGTAAAAAGTTGAAAATAATTAAGATTGGAAATATTGCTCGCGCTTTCATTGTCCTACCCCCTATGATTTGCTTGGCCAATGTAAACATATACAACACCCTGTTTTGTTAATTCAATTTAATAATTATCTTCATAAGTCGCTACAAGCAATCATATAAGAAAAAATTAGACTAATGATCATATTCTTGTTTTTCATCGTACTTTTTAAAAATTTACACTTGATAAATATTTTCGGAAATCCTGCTCCGCCGAGCTAGAATTAAAGCAGTTTTAAATTTAACACAAAAAATGGCTCTCAACTGGAATTATTGATTAGCGATTATTTGAATAAATACTTGATTCTGGCTCAGAATTATGGAATATGCACTAAAGAAATGCAAAGACATCTGGCAGTAGTTTTCGGACAAAGGAATTTATTCTAACAAAATGGCATTAAAATAATTCAATTATTTCTTTAATTATTTTTTAACCAGCTAACTATTTTTTTTGTCACGTACTCACTCGCATCCTGTTGAATAAAGTGCCCGGCTTTTGGTACAGCAACAAGTGTAAAATTGTTATCAATCCAGTTCCAGGTGTCATTCCATCCTGCAGGGAGCAATGCTTTATCTTCTTTGCCGAAGATTGCAAGAGTAGGGCATTGGACCATAATTATTTTTTTTTGCTGGGTAATTTTTTTGCCCGATTTATCATCTGTCTGTTTTGGGAAACTTGCTTTATAATAATTCAACATCCCCTCAATACTTGAATTCTTAAATGCTTCAATGTAGTATGGTTTAGCAAATTTATCTTTTACCCAGTTTGTTAAACTATCGGGAGTCAAATTTTTATATGAATTTTTCTTTTGATATTCTTTTGCATATCCGCTGTTTTTCTGCTGTTCCTTATTATTTGCCAATTCTCTTATTAGTCCCTGTGGATGAGGCGTGCTTAAAACAACGAGTTTATCGACGACTTTTGGGACATATTGTGCTACTGCCCATGCAATCGCTCCGCCCCAATCGTGTCCAACAATTATGGCTTTTTCATAACCGGCTTTTTTAATTACAGAAACTACATCCCTGATAAGATAGCGCATTGCATAATTTTGGACTCCTTCCGGTTTATCACTTTTATTGTATCCTCGTAAGTCAATTGCTGCAACTTTATAATTTTTTGAGAGTTCCTTCATTTGATTTCGCCAAGTGTACCAGAAATCGGGGAACCCGTGGATCATAACAATTAAAGGACCTTCGCCTAAAGTTACAAAATGTATTTTCACACCTTCATTTATAGCGTAATGGTGGGATACTTGGTCGATAATATTTTGCGCATAATTATTACATTGGTAAAAAATAATTAGCAGAACAAATAATTTTTTCATTGAAAATCTTTGAATAATTGTTAATCTTATAAACTATTAACAAGTATTGAATAATTAAAAATTTACATATTAACTTTAGTACACCATAATATTGCTACGTCTATCCAGGTTTTGCCTTCATCAAAAGTCCAGTATTGAGTCCATGTAAAAGAATTATCGGAAATCTCCGTGAAATAATTTTGCACGTGCCGACCCTGTGCATTTATTCCATCCATTACAATTTTATCTCTATCTCCCACTGCCGTAAAAACTTCTATTATTTTATTATTGGTATCCAGCCAGGCCATATTCCATCTATTTTCTTTTTCATTGTATATTCTAATGTTTGTTCCTCCTTTGCTTGCAGTATCAACCTGATTTGGATTAACTCCACCGTAGAAAATATCCTGAACCGCGTTCCCCTCAAATAAGTGAAACCAGACCCAGGTGCCGGAAGTGGTATCAGTCCTCCAGCTACCGTCATTATTCCTGTTTAACCCTTTGCAATTCCACGTTCCTATCAGCTCGTTAAAACTGTGAACCTCGGATCGGGTTTTTGTTTTGTATTCCTGTGCCCTTAATGAATTAATTAAGATGAATAAAATACAGAATAATAGTAAAGCTATTTTGTTCTTCATTTAACTTTCTCCTTTGTTGAATTAATAAACTCAATTTGAAGATTAAATTTTGAAAAATCGTCTTTTGAAGTAAAAATGTAGTATAATCCTATAATAATTTACTCATCAGAAGCAGAATTGAGTTAAATTTAATGGAAAGAAATCAAAGAATTTAAATTATGTGGATAGTCCAAACATTAGCCGTGCTCGCTCTTTTATCGGCAGCTACAGGTATATTCTTTTCATTCATTTTCCTAAGCATTAAAGGGAATAAAGCCATAGCAAACCGTATGCTTTCCTTTTTGCTTGTGACTTTTTCAATTCGTATTGCAGAGATAGCGTTTTACTGGACAAATTATGTCTGGGAATTTCCACATTTATTCAACATAAGTACTTCCACTCCGCTCCTATTTGGAGTCTTGATATACTATTATATAAAATATTCACAAAATGAAGAGGAAAAACTAAACCATAAATTTTTTATCCACCTGGTTCCATTTTTTATATACATGATATATTTAATTCCTGGTTATTTACAAAGCGAAGAATTTAAATTAGCAGAATTGAAAAACGTTACTTCATCTAATCCGGTTTATGGTGTTGAGTTCTACACATTCAGAACATTGAAATTAATTCATATGGTTATTTATGCCGTTTTATCGACGACATTAATTAATAATTTAAGAGAAAAAAACCTGAACTCGCATCAGCAAAATGAAATAAGGTGGCATCAATACCTTGTTGCAGGATTTATTATTTTTATTGTTATCACAGGATTACAAACATTAGGGATTGCGGTTTCAGGTTATAAATATATAATTGAGCTGGATTCTGCATTAATGCTGACATGCATATTTATGATTTACAGCTCAATATATTTTACGGTAAAAAACCCCGATATATTTATTGGTTCGCTAAGAAAACTACCTCTTATAAAATATAACAGGTCATCATTAACTTTTGAAAAAGCTAAAGAATATGCTGATCGACTAATTAAAATGATGAAAGATGATAAACCATATCTGAACCCTGATTTAAAGTTGAGTCACCTATCAGAAAAGTTATCAATTCAAACGCATCATATTTCACAGGTTATTAACGATAATCTTGGTTACAGCTTCAGCGATTTTATAAACAGCTATAGAATAGAAGAAGCAAAAAGACTTTTAAAAAATCCAGGGTACGATAAGTATACAATACTGGCAATAAGCTATGAGGTTGGCTTCCAGAATAAATCTTCATTTAACAATGCATTCAAAAAGTTTACAGGACTAACTCCTTCAGAGTTTAAAAAAACTGTTTAATATTTTTAATAAAAATTTATTTTGGGGAATATTTAAATGTTAGAATCTATACAGCATATTAATTTAATTGGTTCAATTACAGCAAATCTAAATAATTTTCTGCTTTCGGGAATATTTATTTCAAGAATTTACAATAAAAGAAGAATTGAATACTGGCTAGGAATATTTTTCATATTTACTATTATCCCATTAATATTTTTGCTCGTTGAAGCAATTACTTTTGAAAGATCATTGTTATATTTTATCCAGATAATTCTGATGATCGCGTTTATAATTCTCGAATTAATCCTGGATTATATTCTTAACAGAATTTCGTGAAAAGAAAAAGACTCTCATTCCATATATTACATTATTTTATGCTTCAACCGGCGGAATGATAGGTGTTGTCGGACAAAGCGGAAAAACCTGGCCAATAATTACAATTAATACATTTTTATTAATGGTAATATTTAGTCTCATAATGCACATTAAAACGGAAAGGGAATAATTTGTCAAAAAAAAATAACAACTATTTTTCAACTGCAATTGTACTTAAACCGGGTAAAAGTCTTATTAAAGGAATAACAACTGCAAATCTCGGTAAACCTGATTATGAAAAAGCGGTAAAACAACATAATAATTACGTGAATGCTTTAAAGAATTGTGGATTGAAAGTAAGAGAACTTGAAGCGAACGAAAATTTCCCTGATTCAGCATTTGTTGAGGATGTAGCGCTTTTAACTCCAAAATGTGCAATAATCACAAACCCGGGTGCACCAACTCGCAAAGAAGAAATTAAAGAAATACAAAATGTTATTCAGCAATTTTATAATGACATCGAAAAAATTAAATCCCCTGGTACAGTTGAAGCCGGTGATATAATGATGGTCGGGAGTCATTGTTATATCGGGCTTTCGGGAAGAACAAATTTAAATGGGGCTAATCAATTAATTAATATTTTAAACAAATATGGAATGACAGGTTCATTAATTGAATTAAAAAATGTTCTTCATTTAAAAACCGGCGTCGCCTACCTGGAGAATAACAACCTTGTTGCCTGCGGTGAATTTTTAAAAGAACCTGAATTCCAAAAATTTAACATTATTAAAATTCCCGAAGAAGAAAACTACGCTGCTAATTGTGTCTGGATAAATGGAAAAGTATTAATTCCGGAAGGTTACCCGGTAGCAAAACAAAATATAATTAATGCCGGATACGAAGTAATTGAAATTGATGTTTCCGAATTCCGCAAACTTGACGGCGGGTTGAGCTGTCTATCATTAAGATTTTAAAAGCAAATTTTTTCAATGAATTATAAATTTAAATAGATCACAAAACAGGAAATTTCAAAAATCTCTTTTGAAAAGGTTTTAAACACTAATTCCTATTATTATCATATTATGATTCTACTTTATCATTTTTCCTTCATTTATTTTTACTTTTCTGGCTATATGCGTACCGAATTTATAGAGATTATGAATTGAACTTCTGACCTCAGCTAAATCCAAAACTCTTAAAACATCTTCATAATCACTATCAGATTCCAATTCTACTTCATATTTTATAATGGAATAGCTAGTTGATATATTATGATCCTCTTTATGTTCATCAGGAACTGCTTCTATCGTAATTGAAATGTTATTAATTTTAATTCCCATTTGAGCAGCCAAAATTTTATAATCCATTGCAATACAACTTCCAAATGCGCCACAAGCTAAAACTCCGGGATTTGGTCCTTCATTTTTCCCGCCACTATTTTTTTCAAGATCACTTATGATTTCCCAGCCATTTCCTTCAATAATGCATTTGAACCCGTTTTCCAATTTAACTTTAGTAACGCATTTTTCTTTGCCAAATTCGGGCTCTGGTTCAAGGGCATTTTTATTTCTTTTAAACGAAGTTTTTATTAATTCACTTTCATTTAAAGTTCTTGAATCTACTGAATTTAATTTCATTTTATCGTCCGGTTTTATTTATAAAATCAGTTAATTTTTTCTATTTCAACTATGGTTATATCATCATTCTGAGCTGAATTGCCAACAAAATTTTTCAGATCATTATAAATGGAATCAATATTACACATTTCGTTTTGTAGACTCGCAAGCAATTCCTCATCTTCAAAAAATTGTTCATTGCTGTTCATTGCTTCTGTAACTCCATCCGAATAGAGAAACAATTTTTCACCTTTTTTTAATGTGATTTGGTAATCTTTATATTTTTCGCTTTGAATTCCAAGTGGAAAACCTGATTCAAAATTAAAGTTATTAATTTTATTTATCGTTTTATGTACCGGCCACATATGCCCTGCGTTTGCCATAATAATTTTTCCAGATGTAATATCAATTATTAAGTAGAGCATTGTCATAAATCTTGCTGTTGGAAATTCTTCAATCAAATACTCGTTTACTTTAGTAAGCACACGTGAAGGTGATTCCTCTATATTTGCAACCATTCTGAATATGGTTCTCGCTGATGACATTAATAGTGCTGCTGAAAGTCCCTTGCCCGATACATCGGCCAAAACTACACCGATTTTGCCGTAAGGTAATTCTATATAATCGAACCAGTCGCCACCAACCTGATAACAAGGTTTGCACATTCCTTTTATACTAAAATTTGGGATTTCCGGGGCTTTTTTAGGAAATAATCTTTTTTGTATTGTCTTTGCTTCAATTAAATCATTTTGCATTATTTCTTTCTCTTTTTTTTCATTTTCGAACAACCTCGAGTTTTCAATAGCAATTGAAATATGGGAGGCAAGAGTTTTTAATAATCTGAGATCCTGTCTACTGAAAGCATCAACACGGATATTTTGTGCATTAAGAATTCCTATAAATTTATTGTGATGGTATAAAGGGATATCTACATGCGAACGACTTGTAAAATCGCAGGGAATTTCATCAGGATGATCAAGCACATCAGTAAAATATATTATCCTCTGCTCGCGAACCGCCTTCCATACAATACCTTGATTTCTTTTAAGTTTATAGCCAGGATAAAATTTATCATCCTCCCAGCCGGTTAATGCGGCAATCTCAAGTTGGTCGCTATTTTCATGATAAAGCAGAACTGCACATCTTGTAAATCCAAGTGTCTTTGACACATCCTGCACAATTTGCTTAAGTAATTCACTTTTATCTAAAATTGAATTGATTTTTTTTACTATCCTGTCAAGCAACATAAAATCCTTTAATTGCAAATTATTATTTTGTGTTTTATTATCATCACTAAGATTGTTAATCACATTATTTTCATTTGATTCCAAATCATTGGAAGAAATTAACTGTTCAATTATTTCAGATTTCATTTTTTAAACCTTTTGTATATTAAATTAAATTATTTGTTATCAGATAAGGGATTAGCAGGTAAACAATGCTATCACGAACTGCATAATATCCGACAACAATAGCAAAAACCTTCCAACCTCTTTTTTTGAGCAGTGATTTAAAGCCTTCTCTTTTAGCAATTATTATGCTATCAATAAAATAGTATTTATAAAGTTTTATCAGAATGTTCTTTGATGACCATCTTTCTATCATTATTTCAATAGTTTTCAATTTAGTCTCCTGTTTATTGTCATTAAGAGTGAAGTGGCTAAAGCAATTCATTTAAAGGCCACTTCACTCATTTTTGTGATAATCCTGAATAAATTATTCCACTTCTCCAAACGCCGGTGTTGAAGTATTTGATTTTCTGCCTATTGGCAAAATCATCGGAACAGATTTTCTGTAATTTATATATTTCTTTCCATGCACCTTTATCAAATCTTTTTCTTCAAGTTGAATTGCGATGAAGATATAAGCAGTGGTTGCAACTGCAAAGACAAGATGCGCGATCGTCATAACCGGAGCTGACCAGAACATCAGCAGCCATCCAAAATAAAGAGGATGCCTGATCATTTTATAAAGACCGGGTGTTACAAAAACCAGAGGCTTGTACTCTTTATTTCTCCATTGCAGCCAAACCTGTCTCAATCCGAAAAGATCAAAGTGATTTATTAGAACAGTTGAAGCAAGTACAATTAAGCCCCCGGTAATCATTAAACCGTTTAGTATTAGAGCGAATACTTCGTTCTCGATATTCCATATAGCCACGCCCATCGGCTTCCACTGCCAGTATAAAAGTATAACCGCCAGGCTCGAAATAAGAACGTAAGTACTTCTTTCAGCTGATTCAGGAATTATTTTGGTCAACATTTTTTTAAATCCCGGCCTTGCCATTACACTATGTTGTACCGCGAACAAACCAAGAAGAGCTGCATTAATTAATAATGCTTCAACAAAGGGACCTGTACCTGCTAAATCAATAGATTTAGGTACAAGGAAATTTCCCATGAATCCGAACAAGTAGCAGAATACTCCGAAGAATATAAGGTAACTGACTATTCCGTATAAGAAGATTAGATGACGTTTCATTCCGTCCTCCTTTTTGATTAGTGATATATTATTTATCTCTGAATATTTTTCGGCTTCCTTTGTTTATTTCGCCGATATAAACCATCAGAATTTCTATTGCTAACTTAAGTTTTAGAAGTACGGAAATATTTCAGAAATGTGTCATTGTTTTTAAAAATAGTTGCGTTTGTAAGTGATTGTTTTTAGTAGTTTTAACTATTGTTGCGGATGTTTTAATTATTGTTGCAATGGGATCAGTAAAAGTAAAAAAAGAAGTGAAATTTTAATCGGATTTATTTTTGTAATTGGTGGGTGAACAGCCAAAAAATTCCTGGAATGATTTATTAAAATATGCCTGGCTGTTAAATCCTACTTTGTATGCAATTTCTGCCATACTACCAGAATCGTGCAATATTAATTGTGCGGCTCTCTGCAGGCGGAAATTTCTTATAAACTCAGTTGTGGCTTGATTTGTAATTGCTTTTAGTTTTCTGTGAAGTTGTGAGCGGCTCATTCCCATTTCATTTGATAATTTATCAACGCCAAAACCTTCATCCTCCATGTTTGCTTCAATTATATTTTTAAGTTTTTCCATGAACTGAACCTGTGATGAAGGAACGACCACATCAGCGGGTTTAAGAACCATTTCGGAAGTAAACTTATTTCTTAACTGTTCCCTGATGCTGATTAGATTTCTTACGCGCAACAATAATTCATCTGGATTAAAGGGTTTTATAAGATAATCATCAGCACCCAGTTCAAGACCTTCCAGTTTGTATTCCGTTGACGCTTTTGCAGTAAGCAAAATTACAGGTATATGATTTGTCTTTTCGTTTGACTTAAGCTTTTTACAAAAAGCATATCCGTCCATCTCTGGCATCATAACATCGCTTATAATCAAATCGGGAATTGTTTCAAGTGCTTTTTCAAATCCTTTCTTTCCGTCGGGCGCTTCTGTTACGCGGTATTTTTCTTCAAGATTTTCCCTAACGTATTTTCTCAGGTCGTAATGGTCTTCAACTATAAGAATAACGTCTTTTCCATCCATTTTATCTGAATTTTCTTTAATAATAGTCGGTTCCTCGGTTAGCGCAGTGACTTTACTTTCATAATTATCAATTTGTGTATTGGTCCCGATTTCCTCAATAATTTCTTCATCTTTTAAATGTTCCCTGCCCAAAGGGAATTTTACATTGAACTCTGTTATATCATATTCGCTTGATACGAATATTTTACCTCTATGCATTTCCACCAATTCTTTAACAAGTGCCAGCCCAATTCCAGTACTTTCAATTAAAATACTTTCCGATCTGTCTGCCTTGTAATATCTGTCAAACAGGTGCTCAATTTCAGTCCTTGAGATTGTTGTGCCAGTATTTATTACTTTAATCTCAACAACATTCGCGTGCTTTATCACCTGGGTTTCTATCTCGTTACCAGCGGGAGTAAATTTAACCGCATTTGAAACCAGATTCGATATTATTTTTTCCATTTTATCTTTATCGAAGTAAAGATCTATTTCTTTAAATTTATTGTCCTGGTTAATCGGTTTTTCATTGAATAATAGTTTTACCTTTTTCTGTTCGGCGTATGAAGCAAATGATATGAATATTCTTTTTACGAACGCAATTATATCACTCTGTGAAGCTGAAAGCTTTGCCTTTCCCGCTTCAATACTGGAAAGTTCGAGCAACTGGTTTATAAGCTGCAACAAACGAATAGCATTTCTTCTCATCACACCGTAGTCTTCAAGGCTGTTTTTATCTGATGTTTTATTTTCAAATTTCTGTAGTAATCCAAGTATTAAAGTGAGCGGTGTTCTAAATTCGTGTGAAATGTTAGCAAAAAAATGTGATTTAAGCTGGTCAACCTCAAGAAGTTTTTTTGCTTCAAAATCCTTCAACAGAAAATCGTTCCTCAGCTTTACCCTTTTTATTTCATACTTACGCAAGGAATATAGCATCCACAGGAAAAACATTCCATAAATAATATATGCCCACAATGACTGCCACCAGGGCGGGAGCATAATAACGCGGATAGAAATTCCCTCATCATTCCATGCACCCCGGCTGTTAGTAGCCTTCACCCTGAATATATATTCACCGGGATCAAGATTTGTATATGTTGCAAACCTCTGGCTTCCTGATTTTATCCAGTTATCATTAAATCCCTCCATTGTATATGCATACTGGTTCTTCTCCGGGTTATTAAAATCAAGTGAGGCAAATTCGAAAGTAATAAAATCCTGATCATAAGTTAGCACAACTTCTTTTGCATAGAGTACATTTTTCTTTAATGGCGATTCCTTTCCCGGCTGGACAGATTCATTAAATATTCTGAAATCAGTTAACACAATATCCGATAATTTCCCGCTTGAATAAAAATCCGCTGGATTGAAAAAATTTACTCCCTTTACTCCCCCGAAATAAAGGAAATCGTTATTACTTTTAAAACCGGAGTCATGCAAAAATTCGTTAGCGGATAATCCGTCATTTTTATCATAATTTTTAAAAGTCTTTTGTTCAACATCAAATAATGAAATACCTTTATCTGTGCTTATCCACAAATTCCCGTTTTTATCTTCAACAATTGAGCATACAATATTGCTTGGCAAACCCTGTTCGGTTGTGTAATATTCAAAAGTACCAAGGTTATAATCAAATTTATTCAATCCACCGCCGAAAGTTCCTATCCATACACTTGATTTATTATCGGGGTACAGACACAAAATCCTGTTGCTGCCTATTGTTTTCACATCCGAAACATTATGCATAAAATGTTCGAATTCCCCGGTTGCCGGATCCAGCCTGTTTAATCCACCGATAGATGTTCCGGCCCAGACATAACCTCTATTGTCCTGGCAGACAGATGTTACTTCAACCAGCGTAATAGATTTATCATTTTTCGGATCAGGTTTGTAGTGAGTAAATAATTTTTTAACTGGATCATATTTATTCAGTCCGCCTGCGCCGGTTCCAATCCAGATTGTACCATCACCCGATTCATATATAGTATGGATATAATCGTTTGCTATTGAGTTCCCGTTGTTACTACCAGACAAAATTCTTTTTACTTTGTTGGTCAATGGATCAATAATATAGATGCCTTTACCGAACGAACCCGCCCAGATTTTGCCTTCTTTATCTTCAATGATGGATTTTATTTCAATAGAACTGAAATATGTATCAAGATTTTTATCAGTGTTGTAATATTGAAATGAAGGCTTGCCGGAGAAATGATTTTTTACTTTAAGAATATTTCCGGATTTGGTCCCTACCCATAAATTACCGGAGTGATCTTCAGTAAGCGAACTAATCGCTGAAAATTTATTTTCACCCGGTTCAGTTATGCTTATCTTCCTAAATTTTTCGGATGAAATGTTGTATTTGCTCAGACCGGAAAAATATGTTCCTACCCACAGAACTTTATCATCATCTTCATAAATGGAAAGAATTTCATTACCACTAAGGCTGAAGGCATTATTTGTTTTTTTAAAATTTGATGCACTTCCTGTTTGCGGGTTATAACGAAACAAACCGTCCCCCATTGTACCCACCCACACTGTTCCCTCCTCTTCAACATACAGGCTGCGTATGGCGTGAGATGTTTCTTTTTCAAGATGCCTTTTGAAAATAAGACTGTCACCTTTCAGATCACTAATGTCCGCTGAATAAAGTCCTGAATAAGCTGCTACCCAGAGAATGTCTTTTTTCAAAAACATAGAAATAACACCGTTTAATTTCACGCTATTTGGTTTTTCAGGATGAATTTTATAATTATGAAATTTCCCTTCCTCAAGGTTGAACCTGTCAATTCCTCCGCGCCCGCCAATCCAAATGTTTTTATTATCATCTTCAGTGAGGGTGAACAAAAAATTATGGCTGATTGAATTTTTATCATAGGGGTTATGCTTATAATTAGTAAACTTTTCAGTCGCCGGGTTAAACCTGCTCAGGCCATTTCCTGTAGCGAGCCAGATATAGCCATCACTATCTTTTTTTAATCCCCATACAATTTTATCAACAATTGAATTAGAAGAATCAGGATGATATTTATAATGAGTGAATATTTCATTTTGTAAATCTAATCGGCTCAAGCCTTCGCGTGTTCCAATCCAGAAAATCCCTGTATCAGATTCACAAATAGTGTTTACAGCATAGTCAGGTAAACTATTTATATTTCCTGGCTGATGCCTGAATATCCGGAACTTATATCCATCATAAAGGTTCAATCCTTCCTGTGTACCAATCCATAACAATCCCTTGCTATCCTGGAAAATGCAAAAGACCTGGTTTTGAGAAAGACCCTCATCTGCACCTATGTGCGTAAATTTTAATTGGTTATTCTGTGCTTGAGAAAGCTTGCTATAGACAATAATTAGCAGGAAAAACAGATAAATTATTTTCCTTAAATAAATCATCATATATCGTAGAACGACTTTATTATTAATATACTGAGAGTGTGGAATTGAATAATTAAAATAAACTTTATTTTAATATTTTCAAATGAAAATAAGAGTGTTGGCTAACTAAGCAAAGGGAAAGAGATTTTTACCTTATTTATGAAAATTTTCCGAAATGGACATTTTGAAGCATATAAGAAACTATAGTTGTTGTTGAATTCCTCCCTGTTATAAATTCATCCTTTAATCAATATAAACTCTTGGTACTCGTGTATTGATATTAGTAAGTACTTCATAAGGAATTGTTCCTGCCCATTCAGCCAGTTCTTCGCAGGTTATTGAGATATTACCGTCACTCCCAAGCAAAATAACTTCATCCCCGTTGTAAGCACTATCATTATCAATATTTACAACGAGCTGGTCCATAGAAATAATTCCGATTACAGGGTAACGTTTACCCCTGATAATTACCTCAGATTTGTTTGATAAATTTCTAAAATATCCATCGCCATAACCAACAGGAATTGTAACAGCTCTTACTTGTTTATCTGTTTTCCAAGTTAATCCATATCCAACAGGATGATTCGGTGTAATTACTTTAAAGTATATCACAAGAGATTTCCAGTTTAAAGCAGGGTTTACTATAACAATTTTAGGTATTTTTAATGATGGATAAACACCGTAAAGCAAAATTCCCGGTCTTACCATATCAAGATTTGCTTCCGGCATTTGAAGAATTCCACCGGAGTTAGATATATGCCGGATCGGAAAGGGGAGTGATTTTTTATCATAGAACGAAAGAACTTCAGAGAATCTTTCAAATTGTAATTTAGTATGGGTTAAATCTTTAGAGTCCGCATTGGCAAAATGTGAATAAATTCCTTCAACTATTACATTCTTACATTTAAGTGAAGCTTCCAGTAATTTTTCTGCATTGTAATAATGGATTCCAATTCTTTCCATTCCGGTATCTATTTTTATATGGACTTTTGCTTTTATATTTAATTTAATTGCTGTTTCATTTATCTGATTAATTTTTTCTATTGAAGAGGCAGTAATAGTTAATTCATTCTTCAAAAATAGCGGAACCTGGTTCCCCCATACCCCTCCCATAACAAGGATCGGAATTTTAATCCCATATTCTCGAAGCAATATTCCTTCTTCCACAACTGCAACACCAAGATAATCAGCCCTAATTTCCTGCATAAGCTGCGCTATCCGGATTAGCCCGTGTCCGTAAGCATTGGCCTTTAGTACTGCCATTATTTTGGATTTTCCAACCTGTTTTTTTATCGAATGGAAATTATCTTTCAATTTTCCCAAATGAACTTCAAGTTGTGTGGGTCTTACAATTTCATCAATACTAATTGTTGGATGATTGTGAGCTTTTTTCATATCAATTCTTTTTATCTATTAGGGACTAACAAAAATAAACAATACTAATCAGTTTGTGAGTACAATATTTTAAAAAATATAAATATTTATTTAAATCTTAAATTAAAAAATAATAGTGAAGATTGGCATCATTAAATTGTATTCCTCTTTTACTCTGTTTCAAAAATTAATTCCTTATTTAGCTGAAATTTGGTTAAATATAGAATTATTAGTAATATGTAAAGCCTACACTGTATTAATCAGTTTTTATGTTCTGCCTGTAATGCATTGTAAAATAATGCGTTACGGTATTGATTTGATGATTTTAATTAATAAAACGGAGAAAATAAAATGAGTAAATGTTTTGCTTTGATGGGATGGAGCCTCCCAGTAATTGAAAGTATGCAAAAAACAGGTAAACCATTCGTTGTTGTTTCATTCCCGGATTTCGAACCTTACGCAAAAGAAAATAATATTCCATTTTTAAGCTATCCTTTAAATGAATGGAGTGACACTTCAAACTCCTGGGATCTTCATGAAAAATTAAAAGCATTTAACGTGGATGTTGCCGTTCCGCTTTTTGAAGAAACTGTAGAATGGGCAGGAGCGCTGAATTCAATTTACCGTGATGACCCAAGAGTTTTAAACCGTGCTTTTCTTTTCAGGAATAAAGCAATAATGAAACGGAAAGCTTTAATTGGGGGATTGCGTGTTGGTTTATTTGAAGAGATTTATAATCGTGAAGATGTTAAAAAATTTATGAAGCGGTTAAACGAAGCTAATCTTCAGCTTGAAGGTGAATCAGATAGCTGGGTTCATATAAAACCTTTTGCGTCTGCCGGAACAGTTGGTCATCGTCTGCTCCGTTCATTCGATGATATTGATAATAAAGTTGAAGACGGTGATTTCCCATGTCTTGCGGAAAGTCACTTAAGCGGAAGTGAATTTTCCTGCGAAGGTTTTGTTCACAAAGGAAAACTTCGCTGGTTAAATATTACAGAGTACGTTCGTCTTGGACATTCGAATTTTATTCCCGAAGGAAATTATCTCCATGAAAAACGATCGAAAATCTGGGAAATGAATCAGAAGATGATTGATATCTTTGGAATTGAATTTGGAATGGTTCATCCTGAATGGTTTCTTGATGAAAATGATAATTTAAATTTTGGCGAAACTGCGTGCAGAATCCCCGGTGGGCATATTTTAGAACTCGCAAGCAAAGCATATGATTTTGACGCTCTGGCAGCATTTGTAATGGCACACGATCCTTCTTTAACAGAAGAAGAATTCGACGCAATGTTTCCACCAAAAGATGCACGTCCGGAAAACTTTTACGGAAACGTGATGATATATCCCCGAAAAGATAAAATTGAAAAACTGGAAATACCGCAGGAACTTCAGGAAGAACCTTATTTTCTCGATCACAATTTAGTTCCGCCACTGACTACTCAAAAAATTAATTCACGTGAAGGATTTGGAAATCATTTTGGTACAGTGAATTTTAAAGGCGAAGATCCTGATAGAATGAGAGAATTACTTCTGCATTATGATGATGTAGATTTTTATATATAGATAAATTAATTCTTAAATGAACGAAAGCAATACAAACACACTTATGATTGAAACACCTGAACAGGTTTATACTAATTTTGAAGAAAGTCTTGACCAATTCAAGACCGCTACAGACTTAACAAAATTGCAAAAAGCCACATCAATGATGAGCCAGGTAGAGCAATTAAGTCATACTCACAGAGGTCTTGAATTTCTTTTTGAGAAATGTTTAGAACTTGAAGATGCGGGAATATTTAAAGATACCGTTTGGGAATTTCCGCAAAAACAGGTACCCTCCCTCGTTAAAGGAACCCTGTTATCGGGGCATCCAAATTCTAGTTTTGAGATTTTGAGCGAGTTGAGAATTCTTTCCTACGCACTTGGAAAAGACGGAAGAACCCATATTAGTTCTAATGAATCGAAATCATTTCTCGAGGAAGCAGTAGTTCATAACCTTGAGTTTGCTTATGATGAACTTACCGAAGCGACACGACTAAAAATTACTCCGCAGGAACGGAGAAAACTTGTTAATCATTTTCAGTTTTTACTAAGTAAAGCAGAACTGAACGGAATTAAGGAAAGACTCGTTGAAGAAATAAAAATGATTTGCGAACAACGTCCTGTTGTTACACAAAATGTCAGAAACCTTATTCAGACTACTTATCAAAAACTAGTACTTGATGAAAAAAGTGAAATAGACAACAAACTTCAATATTATGTTGATGCTATTTACTTTCCCGCACCGATAGTAAAAAGATATCAGAAATTTGGAAATTATAAAAAAGCACTTGCCCGTGCCAATAAAGAAACCCTGGAAATAGAAGCAACGGTAATGGGAAATTACCTGCACGAAACAGGATTGACTAATCCCTACCTAGCAATGCTGCTCTGTTTTTTAATGGAAAAAAATCCCGTTCTTGTTAATAACCTGCTTCATCTTAATAGTAAAGGTATTTCAGAATGGGAACGCTACAGGGATGTTGCCAGGGAACTTGCTCTTAAAACCTTTAGTGAATTTAATCATGCCGGAATTTATGGTTTTAAAGGTATTCTGGAAAAAAGTTTATTCTCACGAAGAGCAGTAAGAGCCGGGCTAACTAACCTAAAACATATCAGCATTCATCCGGAGGTTGAAAGACGAATATTAAAGTCTGTTATGGAACCTTCGGAAAAGGTTCTCGCTAAACAATATTTGATGGGAGCGGTAATTGGAATTTTAGGACAGCCTACCGGGGTTGGACAGGGCAATAATCCAACCTGCCAATCTGCTCGCGGTATAAGTATGTGGGCGCAGCACACACCTGCTGAATTAATTAATATGATAACAATTGTTACCAGCACAAATAATTTAGTATTGAGATTTGAAAATCATGAACTTGAATCTATGAAACTGGTAAAAGGACTTGTTGGTGAACTTGATCATAATCTTGACGCAGTATCTGTAGTTTTAATTCCTCATCTTGATAAAATTTATAACGAAATGATGAACCGTTCTTCAAATCGTGGAGATGATCCCCATAGATGGACTAACCCGGCTTTTTACGGGAGCCTTGTTCCGGTCGGTTTTGCTTCCCCATATAGTTACCTGACAAAACGGATCGAAAATTTCAGAAATTTTATCCGGCTTTTCTATAATGTATTTCATCCTCTTTATAATGGTGGAAGGGAATTAGTATATCCGATTCCGGTCGGAATATTTATAACAACCTCAAAAGGAGATATGCTTGGTTTTCACGCGGTTTCACTTCTACGGGTAGCACAAAATAAAAAGAATAATGAATACAGAGCGTATTTTCTAAATCCGAATAATGAAGGCCGACAGGATTGGGGACAGAATATAAGACCATCAGTTTATGATAACGGGGAAAAACATGGTGAATCATCTCTTCCCTTTTACCAGTTTATTGCCCGGGCATACGCATTTCACTTTAACAACTTAATTGCGGAAAATCAAAATGAACCTGTTCCTGAAGAAGAAATTGAAAAAGTTGAAAAACTTGCAAAAGAAAGCTGGGGCAGATCTTATCAATGGAGTAATTAAAGATGGTCAGGCATTCATCATATATTGAACTCAGTCAATCTTCACTAAAAAAAAATATAAATTTTATCCGCAAAAAAATTGGTTCACATCCTAAAATTTCGGCTGTTGTTAAAGCAAACGCATACGGGCACGGAATTCCTCAAATTGTTCAGATGCTTGAAAAATGTGGAGTAGATTATTTTGCAGTTGCTTCTGCATCCGAAGCGGAGGAAGTATTTCAAAACTGTTCGGAAAAAAGCCGCATTATGATAATGGGTATTTTGTACGATACTGATATTGAATGGGCAATAGAGAACGGAATAGAATTTTATGTTTTTGATTATAACAGGTTTCAGATAGTAAAAGAAAAATCTAAAAAGATCGGTAAGCCGGCAATCGTGCATATAGAGGTTGAAACAGGCACAAACAGAACCGGTATGAACTGGAGAGACTTTAAAAAGGCTATTACCTTTCTGAAAAAAAATAAAGAGTTATTCACTTTCCAGGGAGTTTGTACACATCTTGGTGGAATCGAAAATATAAATAATCAATTCAGAATAAAACCTCAAATTCAAAAATTTAATGAGGCAATTAAGGAACTAAGGAAAAAGAAATTTATGCCAACATACAGGCACATGGCGTGCTCGGCAGCGGCACTTGCATATCCCGAAACTCATTATGACCTGGTAAGAACCGGTGTTGTTATATATGGATTCTGGCCCAGTCCTGATACTTATCACCTGCATTTGCAAGACAGCGGAAAATTAAAAGACAGTCCGTTAAAACGTATCATTAGCTGGAAAACCAATGTAATGGATATTAAAGACGTGAAAGAAGGTGAATTTATTGGATACGGAACGGCTTACCAGGCTTACCGAAATTTGCGAATAGCTGTAATACCTGTCGGTTATTCAAATGGCTATCCAAGAGGACTTTCCGGAAAAGGTTATGTTTTACTAAAAGGAAAAAAAGCACCTATAACCGGGTTGATAAATATGAACCTTTTCATGATTGATATAACTCACATTAAGGACGTTCAAATAGGAAGTGAAGTTGTTCTACTTGGCAAACAGGGAAACAATGTTATTTCAGTAAGTTCCTTTACAAATTTTACAAACCTACTAAACAATGAAATGCTTAGTCGTTTGCCTGCAGCAATTCCAAGAAAGATTGTTAGTTAAAATTTTTAATCTAAAAAAAATGAAAAATTTTTTAAGCAAAATTAATCTTGCTTTGAGGGGAATTATGGAATTTGGAATAATAGTCTCCACCGGCTACTGGGGATTTCAAACGGGGCATACTACAATTACCAAAATTATTTTGTGCATTGCTTCTCCACTTATTGTTTTTGGCTTTTGGGGTACTGTCGATTTCAGAAATTTTGGTCCAATTTCAGAGCATCTTCGATTAATACAGGAATTATTGTTATCCGGTTTGGCAATAGCTGCATTATATTTTGCAGGTCTGCCTTCCCTGGCCTTGGTGCTGGGAATAATTTCGGTTTTGCACCATATATTAGTTTACTTTTTAGGTGAAAGATTATTGAAACAGCAATAACTGCGGTACTTTTTAGCTCATTTACCTCCCAAACTTGAAATTTCCTAACTCATTTTTTAGTTTCTATAAAATTTTGAAAAAAACGATGGATTATAATGGTAAATCTAAAAGTCTTAATTAGTGGTGCAGGAGTTGCCGGACTTACGTGCGCTGCTTTGCTGGAAAAACAGGGAATAAAGCCTCAAATCATTGAAAGAGAAAAAGAAACGAATTTTAATAAATCCGGATATATGCTTGGATTGCTTCCTCTAGGCGGAAGAGTACTAAATCAACTTGATCTTAAAGAAGCTTATGTAAATACCAGTACACGAATGGAAAATTATGAAATTTTTAATGAGAAAGGAGATAAATTAAAATCTTATCCACTTAAATATATAAATGAAAGCTACGGACATTATGGTGGAATTAGCAGGGAAAAATTAATTGAACTTATTCTAAATAGAGTAAAAAGCAAAATTATTTTTGATTCCGAAATTAAATCCTTGAAAAATAAAGGCAATAAAGTTGAGGTTAATTTTGAAGATGAAAAAACAAATATCTTTGATTTAGTAATTATTGCTGAAGGATTACATTCCAAAAGTAGAAAACTTTTATTATCAGAAAATGAATTCAATTATTATGAAACCGGCTGGGGTGGCTGGGTTACCTGGTTGAATGAAAAACCAGATACATCATATCGTGAATTCTGGGGTAACGGTAGTTTTTTAGGGCTTTATCCTGTCGAAAATAAATTGGGAGCTTTTTTAGGCGGGCCTGTCAATCATATAAAAAAAATAGGAAAGGATAACTTTATTAATGAAATTAAAAATAAGTTATCAGGTGATAATATACTTGTAAATGAAGCATTAGAATCTATTAGTAAAGATAAACATCCTTTCATTTGGAATTTTCATGATTGTAAATCCTCAACATGGTATAAAGGAAGTATTGTACTGTTGGGAGATACAGCAACTGGATTTTTGCCCACTGCGGGTGTCGGTGCTTCTATGGCAATGGACTCAGCTTCAGCCCTTTCCGATGAATTATCAAGGGCAGATGAAGACCATATCAATTATGCATTAAAACTTTATTCAAAAAGGCAGAAAGCAAGAGTTGAGAAGGCACAGAAAGATTCCAGAAATCTTGGAAAATTTATGTTTTTAAATTCAAAATTTAAAGCTGCGATAAGAAATAGGGTTTTAAAATTTTATACATTGCAAAGAATGTTATCAGATTTATCCGGAATAATGGAAGGAAACTGAAATAAATAAGCCCCGAATAACGGGGCTATATTTACCAAATTATTTTTTTATTTCTGCGGTTTTTCGTCCTTTAGGGCTTTTTCGTCTTTCTTTTTTTTCCATTCTTTACTGTCTTTATCTTTTTTCATATCTCCAATATTTGGTATATGAAATTTTGTACCGAGTTTACCAAGCTGTTCCATATTTATCTTGCCAACTATATTTACAAAAGTAGCCTCTCTGCCATTTCCTCTTTTACTATCTACTGAGGCAACTACCAGCCCGAGTACGTTTTCATAATCCCCCGAAGGAAGAACATAAATGTTTGTGTTCTCGCCTTTGTTTTTCATCTTGAATATTCTTTCCCATTTCCTGCCGGTAAGTTGTTTATCAATACTATTTATTTTTTCCATCACAGCATTTTTATTTGATTCATCAACTCCAAATGAATTTACCCTGATTAATTTCAAATTAGCAACAAGCTGTCTGAATTCAGGTTTTTCATCTCCTCCTAATTTTGAAAGCATTTTCAGCATATTTGATTCAAGTTCAATATCGGTCACACGCTCTCCCTGCATAAATTTTGACATATCACTTAAATCCAAATAACCCGGATCATTTTTATAATCTTCTTTTTCCTGCGCTGATACATTTGCCCCTGCAAATGTAATTAGCATTAAAAATGTGAACATTAATTTTTTCATTTTTCTACCCTCCATTTAAATAATTGTTTAAGACTTTAATACTCTTTTCTATTGGTTCATTAATTTTTTCTTTTATTACGTTGATTTCTATTGCATTGCTGGTTTGATTAAAGTAAGCGTTAATAATTGAAAATGATTCATTTAAATCTCTTTCTGCTTTTATCACTTCTGTTTGTGTGTAATTATAATTCGGTGAATTATTTGATAATATCAAATAAGATGAAATTCCACCAATCAACAAAAGTGTAAAAGCAGCAGAAAATACCGGCTTTCGAACAAAAGCTTTAATAAAGTATTCAATAAGATTGTTTTTTTTCTGAACTTTAATATTTGTCTGACCTGTATAAATTTCATTTTTTAATGAACGAACTTCTTTTGCAGTTTGCCTGTATTCATTCAGAAGTTTTTTTAATTCCGGATTTTTTCTCGCGTCCAGGTAGATTTTTATTTCATCCACAAACCCGCCATCACCATAAGCGACCAAAACTATTTTATCAATATATTCCTGAGATAAATTATTAAATTTCATGGCTTCTGTACTCTTTTAATTCATCCTGCAATTTGTGACGTGCGCGCATCAGATAAACTTTTACACTGTTTACCGGTATGCTCAATGTTTCACTTATTTCCTGGTATTTAAATCCCTGCAATTCATATAAAACAAAAACACTTTTCAGGTTGTCAGGAAGTTTTTCAATTCCCGTTTTAATTTTATCTTTTAATAACTCTCTTTTATATTTCACTTCAGTATCTGTCAAAGTTCCGGCTCCCGAGATTTCATTTACATATTCTGAATCAATATCAACAAGTCGTTTTTCATTTACCTGTCTTCTTCTTAAATAATCAATGCACAGGTTATGAGTTGATTTCATAATCCAAGATTTTGCTGATTTATAATTAAATGAACCAATGTTTTTCCAGATTTTTATGAATAATTCCTGCGTAATATCATCAGCATCCATCCTGTTTTTCATCATATAAAGAGCATAATTAAAGATGTTATTCTTATACTGCTTTATCAGAATTTCATATTTCAGAGAATCAAGCATCTTTATCTATAAGACGTTTTGAATAATCAAATTGTTACAAAAAATTCTGTTTTCCATTAATAAAGAATAGCTTTTTTTTATATCATTTTCGTTGATTTTAATGCAAATGGTCTATTTTATAAACAGAAGGAAATTATCTTATAAACAACGGTATAATACATTTTATTGAAACCCAATAATTGAAACTTTTGTTGTTTGTAATAACTCAAATTTATTATCTTGCATAATTCTAAAAACTCAGAGGTTATTTGTGAATAGATTAATAACAATTTCAAAAGAAGCTGACATTCCTGAAAAATACAGGAACACACCAATTGGCAGATTATTCCAGTATCATAATTTAAATTCTGAATTTGAAACTTATAATTCCGCTGAATTGCTTGTCGGGATGTGTATGGATAACAGGAAGCACCTGAATATTCCTGATAACTTTTCATTTATAATAAGATCCGGCGGAGCGAATCTCCGGTACAGCGAATTTAAAGTTTCTTTCGCAATTGCAGTAGGCGGAGTAAAAGCTCTTGCTTTAATCGGGCACACAAACTGCGGAATGGTGAACCTTGTTGCAAAAAAGGATTTATTCATAGAGAATCTTGTAAAAAATGCAGGGTGGGAAGATAAAAAGGCAGAAGAACATTTCAATCAATTTGCTCCAATGTTTGAGATAGGTAATGAAATTGATTTTGTTTTAAGTGAAGTTAAAAGACTGAGATTGAGATATCCTGAAGTTTTAATTGCACCGCTTCTTTATAAAGTTGAAGATAATCTTCTTTACCTGATTAAAGAGGAAAATTAAAAATGAGTAAAAGGATAAACATTTCATCCGGTGCTCCCTGGGAAGATATTGTAGGCTATTCACGTGCTGTCAGAATTAACAATATTATTGAGATTTCCGGAACTGCACCTGTTAAAGATGGTAAAACTTTTGCACCCGGAAATGCTTACGAGCAGGCAAAGTGTTGTATCCGGATAATTGAAAAAGCTTTAAAGCAGGCTGGTGCTGACCTCCACGATGTTGTGAGAACAAGGATGTATGTTACAGATATTTCAAGGTGGGAAGAATATGGAAAAGCTCACGGTGAATTTTTTGGAAAAATAAAACCGGCTACCACCATGATTGAAGTAAAATCTCTTATCTCACCTGATATGATGATTGAAATTGAAGCCACTGCGATTGTTGAATAAATAAATTGTGATTTTATTATGTCACTTTTATGGAGTTTCCCTTTTTTGTTAGACTGATTAATCATTTGCAGTCCACTTTAGTGGACTGCTGAAAATAATCACAAAGCTCAATGTGGACTTTAGTCCCATTAATTTATTTGGGCTAAAGCCCATATCCGGATTTGTCTTTTAATTCAGGCTGCTAAAGCAGCCTGCAATTGATTAGATTTCTAATTTATTTATCATTTACAGTTGGCTTCAGCCAACTGTAAAAAAGATGCCGGGGATTTAACGGACTTTAGTCCCATTTCTCACAGAGTTTTTATAATCAATATTAAATTATATATTCATTCATTAAAATATTTTTATTTATATAGCTATTGGATTTATGAAATATAAAATTTCTCCTAATGTGTCTATCGGTCATGTTCATCTAACAGTTAAAGATCTCAGCAGATCGATTAAATTTTATAAAGATATGCTTGGATTTGAAATTACAACCTGGTTTGGTGATAACGCTGTTTTCCTTGCTGCAGGTGATTATCATCATCATATAGGGTTAAATACATGGTACGATGAAAAATCAACCAAAATACCAAAAGGCGAAATTGGACTTTATCATTTTGCACTTCTTTATCCAACACGTACAGACCTTGCAAAAGCTTTTAAAAATTTGTGGGAAGCTAAATACCCGATACAAGGTGCATCAGATCATGGAGTTTCTGAATCAATTTATATTGCCGATCCGGATGGAAACGGAATTGAATTGTACGTAGATCGCCCGGTCTATGATTGGCCGCGTGATGAAAAAGGCAATATTGAAATGGTTACCAAACCCCTCGATCTGCCTCAACTATTATCCGAATTAGAAATGGATTAACTAGTTCTTGAGACTATCACAGGGAATAATACCACTGTTATTTACATAAAAGCTTACGTATATTATTATATATTTTATATGAAATAACTGAAAAATGAGAACATTAATAAACCTTGGCGGAGCAGGAATTAATCACAGGCTGAAAAGGCTGACAGAAAGTCTTTCCGGTGATATATTAAAAACCTACAGGGAATTAATTCCTGGCATTGAACCTGCGTTATTCCCGGTTCTTTTTTCTCTTCATTTGAATGGTGAAAGTTCAGTTCAGGAAATTTCCACTTCAATAGGAATTTCTCATCCTGCTGCTGTTCAATTTCTAAAAAAACTTGAATCAAAAAATCTAATCCATTCCTCTCCGGATATAATTGATCAGCGTAAAAGGATTGTTTCTCTAACTAAGGATGGAGAAAAACTAATTAAAGAAATAAAACCTATTCAAGAAGACATTGAATCTGCTGTGTTAAACCTGCAGGATGAAACAGGAATTAATTTATCCTCAGAACTTGAAAAAATAGAATCTGCCCTGCGCAAAAATTCATTTCAATCAAGAATTAAATTAGCTTATAAAGAAAGAGCAATAAAAGAAGTCGAAATACTATCATATAATAAAGGTTACAAAGATATATTCAGAGATTTGAATTATGAATGGCTTAATAAATATTTTGAAGCAGAACCTGAAGACGAAAAAATATTAAATGATCCGGAAAAAGAAATAATTAAAAAAGGCGGCCAAATCTTTTTTGCCAGAATCAATGGAAAAATTGTCGGAACCTGTGCTGCAATTAAAAAAGATAAAACAACTTATGAACTGGCAAAAATGGCTGTCACTGAAAAAGCAAAAGGCAGGCAGGCTGGTAAAAAATTGGCACTTGCCATAATTGGTTTTTCCTGGTCAAAAAAAGCAAAGTACATTACCCTCGAAACCAGCAGCAAGCTTTCAGCCGCGGTAAATCTTTATAAATCACTAGGATTTGTAACTGTGCCTGGAACTGAATCAACTAAATACAAACGCAAAGTTTTCAATATGGTGCTTGAATTATAAATTCAATTTTTTCTTTTTATCAACTACAGCAAAATTATGTTTTCTTATAATTTTAAATTTCATACATTAAAATGTTCATCTAAACGCAGGGTACTTTAAACTTCCGGAATATCGGTCTTTTTATTTTTATGAAAAACTTTAGACTAATTCTATTACTATTTTTCACACTGTTTGTTAATTCCTGTAATAAACACGCACCTAATCCTGTATCACCGGATGCTTCTGATGTATGGAAAGTTTCCCCGCCCGAAGCTCAACTTGTTAACAGCACAAAATTAAATTTTCTTTCTGATGAAATTGAAAAAGGGACATACGGAGAAATTAAAAGCCTTATAATCGCAAGAAATAATTTCCTGATCTTTGAACATTACTACCGCGGGGATTCAAGGGAAGATCTGCATTTGCTATACTCTGTTACAAAGAGTTTTACTTCAGCACTCGTAGGTATAGCTATTAATGAAGGAAAGATTGCGGGATTAATAAAAACACTGCTGGGTTATTTCCCTGAATATACAGTCCAGAACAATAGCTTAACAAAACAATCAATTAATCTTAAAGATGCAATTACAATGTCTGCCGGATTTCAATGGAATGAATTATCGCTTCCATATTCTGATGTAAATAATGATTTCCAGGTATTTTACAGAAGCAAAGACAAGTTCCAGTATATATTGAATAAACCGATTGAATATGAACCCGGTACTAAATTCGTTTATAACACCGCGCTCACATATCTTTTTTCAGGTATAATTAAAAAACAAATGCGGGAATCAGCAGAACAAATGGCTGTTGAAAAAATTTTTAATCCTCTTGGTATTGGTAAATACATATGGGAAACAACGGCAGATAGCATTTCAAATACAGGTAACGGGCTTTCACTCCGCCCGATTGATATGGCACTATTCGGTCAACTATACCTGGATAAAGGTAAATGGAATAACCAACAATTAATTCCTCAAAGCTGGATCCAGGAATCAACCGCAAAATCAATTTCTGTAAACTCCTATTATGATTATGGATATTTCTGGTGGAGATTTTCAAATTCCAATTCAGTCGTCAGCAGCCTACCGGTAAATGATATTTACTATGCCGAAGGATACTCAGATCAATTTATATTTGTTGTTCCTCAATACCAGATGGTAATTGTTATAACTGCCGATAACCGCGAAGATTATTATCCTATTGGCGATATGCTGAAAAATTATATCTTTCCCGCAATAATAAATTAGACCAGTAAATCACAACATTCTTCGTTCTTCACTTCTCTGATAATTTTCTTATTTTAGCCTGTCTATATTTAAAATGGCAATACAATTTTGAGTTGCTTACAAAATGATGTGTTTTAGTTTATCGTATAATAAATTCTAATCTTAGTTCATAAAAAAACAAAATGTTAAATATTTCATCAGATAATTTTTTTACTACAGAAAACCTTGATCGCATTGTTGAAAAAAGACATGATGAAAACTGGATCAGTGAAAAACTTATAGACCCGGAAACGAAATTTATTCCTCTCTGGCAGAGTAAAAATCTCTTTAATGCAGAGAAGGATCCTTATGTTGTCTTTCTAACAAAAGATGAAATCATTAAACAAAAAATTTCGACCGACTCTTATACATTAATTGGAGAATTAAACAATCAAATATATTTTTCTTTTTCACTTCCTGATGACAACATAAAAATTGAAAATGCTTTTAGTAAGTTTGGAATATTTTCATCCATCCGGAGATACGGTGTTTTACTTCCGAAGGATGAAGCTTCGCTCTTAGGTTATGCAAATGCTATTGATGCCTGGCAAAAAAATCACAGGTTTTGTGGAAAATGCGGACGCGAAACAATTTTGGAAGAAGCAGGACACAAACTAATTTGTTCAAATAATAAATGTGATCATTTGAGTTTTCCCAGAACTGACCCGGCTATTATTACTGTTGTTTACAAAGATGATGAATGCCTTCTTGTCCGCCAGCCTCACTGGCAGAAAGCTCAATACGCCCTTGTAGCGGGATTTGTGGAACCGGGAGAAAGCCTTGAATCTGCAGTTGCCCGGGAAATTTTTGAAGAAACGGGAATTACGGTTGATGAAATAATATATCAATCATCACAGCCATGGCCTTTTCCTACTTCAATTATGCTTGGATTTTATGCAAGGGCGCTGACTCAAAAAATAACTTTTTATGACAAAGAACTCGAAGATGCCAAATGGATGACAAGAAAAGAAATAATAAATCAACTAAATTCTGGGGAGCTTAAACTGCCGACAAGATTTTCAATTGCTTATAAATTATTTGAAAGCTGGTTTAATAATAATGAATTTAACTTAATTGAAGTATTAAACAATTTGCAATAATTATAGAGGTACAGGATGCCGACAAGAAGAAAATTTATAATAAGTTCTGCAATTGCATCTGCTGCTGCAATGATTGGGATAAAACCGTCATTTCCCAGTCCGGTTAAAAAATCATCAATTAAATATCCACCTTCCCGAAAACCGGTTGTTATTTCAACCTGGAATCACGGCATTCCGGCAAATGCAGCTGCGTGGGAAATTTTAAGTAAAAATGGAAGAGCACTTGATGCAGTTGAAAATGGAGTACGCGTTACAGAATCCGATCCTAAAATTACAAGCGTAGGTTATGGCGGCTGGCCGGACCGTGATGGACATGTAACTCTTGATGCCTGCATAATGGATGAAAATTTAAATGGCGGTTCGGTTGCTTTTCTTGAGCATATTAAAAACCCGATTTCTGTTGCACGGCTTGTAATGGAAAAGACACCACATGTTATGCTTGTCGGTGAAGGTGCACTTCAATATGCTTTAGAGAATGGATTTAAAAAAGAAAATCTTCTAACTGAAGAATCAAAAAGAGTGTGGCAGGAGTGGTTAAAAAAACATAACTACAAACCAATTGATGAAAACAACCACGATACAATTGGAATGGTTGCGCTTGACAACAGCGGAAATTTATCCGGGGCGTGTACAACAAGCGGAATGGCGTGGAAAATTCACGGTCGTGTTGGTGATTCTCCAATTCTTGGCGCCGGCTTATATGTCGATAATGAAGTTGGCGGGGCTGCTTCAACCGGTGTTGGCGAAGCTGTGATGCGTACCTGCGGAAGCTATCTCGTTGTTGAATTAATGCGAGGTGGAAAATCGCCGGATGAAGCCTGCAAAATTGCAGTTGAAAGAATTATGAACAGGAACATGAAATATGACGGTCTGCAGGTTGGTTTTATTGCACTAAATAAAAATGGTGAAGTCGGAGGCTATGCAATTAAAAAAGGTTTTCAATATGCAGTTTATGCAGGTGAAAAAAATGAATTGATTGATGTGAAAGCCTACGAAAGCTAGGAGTATACTAATTTATGCAAAAGCGGCTGTTGAAGCCGCTTTTAATATTACTTACATTTCTAAACTTTTAATCATTTTCTCCGCATTTTTATTATCCGGATTCAGTTCAAGAGATTTCTTGTAATTTTTTATCGCCATTTCATTATTTCCACTTTTCATAAATGCTTCACCGAGACTATCAAATGTATTAGCTGACTGCGGGTACTTTTGGCAATTAAATTTCAATATTGCAATTGCAACGGGATAATCCCCTTTTGCAAGATAGTTACATCCCATCAGGTTTGTTAATATTTCATTAAGCAAATCGTTTTGATACGCAATTTCAAGCGAGTTAAAAATCAATTCATCTGCTTCGGAATTATTATTTTCGGAATAAAGGCTCATAGCACTTTTAAAATCACTGTTAATTTTTTCAAAAGATTGTGCATAAAAGTCTTTAACTTTTTCTTTGTTTCTCTCTGCAGCTTTCGTTGCAAGAACAAGTGCCGTATCGAGAGCATTTTCTGCAGTTGCTTCAACATCAGTTTTTACACCCACACCTTCCCAGTTCGTTTTGGTGATTGGATTTATTGCTCTTCCGGTCGGTATAAAAATTCTGTAGTTTTCATTTACAACAAATGAACCGCCCGGGTTCGCACCCCCACCGGTTGTTTCGCCAATAATAATTCCGCGTTTTTGTGTCTGAATATCATAAGTAAATTCTTCACCTGCAGAAAAAGTATAATTACTGGTCAAAACAAAAACAGGGACGTCGCTCATTTTTTTACCATTTACTTCATCACTTGTCCAGGATTCTTCAATCGCATCGGTTCTTCTGCTGTAAAAATCATTTATGTGGGTTTTATTTTCAAACAAGTAACTTAAAATTAGTCTTATCATATCCGGGTTGCCTCCGCCATTTTTCCGAAGATCAAATATTAATGCATCACAATTCTGTACAAACTTCATCACAGAAACTGCTGTTTCTTCACCTACAGAAACGGGAAAGAATCCCATTAAATCTATGTAGCCAATATTTCCGTCAAGGATTTTGACTTCCTTAAACCCGTTATTATATTGTGCTCTTTCAAGCTTTTGATAGACCAGTGACAATAGCGGATCTTCGTTTTTCATTTCCATTTCTTCAGGCGGATTTAAATGTAAACCAAGATGTCTGTCGTTATTAACAAACCTTATCTCTTTTGTAACTGCAGTTGCAAATTCTTCCGGATCAGTAATCTTGTCAAAGGTTCCATCATTATTTACTTCTTCCAGGTGTTCTTCTATTTTCTTAGCCACATCTGGAAAAACATAATTATCAATTATTAATTGCGATACTTTTTTTATAATCTCATTTTTTTGATCTTTATCAAGAGAGCCTGAATTATATTCAGCAAACCCCAAAAAGGAAATCAAAATGATAAATACTAATAACTGCCTGCCGGCTTTAGCTGAAATTTTATAAATAGATTTCATACTTTTATCTCTTTAATAGATTAGTTTTTGATAGTGAAAGTTACTTTATCGCTAATATAATTTCTATACGCTTTTATAAAACATTTTTGTTTTATTAATTGAATATATATACGCAAAAAGTTAAGGATTATTCAGGTTACGTAGATTTGCTATTTATATAAGCTTTAATCATTTTTTTTAAGATAGACTGCTGCAATTTTACTACCTCTAACAGGAAAATTATTTGTATTGCAAAGTAATATATATGACAAGTCGTAATCGGGCATAAATTGTAACACTGCCCTGAATCCACGGAGGACCCCTATTGCAGCATAAGAAGTTATTCCTTCAACTTCCGGCGTTTTGCTACCAAATGTTTCATCAAACCAGCCCATTGCCATGTATGATTTCTGTCCGCTAAGAGTAAACGGCGGTTTTAATACAAGTTCAAGCTCGCGGGGTTTCAGCACTTTGTTTGAGCGAAGTGCAAGCAGCCACTTTTTCATATCAATTAGGTTTATATAAATACCTCCCGCTCCAGTGGTAGTTATACCCCGATAATCATTCTCAACAAATATTCCATCTTCATTATTATAACCAATAGCACGATTTTTTATTTCTGGTTTTGTATTATCATAAACTACAGTTGACGACATTCCAAGCGGATTAAAAAAGGTTTTTCTAAGAAAGTCTGCATAAGACTGCTCTGAAACTTTCTCAATAATCTTAGCCAGCAAAACATACGCTGTATTGCTGTATAAATAATCTGTCCCGGGTTCAAATAAAAGACTATCTATATTTTCAGCGAATTCTACTACATCATCATTAGTAAGTGATTTCACATTTTCTCCCATAAAATCGTAATGGTCCGGTAACCCGGAAGTGTGATTAAGCAGATTAAAAATTCTGATATCTTTTGTACAGGACGGTAAGTTCTGAAAATATTTTGAAAGTTTGTCCCACAGTTTTAGTTTACCAACTTCTTTAAGTTTTAAAATTGCAGCAGAAGTAAAGGTTTTTCCTATAGAAGCCGAATAAAACATAGTATTTTCAGTAATCGGTTTTCGGCTATCCATTGAAGCAATTCCATAACATTTCTCTAATAGAACTTTATCACCGCGAAAAACTACAAAGGCGAAACCGGGCTTTTGTGAATTACCTCTTGAATCAAGATATGAAGAGAGCTGAGCGGAATTATCTTCGAAACGAAATTGTGGTTTTGGTCGAAGTTGTGCTGTTAACGGAATAGTTAATAGAACAAGTAAACATACAATTTTGAAATAAGTCCCCAAAAAAATCTTTATGATTAAATTTTTAGGTAGAATGTAAATATAACTGGATGATTGTATTTTTATTTTCATAAATATTTTACACCTCAATTGTTAATTTCAAAAGTTGCATTATCACTCATATCATTTCCCCATACACTTTTATAAATTCCTTTGGTTTTAATTAATAGTTCTTCTGATTGTTTTTTTCCATTAATAATTAATTCTTTGTTTGAAAACTTTATACTATATTTCTCATCGGCGGTCACTATATCATTTTTTACTAGAACACTAGTTAGTTTATCAAGAAACATTTCATTTTTTCTTTTTAATTCTTCTGATTTTATTTTAAGTTCTTTAGATTTTTTACGTAGTTCCAGTTCTTTTATTTTCATTTTTTCTTCAATTTGCTTTATGTACTCTTTTTCCTTTTCCATAGTTCTTTGAAGTTTTTCAAGATGCAGTTTCTCTTCTTTGATCAATTTTAGATCCTCCAATGAGTCCGGCAAAACCGGTTCGATTGATATTTTTGGTGCTGGCGGCGGTGGAGGTAATTTAGCTACAACTGCTTTTGGTTCCACTCCCGGTAAAGGTGGTGGTTCCGGCAGCTCTGTTGTAGATGCTAATACAGGTTTAGGAGCTTTAACAGGATACGGCGGTAGATCAGCCAATTCAGGAGAAGGAGGCAATTCCGGGAAATCAATATTCAGAGTATCCAGGGTCGTTGCAACCATTTCTTTATAATCTGAAAATTTATTTTCGGGTATTCTTTTTCCATTTATAAAAAGTTCTTCAATATTACCGTTATTTAGTTTAACCTTAATATTATCGTTTACAAAATTATACTTCCCTTTCTTCCAGCTAGAATCAACGGCTGTAAAATATTTTGTGCCTGCTATTGTCCTTTTTACTGGTTTAAAAGATGCTGATGCAAATACTGTTGCACTCATCAACAAAGCGGCTATTATAATTAGAGAAAATATTTTTTCCGGAAATGTTATTGAATTTTGATTAGCTCCTAAAAGTCTTTTTATTCTTGCTGATAATGATCCATTATTTTTAATAGCTAATGCAAACTGCCTGTTTTTCATTTTTACCTCCTCAAGGTTTGCCAGTGCCCTGGCGAATGTTATTTTATCTGCGCAAATCGAAACAGCCATATCATCACAGCTGTTTTCTCTTTCAGTTCTTATTTTGTGTGATATCCACCAGGCTGCCGGATGATAAAACAAAATTGTTTCTCCGAGTGACTGGATTATATTAAGCAGGTAGTCATTTCTATAGATGTGTGCTAATTCATGGGCGATTATTGCTTCAATCTGAGATTGTGGTAAACCACTCAGCATTCCAGCCGGCATTAATAAAACCGGTTTTACATATCCAATTACAATTGGAACACTTACTTTAATTGATTCCAAAATTCTTACAGGTTTGTATAAATTTAATTTATAACTGAGTGAATTAACTTTGTTTTGCCAGGATGCCGGAACAAAAGAGGTTCCTTCATACTTTATTTTTTTTGTTAGATATATTCCTCCCAGAAATCTTGTTACAAAAAAGATAAAACCCGTTAACCAGAGAAAAGATAAAAATGAAATATTTTGAATAAGAAAATCTCTTACCTGGTATACCACCGAAGTTTGCAGTACCGGGTTATCATCAAGGTTTAAATCTCCCGCACTTTCATCCTGAAGAATATTATTATCATTAACTACTGCACCTCTGTAAGCTATTGTTTCTGCTTTTTCCTGGTAATTTGTAATTTCAATAGTAAATGTTGTAATAAATGATAATACTATTAGTCCAAGTGCCAGTATTGATATTTTTTCTTTTACTGCCGCTGAACTTTTTACAAGCATAATAAATGCAAATAAAAGTAAAGCAATCAGAGCGCCTTGCCAGAGGGAATGTATTATTGTCCAGCCAAGTGAGTGAATCAGGATATCAGGTAAAATTTTATCAACAAAATTCATTTTACTCCTCCTTCAATTTTATCTAGGAATTCCCTGATCTCTTCAATTTCTCTTTTAGATGTCTTCCTGTTTCCAAGTGCCTGCATTACAAGCTTGCTTGCAGAGCCCCCAAAAGCTGATTCAAGAAATTTATCCAGTAAAACTTTTTGTGTTTCATCCTCTTTATATGCAGCCGAATATATATGACTTCTGTTTTCTTCATCGCGTGTAACAAGATTTTTTTCAGACATTATTTGCATAATCTTAAGGGTTGTTGTATATCCAACCGCCTTTTTCTTATTGAGAACATCATTTATAAATCTGACGGTAGAAGGTCCGTTTTCCCATAAAATATGCAATATTTCAAGTTCTGCTTCCGTCGGTTTCGGGCTTTTCGTCTTCTTCATATAATTTTTCCTATAAATAATTTTGCATTCTAATAGTACGATGAACTTCGTAGATCGAATATATACGAAATGGTTCGTAGTGTCAAGGCATAAATACGAATATTTTCGTAGAAGGCTTTTTTTTATGTCGAACGGTCTGTAAAAGGGATGATTTTAAAATCAAATTTATGTTTTTTAATTATCCAGAACCTTCTTAAATTTCCTCAATTCTTTCCACCAAATATTAATGAATGAAGTAAAGAAAAATATAAATCCATGGAGAGCTTTAAAGGGACTGCCCCACAATATGTGGGTGTTGT
>Ga0209919_1000101_pt1 | contig 44202 bp, 44 predicted proteins | sample SalPon2A_C_D2_MG_FD_185721 | JGI IMG/M metagenome (GOLD analysis project Ga0209919, IMG submission 185721) | Soil microbial communities from South San Francisco under conditions of wetland restoration - Salt Pond MetaG R2A_C_D2_MG (SPAdes)... | ecosystem: Environmental > Terrestrial > Soil >... | reverse complement strand
TTCCGATGTCTGCCAGCGCATCCAGGCGGTCCATGCCCTGGAGGTCCGGGAGGTCGTCGATGCGGTCGAGCGTCTTCCCCATGTACTCACTGAGCTTGTCCAGTGCTTGGGCTGCCTCAGACTCGGCACCTGTAGTCTCGAGCCACCGTCCGGCGAACGGGTAGATGGAGTTGGGCACGTCACTGAAGTCGCCTCTGCTGAACACACGCTCGAAGTTCTTGGCCAGGCTGGGCATGTTCTCCGCGAGCCACTTCACATACGCAGGGTCATACTGCCGCCACTCATCGGCGCGTTCCATCGTTACACCAATGGCGTGCTGGACACGCTGGGTGGCCTTGTTGAGTGCAACCTCGACGTCCAGCATGCCGTTCTTTCTGAGATGCGCAAAGTCGTTCTCATAAGACATGATGGCGTCACGGATCGAGGTATGCAGCTCGGCCATTGAGCCGGCGGCCACCGTCTTCTCAGGCGAGTTCACACGTACTGCAGCAAGGATGTCCCCCTGCAGTGCATCTTCGGGAACTCCCTTGGCAATCATTGCATCGAGTTCCTTCGCACGATTGATTGCCTCTTTGATTCTGCCCTCAGCAAGGACACGCTCAGCTGTGTCTTCCTTCCAGCTCTTGGCAGTATTATGCAAATCATCGAGAGGTTGCATAGCATGTGCCACGAGGTTCTCGAAGTCGTCGTCCCACATGCTGCCGTGGACATGCTGGGTCAGGTCAGTCAACTGGCGTTCGAGCTCGGCCCGGAACTGCTCGACCTTTGGGTGGGTGGTCTTTATCTGTGCCTCCTCGATGAGGCGCATGGCGTTGTCCCACATACCCGAGGTTCGCTCCAGGGGCGACATGCTGGCCGGGAGTTCCTCATGGAGCAGGCCGCGCTCCATGAGCTCCAGCTCAACAGCCTGGGCATCCTTGCCATGCCACCGGTCCATCGTCTCCTCAAACCGGTCCATGATGTCGCCTACTTCACGCACAAGGTCGTCGCGCTCACGGGCGCCCTCCGCCACGGTGCGGTAGACGTCATCCTCTGTCGCGTACTCACTGAGCATCCTCTTGTAGGCCTTGAGGTCGATAGGAGCCCCGCGAATGGTTTGGTCCAGCTTACGGGCAGCGTCGGCGCCTTCCCAGTTGGAGGTCTTGTGTACCCGAAGCAGGTCGTGGATCTTCAGGGCCTCGTCTGGGTTCTCGGCGGCAGCCTTGGACGCAGAGGCAAGGAGAGTACGGATCTGCCGCACCTCAGCCGAGTTGCCAGGGCCGAACATGCTGGAGAGATCCTCGGTGAAGTCGAGGTCGATCATCGCCTGGTAATGCCCATGGAACCGGCGGCGCATGACCTCGTAGGGGTCAGTGACCACACGGTTACCGAGGCCGGCACGCTCCATGGTCTTGACGTAGTCGTCCCAAGTTTCCACACCACGGGCCTCGGCGTACTTGCCGAGTGACGGTCCGGTGAAGGTGCCCCGTTGGGGGAACATGTGGCGGACACGATCGAGCTCGCCCTTGGCGAAGTCGCCGGTGCGTGGGAAGTACCGCCCCTTCCACTTCTTGAAGCGGCCCTTGTCGAGGAGCTGGTACATCATCTCGACCGCGCCCATCGAGTCGGCCGCCTTGTGCCAGTTGTCCAAGATCTTGTCGGCGTTGTCAATACCAGCTGCCTTGGCCTGCGCAAACCAGGCGGTGCGGGCCAGGCCCTCTTCACTGTTGTCCTCGACCGCCCGGGCGAACGCCTCCCACAGTGGGCGGTTCCGCCGGAGTGACATGTTGCGCACGATCTTGTCGCCGAGGATGTGCCCGGCCATCTCGTTGGCCAGGGCCTCGCTGGACTGCAAGCGCATCCAGTTCTCGGCGGCCCGTTTCTTGTAGCCAGGGAGTACGTTTGCCAAGTAGGGGACGCGATTGAAGATCTTGTAGATGTCATCACGGAGGGCCCTGCCGCCCTCGACTACCGCCCGCGCACGCCCCGATTGTGGCAAACTGCCATCGAGCACGTGCAAGGCCCTCCGCATTCCATCGCTCAGTGCCACGTCCAACTTGACAGGCACACTGATTCCAAGCGCCCCGAACAAGGGCTTCCAGCTTGCACCGCGCTTGAGGAACGCGCCTTCTGGTGCTGCCTCCACCAGCCGGTAGCCAGCCTCGCGTTGCAGGAGGCCAGCCGTCTTGAGGTGGATCAGGTCGTCGCTCTGTGAGAGCATGTGGGAGTTGCGCCCGATGAATTCGGAGAACTCTCCGCTCTTGCCGATCTTGACCATTGTGGCCATGGGGCCCTCTTTGGCCAGGTCGGCTCCCACACGGCCAGCCCACTCCTTGAGAAGCGCCTGTTGGTTCTCGGCCAACAGCTTGCGCCCAGTCTCGGTCAGGTACTCGAGGGTGCCCTCACGAGTGTACACAGAGGCCGCCCCCCAGGCGCCAGGCATGATCCAGTTGAGAGGATCGCTTGCAAGATCCAGGGCGAAGCCGGCCACCGAACGAAAGCTGGGATCAAAGCGGGCACCGATCCATGTGTTCTTCCAGCCTGGGACGATGTCGTGGAGATGACCCAGCTCGCCGACACCGTTCTGCTCGAGGAGCTGGCTCCAAGTTTCACGGTCACCCTGGCCGATGATCTCGCGCCATACCCGGCCGAGTGCGTACTCTCCCGGCTTGCCGCTGCCGAGCATCGTGTCAGCGAACCCAGTCACTGCGTAGAGAGGACGAGACACATAGTCGACAGTCTTGTAGAATGCGTTCTCAACGGCGTCTGGGATCAGCCCCTGGTCGTGTTTGTCCTTGGTCTTGGCGAGCGCACGCAGCTGGCCGTACCGCTGGAACATGGCTTCGTCGCCACCCATCTTGCCGTAGATCGTGTGCTCACCAGAGAACCAACTCACGGCGTTTCAACTCCCCCAGGAATGAATGTTGGCGCCTTGCGGCTTCTCGTCGAGTCCGGCGTCGCCCCGCTTGTCTGGTTGTAGGTGTCCGCCTTGAGGTACTTGAACGGGCCTCGGTCACCAACGAGGTAGCTGGTGATGGTTTGCATCAGGGCGGCCCCTTCATCTGTCAACTTGTCAACCGGGTTCTTGTGTGGAATGGGAGTGCCGACGCCGTTGGGGGTCGCGTCGTAGTACTCCTGCAGGGTAGACACCCCGTCCTTCTGGATGAGCTCGACCGCGTGCTGGTAGGCCTGGTCTAGACGTTGGAGCACTTGGTGCTTCGTCGCGTCGTTCATCGCCGCGCCTTCGATGGTGATCTTCATCTGCTTGTAGGACTCTGCCAGGTCCTTCTGGTCGGTGGTGATGCCGATCGGGCCACCATCCTTCGCGACCTTCTGGCCCGTGTCATTCGTGTCCATGACCAAGTTGCGGCCGCCGAGCCAATGGTTGACCGTCTGGTTGATGAGGTCCCCCTCCGCGCTCTTCTGGAAGGAGGCCAGCTGGTTGGGCTCGAACTTCTCACCGTCGCCTCGCATGCCGGCGATTCGCTCCCTAGAGCCCTGGTCATTCCGTTCGCGCATGAAGGAGGCCGTGGCGCTTGCCTTGGCCTCATCGATTTGGGCCCGGACCCTGGTCACGTCGGCCATGGCCTGCTGGAGCAGTGTTGCCCTGTAGGCCGCCTGGGACTCGCCCTCGGCCCGGAGCTTCTCTGTGGCCAGTGAGTTATCCATGTTGGTCTTGGCGGCCGTGGCGTAGCCCTTCTGGACGTCAGCGCCCTGCCCCATCAAACCAAGACCGAGCCGCGTGAGCACACTTGGCTGATAGTTCAACGAGCCAGGACCAGATACCTCGGGCGCGTGCTGGCTGTCGATCAAGGACTGGAGCTTCTCGATCTGGGCGTTCACTCGCGCCTCGGCTGGGCCGAGGTTCTTGTCGAGCCGGGACTGGAACTCCTCGAGGCTGAACCCTGGTCCAGCCCCCGGATTTCGATTCGTAAAACCCTTGCCCATGGACTGTACCTCCTGCATTCGTGACAGGCTATCCTCGAACGCCGCCTGAAACTCTGCGGCAGACCGGTGTGCGCTACCAATTGCGCCCTTACCGGTGTTCAGGTTGACAACGGACTCCCACCTTCGCGCTGCCGCTCGGCTCATGGCCGCCACGTCGCCCTGCTCCATCGCCTTGAGCCCGCCTCGACTGGCAATCAGGGCGAGGGCCGCCAGGTCCTGTTCCCGAGGATCGTTCCAGCTTCCATCCTCGAAGTACCCAGCCTTCTTCAGGTCCTTGTAGGTCGGGTAGGTGATCTGGTAGGGCCCGGCGGCAGTCATGTACTTCCCGCCGCGCTTCCAGAACATGCTATCCGCCGCGCCACTGTAGACCTCCCAAGGATGCTCGTTGATCCCTGGGTCAGTCTGTTGGTGGAGGCCACTCGAGTCCTTCGGACTCACTACGGTCCACATGCCATTCTCTGGCTGATCCTCGGTGCCCTCCATCATCCTGATGGTACGAAGAAAGGCCTGAATCTCTGGCTTGTCCACCAGAGTTTCGAGCTCTTCCCGTGTACCAGTCATACGTGGCATTGCCTACTACCCCAGTCTCAGGTTCTTGGCCAGGTAGTCGAGGATCTTGGCCTTCGTAGAGCCCCCCTGACTCCATGGATCACCGCCGAAGGCCACCGCCGTAGAGCCACCAACTTGGAGAGCCTTGAGCAGGTTGTCGAATCCGCTGGTGTACTGCACCGGAGGTAGCGACCCCCACATGCTGGCCTGCATACCCTGGCTCTTGAGGGCCCTGTCCATCATGTCCTTGTACATCTCGTCGCGCATCGTGCTGGCTTTGAACTGCGAGCCAAGAGCAAGCGCCCGTGAGATGCCAGGCGAGAGGGCCGAAGCTGTATTCCCCCCAAGGAGACGACGATACTCGGAGGCGACGCCTCGACCCTCTGCCTGCGCCGACATGCCCATCTGGTCGATGAGATCTTGAATCATGCTGCTGTCGAAGAACGAATGCGCCGCAGAGCTGATAGCATTGGGGCTGAGCAGTCGCTCGACAGCAGACATGTTCTCGAGCTGGTCCTGCCTTGTCTTGTCGCCAGAATCCCAGAAGCTCATTGTCCTACCTCCTTGATCACCAGGGCCGGGTTGCCATCGCTGTCCTTCCCGACTGTCAAGCGCACTGGCGTGCCCTCATCGTTCCGAAGTATGAGTTCACGGGTGGCAGCAGAGAGTGCGCCCAGCGAGCGTCCGTTGATGTACATCTCCAGTGCTGCGATCCGCGCCTGCACCTGGGTGTCATTTGGCATCTTGCCCCTCCTCGATCTCACAAAGGATCTGGATTGGCCCGATCCCAGTCCCTTCGTCACCACCCACCTCGATCTCGAGTTGCAACACGTGAGCTGCCTCGAAGTGGACGGCCGAATGGGCCTGGGGGCGGTCTGCAACCCCACTCAAAGATACTGTCTCCTCGTTCCAATCACCATCCTCGTCGTCACACCGCCGGCCCCGGATAGTCAAATTGGTGTAGATGGCCCCGGAGGACTTAGTGGCCAGGAGTTTCGCATCCATGGTGGCCCGGGGGCTGGTGTGCTGGTAGAGCATGTCGGTGCCAAACTGGCCAGTAGCCAGGGTGCCTGTAGAGGAGCCGTCCCCAGCTGCCACTTCGGCAATCACGCTCTTCCCATTCTTGACACCCAACAGGAACACACGCTCCGGGCCCTCGGTTGAGCCGGTCGTGGCCGAGACCACGTGCATCCCGACAGGAGTTGGGCCCATTACCGTCATCCTGCCGTCTTTCAACAGGGTCTCATGGTAGTAGAACTCCCAGAGGCGGGACTCAGTTTCGCCCGGCTCATAGAGGAGCAGACGGTAACGGGCCACATCGTTGACGAGAACGACGTTTCTGAGGTTGTCGATACCGTATTGCGTGAAGGCAGTAGCCACTGACCAGTCGGGGCAAGCATCGATCCATCCGGTGCCGTCCGTCATGATCAACGACTGTTCGCTGAGCCACGTCCCGAAGATGCCCTTGCTACCACTGAACGCTGTGTGTCCCCGCCTCGCTGGCACACCGTGGTTCGTGGAGATGATGCTCTGCTCGGGCCCAGAGATCGAGGCGCCTTCTTGGAGCAGGAAGTTGAGGCGCTGGACACCAGACTTCGTCATGATCAGGAGCTTGTCATCCACCCGGAGTAGACTCTGCACAGCGTCATTCTGAGCAGTAGTTGCGATGCCAGTTAGGAAGACGTCAGGCTCGTAGTCTGGATAGCCACGGTAGGTATACCCGAGCGAGTCGGCATGATCCATGATCAGCACGTCGCCCCAGAACTCCGAGTTGACATAGGGTCGCGGCGGGCGCTGGAGTTCGGTACTGAGGAGCAGGCCCTGCTTTGAGAAGTCGACGTAGGGGAACTTCACAACCGGATCAAACGAGTAGGTGTTCTGGTCTGCCCAGCTAGTCTCGGTAATTGCCACCTGGGCAATACGACCACCTACCGGAGGCCGCTCATTGGCTAGCAAAGCAAGGTGTTCATCCCTGACATTCGTGTCGAAGTCTGAACTGTCCGTAAGGATCCTGAGCACATTGCTGCTGCTACCAGTAAGGAAACTATCCTTGATGTCCAGAATCGTTTGGCCCACATGATGTCGGTAGATCCGGTAGTGCGTGGCAGTGGCGTTCACAACTCCCAGCGCAGACAAATCAATAAAGGGCACGGGGAACGTGCCATACGAGGCTAGGGTATACCCATCCGGGTAGATCTGATCGTAGTCGAATGCTGTCCACACATTGGGTAGATAGTCTCCATAGTTCGCGCTATTTGGGTCTTCGTCTTTGTACAAGCGGACTTTGCCCTCGAAAGACCATGACGTGGTTGCGTCGTTCCCTATGTGACGCCCAGACCGTAGTAGGTCTTTGTCAGCCAGTTGCTGCTTTCGCAGGTAGAACGCGCCGTATGCAACGATTGGTGATTCGACATCGTTGGTTTCATCGTATTCTGTCACGAAGTAGTGGACAATGTCGTCTTTGTTCCACGTAGGACCATTCACCGAATTGTCGCTACCGTATTGCGGGATACTCCACGTTTCAAATCCACTGCCGGGCACCCAAGGATAACCAAGGCCATGCTTGGGATACTCAAGTGGGTCTTCCTCTGTGGAGGAGTACGAGGTGTACTTCTCGGGGATGCGATACAGCACTTCGTCCCACACGGTCCCGGTTCTATAGTCATCGTCGATGCCACGGTTGAACCCGAGAGTGAACATGCCATGCCGGCGGATGGCTGGGCCCTCACTGATGATGAGGTTTACCACACCATTGCCAAGGTAGTACTCGTTGCCACGTCGTTTGCAAGACACACGAGAGAACTCTCCACCATAGGAATCACCAAGCTGAGTCCAGCTGGACAGGTCATTCACGTTGGCAAGGTAGAGCTTCATCGTGGTGAAGGTGACGGTATGATGCGACCCGAATGGGTTCGTGATGCTCGCGGTCTGCGAGGTCACTGCCAACAGCTGGTCTGCAGATTCCTCGAAGCCAAGGTAGAATACGTCAACGAGTTCCCCGGTAAGCGGAGTCTCAGTGAAGAGATCTTTCGTTCGCAGGTGCAGCTGAACCTTGTCACCGTGGCGCAACTCGAAGTCCGACGCTGAGGCGAGCTCACCCGGTTCGAGGACCTCTGGGTTCCGCACGGTGACGACTCCAGAGGTCAAGCCGATGTTGGTCCACTGTCTCATTGTACGTCGTAGTCGATTTGGATGGTGATGGTTGTGTTGGTCGGCCAGGTGCTACCACTCTGAATGGCGACGAATACGAACTGGTTGGCAGTCACACTCGTCGAGACCGACAGTGCTGCCTCGTACAGAGAGCTGGCAGAAAGCTCGCCAGTGTCAAGGATGAGCGACCCGATGCCTGTGCCAGCGCCGGGTGGGGTGCTGGTCGACGTCGGCAGCGAACTGTGTTGGTACAACCCAAGGATGACGTCAGGAGTACCAACGGCACCGAACACGTGGGCGTAGGTCTTAACCCCGGTGATGGTGATTGGCACATCAGGCTTGAGTGCCAAGAGGGCATTAGGTCCGCTGCCAGACAGAACTGACTCGAGACCTCCCGCAGCGGACATTGGCATGGTGACAAGGATCGACCGATGTTTGCCGGCATTGCCCAGGTCGATGTCCTCGTCGGGTAGGGTGTAACTGCGGTTGGCCGAGAGGGTGCTGGAGACCAAGGCTCCGTAGTAGGAGCCAGACTTCACGCGCAGCGTCTGGAACTGGCAAGCGCCTGTGAAGGTCTGATCGCAGTAGAGTCCTGCCAGACGCTCGGGGTCGCTTGATCCATCCGGCAACTCGAAGTCCTTGTCTGCTGCCAAGGCAGCTGCAAGCTGCAGCCGAAACTTGTAGACGCCAGACTTGTAGTAGGTCGAGTCGGGATCGAGTGCGCCGGCCAAGAAGTTGCCAGTTGCTGTGTCGCCAAAGGATTGGCCACTTGAAAGCTGGAAGGGCGAGGTGGAGCTGACTCTCAACACGTCACCGAGTAGACCACCGGTCGTGCCAGTGATGTTGGACAGATCGGCCAGGTCGACGTCACCTAGGGACCCAACGGGGACCCAGACCGTGTAGCTTCCCTCAGTCACAGCGAGGAGCACGATGCCAGCATTGTCGGCCAGGGGCACGGAGTTCGCTGAGAGGATGTCACCATCGGACGATGGAATGGTGGTGGCAAGTAGGCCAACGGCATAGCCGGCCCGGTTGACCACGTAGATCATTCGGCCGAGTCTGGGATACGTGATGTTGCTGATGATTGTGGCCGAGCTGTCATCGAGTTCCACCACCTGGGTATCGTCGTCGATGGTAGAACTGCCTGCCCCAGTGATTGACTCGACTGCAAGCGCCGGGCCAGGATTCACTGGAATGCCGAACTGCTTGAAGCCTGCGGTCAGGCCCCCACCGGAGACGTAAAGGTCAAGTGCCCTCTCGTCGAAGTAACCTTCGATGGTTCCGCCGCCGGAGATGCTGATGCTGCTGGCCGGGGTACCGCTGGTGTCTCGAGGATTTGCGTACATGGTCGCGACAGTAGTCGAGATGATACGGTCGCCGGCTACCGGCAAGGTGCTCGGTGTGGTGTCGACAGTGACTGCCCAGATGCTGGGTGTGCCGGTCTCGACGATCGTGGCGATTGTACAAGAGATGTCAGTGTCGGAGCCATCGGCTACCTGCCAAAGCTGCAGAGAGTCACCTACCTGCAACCCGCCCGGGTCCTTGACAATACCAGCCACCCCAGACCAACTGACAACGGTAGCCCCTGCTGGGTAGAGTGCTGCGATGGTGCCGGCTCCCGGGGTAGCCACAGCATTGGACGCGGCCGAGTTGTACAGCCCGACCGTATGGATCAGCTTCTTCCGTCCGCTCACTAGCTACCTCCGCTTGAGCAGGACTTGCATCCTGACATGAGTATCAGCTTGCTGCGAGCCCATCGTCCGTATGTTCCCAACATCCCACCGGAACTTCGCAAACCAAGCACGGGTATCTGGGTGCGACGCGCCCTTGCGGTCGGCACTGATATAGTATCTCGCGTAGTCCTTGAGGGGCAACTCGAGTTCCGCCGGGCCGAGGACTCCAGTGTTGTCGTTCTCCGGCCTGGCAATGCGCTTGCGGAACAGGACGCGGGCAGTCGGTGCGACGCCGATTGCTGCAGCATCGGGGGTCCAGAGCAGAGTCACAGTCGCGTCGCCCTGGATGTTCCTGGCAGTCCACGCCTCCGGGATGCCCCGGGTAGAGCGTGGAAGGTAGGCAGCCAACGACTGTTGGTACGGCATGCTCTCGAGGTAGCGAATCTGTTCGTCGTTCTCATCGAGTAGGACGATCTCCTGCACGGAGAATACGGAAGACCCAACACTGTACTCCGCTGTGTCGGCCACAAGTGGCAGGTCAACCGAGTCCTCAGTGGTGAACACGAATGTGCCCAGAGAGTTGAGCTGGCGTACACCTTCTGCCAAACCATCCTTGGCCAGCTGCAGGCCAGAGGATGAGTTCCTCAACCCGAACGTCCCCGCCGCACTCTTCGCCAAGTTGTGCCAACTGTCGGTGAAAACATCCGACGAGGACTCGAGTGCCGTGTCAAGCAGAAGGCCCATGCCAGCTACGTACTCTGTGCTCATTGCGACGCCACCCAACTTTTGAAGGAATCACCACTCTTGCGTCGGTTCGTGGCCTCGGTCACCTGTGACTCGCCGAGCCACTCCTTGACCTCGTCGCTCTCCCTGATGACGCCATGAACAAGCATGGCGTACAAGGCGCGGCGCCAACCGATATACCTGAGACGCTTGATTGGGGTACGATCGACAGGCCGTTGTCGCCCGTACACTCGCCTGACCAGTCCGACCTCCCGGGCCTGATCGTATGGCGAAAGGACTCTGGGCTGTTGTTCGATTACGTCGTCCTCTGGCAGTTCGCCGCGCCGGACGTTCCACCATTGGCCGAGTGCTGGGGTATCACCAAACATCACGGTGCATACGTCGGGAGGGAGCCCGACGTGGGCCCCCTCCTTCTCGAAAATGAACTCCACCGCTTTCGTTGCTGATTCACGAACGATCCGCTCGAAGTCCTCGAAGAGCATCGACTCGTGCCGTCCGTCCGGGGCTGAATCCATGGCTACGCCTTTCCGGTAGGGTTCCACTTCGGGCCATAGGGTTTGTCCACAGTGCCCTCGGACGCATTCCCTCGGTCGATCTTCGTTCCCTTCGGAAGGGGCGGACGATCAGCGGGGGCTGCACCGGGGACCTTGAGGACCGTTCCGTTGCTACCAGCCATTCAGATCACCTCCTACAGCTGGGGAGAAGGAATCCACACGAGCTTGTTGGCAACATCGCCCGCGAAGGCGCCGGCCGAGAAGTCCATGGCCAGCGTTGCCTCTTCGCCCGCCGGAGTGAAGGTGTTCACTTGGAACCCACTCCAGTAGAGCTGCGGATTCAGGGTCTCATGCTCCTGCACGTAGAACGCATCGGGAGCAAACGCGAAGCACATGTCCATGGTCGCCGAAGCCGACGGACCACCCGACGCGCCACCCGCAATCGAGGGCAGGTGGTCACACTCGATGACCTCGCATCCCAGCACATGGCCGATCGAGTGGTTCTCATAGGCCTCTTCCATGCCCATCGAGTCGGACTCGAAGCTGAGCTGGAAGTTGGTCCCATCAGACCGCAGGTTGGTCATCAGCTGGTAAGAGACATCGGGAGTGACTACGACTGCAAACCGATTGCTCAGGTTGTCGAAGCCAGGATTCTGCTTGTTCCGCAGCTGCCGTCGAATGGCGGCCAGGGTCGAAGGAATCCACGTGTTGTCGCCGTCGAGACTACCATAGGCGGTCCCGGTGTTGGACGGATCCTGATACATGACTTCCGAAGAGCTCGGATCGAGCAGGGTCGTTCCGCCCGAAGCGTAGTCGCTGTAGAGCAGGCACAGCCAGATCTCCAGCTCCTCTTCGGTCTGGGCACAACCGACCATCAGGAACTCGGCTGCACGCTCGAGGTACTTGCGCAGGGTCGCCGTAGCGGCGAACACCTTCGACACACCGTACACGTCCATGTAGTAGTTCAGTTCTCCATAGTACTTGGAGAACGCGAGCTTACGGACGGTCGGCATGGTGCGCTCGGCCTCGCTGGCGCTACCGTACCCAGACTCCACACCACCGAGGTCCACCTTCGTAGCGTTCTGAACGCCGTTGGTGATGGTCGGTGCGTAGATGGTCGTGCCTCGGTAACCGGGCTGCAGCGCGAGCGAGCCGAACTGCCGGAGCACGTACCGCTTGTAGCGGCTGCGCTCGGCGACCTCTCGCAGGTACTGGCCGATTACGGTGTTTGCGGTTTGCCCCGCCAGATTGGTAAATGCACCAGCCGGCAGAGACGAACCTTGGATACTCATTGTCTACCTCCCACGAGCCGCCGTATTCTGCGTGTAGTACCGGTTCCCCTGGTTGTCCTGATCAAGCATGGTGTCGAGTAGGACTCTGATGCTTTGCAGATCAGCAGGGTTCTTGGAGTGGACCGCAGAACGGATGGCTCCTTCGTCTAGGGCTTGCTGAGCCGGCGTCATGCCTGGGGACGGTGCCCCAGCCACGGGCCGTTCGATGTGCGGCATTACCATCTGACGTGGCTGCGGGGTGGGTACTCCACCCGGCTCACCTGGCCCGACCGTTCCTGCCATCCGCGCAAGGCGCACTTTCTGCGCCGCGTTCGCATTCCTCCAGAGCTCTCCCAGTTCGGGATCCTGGCTCATGCGCTGCTCCACTTCGGGCCCAATCCCCTGCGCGGCGAGCTGGGCCTGTTCCTCCTTGGCGTCGATCCTTCCAATCACTTCCTGCAGCACCTGCCCTACTGCGTGAAGAGTCTGCTCTTGCAAGTTATACTGAATTCGCGCTCCGGCAACATAGTCGGGGTTCTCCGAGTTCTGCTGCCAGTTCGGGTCGGCTGCGGCCATCCTCTGCTGGAACCGGGCCTCGGCTGCCTTCTGCTGCTCCTCGAACGAGGGGGCCCGCTCTTCTTCCGGGACCTTCTTCCGCAGCTCGCCAATCTCCCGATCCCGCTCTCCGAGCCGCTCGTTCATGCCCTTGACCTGGGCCTGGAGCTCCTCGTAGGTAGGGGGCTGCTGGGCCTGAGACGGGTCCGTAGGGGCCTCGGCTGCTCCTGCTCCCTCTTCACCGTGGGCCGCCGCAACGGTGCTCTCGAACGCTGCTTCTACCTCGGGGGTGAACTTGTCACTCATGACATCTCCTTGATATTTTTGAACTGCTTGAGCCACTGTTCCTGCTGCCGCTCCGATTGAGCGACCGCTTCAAACTGCTCGATCCGTGACTCTACACCGTTCGTCATCTTGGTGAACATCTCAAGAAAGTAGATGACCGCCTGCGCTTTGTCCACTGAGATCTCCTCCCGGGCTACCTTCTTGAGCGTCAACTCTCGACAGGCGGCCAGCTGGGATTGGAGTTCCTTCCAGAACAAAGAACCACGAACTTCTACTGCACTCATCTTGAGGCGCTGCAAATGCGCCCCATTCTGCTCTACGTAGTCGCGAGGGTCTGACTTCCCAAGCAACACTCCTTGGAGAAACTCTGCCAGCGGATCAGGATACTGCCTAGGCGGCAGAGGGTACAGATCCCTGACCTCTGCTTCCTTGCGAAGCAGAGTGCCCGAGAGCCGCCATCGCCATCTGAATTTGGACAGCGCGTTCCTTATCCCTTTGAACATCTTCGGGGTCCCTTACGTAGCTCTGGGGCGTGCCCAGACGGTGGAATAGATCCTCGACGATTTTCGGCTTGTCGATGATCATGTTGAACTCGGGATCTCCAACGAAGAGCCCGAGCATCTGCTTCATCCCCTCGAGTGCAGCACGGTCGAATGACCCGAACTCGCCCGCATCCACGAAGATGTCGATCGGGAAGTCCAGCTCTTCCGAGAACACCGTGGGTGCCGACAACTCGCCCTTCTCGACCGGGAGCTCCGTGCCCTGGTGGTCATAGGCACGATGCAGCTCGAAGCACTCGAGCATCGTCTCCTCAAGCACGGACCATGTCGTGAGAGCGGCCTCTAGGTCGATCCGACCTCCGACCTTCTCGTTGATCGTAGCGGCCTCATACGCGCTCGTCCGGGCACCGTAGGCCTGTCCCTGCGTATTGAGGTCAGTGCCAAGCACCTTCCGCACACGCTGGGCGATGTCCTCGATCTCGGCGAACATCTCAGGCATGACCGGGTTCTTGGCCACCTGATGAATCACGTCGGTCGGCTTCACATCCTCTTCGCCCGGATCGTAGTACCAGACGAAGCCCGGAGTTTTGGTGAAGTCCCCCTGGTCCCAGGTGACACGCCGGTTCGCAATGTAGCCACCAAGCGCGTTGATCCAAGCCTCGGCCAGCCGGACTACTCGCAGCTGACTCATGTGGTTGATCTCGTCAAGGGCCCACCGTGCCGTGCTCCGGCCATAGGGCTCATGGCCAACCTGCAACGGGGCAACCAACCGGTGGGGCGGACGCAGATTCGGGGTCGGCATCACGATGTCACGAAGCTCGCGACCATCGGGGCCGAACAGCACCAGGCGCTTGTCCGTGTCGGTGTACTGCTTCGATGTGATACGACCCCAGTACTGTTTGCACCACAAGTTGCCAGCGTGGAGCATTCCATCGTCAGCGTCGGCCGTGAGGCTCGCCGTGCTGGGGCGGTAGGAAGGCGTCTGCTGCAGATAGTTCTGGGAGAGTCCACTGGACCACCGGGAGGGTCGGAAGCTGTAGGTCGTCTTGTATCCGTTGAGAACGTCAGGCGCGTAGATCGGGCCAGCGCCCATATCCTTGGCCTGCCGGTTCTGCTCCTCCATGTACTCCACACTCAGGGGGAACTCCTCGATCGACCAGAGTGGCCGACCCCGTCGGTCGCGCTCATTTGACAGCCACGTGCGGAATACGTCCGAGAAATCCGTCCACGGTCCACGGTATGTAACTTCCTGCTCGATGTTGTGCCCAACGAACTTTCGCTCTCCCTGGTAATCGGACACTCCATTCTCGAAGACCGGCACCAGCTTCTCGCCGTACTCCTCGAGCCAGTACGTCTTGAGGATGATATTCCCAGTGCAACGGCCAACACGAGCATGCGGAACGAACCGCTGTCCCAAGCGCATCCGGCGCTTGTCCGCATCGAGCATTCGGAAGACTCTGTGTTGGACCCTCTCTCCCACGACCGAGGGGGCCTCGACGGAGAACGCCCGATTGCTCGCGAGGATGCTTCGGACGAGATTGGGGAGGGTAGACTCGAACCCGTAGAACAGCTCCGGCAAGACCGCGTCGCTCATCCACTCGGTGCCTGGCGGCATTCCCAGGCGCTTGTAGTTCATGTACACTTCGATGACGTTGGTCCAGTCAGGCTCGAAGATCTTCCGAGTCTGATCTGCTACCAGTTGCTTCTCGTAGACTTCATCGAAGGCCGTACTGCCGCCGGTGTAGGAACCCTCCGTAAGCATCATCTGAATCCCCTCAACTTTCCTGCTGCGGGCACAAATGCGGGGCCTTGTTTCGCTCTGAATCTGCCATTCGCATCCCACTCGCCGAAGCAGTTCGGGGTCGGGCCATGGTCCTTACGTCCGTACTCTCGTCGCGTGCGCTCGATTTCGGGCGGGGCCTTGTACCACTTTGGGTCGAAAGCGTCTGAGAAGGCGTCAGCCTCGTCGTCATGGTCTGCATAGTACAACCGTTGCATCTGATACACAAGCGGATGCACCCAGGACTGGTCCTTCGGGAGGTGGATCATCCCCTCCTGCCAGGCCCAACAGGTGTTGTAGATCTTGTCCCACTTGTTCTTGGTGCGCTCGAGAGGCCGGATCACGGGCATGTGAAGCTCTTCATGCTCCCGGATCAGACGGCGGATCCACCGCTCAGCGGACTCGTCGCCGGCACCGTAGCCGCGTAGCTTGTCGAACGTGATCAGCCTGATCCGGCATCCACGATCATGGAGCCGAAGCATCATGTCGATGAGCTCCCTGCCAAACTCGTCAAAGGTCGGATACCCAGTGTACCCATCCAGGCCCCAAATGTGCCCACCATCCTTGCCGGCAGCAATGGCCACAGTGGAGTCATCTCGGGCGCGAACGTAGGTGTCTCCCTTGCGGAAGGCGAAGTCGCAGTGGATTGCGACGTTCAGGTAGGCCCTGGGCGGGATGTCTTGCGGTGAGTCGTACCACGTGTTGCGGATCATCTCCGGTGTGATCGGGTTGTCTACTCGCTTGGCCGGCTGGTTCATCAGCTGGGTCTGGAAGTAGATCTCGCCCTTCTTGGTTGCCCGGACGGCCTCGATGCGCTCTTCGGGCCAGATGTCCGTGTAGACTGCACGCTGCTCCGGGGTACCAAAGTTCTCGTAGACCTCATCGTAGAAGACGGTCCAGCCAGCGAGGTGGGCGTACTTGATCCAGCCCTTCTCGTAGTCCCAGTCTTGCGGGAGTTCGCCCTCGGGTGCCCCATCGAGCACGAGACGCCGGACAACTGGCTCGATCTCCTCGCGGATGATCCGGCCGCAGAGGTCGTCGTCCCCGTAGCGAGTCATGATCAGCCACAGGAGACCGGTCTTCTCGGTGACGAAGTGCATGCGCAGGTAGTTGTCCCACACGAGATCGTTCCAGAAGGCGTTCTTCTTGAGTTCCTCTTCGGTCGTCAGGTCGTCGAGAATGGAAACGTCGAAGTGGCCAGACGTGGGGCCACCACGGACAGTGTAGATTCCAACGGTGGGGTCAGTCCGCGCAGTCTGCATGCGCTTGCTGGTGACCATACGCGACTTGCTCCAGTCGCGCCCGACCACATCGCCACGGAAGTTGCCGTAGAGCTCGCAGAGCCTGGAACCTGGGTACTCGCCATTGAAGATCTCTCGGATCGCAGCACCGAACTTGTCACCCATCCCCTTGTCGACGGCCGTCTGGTACATGATGGAGATGTCCGGGTCGTTCAGATTCAGGAACTCGACCATCGGAATCCCACCGAGCTGCGTCTTCCCAGTCTCTCGAGGCCGGACCTCCATGACCTTCATATGGGTCTTCTGGGTGCCCCTGGTGTCCATCCAGCGGCGCAGGAGGGAGCCTCGGGTCTTGAGGTGCATCTGGACTCGTGGGTCCATCGCAGCCGGGAACTTGTGCCCCAGCACCTCATGCACGTTGAACTGGAAGTCGCGCCGGCCCAGGAAGCGGTCAATGGCCTGGACGGCTTCTATCTTGGCCAGCTGCGCGGGCTCGAGAGTGTCCCGCTGGACTGTGGTCTGAAAGTATGTCATTCGCTTTCTGACACCTCTTCCGGCGGGGACAGCGGTGCTGGGAGGAGCTCGAGGAGCTCGGGGCTCAGTTCGTCGCGGAACTCGCCAAGTTTGGCGAGTCGGCTGACCATTAGCTTGTCGATGTTGTCGAGGCCGCCCGTGCCCAGGAATTCGAGGTTGATGTTGATGTTGTAGTCCGGCAACTTGAGCCCGGGCTCCACCTCGAGCTTGGTCTTCGAGTGCTGGCCGAAGGCGCGGTGGTTCTCGTCCTCGAAGGCGGACCGGAGCATCTCGTCGAGCATGCGCCGGAATTCCTCTTGGCCGATGTGATTGCCGGCCGCGAGTCGCTCGTTGATGGTCTGGCGGAATTCCTCAGCGGCCTCGGGATCAGTGGTGATTGCCTCGTCCTGTGGCGCGTTGGCCGGGCAGTCTGGGTCTTGCATTGCAGTGCGCAGGAGCTTCTTCCAGTTGGCCACAGTCGTCTTGCTGACCCCGTGCTTCTTGGCCAGGTTCCTCTCGCCTACAAGCCAGTCCTTGATGAAGGCGGTCCGCGTCTTCGAGTCTGCGTAGGTCGCCTTCGCCATGTACGAGTCGAGGTACGTCAGGGTGGGCGAATTGATGGCAGAGAGCGGCTTGAATGGGTTCTTCTTGGCCATTGGGGCACCTCAGAGGACAACGGCGAGGACATCGTGTTCGGAGAGGATGAGCACGTCCTCGTGGTCGATGCGGGTAGGTGTGCCGGAGTGCTTGCCGAAGAGAACGACCTGACCGACGGACACCTGGGGCTCGACGTATTTGCCGGAGGGGAGGCGCACACCGGGGCCGGTGGAGAGGACGGTGCCCTGCTGCGGCTTCTCCTGGGCGATTTCGGGGATGATGATCGGGGATTTGGGGTCGTGAGTGGGCAGGGGACGCACGATGAGGCGCTCACGGATAGGACGCATGGGGTCTGCTCCTTCGATCGGGGTGAAAGGGGTGCTGCTCTGGGGGGAGTATAGGCATGGGAGCAGAATTGGGCCAGAATTGAATTTTTTGCGCGGTATGTGAGGGTCTTTTACACCACCTCGCGAGGGGGGTGCCGGGGGGGAAGTCCCTTTGCGGACTATACGGTTCGGTACTGTCAACCTCGGGACGATGTTGTCCGCATCGGGACGGTCCGACCACGGATAGTACGGACCTTGACGGTCATACTGTGGGCCGTACGCATGTTGATAGTCCTCGTGCGGACAGTCCTGGGAGGTGCATTAGTCCTCCCATTGACTGTCAACAACTTGCACCACCCCACCATATACTTGTTGCCACAACGATTGTTCCCACAATGGTCCCCAGCTGGACTATCCCCTGGCCCGGACCTTTCACCTTTTGTGCGAGAAAAGATCACAGAATCGCACTAGCGGATCCCTGGGGCGGAGTTACCTTGCCATTGCTCCCTGGGGGACGGGCCACGGGCCACAAGGTCACGGGCCACCCCAGGAAGCAAAGTCCCGGTCCGCCGCTCGCATAGGGTGGAGCGGCCGGAGCCAGGAAAGGCACCGGACGGTAGCAAGGCCCACGCCGAGAGTGCCTACTGTGAGGGTAGGCGGGACCGGAGGTGAGTACCTACTACCGAGGCGACGGTGGTTCGATATGACCCACCCGGAACTGGCACCCAAGAGGCGCACGTCCTACACCGGCCTCGCCGGCCGTAGACGCGCCTAGTTCCATCCTCAGACCACGGGAGGCGCATCCAATGATCGAGCGTTTCCAGCAAATCTACAGTGTGGGCGTGGCTCTTCAAGAGTACGGTCTCACGGTTACCGGTCTCACTCGCGACATCCCAGTCATCGGCAACGCATGGCTCGGTGTCGCCTGCACGAGCAAGGAACTGTCGGGTCAACTCGGACAGAAGATCTGGGCCTTCACTGACAACGCCAAGCAGATCCGTGAGTCGGACCACCCCCGGGCGGTCGACATCGCATCTTGGCTTGAGACCTGCAAGAGTGCGGGTGCCACGTGGGCGTGTGGTCAGTTTGTCAAAAGCAAGCTGATGACCGTCGGCTTCGGCAAGGCGCTCTTCACTGCCCGTGGGAAGAAGCTCACGGGCGAAGACGTGGCCGACATGATGCTCGGCTACATCGGCAAGGAGCCCGTCAAGGGTCTGACGCACAAGGTGCTCCACACCGGTCTGCTGCGGGGTCATCAGGTGACCATCATGCAGTCGGCACGGAGCGAACGGCACTGTGACGTGCAGTTCCAGACTCGTCCCCCGAAGGAGGTCACCCGCCTCCTCAGTGAGCGTGGTTTCCGCTGGGATCGGTACAATGCCGTTTGGTACGGCCTGACCGAGATCCTCCCGGCAGAGATCGCAGTCCCGGCCACCCCCGCCAAGGTGGCCTAGTCCGTTCGACCAAACCAAGGAGAGTATCCGACATGTACACCATCGACCAAGCCCTAGAGGTGTTCCCCGACACTCGGCGTGAAGACTGGCGTGTGGCCAGCGAGTTCAAGCACAGTTGGAGTCGTGACGTCCAACGGCTGATTCTGCACAAGGATGTCATCTTCCCGGCTGGGCCGGAGACATCATCGTCTGGCATCGTCCGTCGCGGCAGGTTGGACCGGAGTGCCCACCTCGGTTGTGGCATCTTCGACAACCTGTTCCTCCTCGACAAGGCGTCTGTTGGGACCACCGACTTGGAGCTTCACTGCACCGAGCGCATCACGGCGCGGGACCGCTCCAAGCTCGTTCTCGACAAGGCGCCTGCCGACGTCGAACTGACTCTGCAGGACAACGCCGCCGTGACCAGCACCAAGTTCGTGTCCAAGTGGAATCTGGACGGGGACGCGGTGCCCAAGTGTGGCACCGGAAAGGCCATCGTCCGCCTCGGCGGCCGGGCCTACACCGGTCCCGATGTGACGGTCGAGGCCACCCAGCAGAACATGCGCATCGACGGTACCCTCATGCAGGGTACCTGGCGTGTGCCCCCGTTGGTCATCAACGGCACGCAGGACGAGCTGTCCACCACGGGACCGGACACGATCTACGTCGGCTGCGTGGCTTTCGCGGAGGCCGACTGGGAGGACATCTTCGAGGACGTGGGTGAGGACAACGAGTACACCGAAGAGGAGATCGCCGAGTACGAGGCGCACCTTCGACACGCCTTCGAGTGGCTCAAGGGCATGCGCGATCGTGGGATGGTGAACTACTGAGAGCAATTCCGACCACGTGCAACACACGGGAGTGTGTGGTACACTCCCGTGAAGTTGTACCCACCCAGGAGAGCAGACCAATGGCCATCACTGGCAGGAAGACCAGGGACGTCAAGAGGCCGTATGCCGTCTTCACCAACACGAGCGGCTTCACCTACCGGATTCTCAAGTTCTACGGGGATCCCACCAAGCCCTATGCTCGTGTGTTCCTAGCGACCAATTCGCCCTTCACGCACGGCTCCCTGGAGATGGGCGACGGCTACGTGACCGAGCTTGTCGGCTCCATCTGCACCGAGATCCTCGGTGAGCCGGCCGCACGAGTGGTCTACGACACCGGGAGCATCAAGAGCATCCTCAAGTACGTGCAGGAGCACGGAGAGGACTGAGGCCATGAAGATGGGCCCAAGACTGGGCCCGCCGCCGGCCATCCATCCACGGAGAGCACCGTGGGTCTGTCAGGCATGCGGGGCGGATGCACAGTCGGATGATCTGGGAGACATCCGAGATGAGACAGAGGACTATGACCTCGTCTTCATCTACAAGGACTTCGAGTGTCCAGCGTGTGGTTCGCGTTGGTCGACTCGTTGGCTCTGGGTAGGATCCTCCAACCCGGAGTGATGACACGAACCAAGGAGAGCAGACCATGAGCAAGAGCACAACTCCCACGCTGGCCAAGAAGCCTGGTGGGAGCCAGATCCTGAGTGATTACCCGAGTTCGCTTGGGAATGCGTTCGAGCGGGCGTACAACGCTGCCTGTGACAAGGAAGCCTTCCTCGAGATCGCGAAGGTGTTCTTCAGCGATCTCAACATCGAGATCGAGATGCCGCTGGAGGAGAACATCGTCATGGAAGGTGACAAGATCCTGTGGGCTGGCGGGTCTGGCATCGTGGTCGGGACCATGCACACCAAGGACCCGCTAGGGCGCACGCGGATCGTGTGGGCGTGGACAAACGGTGGTACCACGTTCAACTACATCCCGTGTGACAACTTGACCACTCCCGATGGGCGTGTGGTCACCGGGTACAAGCGGAATCCCAAGCTGGGATGAGAGAGTGGGGGCGGATTCGCTGCCCCCACCAAGAGTGCAAGACAAGGAGAGCAGACGATGAGCGACAAGAAGTTGGTCGAGATCCAACAGGGTGGCAGCATTACCACCACTTGGTTCAAGGAAATCGAGCGGGGATACAACCTTGCTCGATCGCAGGCCTGTGACAAGGCTGAGTTCGATCGGGTGGCGAAGGTGTTCCTCAAGGAGCTGAATCTCAAGGTCGAGGCGCCCCAGGCGGTGAAGGTCAAGCGCGGTGACGAGATCATCTATCGTGCTGGCACCGAGGACCAGTTCCACGCGATCGTGGTCGGGGTCGAGGTCGATGGCGATCGTCAGTGCGGTCCGAAGGTGGTGGTCCTGCGCAAGGGGAAGATGGCGACCTACATGACCGCCGGTGACCGGAGCTGGGCGCACTGGCCCGAGTGGACGACGAAGGATGGCAATCCTGTCTCGGGATACGACCCGAGCTGAGAAGTTCAATCGCTCAAATCAAGGAGAGCAGACGATGAAGAAGCAATTCGCACCCATCAATCCCGACTTGCACCACGGAGCCAAGTACTGGACGGAGAATCTCACTCGAGCCTATGACAAGGCTCGAGCCGAGTACAAGGGCAACGACACCGAGTTCGACAGGTTCATGGCGATCTTCCTCAAGGAGATCAACGTGCAGCTGGTCGACAAGAAAGTCACGGTCAGACGTGGTGACCGGGTGATCTGGCTCTCGTTCAGTGGTGGGAAGGACCATGAGATGGTGGTCACCGGTCCGTGGTCGCCTGGCCCGGAGCCGGCCGGCCTCGAGGGCGTGGTCACCAAGCCCTTCGAGGAATCCGGGTTCAAGCCGGGGCAACACAGTGCCGATGCGTTCAATCGGTACGTGACGGTGGACGGTGTGACCATCACCGGGTACGATCCGAGCTGAAGTGAGAGTGTCTGACGGGTGGGTCCGAATGGGTCGGGCCTGCCCGTTGGATGCAAGACAAGGAGAGCAAGCGATGGCAAAGTACAATGGCAGCGGTTACGGTGGACTGATGGCGGCAGCTACTGCTGGCTCGCTGGCACTGGTAGCTGCAACGATCACACACATGGTGTGGGCACTTTAACACAAGGCCTGGGTGCTTGCGTTCCTAGGCCTGGTGGCCCCACCGTATGCCATGTTGCATGGCGTGGGACTTTGGTTCGGATGGTGGTAGTGCTGCCTGAATGTATAGCATTCGGCTATACATGGGGTGGTACTGTTTCAAGGGAGAGCAGATCATGAGCACGAAGAAGAAGCTGGACGCCAAGGAGCTCGGGTTGGTGAAGCAGGTGATGGAGACGGAGGACATCGGAGGCTATCTCAAGGGCTATCGGCACCGGGTGTTGAAGAGGCTGGGGCCGGATGCCAGGCCTGCCATTCAGGGTGACATCATCCTGGCGAATGGCATCCCACAGTACGTGTTCAAGCAGGACTCGGTGGGAAATTTGTGGTGCTTGCGAAAGGCTGACTACGCAGGGTATGGCCCCGTGAGCATCGGGAACTGTTCGCATCTTGATGGTGCTCCGATCAGTCGGGTCATCGCCCGGGTGCAGGATGCAATCCACCCGAGCCAGCTTCGCACCGACTTCGCGGAGGCTGAGGATGGGGACTACCTCATGTACTACGAGGGTGGCCGGCCCAGCAACGTGAGCGGGAGGTACCTTCGGTTGTATGGTCCCACCAATCAAGCTGTTGTTGGGTTCATTGCGGTTCCCACCCTTCTCAAGGAGGACTGAGAGATGACCACAGACAACAAGCCGAAGCAAGAAGCCTACACGCTCGAGGAGATCGAGGCTGTGTACGAAGGAGATGCCGCATTTTTGACCCGAGACACGTTGCTGCACCGCCTCCGCGACAACCGCAAGCCCAAGGCCCGGCCTATGTTTGTGGATAGCGCGGTGCTTGTCAATGGGGGCGAGAGGCGCATTAACGACGTGAGCACGACACGGAATTTCGTCTGGCTCAGTGGCGGACACCATTGGAAGTATGTGAAAGATCTCACCCACCCCGACGGCGCACCCGTGAGCAAAGTGTACCCGCCCGTCAACGACACCGTGCATCGCAGTCAGCTCAAGACGTTCGACGAGCTGGAGGATGATCGGTGGTACGCTCGCCTGGTAGGCGGGAAGCTCAGTGGAGGCGCGTCTGGGGGTTTCTACAAGACGAGACCCACCAGCTTCAGCGACTACCTCTTCTACCCCCTCCCCACCGTCGAGGAGTGACGACGATGACTGACAACACCGACAAGAACCGTGAGTTGGCCGAGTGGGTGTCCCGAAGGCTTAGCGACGCAGCGATCCATGGATGGGTTCCAGAGGGAATGTACGTGGAAGTAGCCAATAGGATCGCCCAACGCGAGGCCGAGATTCGGGCGGAAGCTGCGTCACGGGAACTGCGTGCCCACCTACGCGGATGGAAGCTGGGGCGGCAGAACAAAGACCCGATGGACAAGCCTCGACTTCTGGAGTGGCTGGCGAAGGGAGGCGACAATGCCTGAACTAAGCGAGCGAGAGAAGCTGGTCGAGGAAGTGGCGGTGATGGTGCGGGATCGCGTGGTTGATTATCACCGCTGTCTGTTCAAGGAACAATTGGCAATGCACACCCGCCGTGAAATCAAGACTCAAACTGGAAACACACTCCGCGAACTACTCAGTCCAGAGCGGATCACGAAGATGTATGCGGAGTTAGGGGGTGAGCAGGCCGGACAGATGCACCACCCAAACTGTGACGGGCACTTCTGCCATCCCGAGTGCCCGGTGCCTGCGATGTGCGACTACCTCGGCCACCCGAGGGAGATCGAGCGTATAAGGGCTGAGGGGGGGTGAGCAGGCACGGGAAGCTGAGGACTCGGGCAATGTACGGAACGACACCGAGGAATCAGTGCCACCCGATCAAGGTACCCGGACCGTACCCGGTCGTACTGAGCCTGCTGCCCCCTGCAAACACTGTCCACATGAGGCGCACGCACATGCAACTGGAGAGCAACCATTCGAGAAGCTGGAGCTAGGCGGCGGATGCTGGGCAGAGGGCTGCGACTGTCCCGGCTACGAACCCGAGGAGGGAGGTGAAGATGAGAGAGCTGACGAAAGCGGAGAAGCGAGCGGTCACTGAGTTCCGGGCAATGCTGTCGCCGAGTGAACTCATAATCGTGCGTGGTGCATTGCGTACCACGTGGCATGAGGACGACGAGCTTGGGGTACCGAGAGAGCGGTACCCTGTGCTCGAGTCCGTAGCAAGAATGGAGCCTGACTATGACAAGTGAGAGAGGCAGGTGCGAGGGCACGGTGGATGCCAGGCACGCACCAATCAGGTTTGACACGTGGGATGACAAGTGCCCGCTGTGCAAGGTGGTCGCTTGGGCAAGGGAGCAACACCGGCGATTCGCGGTGTTCGATGAGAAGGTGGACGACATCCTCGAGGAGATCAGGGAGTGACCAGACGTCACGGAGAGGAGACTATGCTGCTGACAAGGAGAAGCCACAAGTCGATCAAGTCCTTGAAGCATGGAGAGCGGATCGCTGTCATGTACCTACCGAGTGGTGCACCAGAGGTGTGCCCGTGGGCAACGGAGGGATGCAGGACGCACTGTCTGATTGACACGGGCAGGCTGCCGATGCACAGGGCGGCGCAACGGCGCCGGCTCCAGCTCATGAGGACAGCACCGGGCGTGTTCTGGGAGATTCTGAGAAAGGAGGTGAAGGGCTTCGGGTCGAGACACTCGACCCCGGTGGGCATTCGGCTCAATGGGACGAGTGACTTCGACTGGGAAGCGGACCCTAGGTTTCAGGAGTTGGTTGCGGCCGAGGGAGATCGTGTGCATTTCTATGACTACACGAAGAATCATGCGAAGTTGTTGAAGCGACCCGTTCACAAGCAAACCAGCTACCATCTCACCGCCAGCTATCACGAGTTCATGACGGAACAGACGGTCGATGCCCTGATCAGCCGAGGCTACAACGTGGCCTTCGTGTATCGTGGTCGCATGCCGGAGTCATTCATGGGATGGCCAGTGGTGGACGGAGACGAGACCGATGCCAGGTGGTTGGATCCGGTAGGGGTGGCGGTTGCACTCAAGGCGAAAGGAAGCGCGATGAAGGATGACACCGGCTTCGTAGTCGAGGCCGACGAGGTGGAGGGATACCAAGCCAAGGCGGCCAGCTGATGGTGGCCGGGCTGGTAAGCAAGGTGGTCAAGCTGATCCAGGGTGAGAGTGCGGTGGACGATCTGGTCGAGTGGATCAGCACCTCGAGTGGTCGCCACTTCAACTCTGGCCCAAAGGCGGGTGTGGCCAAAGCTATCTCGGGGATGAAGCATGGGGAGAAGCTGATCATCAGGGCCGGTAGTGGAGAGGCCGGCCTGGTTGCCCAACGGTGGGTGCAACAGGCACCCGACACGACCGATGTGCTGGGTGCTGTCAAGACTCTCCTCTCGGTGGAGGGCGGGAAGTGGTGGCTGATCAGACGACAAGCCACCGGCCGAGCCATCTTCTCGGTGATTCAACTCGATGAGCAGGAGGTCACACCGGAGGTCCAGCGATGGATGGTAAGCAAGTAACCAAGCAAACGGAGGAACGGATGAGCACCTTGGACAACTACACCCAACAGCAGGATCTGGGATACTCGAGCGTGACCTGGCTGATGCGCCGGGTGGGCATCGACCCCAAGAACCTGCCATGGAGATGGGATGGTCACAAGCTGACCACCCACGGCGGCCACGTGCTGGGGACTCAGGGAGACCCGGAGTACACCCAGGTTGAGCGCCGGGCTGGATGGCGCCGGCACTACGAAGGCCGCCGTCGGTACCTGAATTGGCTTCGGGCAGTCGAGTCGTGAATGGTATGTCGGGGGCCGAATGCCCCGACCTTTACTACCTAGTGGTAGTAAAGGGGCGACACGGAATGGCAGAACATGCCATTTCCGGGGGGCTACGGCCCCATAGCCCCACGATAAAGCGTGTCACCGGGGTATTGCGTGTCTCGGGTGGGTGACACAGAAAGGGCCCGGACCTCCAAGCGAAGTCCGGGCCCCACCCACCAAGGAACCAACCACCCCGAGCAGGAAGGAGGCTGGCCGAGTGGAAGATAGCATCAAGTCGGGGGTGCCTGCAACCGGGAGCTCCGAGTGGTACACGCATTGGCAGTCACTGGGCTGGGACGGGGCTGAGCTGCAAGAGCTCGCCGAGGAGGGGCGCGACCCCGCGGATCCAACTCTCCTACCGTGGGAAGGCCTGCCCGAAGATGACGAGGAGCAGGCGCCCTCCACGTCCCAGCCCTTCGTTCCCTTGGCTGACATTCCCTTCAAGCCCCGGGAGATCGCCATCGCCCCGTTTATCAGGCAGGGGGATCTCGTCTTCCTGACCGGCGAGCGAGGCACGGGCAAAACGACCCTGGCTGCCGACATCATCTGGTCCTCGGTCGGCGATAGCGGGCCGGTTGGCGGCCGGATCGGGGCGGGGGCGTTGGTCGCGAACCGAGACCTTCTATACCCCCGAACCGTGGCGATACTCGACGGCGAGAATGAGGGCCAGGACTGGACAGAGGCGTTGAACGACACTGCTCTCGCCCGGGGCCTGGCCCTCGACTCACCCGAGGTGGATGCCTTGCACAAACGGGTACTCCACTGCCCGAGTGAGGAGTTCAGCCTCGACCCCAGCGAGCCAGAGTATCGTGTCGACATGACACGATTGGTCGACGCCCTGGTCGAGATCAACTGCGGGCTGTTCATCATCGACCCGCTCCACTCGATCTACACCACTGACCTCAACAGTCCAGAGTGGGTGACCAAAGGGCTGGGCCCACTCCGCAAGATGTGCCGGTCCCGAGGGATTACGGTCATCGCCCTCGCTCACACCAGTCGTGCCTCGAAGGACAAGCCACTGCAGAACACGTACCTGCCGGCCTACACCAGCAAGCAGGAGAACGAGGTCGACTGTTGCATTGGGCTCAACCGGAACAAGAAAGAGAACAAGCTCACCTTGGTCCTAGTCAAGCGGCGAGCAGCCAAGTGGAACATCGAGGGGTCGAAGGCCCACCTCTACTTCAGCCTCACCTTCGGTGGGTACAGCAGCTGCAACAGTGATTGGCTCTTCGAGAATCCGAACAAGGATCAGACCATTGTCATGTCGGATGCACAACAGCGGATCCTGTGCTCGGCCTACTCGAAGGCCAATTGGACGTTCGAGATGCTGGATGGAGACAGGGCCCAGGTGAGTCGGGCGGTCAAGAAGATCTTCATCCCGTTGGAGCTGTGTGCCCAAGTCGGTGGCACCGGCAAGAAGGGAGACCCGAGGGTCTACGCTCTCACGGAAAAGGGGGTGAAGCTGGCAGAATTCTACTTGCATATCGAGTGAATTGAGTTACCTTAGCAACCTGCATAACCCCAACCAAGGAGACGAGATGGCAGGCCATCAGTGGGCAACTGCTGCCAAGAATCTTGGCATCAAGGTGGGCGTCGGAGAGCCAACGCCCGAGGCGTTCGAGGCACTCGGACTACCTACCAACCCCGATGTCATCTACTTCACACGACCATCATCCATCGACCGCTACGACGAGTGCGGCAGGCTGGAGTGGTTCCCTCGCAGTATGGGTCTCGTGCCCGACCGACCCGAGCCGACGTGGGCCGACATCGGGAACGCTGGACACGAGGCTTTGCATGCTACACTCAAGGATGGACCCGACGAGGGCAACAGGGTGATCAACGAATGGGCCCAGACCCTCGGGCTCAAGTGGACAGAGTTCGCGGAGACGAACCGCAGCGTGTCCGACGCAGCACACAAGGCGAGCGAGCTGGTCAGCAGCTGGCATGACGTGTTGCCGAAGCGAATCCTCGAGGAGCTCGCACCCTACGACCCGACGGTGTTGCACACCGAGACTCGGCTCTGGATGTGGATCCCGGCCACGGCTCTCGGTGCGGTGATGCTTGACCCGACGGCTATCATGGCGAGTCATGATCCCGACGGTCAACAGCGTGGCACCGTGTTTGGCAAGCGCGGTGTGTGCCTGCTCCTCACTCCCGATGCCATCCTGACGACGAACGTTGGCACCATGATGCTGCAATGCAAGACGTCGACCGACGATGACATCAAGGAGTTGGGAGACTGGCTGGCCTATGGGTACAGTGACACGGCCTACCTCTTCGCAGGCGACCTGCTCGCTTTGCAAGAGGGGTGGGCTCCCGTCCGTGAGACGGCACTACTCATGATCAGCAAGGAGCCACGGCCGGTCAAGCACGAGACACCGCCCCCGAAGACGCTGCTCACCGCAGCGGAGAAGGGGCACATCAAGTTCGACGTCAGCAACTACAAGCGGTTGGACTGCACCGACAAGCAGGCCGAGCGGTACGAAGACATGTGGTCGAGATGGTCGAAGGCAGCACACGTTGCCAAGCATCTCGCCGAGACGTGGCCGAACCGTCTGGTCAGGTTCCAGCTGGTGGCGCCGGACACCGAGGAGGTCTGGAAGTTCACCTTCAAGGCGCTGCTCTGTCGGTTGCACGCGATGATCCATACGCTTGGCACGGACGCTCCCCTCTACATGATCCCGATGGGGCACAAGGCCTGTCGCCTCAAGTATGGCAATGGGTGGTGTCCTTACAAGAGACTGTGCCTGGGAGGTGACATGCCGAAGGGAGACCTCGAAGACGAGCCTGACTGGAAGGACGCCGAGGATGACTACGTTGACGAGGCGCACCAGCAGTTCGTTGAGTACCACGTTGACAAGATGGAGAAGGCAGCAGAGAAGGAGGACGACTCTGATGAATGATGTGCTGGACCAATTCAGCGATCGACCCAAGTACCTCGACAAGAAGTTCAGTGTAGACGACCGCTACAAGAACTTCCTACGGGTGCAGCCACTCGAGCAGCCGGAGGACTTACCGTTCGATCCGTACACGGACGCCGCCCGCATTGCCCTCGCCCCTTGGCGAGAGAAGTTTGGCGCAAGCACCATCATCTGGGACACAGGGAGCGAGTGCTTCAACATGTGCCAGCGGTGGGTCTCGATGACAGGCAAGGGTGGAGCGGACGGTCCGACGTATGGTGACCCGGACGATCCGATGTCGGCTGAGTCCTACAAGGCTACGAGATGGCAGGACTACCAAGATGGACAGGGCCAGACCCTCGCCTTGATGAAGCTGTGGGCACGAGCTGCCGCTCGACAGAACATGCACATGATCATGATCGGTCACCGTGCAGCGCAAACCGACAGCATCAAGCGGGGCAAGGAACTGACCATCGTGACCAACGGTTACGGTGTGGACATGCCGGGCCAGAAGTACCTGTTGCAGACGAGCAAGTACTTCGAGGAGTACCTGTGGATGAGCGACGATGGGTACGACGAGCCCGAGATCACGCTCCACCTGCGCAGTGATGGAAAGCACCAGACCAAGTTCCGCTCGATGTCGAAGGACGTCGAGACCAGCTTGCCCATCCCGTTCGACTACGACGAGATGGTCGAGGTCCATCGAAAGATGGCAACGTGGAGAGGCATCGACTTCTCTGACCCGCAGGGCCGGCGATACTCGATGTGTCTCTATGGGAATGGGGGGACTGGCAAGACTACACTTGCCACGTCGCTCCCACCCGAAGTGTTCGAGCAAGGGCCGGTGGTCTATGTGGCCTATGACCCCGCGTCCTTCCACCTGAGTTCAACCTGGCCACAACTCTTGGAGGAGAACACCAAATGACCAAGAAGTCCGAGCGGCATATCCTGGGTGAGGGTCGTGTCAACGAGCTCGAAGCCCGGGGTGTGGATCCCCAGACCATCGCCGAGTTGCGAGCGAAGGGCATCCTGCCCCCACCTCCCGACCTGGCGTGGGTCAACCGATTCCCGAAGGAGGCGCACAGCGCCGCCAACAACGTGCTCGACGCAGTGGCTGAGCTGAATTCGCAGCTCAGTGGCCAGAGCGTCGTGCTCACTATCCGTGGAGCGAACAAGCGATGACCGAGAATACGAAAGACCAAGACTTCACCGTGGATCCCGCACTCTTCGACATCACCGAAGACGAGCAGAAGGAGATCGACGAATCAAAAGCCAACTTCTGGGTGTGCCCTCCCGACAGGGATGGCTTCGTTCCCAGCAAGCTGTGTGAGGATCCCGACGAGGACAAGGACGAGCGCCAACAGTGGTGGTTCCGTGAGCTCCTTGGGATCGTCGAGTCCCGATGGGTCAAGTCCAGCAGGCACGCTGGGTACGATGCCGTCATCGACTACGTCGTGGTCGATCCCAAGTCCCCGAACGCGAAGCAGTCCGACTCCCTGTGGATCCGTTTCGACCCCGACCCGGATCACAAGGAGAAGTTGACTCGTGCGAAGTCCCGGTTCATGGATCTCGTTACCGCTTGCGGCAAGGAGATGGCCAAGAACCCGAAGAGCGGGCGGCCCTCGATTCCCATCACCTTGGAGAAGGCGCTCAAGGGCTCCAAGTTCCAGGGCCTGTTCCTCCAGGGATACGAGGAGCGGTGGGACTCCGATGCCAAGCGCAAGGTGCCCGGCGAGTACGAGCCGGTGCGCAAGCTGGTCAAGTTCTACAAGGTCAAGAAGGCCAAGTAGCCCACGGGGTGGGGGCTCACAACGGGCCCCCACCCGCACCAAGGAGACCACCATGTCCAAGTTCAGCGATGTCGCAATCGATTTCATATGCGACCTCACGAATCAACTCATGAACGAAGCCATCAAGGAGTTCACGATGCAAAAGAAGATGAAGCTAGCCCCTGAGCACGGCGCAAAACCAATCACCACCGCCCAGCTCGAGGAGGGAATCCGCAAGTCAAGAGTCACCCTCGGCTTTCTCGGCGAGGCGACACTGATCCAACACCTGGGCCGTGAGTGGGTGCCGATTGAGCCCGAACCCGTCCGTGTCAAACGGGGAGACACGATCATCTACGACGACCAGCATGGAGTCAAATACGAGGGAGTCGTTGTGAACAGATGTAGCGATTACGTACTCGAAGTGTGCCGCACCCTGATCGTCGAGGCCCGGGCCAGCTGGGTGAAGCATGGGCTCACCTGCTACAGGTGCAAGAAGAACGGGGCCTTCGTCAACGTCAAGACCAAGGGCGGCAGGCGTGTGATGGGAGTGGAGTAGGCATGAAACAACCAGACTGCGCCAACTGTCCCCTGAACAGGGACGAGCATTGCCCGCCCAAAGTGGCGGCTGATGCGAAGCTGGTCGTGGTCGGTGAGGCACCCGGGCGGAATGAAGTCAGCCTGGGTGCCCCGTTCGTCGGAAAGTCTGGCACTACCCTGCGCTCTGCGCTCACTGGTGCTGGGCTCGACCCCGATCACGACGTCACCTACGTCAACACAGTAAACTGCAGACCGCCCGACAACAGCGATCCTCCGCTCAAGGCGAAGATCTGTTGTAGTCCGCTGCTCGAGGGCGTGCTTGAGCAGAGCAAGGCACCTGCAGTCCTGGCTGTTGGGCGGCACGCGACCGATAGGCTCGTCGGTCGTGACTTCACGGAGCTGCTGCTCAAGAGTCGGTCGAGCTGGGATGGGTACTGCTACCGTCCCGACCGAGAGTTCAACACGGCTGGCGTCTTCGTTGGCCGGGCTACCCAACCGAGTACCGACCCCGAGGATGTGTACAAGAGCGGGAAGCGGAAGGGCCAACGGAGGGAGCACCGAGTCGACATCAAGCTGCCAGTCCCGACTGACGCCCGGGCTGTGGTAGGTGCGCTCCACCCTTCTGCGATTCAGCGGAAGGGGTTCAAGGAAGTACAGCGGTTGCGGCAGGCCTGTCGTGTGGCCAAGCAGGTCATCGACGGTCTGCCCATCTTCGACGGTCCCAGCTTTTCACGGGCGGTCGAGTTTCCCCACGAGTGGAAGGTGCCAGAGCAGCCAGTCGACACGGCCCTAATCGTGGACATCGAGAACAACGAGCTGTCCATCACACAGGTTGGTCTTTGCGAGGTCGACATCTTGGATGGCACCATCCGGCAGATGGGCAGCTGGGACTGGAGCCCGGCGCTCAAGGCGTTGCTCCAACGGGTGCTCAGTGATGACACCCCCTACTCCAGCATCGTGGCCCACAATGCGACCCACGACTGGCTCTATCTCATCGAGGAGGGGGTGGAGTTCAGCGAGGCCAAGACCATGGACACCATGTTCATGGCTCAGCTGGAGGCTCCTGACCTGCCCAAGGGGCTGGGGAACATGTGGCGGTACCTGCCGCCTCGGGTGCCCTGGAAGCACCTGGGGCACATCACCGGGTACGGGGCCCAGTACAATCTGGATGACGTCCACACCGAGGCACGCCTGTTCTTCACCCTTCACCGGATCCTCGAGCGGAAGGGCCAGCTGCGCCTGGCTCAGCGGGTGACGCAGGCCATGTTCTCCATCCGGCGGATGAGCATCGCCGGCCTGGGCATCGACGTGCCCCGGCTCCAGGCCTGGAGTGAAGAAAAAGCGAAAGAGCTCGAGACGCTCTCAGAGCGCCTCTCAGCCCTCAAGCCTGACGTGAGTCCAAGTAGTCCAACCCAGGTCGGCCACTGGCTCTTCGAGGAGTTGGGCCTGCCCATACTGAAGACTACGGACACGGGCAAACCGTCGACTGAGGAGAAGGTGCTCCAGCGTCTGCTGCCCCTCTGTGAACCCGAGGTCCGGGAGTGGCTTGAGCTCAAGCTGGAGCGGGGGCACATCACCAAGGCCCTCTCCACCTGGGGCCAGGGCTTCGTAGACAAGCTGGACATCGACGGTGTGTTGCGACCTAGCTACGTCCCGTCCAGCAAGGACGGGGGAGAACTGGGCAGTGCGGCCGGGCGGCTCAGCTCGAGTCCCAACGTCCAGAATATACCCGCGAAGGTGCGATTCGCAATCGTCCCTGCGACTGCTGGGTGGGTCATGCTCTACGTGGACTACAGCGCCATCGAGAACCGAGTGATGTTCCAGCTGGCCGGCGACACGGATATGCTGGCCAAGCTGAACACGCCCGGGTACGACCCACACATGGAGAACCTGGCCATGGCACACGGGGTGCTCACTGACCTCTGGCTCTCCGACCCGAAGAAGTGGGGGCACCGGCTGCGGGATGGTGTCCCGATCGACCCGGGTCTGATCGTCGACCGGCCCAACATCAAGACGTTCATCTACGGCTACACCTACAACGCGGGCGACGACAAGATTGCCAAATCCCTGGGCATCAAGCGGGTCGAGGCTCGAACGATCCGAGAGGGCTACGAGACGTTGCATCCACTGGTGGCTCAGTGGAAGCGGGAGGTGCTGCGGGAGGCACGTGGCAAGAAGTACCTGCAGAACGTGTTCGGCAGGATCCGATACTTCTGGGCGGTGATACCAGACGTCCACTGCCGCAACTCGGCGGTCAACTTCCCGCCCCAGTCTACGGTGGCCGACATGTTCTACACGCTCTTCCCTGACGTCGAGGCAGGCCTGCGCGAGAAGGCGGGTGGAGCTCGCATCCTGACCCAGGTACACGATGCGTTCTTGGTGGAGGCGGCGCCCGAGTACGTCAGGGCTGCAGCTGGCGTGCTCAAGGAAGAGATGGAGCGGGAGTGGCCACAGGTCGCACCGGGCTTCAAGGTGCCAGTGGACGTTGAGGTCGGCTGGAACTGGGGTGAGATGACTTCCCTCGAGGAGTGGGAGAAGACCCATGGCTAAGAACAGGAACGACTACAAGCGAGACTACATGGCCCGGGTCTACCACCGGCGGGTGGGCGAGGGGATGTGTACGAGGTGTGGGAAGCGCCAGGCCAGAGTCGGAAAGCGGCAGTGCGCTCTCTGCTCCAAGAAGGTCAATCGCGAACGGCGTCGCCAACGCGCCGGAAGACGAGGCGACTGAGTTCCCACTGTGCGATGGTGACCGGGTTGATGTGGGTGATGGTGGAGAAGCACCCGGCTGGAAAGGCTCGGACTCCACGGGGCTTGCCCTCATCATCCCGGTCCCTCGCCAGATGCACAGTCATGTGCCCAGGCTTCCACGTCTCGCCAAGCCACCCGATGGTTTGCACTCCACTGGTAGGGAACTCTCCCCAGTCTTCATTCCAGTCGATGTCTGAGTAGTCGGTGATGTCGTTCCACTCGACAACGACGGGGGCGCCCGCCGGAATCATGACCCCCGCCATTCGTGCCAGTAGGGCTCGAGGTGTTCCCAGACCATCGCGTTCACACGGCAGTCTGATTCGCATCGCTTTGCCAGACGCCTGATGGCCAGCGGATCGAGCGCACGGGACGCGGCCCACTCCCACTTCGAGGGCTTGTCCTTCTGCTCCCCGCAGTGGAAGAAGTCAGCAAGGTTCTCCAAGCTGAGGCCCTGCGGTCTGCCCTTGAATCCGTAGCGGGCAACGAGGTAGGTGTCGATGTGATGACGCTTCGGCAGACGCTGCTTCATCCCCAGGCCGGCAAGCCGACCACGTAGGTAGTGGGTATCGAAGCTCTTGGTGTTGTGCCCTATGAGCACACTGGCCTCTTCAACCTGCCCGACTGTCCACCTGAGCAGCTTGCGCTCTGCAGCGTCGGCCTGCTTCTCGGTGTTGGTCTTGCCGAAGTCGTGGATGGTGCGCGTGACGTGTGTGTCGAGGGCGAGGTCAAGGAAGCTGGCCACGATGAGGCGGCCCATGAATGTCGTGAGGTCGGTTGTCTCGAGGTCCCATACTTTGGCGTGAAACGCTGGTGTACTTGGCACGATGTCCCTTCCGGTAGAGAGGGCCCCACGGACCAGAGCCCGTGGGACCATAGGAAGAATAGTTAGAAGCCCAGCGTTGGGCCACTGCTCCCAGTCGTTCCCTTCTCGAAGGCGTAGGGGCCTTGGGTCGTGACCGTGGTGTCGCCGTCCGCATTGACGAGGAAGTAGGGATCAAAGCGGATGACGTACCACTGGTTGTTGGGGAACCCACACGAGCCATCGTAGAGTCGCATCGTCAGGGTGTCGGGGTCGGCCTGACTCAGCACACTCAGACCCGTGACCTCGTTGCTCAGGTAGTCGTCGGTGGCTGCGTCCCATAGGTAGACGTGGGCACGATCCGTATGACTTTTCGAGAACGAGAGGTTGGGCTTGATCGAGCTGCCGGTCCACGGTACTACCGTCGTGCAGTTGATCCACACCGCGATGCTTGCATCGTTGACTGCATTGGCACCCGCGTTCTCCGTGCGAATCACGAAGCTCGCATCGGTGTCGGTTGCGACAGGCGTTCCGCTGGTGTTCTCCACGTTGTTGATCGTGAGAGCGTAGCCCTGATCGCCCGTGAGCGTATCGAGCTGGAGCACGACCGACGTGTGCGACTCGACCTTGGCGTCGGTGATAGAGGGACTGCCAGCTCCCGTGATGGCGTAGTTCGCGGTGTCGCTTCCGGTCGTCTGGTCGATCTCGCTGTCGAAGAAGATCTGAACCTCGGTCGTCGAGATCGGGATGACCTCGGTGACCTGCGGTGCAGGTGCAGCCGCACCCACGATCCACCCCTCGGGATCATTCGTGGCCACGTACAGCGCGTTGTACTCGTCAGCGGTGGGCAGCACGTTGCGAATGAACATCTCGTCCGCGTAGCCATCCCAAGCGTCGCTGATCGTGTTCCAGTAGTACGACCCGTAGATGCCGATATGCCCAGTGGGCGTGCCCAGTGAGTCGATCTCGGTGATGGTCGTCTGGGGCTCGTTGCTGATGTCGCCGACACTCAGCTCTGCGCCGTCGAGATAGACGTGGACGGTATCGCCCGCAGCATCGTTTGCGAACCCGAGCATGTGCCAGGTGCCGTGGGTTGGCCCAGCCGCAGGACCAAAGCGCATCGTGATGTCCTTGGGATCAGTGCGGCCATCGTCACGGTAGGTGGGCCAGTGGTTCGGATCTCCACCCGGATCTGCGGCGAAGTACCAATAGCCGGGGTCGGCTTGGAACATGAAGTCGGTCGAGTTGTCCGTGAGGTAGATCCACCCGGCGAACCCGAACTGGCCATCGTCCGACAGGACCGTGTGGTCGAGTCGAATCGCCACGCTGTCGTCCTCGGCCATGCTGTAGGCGTAGCCGAGTTTCCCGGCCACACGCCGATCAGCATCCCACCCAACGCGTCCGGCGCTCGCGCCCTCCCGAAGCGAGAAATCGTTGCCTCCCTGCCCGCTGTCGGTGAGCACACCGCCCTGTGGATTGTCCTCGAAGTGGTACACGCCCACCCAGTCACTCGGCCACACGGGATCGGTGTCTGGGCTCACCGTGTCGTAGACTCGGAACTTGATGCCCGTGTAGAGCGAGTCAGCCAAGGCCCAATGGCCATCAACGGGCAGGTCCGTCGTCGGATCGGTGTCCTTCACCACGCGGAAGGGCCCATCGCCGAGGCTGTCGGGAATGTAGATCGGCATATCGGTCGTGGTGCCGGTGAGCGTCGGAGCCTGGAGTGTGGTGTAGGTGCCCTGCGGTCCAGCCGACATGAGGATCGCAGCCGAGTAGTTTGCCAGGTCGATGGACGTGATCGGGCTGCCCGTGTCGTAGGTGCCATCAGTGCCCACGAGATAGTAGGTACCGCCTAGCGCGAGGGTGACCTCCGTGGCCGCGCTCACATCGCTGCCGTTCTTGTTGCGGTAGACGACCGTGCCGTTGTCGTAGTCACGGCTGTAGATGCGGCAGGCTTGGCCCTGCGGATCGGTGTCATCGTCTTCGAGCTGCGGTGCGCTCTCCACCGGATTGCCGAGATCGACGTGCTGGAAGGGCTGGTCCTCCTGACCCATCCACGTCGCCCAACCCACGAGCGGCGGTGCGTTGGTCCACTTGTCGGGCATGAAGGCCATCGAGTCCGGTGTGGACTGGTAGCACAACATCGCACACCACGACTTGTAGAGTTCGTCCACCGAGGCGATGGCTTCACTACCGCTGGGCTGCGGCGTGAAGTGAGGAATCGTTCCAACGTCCGTAAGGCCACGGCACAGGTTGTAGATCAACGGAATGTAGCCGGTCGTGGTCGCGGGGATCGTTGGCTTCGGATAGAACTCCCACGTCATGTAGTCGGCAATGGGTCCGTTGGTGATGTAGGCTTTCCAGAATCCGTAGGCCGGACCCGGATAGTATTTGCCTCCATTGCCGACGATGATCTTGCCGGGGGCTCGCGAGTCGCGTGCGGCGTAGAGATTTTGGTACTCCTCCAAGAGTCCCCCAGTCGTCGCGCCCGTCCCGAAGAAGTACCAATCGTTGAAGGCTGTACTTCCAAACGTCGCGTTGCCTGGGGCCTCCTCGACGCCACCGCCACTCAGGATGCCGGTGATATTCCATCCCGTGAAACTGGAGTTGTCGAGCCACGCCCCATAGTAGCCGTGCGTTCCGTGCGTCGAGTTCATCTGCGTGAAGATGTAATCGACACGGGCGTCTACTTGGTCTTGGCTATAGGTGGCGGGCACGAAACGCGCCTTCACGTAGTTCCACACCCGCTCACCGGCCAACGACTCCACCGAGTCGGTGCAAGCATAGGGAGGGCTGGAGTCTTTTGCCGTGCAGTGCCAGGTATCCTCGGACCAGTGCATGTAGAAGTCACCCACTGAGTCCACGGTCGCGTAGTTGCCTAGGTTGTCGGCGTAGAACGACGGCACACCCCCATCGTCGGTCATGGACGTGTAGATGAGTGTTCCTTGGTAGACATCGTTCGCGTCCACGAGAGAGTCGTTGGCGCTGGCCTCCATCGCTACGCTCCATGACAGGAAGCCCGCGAGGCTGTCACGGTTCGCAACGCCCAAGGCCGTCCCATCGTAGGTGAAGGCCGCGATGATGGGGCTGGAGGTCGCCAGCTCGCCAGACGGCAGCGGGCCAGGGCTGCCTCCAGTCACGACCTCATCGCTCGTGAAGGTGGCGGGGATGTTCGTGCCCATTGCATTCCCAGCAACGTCACTGAGATAGGAGATCCGCAAAGTGTAGAGGATCTCGCTACCGAAGGTCTCGTTGATGTTGATGTCCACGGTGGTCGAGTTCACCGCGTCGATGGTGTCGAGTGTGAGACCATCGCCAGGGGCGAATGAGTAGAAGTAGTTGATGTTGTAGAGGCTCGTGTTCATGGGCTCGTTGAAGACCAGACGAACCGTGTTGGAATCGACCTGGGTAAGCGACAGAGGACTGGGCGGATACACGTCGGCCCCGGTGAAGTCGTCACTGAGACCAGCCTCGATGACCTCATCAGCCTGGGTGAGAATGGAGTCGGCGAGACTGGCGGTGTAGTTGCCGCCCTGGGTGATGTTGTTAGAGGAATCGAGGATGATCGTGGTGGAGTTGAACTCCGATGCATCCGCGAGGGTGAGCCCGGGGATACTCCACTTGCCCGTGTCCGCTGCACTCGGGATGTAGACGGGCTCGGTGAATGTGGCGATCACGGTGTTGCTGTCGATCTGAGCGATGTCAAACGTCGCGCTGGAGATCGTGCCCTCGTAGATAATCGGGTCGCTCGTGAACGTCGCCTGCGTTCCTCCCAGGATGGCGTTGCCGTTGGCATCCTGCACGTTGCTGACGGTACAGGTGTAGAGCAGCGAGTCGCCCCACGTGGAAGAGATGTTGAGGTCGATGGTGTGCGCATCAACTGGGTCGATACTCGACGGATAGCCAATGCCGTGATCGAAGCTGTAAAACACAGTGATTGCATAGAGCCCGACATTCATGTCTTCGTTGAACGTCATGCGTACCGTGTTGGAATCGACCTGAGCCAGCGCGGCGATCCTCGGCTTGTAGACATCCGCTCCCGTATAGGATGCGCTGATACCGGCAGGAACGATTTCACCCGCCTGTGACAACATGGTGTCCGAGGTAGAAATTGAATACCCCATGTCCTCACCAATGTTACTAGCAAAGTCGATGATCGTAACAGTAGAGGAGAACGCCGTCACGTTGCTGACCGACAAGCTCCCGCCGTCCCACTTGGAAACGTCCTCACGTGTGGCGCCAGGCATGGGCTCAGTAAACGTAACGACGATGGTGTTCGAGTCGGACTGGCTCGTGACTGCGAAGGTAGCCAGGGAGATTGGATCAGTGTACGCAGTGGGCGCAGCAGAGAACCTCCCGTCCTCACCAAGTGTGCGTCCAGTGGGGCGCAGCAGGCCGGGCGAGGCGAAGAACCCCGACAGCACAGCAATCATGGGTAGAAGTAGCAGGAGCGAAAGGCGCTTCATCGTCATCCTCCGATGGGTGAGGCCACATAGACCTGCCCGAGGTAGTAGGGGAATTCGGTCGTGTTTAGGTGCTCGTCTCGTAGCTTGATGTAGACATCATAGGTGCCACCGTTACCGATGTAGACGTCAGTGGCGATTGTAGTAGAGAACGTCGAGGACCATCCTGTATCGTCGTTCACCTCACCGTAGTAGTAGATGCGGTATTCGCTGGGCTCGTTAGCAACACCGCCTGTGATCGAGAACTGGAGATAGCCAGTGCCAAGTGTAGGCACGGTGGTAAGCGTAGGCGCAGTGGTATCACCCACCGGAGTGATAAGCCCAGCAAAGGTGATCTGGGAGATGCCGCTCAAAGTGGAGTCGAGACTGACACTGACGGTCCCGCCCTCAAACTCTCGGGTGTAGCTGTGTACACCACTCCCTGGCGTTCCTACGGCCGTGACGGCACCGATGGCTGGGCCCAACTCGGCGTTCATGCTGTCCCAGGTAGCATCGGTGAAGTCGCCAGGCACAAGATTGGTGGAGGCATCCACGGGCCGATAGCTGAACCATCCATCGAACAGCAGTGCAGCGGCCCGGCATGCGCTGGCTGACACTGACGAGAGCGTCTCGCTGTCCTTGAGGTCCGCCTTGAACAGCGGCATCCCATAGGTGCTTGTCCGGTACTGGTAGTCTCGATAATTACTGGGGTTTTGTCTCGTCTCCCACATCCACTTGAACACGTCCACCGGATCGTAGCTGGCCCAAGGCGTGATGGGGAAGAATTCCATGTTGAATCCGTCGAGGGATTCCTCGACCGTGCCCGAAGGCGCAAGCCACGAGCCCTGCCCATTGCCGATGAAGAAGTAGGTGTCGCCAAGCGTGGCACGCATCTTGTTGATGTAGTACCGCTGGGCTGCCATGAAGCTGGCCTGCTCGTCCGCATCACTCTTGTATCCCAGGCCGTCTTGATCGAGATCGAGGCTGTCGTTGAAGGCTATCCATTGGTAGTAGCCGCTCGACTTTGGGTTGAAGTAGTCGTACATGAATCCGATGGGCTTGTGGTCGAGCGCGAGGACCATTGAGGAGAACTCGGTCACCACCGAGTCGATGAGGTCTTTGTTGAAGATCGAGTCGCCCGAGGTTGGATAGCAGTAGTTCACCCAGTAGGCGCTGGGGCTGCCGTCCTTCACCCACGCAACCATCGAGTCGCCATTCACATCGAAGGCGATGTGTGGACCCATCACGTCGTATCGGTAGCCATCCCACGGCCGGGCCAGCCCAGCGTCGGTTGCAGGGACATGCCCGTAGTTGGTGTACATGATGTAGGCAAAGCTGGCGTTGCGGTCGATGAAGTCTGAGATGGCATACTGGCCTGTGTTGGTCATCACCCGGTCGTCAGGAAACTGGCACAGGCCATTCGCGGCGGTCGCAGCTTTCTCTGCTTCGGTGAGGGTAAGGGTAGCGAGATTCAGATCTCCGCTCGCGTCGTCCTGGCCCAGGAACGCCTGCTTGTTTCCTTCGATGACGCGTCGTCGGTACAACAGTTCCCCGTTGACCCCGGTGACGTTCCGAAAAAGGCCAGAGCCACCCAAGTGGCGTCCACCTGTTGCTGGTTCTGCCAGAGCCACCATGATGCCGCCCAGTAGCAGGACTGCAAGCAGGTGGAACCACTTGAATTTCATTGCATGCTCCTTACCGAGGGCCCCAGGCGTTCCACACCTTCGTGGCTGCGGTCCTAGTGACGAGGAACTTGTTGATGCCTCGCTCGCTCTTCCAGTTCAGGGTGTCACCAGCCCACACAACGATCGTGTCGTTGAGTGCGTTGCTCGAGGGGTTGGTGTTGAGGAAGACATTGATGTCGGCCGACACCGGAGCCAGAATCAACTGGCCCCGGGGTCGATCGAATGTCCGCCCGAACGAGTCCGAGCTTGCTACCAGCCCTTCCGGTGCCTGGCCGATGGATGAGTAGTTCGCTGCAACCAGAGTGGTCAGGGCACCAATCAGGACCAACGAAGTCAGCAGCTTGCGCATTGGATACCTCCTAGAAACTCGCGGTCTTGATGACGTCTTCGGCCGCGCCGGCAACAGTCTTGCTGGACTTGGCCAGGTCTCCAACGATCACACCGATGTCCTTGCCTTCGCCGAGGGTGATGTCATCACCGCCGGGTCCGCCCTCGTCAACAGCAGCACGGATAGCCGCAGCCAGCTTCTGCCAGAGCAGACCGAACTCCTCGATGGCGTCAGCCAGCTTTCGCACCAGCACTGCATTGGCACTGGTAACCTTCATGCTCAGAACGTGAGCGATCAGGGGGAAGATGCTCGCCCCGAATCCGATCACGTCCCTGAGAGTTCCGAAGATCTTGCCGATGGTACTCATCGTTTCCTCCTACTTGTAGCGTGCTTGCTCGAGGAGCTCGTTGGTGTGCCGGAGCACATCCGTGAGTCCGTCGAGCCTTGTTACGGTCTTCACCTGGGTTTGGGTTACGACATCGAGGGTAGTGTGGAGAACCCCAATCTCCGCTTCCAGCTGCTTGTCCTTCTCCCCCAAGAGCGAGTCTTGGCGTGCCAAGTACCTCACAGCAATGGAGTTATCGTGACTGGCAAAGACCACGTCTCGGATAGTATAGCCTGAGCCCCCGATTCCAGCCACAGCCAAAACCATGGGCACCCACCAGTAGCGGCGAACGTGCTTTCTCTGGACGTTCGCTGTGATGTCATACCCACCGTTGCCGTCACTACTGATGTCAACCATTTCCAACCTTTCTCTGTTGGGGGATGTACACCTTGTTGAACTCTGCTGCGTCACCAGACTCGAGGAGCAACCGCTCGAGCCGCCTCACTCGAGTGAGGAGTCTAGCATGCTGGGCCTCACTGAGAGTGAAGTCGCGCATCTGCAGCCCGCTGATGAGCCGGAGCAGATTCTGTGCTCCGCTACGAGTATCGCCACTTCCGAAATCTCGGACCATGTCATCGAGTCGTGCGGACTCAGATACCATGCGACCGAGGAACATGCCTTTGAACAGCAGGTACAGACGTGTGCCGTTGGCCGTGTACATCTTGTCACCGCGTTCATTCGTGACCTCTTTCAGCTGGAGCCATTCCTTGAACTGCGGTGGTAGGTTGCGATTCATGGCAGGGCCCGTCCGCCCGAGCCAAGCGCGGCCTCGGATACTCTGGCCGGTGAAGCTATCCATCCCGTATGCGAGCTCGAAGGGCATCTTGAGCAGTGGGTGGACCATGCCGATCATGCCCTTCATCGTCTCGCCCAGGCTTCCAGCCCACAGGATGTTGATGTTCTGGATAGGCAAGTCGATGTTGCTGATGTAGGTCGTGCCCTTGTCATCGTCTCGCAGCTTGACTGTGGCCTGCCCTCGCAAGTAGTCAGGTAGCACATCGGCATGCGGGCCTCGCTCCGAAGTGAGCAAGCGCCCCTGCGCACCAATGAACCCAGGCCGATGCTTGAGGATGTCCCACTGCAGCTCGACATTCTTGGCGGTCCACGTCCAGAATGGGAATATACGGCGGAAGACGTTGCGTGCAGTAGGGCTGAGATCCGTGTAGTCGAAGAGGAACTTGTTGACCTGCATCGCTGCATCCACGGGCGAGTAACCGCGTCGACGCAGGGTAAGGTAGTGGACTGCACGCGCCTCGTTCTCGATGTACTGCGGGGCATTCATGAGTATGCGTACCGGCTTGAGTCGATCAAGTCGTGTGGTCCGCGCAAACCATGCGGGCAGGTCGATGAGGTTCCGCTTGCCAACCAGCTCGGCCGGGGCCATGTGGTCAACGTTGATCCCAAGTGCCCGCAGCTCAGATCGGAGTTGGGCATAGAGAGCTGTCTCTCCATAGGCCGTCTTGAACGTGCCGTCCAACCCGCCCAGGATCTTCATCGCCTCGATTCTGGTCTCTGGATTCAGGATGGCCAGGTTGATGTCGGCTGCTGACTGCACAAGGTTGCTGCCCCAGTTGCGGTTGTTGAAGCTGGGGAAGTACTTGGTCACGCTCAGCCGGAACGTATTGTTGATGAAGTCCGTGATTGCCAGGATCCGCTTGACCTCGGGGTTCTGCTGCCAGATGCCATTGTAGTTCTCCAGGTCCTGTGCAATGCCCTTCGGCAGCCACTGCTCCCGCCCCTTGAGCGGCCCGTGTTCCCACTTGTGGTAGACGTAGGGCTGGCCAGCGTAGGTCAACGAGTTCTCCGGGTCCACCTTGAGACCCTTGAGCATCTCGTCCACCACACGTCGCCCATGGGCAGGGTCGATGGCAGCGATGCGGTCGCCGTGCTGGGACAGCAGGGAGATGAGGTGCTCAGGGTTGTTCGCCTCGGCGAATGTCTTCTCTAGGAAGACTGCCTGCGCCTGCGGGCTGAGCTTGTCCAACTCAGCATCGTACATCTCGCGTAGCTTCTTCTTCGCGAGCTGTGTCTTGGTAAACATGTGCTGCTTCACAGCCAGCCCGCTGCTTCCCTCACCAGCCGTCTTCGGGAACACATCGTCTACACTCATCCGGCTGTTCAGGATCTCATCGGAGACAGGGCGATAACCGTCAGGCGTGCTGAGCACGTCATGGCCAGTCTCGCGTGCAACGTGAGACCAGAACATATCTTCATCGGCTCCGTCCAGAGCCTCGAAGAGATCCTTTGCTACCTGCTGCACCTTGTTCGGGTTGGTACCGAGTTGCACCAGAGCCTCGGCCTCGTCCAGGCCAGCGTAGACCTCGAGCTTGCTGGGGTCCTGCCAGAGCTCAAAGGCCAGCGTGGCACCGCCCTCGCCATCCTTGAGGCCACTCCGGGAGAACAGCCGTTGCAATGCCTCGACTGACTGCTTGGCGTCCTCCACATCCAGAACCTTGGGCTCCTTCGGAAGCCGGACTACACCAAAGTCCCTCTGCACCTTCCATGGCGTATCGAAGGTGGCGTCACCCAAGGTCTTGTAGAGGTGGCCGTCTGCCATGATCCAGAAGTCATGGTTCGGGTACTTCTCAGCGAGGGCCGCGTTCACCTTGTAGAAGTCCTCGGTGACATTCACGTGAGGCAGATTGCCGATGAACTTGTTGTAGAGCCATGAGGAAGTCTCAAGATCCTTTCCGATGTCTGCCAGCGCATCCAGGCGGTCCATGCCCTGGAGGTCCGGGAGGTCGTCGATGCGGTCGAGCGTCTTCCCCATGTACTCACTGAGCTTGTCCAGTGCTTGGGCTGCCTCAGACTCGGAAAG